>OGRM01000011.1_pt1 | contig 148562 bp, 161 predicted proteins | sample 1553491 | NCBI WGS metagenome assembly OGRM01 (sample SAMEA2580110, study PRJEB22360) | human gut metagenome | biome: human gut; feature: human-associated habitat; material: faeces | place: Denmark | collected 2008/2010
GTAGGCAATGAAATTCTGGAAAAACCGGATAAGCTTACGGATGATGAATTTTCTAAAATGAAAAATCATGCTGGTTATACATACCTAATATTATCAGAGGTTAATGATTTTGAAGAAATACGAGACTGGGCAGCTTTCCATCATGAAAAATTAAATGGAAAGGGATATCCTTTTGGAAAAACTGCTGCTGAATTAAATGAACCGGAACGTATGATGGCATGTGTTGATATTTATCAGGCTCTTACGGAAGATAGACCTTATAAAAAAGGATTATCTCATGAAAAAACATGTGATATCCTTGATGACATGGCACAGAAAGATTTTATTGATTCGGATATTTCAAAGATAATTAGAGAATGTTTTGGAAGAAACCGATGATATATAAGATAATAGTGTTTTCCATTGTATACTTGTATTACGTGGATTTCAAAAGAAGAATAAGAATGAAAGTAGGATTAATTTATGTATGAAATGAAACCAGAATATTATATCGGCATAGATATGATAGACGAAGAGCATAAGCAGTTGTTTAAATATGCAGATGATGCATATGAACTGCTTCATGACGAGAATACACCGGATAAATATGATAGAATTGACATGATACTTGAAGACCTTCGTGATTATACAGCGAAACATTTTAATGATGAAGAGCAGTATATGGAGTCTATTAATTATAAAAAATTATTTACTCAAAAAATTCAGCATCAGGAATTTATACACAAACTTGATGAATTTATTGAACATCACAATGATGAAATAAAAGATCAGGATGAACAGATTATGGGTATTTTAAAGTATCTCACAGAGTGGTTAGTTAATCACATCCTATATGTTGATGGTCAAATTGCAGAATTTGTATCAAAAATGTAATCTTTTGAATTACTAATAAATATTATATTTGATGGTCATAATATATCTTCAGTTGGAGAGAATACCTTTTGACCATCAAATCCACCTGTTTGTTTGACGGAGTAATGGATATGAAAATCAGAGAAGTGAATGAAAATAAAAAGTAGTTTATATCATTATTGCTATTAGCTGATGAACAGGAGAGCATGGTTGATCACTATCTTGAAAAAGGTAATATGTATGTACTTGAAGATGGTAATGTAAAAGCTGAATGTGTTGTCACCGATGAAGGTAACGGAATACTTGAAATCAAGAATATCGCAGTCGATGTTGTTATGCTTTTATGTATGTATCAATTGAAGTGATAAACTTTATCAATAAGTCCGGGAGGACGCATAATAAGGGCGTTTGAGGGCATGAATTAGCAAGAACTGTATGAGATTAGGCTTGAATAACAGTATTTCCGGGAAATATAATGTTTCTTGTAAGTAAACTTTAACTAGAATTTTTGTAAATATACAGGAGGAAAACATTATGTCATTTAATTGGAAAGCTTCAGGTTTATTCGCAGCAGGTGTTGCTTTTGGTACAGCAGGTATCAAGATTTTATCAAGCAAGGATGCTAAGCGTGCTTATACACAGTGTACAGCGGCAGCGCTTCGTGCTAAGGATTGTGTTATGAAGACTGTTAATACTGTTCAGGAGAATGCAGAGGATATTCTTGCTGAGGCTAAGAGCATCAACGAGGAGCGCGAGGCTAAGGCTGAGGCTGCTAAGGTTTCGGATGCATCTGAGGATGTATGCGAGTGTGCTGAGGCTGATGAGCAGGAAGCAGAGCAGGCTGAGGTTACAGCAGAGACTGCTGAGGCATAGAAGATAAGAGGCGGTCATATGAAATTTACGATTAAGCATGAGTCAAGAGGCCGTATGCGTGTTCATATGGAGCAGTACCGCATGACATATGAGCAGGCAGACACTCTGCTTTATGTGATTCACAATCACAGGAATGTTACCTTTGTAAAGGTTTATGACAGGACTGCTGATGCTGTGATTGAGTATGTAGGAGACAGAGAGCAGATTATAGAGCTGCTTCGCCACTTTCATTATGAGAGCGCCAATGTGCCACAGACTGTTATCAAGACATCAGGAAGAGAGCTTAATAATTCATATCAGGAAAAACTTATCGGAAGTGTTGTCTGGCATTACAGTAAAAAGCTCCTGCTGCCTTTGCCAATCAGGATAGCGCTTACTATTGGACGATCTGTAAAGTATATTGGAATTGGGCTTAAGTGTCTGCTGCAGAGAAAAATTGAGGTGCCGGTGCTTGATGCGACTGCCATCACGGTTTCTCTTATTACTAAGGATTTTTCTACCGCAAGCTCTATTATGTTTCTGCTTGGAATAGGTGAGCTCTTGGAGGAATGGACGCACAAGAAGTCTGTTGATGACCTGGCCAGAAGCATGTCGCTTAATGTGAGCAAGGTATGGCTTAGGACACCTGAGAATCAGGAGATACTCGTTGAGTCTTCAAAGATTGAAAAGGGCGACAAGGTTGTTGTCCATATGGGAAATGTCATACCATTCGACGGAGAGGTCTTAGATGGCGATGCGATGGTCAATCAGGCTTCCCTGACAGGTGAGTCGGTTCCGGTTCAAAGAACTGTCGGCAATACTGTGTTTGCAGGCACTGTTGTCGAGGAGGGCGAGATTACTATCAGGGTCAAGGAGGTTGAAGGAAACAACCGTTTTGACCAGATTGTTACTATGATAGAGGAGTCCGAAAAGCTTAAATCTGAGCTGGAGGGAAAGGCTGAGCACTATGCTGACAAGCTTGTGCCGTGGACGCTTGGAGCTACAGGGCTTACATATCTTCTGACAAGAAATGTGACAAAGGCTATGTCAATTCTCATGGTGGATTTCTGCTGTGCACTCAAGCTTGCTATGCCAATCTCTGTGCTTTCTGCTATCAGAGAGGCAAGCCTTTATAATGTAACAGTAAAGGGAGGAAAGTTCCTTGAGGCTGTTGCAGAGGCTGATACCATCGTCTTTGACAAGACCGGTACACTCACAAAGGCACATCCGACTGTGGTTGATGTGGTGAACTTCAATGATGAGTATTCATCTGATGACATGCTTCGTGTTGCAGCCTGTCTGGAGGAGCATTTCCCTCATTCAATGGCAAAGGCAGTGGTAGACGCTGCGTCTAAGAAGGGGCTTTCCCACGAGGAAATGCATACAAAGGTTGAGTATATTGTGGCTCATGGAATTGCAACCTCTATCAATGGCAAGCGTACTGTTATCGGAAGCTATCATTTCGTCTTTGAGGATGAAAAATGTGTTGTTCCTGCAGGAAAGGAGCAACTGTTTGAGTCGCTTCCGCTGTATTATTCTCACCTGTATCTTGCTGTTGAGGGTATGCTTTCGGCAGTTATCTGTATTGAGGATCCTCTGCGTGATGAGGCAGCGGCGGTTGTTACTTCATTAAAGAAGGCCGGTATATCAAAGGTTGTCATGATGACAGGCGACAGTGAGCGTACAGCTTCTGTCATTGCGAAAAAAGTAGGTGTAGATGAATATTACGCCGAGGTTTTACCTGAGGACAAGGCTGCCTTTGTGGAGAGAGAAAAGGCTAAGGGCAGAAAGGTCATTATGATTGGTGACGGCATAAATGATTCACCGGCTCTTTCAGCGGCAAATGTCGGTATTGCAATCAGTGACGGTGCTGAAATTGCACGCGAGATTGCTGATATTACGGTGGGCTCTGACGATCTCTACCAGATTGTAACTCTTAAATATATAAGTAATGCTCTTATGAAACGTATAAAGAGCAACTATCGAAAGATTGTTGGTTTTAACTCAGGGCTCATTGCTCTTGGTGTGGCAGGTGTGCTTCCGCCGACTACGACAGCACTTTTGCACAATGGATCGACAATTCTTATCAGTGTGAACAGTATGAAGAATCTGCTTGAGTAGATTTTGGATGTAGTAAGGGGCGCTGCCGCGGGTACCGCGGTGGCACACGCACTATCCCGCGTGCTACGCTTCGTGGGTAAGATACTGTACGAAATTATGCTTGAAGGGTTTCTATGCTTGACGAAACCGTCGAAACGCGCCGTCCGTGGCGCGATTCTCCTCGCCCCTGCGTCCTTGCAGGGGCGTTTCTGCGCTTCATGGCATAATTTCTACAGTATCTAACTCACTGCGCTATTCGCACACGTGATAGTACGTGTGCCACCGCGGTGCCCGCGGCAGCGCCCCTTACGTTGTGGTGGAAATAATGTAGGAATTGTGATAAACTAACTGATAAGTAGTGCAGATTATTTTTTTAGGACACATTGTAATACAATTGTTGAAAAATATATTGATTTGTTTTATGATTTTAAGAATACAATAAATGACTTATTGAGACTTGGATAAGGCTTGCAGCTGTGTGAAATTTTTAAGAGTTAAAGAAATAAAATGACAGATTTAAAGATTACAAAAGATAACAATAATATATGTGTATATGAGAGGCTTAATGATGATTGCATTAGGCTTCTTCATATGTATGGGAAAAATCCGGTGTGTGTGGTGCCGGATACGCTTGACGGCATGAGAGTGACGGAGCTTGCGGAGTATTGCTTTTCTTTCAAGAGTATGCCTGAAAAATTGAAAACAGAGCTTGGGATTGATGATATTCTGCGTCCTGATATGACGGAGCTGTGTGATGATTATATCGAGAGGGTCATATTGCCGGACGGAATGCAAAAAATTGGCAGGCTGTGCTTTTATAATTGTTCAAGGCTGTCTGTGCTTGAGCTGCCATCCGACATATGTGATGTGGATGGTGACGCTTTCATGAACTGCACAAAACTTTATATGCTTGTGATGAGAGGCTCACCGAAGGATAAGTCGTGTCTTAAGCAGATTCTTTCACAGATAAGCACTCTTGTGAGGGTTAGATGGGCTGACAGCTATGGAAATGCGATTGCGCAGGCATGTTTTTTCGAGTACGACCAGACATATGATGAGATTGGTCCTGCTCATATTTTTAAGCTGAACATGAACGGAGAAGGCTTTCGCGCCAGACAGGCTTTTATGGACCGCGTGTTTGTGTGGAAGCAGTATGATGAAATATTTTCAGAGGCGATTGCGCAGGAGAGTGAGGATGACCTTTTAGATATGGCTTTTTACAGGCTTATTTATGCGTATGAGCTTTCAAAAGAAGCTAGGCAGCAGTTTTTGGAGTATATTGTCAATCATAAAAAAAGGCTGTCTGAGCTTATCATAAGAAAAAGGGATTCGGGTTTGCTGCAGAGTTTTCTGGAGCTTAAAGACGATGAGGAGAATTTTATCGCAGATGTCCTGGCTGTTACTGATATGCTTGCACTTGCAGCACAGGATGAATGGAGTGAGGGCAGTGTGATTTTGCATAGATTTAAGAAGGAAAATCTGTCGGTATCCAGAAAGAGGCGGTTTGAATTTTAAATTTAATCATAAATGAGGGGTAAAATACCTTTTGACCCTCATATCATGTGTATAGTGTAATCAATTGATAATCCCGGATAGCTTATGATTTTATCATGAACTATCAGGGATTACTTTTTTAAATATACTTTTTAAGATGTTGTTTGTGAGTCACATTTTATTGAGAAAATAAGGTTACTATAGTATAATAAACTCTGAAAATATTGCAGCAGAATAATATGGTTTGTGAAGTATATGGGAAAGGAGGCAGCTTCATGAAAAAACATGTCCAGACAGATTCAGAGTGGCAGGAGGAAATGTCACAGAAAATAATAGATGAAATACAGTGCGAGTTGTATCTCGACATGCCTTTTATGAAGTTGGCGCTCTCGGCTCTTTCACCAAAGGTGAACGAGCAGCTTTACTCCATGGCAACTGACGGCACATATATTTATTACAATCCCGTCAGGCTGATTGATATATTTAAGAAAAATGGCATGTATCTGAACCGGGCTTATCTGCACAGTGTGCTGCACTGTCTGTTTTTTCACCTGTGGACTAAAGGTGAGAGGGATGAATCCCTGTGGAATACAGCATGTGATATAATGGTTGAGTATACGATTGATACAATGGAAAAGAAAAGCACAAAGCGTATCCTGAGTTATATAAGAAAAACCACGTATGAGAGGCTTAAAAAAGAGCGTATCGTGATTGCTCCCGGAGCCTTGTACGCGTGGCTATACAAGCAGTATGCAGAAATAGAGGCTGAAGAAATCACGGATATAGATGATACTGCAAACACAAAGGATAAAAATGAGCTTGCACTTCTGGCACGGGAATTTTACACAGATGACCATGCCCTTTGGCCGGAGGAGAAAAACGACAATGCTATGCCACTAAGCTCATCCGAGGCTCAAAAGCAGTGGCAGAAAATATCCAGACAGACACGCATGGAGAAAAAACATTCAAAGGACAGTGAATCTGAGGGCGAGCAGGTAATGATGAGGGAACTGTCCGCGAAAAGAAGCAGACGAAGCTACAAGGAGTTTCTGCGCAGGTTTGCAGTGCTTCGTGAGGAGGTACACGCAGATTATGATTCCTTTGATATGGGGTATTACGCGTATGGACTTTCGCTTTATGGCAATATGCCGCTCATTGAGCCTCTTGAAACGAGGGAGACATACAAGATAAGGGATTTTGTCATAGTACTTGATACGAGCTATTCTGTGAGTGGGGAGCTGGTGGAGCACTTTTTACAGGAGACCTTTACAATTCTCACGGAGTCGGACAGTTTTTTTGTCAGGAATAAAATACGCATCATACAGTGTGATGACAGTATAAAGACGGACGAAGAAATTACAGATGAAAAGCAGATTAAGCCGCTTTTAAACAAGTTTACGCTCGTCGGAGGCGGAGGCACAGATTTCAGACCGGCATTTTCGTATGTGAGAGACCTTCTGGATAAGGGAGAGCTTAAGAACATGTGCGGACTTATATATTTTACTGATGGCAAGGGAATTTTCCCGGCAAAGTGTCCATCGTACAAGTGCGCATTTGTGTCGGTTGGTGCATATGAGGGTAATGAGGTGCCGCCATGGGCGATGCAGGTGGAGCTGGAGGAAACAATATGAATATAAAACAGGCAAAAAACGAAGTGAAAAATACAGTGAAAGCATACCTGTCAAAGGATGCACATGGAGAGTACGTGATACCGCAGATCAGGCAGAGACCGATGCTTTTAATCGGACCGCCCGGCGTAGGCAAGACACAGATTATGGAGCAGATTGCAAGAGAGTGCAAAATAGGTCTTGTGGCATATACCATCACGCATCACACGCGCCAGTCAGCGGTAGGACTGCCGTTTATAAAGGAGCGTGAGTATGACGGAAAGAGCTATTCCGTCACGGAATACACGATGAGTGAGATTATAGCCAGCGTCTACGAAAGAATGGAAGCAACAGGGCTTAAGGAGGGCATACTTTTTATTGATGAGATAAACTGCGTGTCCGAGACACTTGCGCCTACGATGCTTCAATTTTTGCAGTGCAAGACCTTTGGCAATCAGGCTGTTCCAAAGGGCTGGGTGATTGTTGCGGCAGGAAATCCGCCGGAGTACAATAAATCAGTGCGCGATTTTGATATGGTTACACTCGACCGTGTCAGATATATATCGATAGAAGCGGACTATCAGGTGTGGAAGGAATATGCCAGAGATGTGCATATCCATGATGCACTTTTAAGCTATCTTGAGCTTCACCCAAACAATTTTTACAGGGTGGAAACTGACGTGGACGGTATGAATTTCGTCACGGCAAGAGGCTGGGAGGATTTAAGCAGCCTGCTTAAGGTGTACGAGGCGGGAGAACTTGCAGTCACGGAGGATGTAATAGGTGAGTTTATCCACCATCCTGATATAGCAGAGGATGTGTACGCATATCTGGAAATCTACAGAAAATACAATGAGGATTACGGTATAAGCGATATATTGTGCGGAAACGTGAAAAAGTCAGTATATAAACGTGTGTTTGATGCTGATTTCGATGAGAGAATCACTGTGGTGAATCTGCTTTTAAGCGGACTGACAGTTGTTTTTTCGGATGTGGCCAGAGAGCGGAAAATGGTGCAGTTATGGTATGAGTTTTTGAAGGAATACAGAAAGTCACAAAGAAGCCCTGAAGAGCAGCATGCGCTGTACAACAGTGCTGTGGAGCAGTTTTCAAAGAATATGGAGATATTGAAGGAGAGCTCTCTTATTTTGCCAAAGGAGTATTACATCAGACAGGATGTATTAAGGCATATAAAGGGGGACTTTGATACGGTGATGGATGATTTTACCGAAGAATCAGAGAAGCTTTCAACTATGGAGGATGCGGCAGGAGAGAAGCTAAACCACGCATTTGATTTTGTGGAGGATGTATTCTCGGACGGCCAGGAGATGCTTGTCTTTGTTACAGAGCTGACCATCACACCGGAAATCAGCAGCTTTTTAGCTGAGAACGAATGTGAAAAATTTGATATCTACAATGAAAAGCTCATGGTTGGAAGCAACAGGACAAGGCTTTTAAAGGAGCTTGAGAGATAAATTCTGGTGATGTATACAGGGAAGATTTGAAGGAATTATCTATGATTTATATATTTAGCGCTTTTTATGCTGAGGCAAAAAATATAATAGACCACTATGGCTTAAAAAAGGAAAAAAGCCCTGAAATGGTCAGATTTGATGTGTTTGCAAATGAGAGTATCAGGCTTGTGATAACAGGCGTAGGAGAAATCAATGCGGCGGCAGCGGTTTCAAATATTGGTGGTGCGTATGGGATTTCACCGGATGATGAGATTTTGAATGTGGGGTGTGGCGCTGGTTTTAGCAGTGATATCTGTTTGGGCAGTATATTTCTGGGAAACAAGCTCACTGAGCAGATGACAGGGCGTACATTTTACCCCGATATGCTGATGAAAGCAAATTTCAGGGAGTGTGAAATAGTAACGGTCGCAAGGGTGCTTAATGAAGGGTGCGATTCGGTTGTATATGATATGGAGGCAGCCGCCGTTTATCAGGCAGCAGCGTTTTTCGTGGGACCGCATCGTATGCATTTTATAAAGCTTGTTTCAGATGCCGGTGAGAGAATTGACCAGTCGAAAATCACAGAGCTTTTTGCTTTGCAGGAAGACAAAATATGTGGCTATATTGATAGGCTTTTAAGTGTAGGTGGTAATAAAACTTCAATAGATGATAAGACTAAAGGCGAAAATATGGCAGACGGCAATGCGACAGATGATACTAAGTCCTCTTGGAATATGGATAGGCTGATTTGCGATATGCGTTGTTCCAAGGTAATGGGAGATCAGCTAGCACAGCTTATAAAGTATTGCAGACTAAGTGGTATAGATTATAAAGCTGTTCTGGATGAGTACTATACAAATGGCTTGCTGCCGTGTGAGAGCAAGCGTGAAGGAAAGAAATGTCTGTTTGAATTGAAACAGAGATTGTTGTAAGAAGGAAATGTCAAATGTGCCAATACAATAAAATGTTTTCACATGTATATGTGGAGAAAGGCGTGGCCGAGCATCCACGTACAAAGCAGATTTTAGAAAAGCTGAATAATACAACAGTCATAGAAATTGACCACTACAAGGATATTTTCTGCCGCAAAAAGCAGAGTATTTCTGCTCAAAGCAATGCCAAGGCGCTCATTCTGGCAGAGAATACAAGCGGCTGCATATATGAAGGTGCACCGGTGTGTCAGAGCTTTGGAAATGAGAATTTCTACTATTGCTCATGCATGATGAACTGCATATTTGACTGCGAATACTGCTATTTAAAGGGCATGTATCCGTCTGGTAATCTTGTGGTGTTTGTAAATTTGGAGGATATTTTTGCGGAGCTTGAAGCACTTCTGGCACAAAAAAGCATATATCTTTGCGTGTCATATGATGCAGACCTCGTGGCCATAGAGTCGCTTACCGGCTTTGTGAGGGAATGGATTGCTTTTACAAAAAAGCATGAGAATCTTACAATTGAAATCCGCACCAAGAGTGGCAGGTGTGATTTGTGGAGCAATTACGAAGCCTGTGACAGGGTAATTATTGCCTATACAGTTTCGCCTCAAAAGGTTGCAGCAGAGTATGAGCATTTTGCGTCCGCACCTATGGAGCGGATTCAGGCAGCAAAATGTGCTATGGATAGTGGATTTCCAGTGCGACTGTGCTTTGATCCGATGATATACTGCAAGGACTGGAGAGGTGAATACAGCAGGCTGGTTGATGACGTATTTTCACAGATAGACGGTTCTAAGCTGTGGGATGTGAGTATCGGAAGCTTCCGCATATCGCAGGATTATCTGAAGAAAATGCGAAAGGACATGCCTCGTAGTGCTGTGGTGAATTTTCCATACAACAATGTGAATGGGTATTATCAGTATCCGGAAAATATACGAAGTGATATGGAAGAGTTTATGATACAGGCTGTATCCGAATATGTGGATAAGGACAGGATATTTATGTGGAAGTGATATTATTGCAATACATTTTCAATATATATATCACGTAGTATGATTAAAGGGTCAAAGTATAAAGGAGCGATCAGATGAACAAAGCAATTGTAACCGGGGCGTTTTCCGGCATCGGAAAAGCTATATGCAGGCAGCTTGCAGCGAATGGCTGGCTGGTTTACGGAATAGGAAGAAGCTTCAATCAAAGTGATGATATCGCAGGGATAGAGCGTATAGTATGCGATATTACCGATACCGCAAAGCTCATCAAGACAATAAAAGAAATTAACAAAAATCATGACATATCACTTCTCATAAACAATGCAGGCGTCGGCTTTTACGCTCTTCATGAGGAGCTTAATCCTGTAAAAATATCACAGATGGTGAGGACAAATCTTGAGGCACCGATGATTATCACAAATCTGCTGCTTCGCGATTTAAAGAAAAACAAAGGAACAATAATAAATATCTCATCAATCACTGCTGAAAAGACGAATCCGCACGGCTGTGCCTATGGTGCCACAAAGGCGGGGCTTACGAGTTTTTCCCACAGCCTGTTTGAGGAGGCGAGAAAGTACGGTGTGCGTGTGGTGAATTTAGAGCCTGATATGACCGACACCAATCTGTACAGGAATGCTGATTTTACAGTGGATGAAAATGAAGATGCAAGAATACAGCCAAATGAGGTTGCAGACGCAGTGCTTTATATTTTGGGGCAAAGAGAAGGCCTTGTGATGACAGATATCACCATAAGGCCACAGTTTCACAGAATTGCAAGAAAGTAAAGAGTTTATATTTTAAAAAGCATCAAATGCCATTCGAACGATTGACTTATAGTCATTAAGCGTCTGGCATTTTTTAATTTTCTTCCAGAGCTTTTCAGAGTCAGAAAACAGCCCATGCATATATGCCCAGATTTCCTTCATGCGGAAAATGGCATCCTTTTCACCGGAAAAGATGGACAGATAACCGGATAAAATCTCATCATGCCAGTTCTTTAAGCGCTCGCGAAGCTCGGCTTTATCCATGCTTATACCCTTAAGCTCTGCGATAAGAGCAGGATTTGCAAACAGTCCGCGGCCTATCATGATTTCATCAATATCAGGGAAGCAGTCGGTTAGTGCATTAAAACTATTAATATCAGTGATATCTCCGTTGTAGCAGAGTATGGTTTTATCAGGATTTATTTTCTGCATGGCGAGGGCGAAGTCATCCATGCGCGGCGTATTTTTATAAAAATCCTTCTGGACTCTCGGATGAACGGTAAGCTCACTTATCGGATATTTACTGTATATTTCGATAAGCCTGGGCCATAGTTCATCATCGTTAAAGCCCACGCGGGTTTTTATTGAAACAGGAAAATCAGCTTTTGTATACAGATCATCAAGGAAGCTATCCAGCATATCAGGATATGCAAGTATGCCGGAGCCTCGTTTCTTGGATACGACGGTACCTGACGGACAGCCGAGATTTACATTTATCTCATCATATCCGTAAGGAACAAGCTGCCTGTGCAGGTCGATGACCTCGTCTGCCACTATAGACATGGCCTGCGGTATGAGAGTGATTCCGTCGTTGTTTACCGGGTCGATGTCTCTTTTTATCTTGGCATTCATGCGCTTTGCGGCAGGGATGAACGGTGTGTAGTATTTGTCTATGTAGTCAAAATGGTGGTGGAATGAGTTTCTTACTGTATATCCGGTCAGCCCTTGCATCGGTGCGAGAAAAAATTTCATGTGATTGTGAATCTCCTCATTTATGATTAATCAGATTACTGCATGCTACGCATTCGCGTAATCTGACTCTACTTTTTGATCCTTTAATCATAATATGGGAAAAAGCCTGAAATGTAAACCCCCATAACGTGAAAAGAAGCCGAGGGAAGCGGCTTCTTTTCGAGGAGTTTAGTTTATGAAAAAATGTTTAAAAAAGGGAATTTGTAAAGGTGTATCTCCTTTACAGGTATTACTATACTAAATAAATTTGTCCAAATTGTGTCCTTAATCGAAAAGAATAATAAAAAACTTAAATAATTTATGAAGAAAAAAGCTAAAAAAATCATTTGAATTTGCACATTGAATATATTGAAAAAAAATTGATAATTAGATACAATAGACAGTAAACGGGTAATTGTATCGGTTGAATACTTATGGTTAGGGAGCAGATAATATGAGTTATGCAGATAAAGTTTTTGTAGCGATGTGTCAGGATATTCTGGAAAATGGCACAAGCACTGAGGGAGAGCTGGTGCGTCCACACTGGGAGGACGGCACAAGCGCCTATACAATAAAGAAGTTTGGTGTCGTCAACAGATATGATTTGTCAAAGGAGTTTCCGGCTATCACTTTAAGAAAGACATATATCAAGAGTGCAACGGATGAGCTTCTTTGGATATGGCAGAAGAAATCCAACAATATCCATGATTTAAAAAGCCATGTGTGGGATGAGTGGGCAGATGAGGATGGTTCAATCGGCAAGGCCTACGGATATCAGCTTGGTGTAAAGCATCAGTATAAGGAAGGCATGATGGATCAGGTGGACAGAGTCATCTATGATTTGAAGCATACACCTTTTTCAAGAAGAATACTTACCAATATATATGTGCATCAGGATCTGCATGAGATGAATCTGTATCCGTGCGCATACAGCATGACATTCAACGTGACACAGAAAAAGGGTGATGACAGGCTCACATTAAATGGTATCTTAAACCAGCGCTCACAGGATGTGCTTGCGGCGAACAACTGGAATGTATGCCAGTATGCGGTGCTTATGCATATGCTGGCGCAGGTGTGTGATATGAGAGTCGGAGAGCTGGTGCACGTGATTGCAGATGCTCACATTTACGACAGGCATGTGCCAATTGTGAAGGAGCTGATTGAGAGACCACAGTACGATGCTCCAAAGTTCTGGCTCAATCCTGACATAAAGGATTTCTATCAGTTTACGACGGATGATATCAAGATAACAGACTATGTGACAGGTGAGCAGATTAAGGATATACCTATTGCGGTTTAAAGAATGTGGATATGAAGCAGTTATAAGAAGGTTATTGTTCACTACTTTGTGTGAACAGCAACGATTACAACAGGGAGAAAATCATGAATTTAATAGCAGCAGTTGACAATAACTGGGCAATTGGAAAAAACAACCAGTTGCTCGTTCGGATACCTATGGATCAGAAGTTTTTCCGCGAGATGACTACAGGAAAGGTTGTAGTCATGGGCAGAAAGACACTTGAGAGCTTTCCAAACAGCAGACCTCTTAAGAACAGAACCAACATAGTGCTCACACATAACCCATCCTATGAGGTGGAGGGCGCTGTCGTGGTTCACTCACTTGATGAGCTTCACAAGGAGCTTGAAAAATACAATTCTGAGGATATTTATATCATTGGTGGACAGAAAATTTATGAGCAGCTCGTGGATGAATGCGATGTAGCCCACATTACAAAGGTGGACTTTGAGTATGATGCGGATGCATATTTTCCAAATCTTGACGAGAAGCCTGAGTGGCAGATTACGGGAGACAGCGAAGAGCAGACATACTTTGATTTGGAGTTTTATTTCCTTCGATATGAGAAAGTAAAATAAACTATTAAATAGAAACGAGGATGACAGCAGTATGGACATCACAGGAAGAAAATTATTTGTAAAAGCATTGGAGGAGGAAGGCGTAGATACTATTTTTGCCTATCCGGGAGGAACGGTTACAGATTTATTCGATGAGTTATACAAGACTAATTCAATCAATCTGGTTCTGCCTAGACATGAACAGGGCCTGATTCATGAGGCTGAGGGCTATGCCAAGTCTACAGGCAAGGTGGGTGTCTGCCTTGTGACAAGCGGTCCCGGAGCTACCAACACAGTTACAGGTCTTGCAGATGCGCATTATGACAATGTGCCGCTTGTGTGCTTTACAGGACAGGTACCGCTTCCACTTATCGGAAATGATGCCTTTCAGGAAGTGGATATAGTCGGAATCACCAGAAATATCACAAAGTATTCTGTTACAGTCCGTGACAGAAAGGACCTTGGAAAAATTATAAAGATGGCATTTCATATTGCAAGGACCGGAAAGCCGGGCCCTGTACTGATTGATTTGCCAAAGGATATCCAGACCGCATCCGGTCCGGCAGAGTATCCGGACAAGGTGGAAATCAGAGGCTACCGTGTAAATGATACAGTACATGTCGGACAGCTTAAGCGTGCCTACAAGATGTTAAAGAGTGCCAAAAAGCCGCTTATCCTTGCAGGAGGCGGTATAAATGTTGCAAGAGCCAATGAAAACCTGCGCCGTTTTGTGGAGGCAGAGAATGTGCCTGTTGTCACCACAATAATGGGTAAGGGAGCTATACCTACCACTCATCCGCTTTATGTGGGAAACTGTGGTATGCACGGCAAATATGCGGCAAACAAGGCAGTCAGTGAGTGTGATTTACTTTTTTCAATAGGTACACGATTTAATGACAGAATAACCGGTGACTTAAATGAGTTCGCTCCAAAGGCAAAGATTGTACATATTGATGTGGATACTGCATCTATTTCACGAAATGTAGTGGTTGATGTGCCTATCGTTGCAGATGCCAATGTGGCACTCGACAAGTTAAACGAGTGGGCTGAGCCGAAAAAGACTGCTGAGTGGCAGAAGCAGATTAAGGCATGGGATGAGGAAAATCCTCTTGGCATGAGAAGAGACAAGGGCATGACACCTCAGATGATTATGGAGCATATCAATAAGAACTATAAGGATGCAATCTACGTTACAGATGTAGGTCAGCATCAGATGTGGGCTACACAGTACTTAGAGCTTGACAGCAACAGCCAGCTTCTTACATCGGGAGGTCTTGGAACCATGGGCTTTGGTCTTCCGGCAGCAATAGGTGCAAAGATTGCAAATCCTGACAAGGATGTTGTATGCATAAGCGGTGACGGTGGACTTCAGATGAATATACAGGAGCTTGCCACCTCAGTTGTACAGGGAGCAGGAGTGACCATATGCGTGCTCAACAACTACTATCTGGGCATGGTGCGCCAGATGCAGCAGCTTTTTTATGGCAAGCGTTATTCTGCAACCTGCCTTCGAAGAAGAAAGGGCTGTCCGGCTGAGTGCAAGGGACCAAATGAGGCATGTCCGCCATACACACCGGATTTTGTCAAGCTTGTTGAAAGCTATGGTGGACACGGAATCCGCGTGGAAAAGGAAGAGGATATCGATGCAGCCTTTGCAGAGGCAAAGAAATATAAGGATGTACCTGTAATTATTGAGTTTATGATAGCTACGGATGAGATTGTTCTTCCAATGGTCAAGAGCGGAAATCCTATGAGCGAAATGATTTTAAAGTAGGAGGTGCATAAGATGAATAATATTGAAATGAAAAACAGATGGATTGCACTTTATGTGGAGAATGAGGTCGGTGTTTTAGCAAAGGTTTCAGGACTTTTCTCTGCAAAATCCTACAATTTACAGTCTCTTACGGTTGGAACCACAGAGGATGAGACTATTTCCAGAATGACTATTTGCGTTACAAGCGATGATATTACCTTTGAGCAGATAAAAAAGCAGCTCAACAGAATGGTCGAGGTCATCAAGGTTATTGACCTGACTGATGTGCCTCTGCATATGAAGGAAATACTCTATGTCAGGGTATCAAAGCTCACCCGCGAGGAAATCACCGACATCTTCCAGACAGCGCAGGTTTTTAATATTGACGTGGTGGACAAGAATGCCGACAGCGTGATCTTAGAGAGCAAGCTCACAGAGCACCGCAATGATGATCTTATAGCCCTGCTCAAGTCACAGTACAAGCATATCTCGGTTGTGCGCGGTGGTGCCGTGGCCATTGAAGCTATGAGTACCGGCTGCCGCTAGATTATGGTATTAATAAGGGGCAATATCTGTTGGCAGATATTGCCCCTTACGCCGTGATACATTTTAAAGAGTCGGCTAATCTATATATATTGCCAAAGAGAAAGGGACGAGAAGAACCCTAACATGTATTTATAAGCGATTACGAAGTGACTTAGATATTGTTAGAATTATGCCATGAAACACAGAAATGCCCTGCCATGGAAGGCAGGGCAAGGTGTTATGCGCCATGGACGGCGCATAAAAGCCGGTTTCGTCAAGCATAGAAAACCCTAAAGCATAATTCTTACAATTATCTTAGTCACGTAGTTTTAAGCGCATAAATACATGTTAGGGTTCTTCTCGTCCCGTAGTATTGTCATAAAATTAGCGAGCCGCAACCTCAATAATTTCACCAACATACATAGTGTGCATATCGTGATCGCCGTACCATTGACGCATAATGGCTTTGTCTGTAAATGAAGCCTCTTCAATAGGCACAGCAGCCATCTTGCGACAGAGGAATACGAGATTTGCCTCATCCGGATATGGTATGCCATGGCGTGTAGCAGGAGTCAGACCGGCCTTTGACCATTTGTCTTCGCCGCGTCCTGAGTGAGCACCACAGTATTTTAAGGCATCGCGGTATTTCTCGCTAAGGAAAGAAAGTGAGAAAAACTCACCATTGTCTATGAAATCCTTAGTATATCTTGATTCCCTGATAAAAATAAATACGACATTTTTGCCCCAGAGGACACCGGTTCCACCCCATGAAACGGTCATGGTGTTTGATTTTTCCTTGTCGCCGGCTGTCACGAGAGCCCACTCCTTACTGAGCTTGGTGAATGGATTGATATCGAGCATGTCGATTGGATATGGCTGAAATGTATGCATAATTTTCCTCCTTAATATTAATAAAATTGACAAATGCTGCTAAGTGTGTGATACGCAGTGCAAGTCAGAAAAATCTGAGATTTTCCTGACTGTACGGGCAGTCGCCCTATCAAATTAAAAATATATAAAAAGTGCTCAGCAAGCTGGCATTTTTATATATTTTCAATTTGGCACTGCTCGTTGCCTACGCTCATTATATCATATGCGCTGCACTTTGTGCATATTATTGTAAAAAGATATTAAGGTAATAATATTCATGAAAAATCTGCACATTTTACAACAGGAGTCAATTGATGAGGGGCGGCTTCAGGTGAGAGTACGACAGAAAAACATGGGGACGCCGGTTGCGGATGCAAGGGTGTCAGTCAGCTATTCCGGGGATCCGCAGGGAAAGATAGAGGAAACTGATACCAACGAATCGGGAAGCATAGAGGCAGTTGAGATTGCCACTCCGCCACTTGAGTATTCTATGTCGCCCAGTGAGTCACAGCCGTATTCGGAGGTGACGGTAACCGTTTCGGCTAACGGATACAGAAATATCACGGTTTCGGGCGTTGAGGTGATGCCTGACAGACTTTCCATACAGGATATTGAGCTGGAAGTACTTGATGCACCGGGAAATGATGTGGACAATATTGTTATTCCGGCACATACACTCTACGGTGATTATCCTGCCAAGATACCTGAGCCGGAGATTATGCCGGTTGCTGAGACCGGTGAGATTGTACTTAATCGTGTTGTGATTCCGGAATATATTATTGTGCATGATGGGGCACCATCGGATTCCACGGCGGCAAATTATTATGTCAGATATAAGGATTACATCAAAAATGTAGCTTCCAGTGAGATATATGCGACCTGGCCTGATGCCACTATAAGGGCAAATGTGCTTGCGATTATGTCATTTACATTAAACAGGATATATACGGAGTTTTATCGCGGAAAGGGTTATAATTTTAATATCACTTCGTCCACAGCATATGACCACAAATTCATCTATGGCAGAAATATATATGACAATATCTCGCTGATAGTAAATGAAATGTTTGAAAACTATCTGTCGAGACCTAATGTGAAGCAGCCGATTCTGACGCAGTACTGTGACGGACAGAAGGTTTCCTGTCCGAGCTGGATGACCAAATTGCGTTTGCGTATAAACTCTCTCCAACCCCAGTATTTACAAGGGGTTGGAGGTATAAAAGTAAACATCAATAGTGGACTCTTTTTTATTAAACACGATTTTTTCCACTACGGATTTCAATAAATCATTGCGTGTCTGCATAGAGAGATCTTCATTGAGCAGACTATCGTATACTGTTTTGATTTTGCTGCGGAGTGCAGCAGTGGTGTCTGATTTTGCAGCAGGTTTTGGTAGTGCATTTATGCGACTCTCTATACTATTTCTCTCTTCCAGAAGCAGTTCTTTATTCTTACGATACTCTTCGATAGTATCGATTCCATCCATATAAGCCATTTTAATACGTTTTTCTTTCTTTGCGAGTTCATCCAATTGATTCTGATAAATATCAATAGCTGCAGGATAGTTGCTTTGAGAATCATTAATAACCTTGAACGATAGATTTTCAGAGCTAATAGCATCTTTTAATGCTGCTAGAACCATAGGAACTATTTTCTTTTCTGATATGGCATGTGAAACATTACATTTTCCTTTCAAATATCCATAGCACTGCAGGTAAATGTACCGTTTGCCTTGTTTATTGGCACCTGCAAGAGAAATAGATAGCGACCGGCCACAGGCAGAACATTTGACAATACCGGACAACCAGTGAGAACATACGCCACTTGGCTTCGCATATCGTGGGCGATAATTTGACTCAAGCCGGACTTTTGCCCTTTGAAACTGTTCAGGAGATATAATTGGTTCGTGCGCTCCGTCAGCAATAATCCATTCGGTCTTGTCTTTTGGACGTGATGCAGAATCCCTTTTATTCCAAACAGATTTACCGGTATATACTTCATTGGTCAATATGTATTTGATTCCGCGGTTTTCAAAAGACTTACCGGCCCGCGTTTTATATCCAAGAGCATTGAGCTGACGTGTGATCTCAATGATAGAATAACCCTGCTCAGTGTATAGATTGAAAATCATACGGACTATTTCAGCCTCTGATTCCACAATAACAGGAGTTGCTTTGTGTGCCGTAATAGAATATCCGAGGGGGGGACTTGCCTGAAAATTACCGCGCATAGCATTTTCAGTCATACCTCTAGTGACTTCACCGGAAAGACGGATAGAGTAGTATTCGTCCATCCATTCAATGATCCTTTCAATGAGAGTACCAAAAGGACCATCAACAAGAGGTTCAGACACACTTATTACCTCCACGTTATTCTTTCGGAGCAAAGATTTGTATACAATGGACTCTTCCTGATTCCGGGCAAATCGTGAGAACTTCCACACAAGGATCACATCAAAAGGATGTTCCTTGGATTTGGCTAGTCCGATCATGCGCTGAAAGTTTGGACGTTTATCTGCCTTACGTCCGCTTATGCCGTCCTCTTCAAATATGTATTCGTTTGACAGTATGATATTATTTTTGGCAGCATATTCCAAAAGAAGTCTGCGCTGAGCATCAGGAGATAGCTCTTCCTGTTTGTCTGTTGAGACTCTGATATACAGAGCACCAGTGCGTAGTTTTTCCATATTACACCTATCCTTTCTAAAAATATATGAAAAAAGGGTACAAAAATAACATCTGTCTCTCGACAAATGCCACTCCGAAAGGTATAATATGTCTTGTCTGGGACTTATACTCTTCGGAGTACAGGTTACATCGCCTTGGTGTTGGTAGCACCAGGGCGATTTTTAAATTTATGTCTGAATTTAGTTGCTTTTAAGAATTTATACGATATTTTAAAGCAATAATTGTATCCAGATTATAAATAATTAGTAGTATTTCTTAATAAAATGTATTAATATACAGTTATAAGGAGGAATCGCACATGAAAAAAAATAATATTCGTTATTGGATTTCTAAAGTTAGTATCTATATATTTATATATTGTGCTTTATTCCTTATTCAGCGTGCATTATTATGCACTTTATTTGACATAAAAAAGTATGTCATATTCAATAAGTTATATGCTTATGAGCCTATTCTTGCAATAATAACATATATTGAAGTGCGTAAATGTATAAAAATTGAAAATATAGACTAAATAGGATTACTTATGTTTCTTCTTTTTTATTTTCAACTTATTTTTAGAGTCTAGAAGTTTTTCTTCAGACTGGGTAAGTTTGATGTTGTTATCAGTAGAAGCATTCATGAGTTTTGTTATCTTATCAATAAGTCCAGGAGAATTAATGTTAATTTGTCCGGATGCAATATTGAATATATTAAATGAAAATTTAACATGAGCACCATTTAAGAAAATAGATAATGCGGACAGTGCTATAAATGCAGAGGTTGCACCAGTTATTATTTCTACAGGACCGGGTGAATTTATGGATGCTTTTATAGATAATTCGCTTTTATTAACTTCAAATCCAGAAATTTCACTATAACAGTCAAGAAAATAAAATATGTTATTTATGAATTCATAAAAGTCATATATGGAAATATTGTCACTCTTAGTAATGTTGTAAATAGAATGTAATTCACCATTACGATAATATAAATCATAAATACTTCTATTGATAAAAGCAGAGTATGGATTCGCATTAACTATAGTTCCATAGGTGTATATAATAGGCTTTAACAGAGGATCTAAAGAAGAACGCTCTAAAGGAGCATCATTAATCCAAGCTACATTACGTCTTTTCAAATAGCCTACATTAATACCTTCAAAGTTGGCATTAAACTGTTCTTCAGCAGTAGGTTCATAAATATATGCATCACTTGTTATAATGCCAAAAGCAATTCTTTCGCAATTAGCTCCGGGAATTAATACATAATCGCCAGGTTTCATGTCAGAAACAAAATGAATAAGTTGAGATGCAGTTGAGCCAGGCTTAGCATCATCAGGATAAATTTCTTTTACAATGTTTTTTAAAGTATCAAATTGTTTAGGAGTTATAAGAGAAAAGTCATTTATGTCATCCCAACCAATTGCTATATAGTTTCCAAAATAAAAATTTTCGAAATTTGCACCTCCGGATGTTCGCAGAAACCAGTAATTAACATCTTCGTCAATTATAGGAATATCAGCGTTAGATAAAATAGCTTTAATATCGTTTTCATTAATGTTGTTGTTCATAGATCCTCCTTTTATTAAATTCTTTAACAAAGTTGCATTATGAGTTATGCAAATTGACAAAGGACAAGATAGCTTGTTTATTTTATGTTTTGTTAATCTTAACAAAACATATTCGTGACTTCACGAAATTGTCTGGATTTTATACTCTTCGGAGTACAGGTTACATCGCCTTGGTGTTGGTAGCTGCAGGGCGGTTTTTAATTTGCGCCGGCGCAAAACTATGGATTTAAAATTGTTTAATTAGTTATATCAGAGGATTTTCCAGAGTAAATTGTAGCTCCGGAGTCTGCATTTACATAATCAACAGATATAACAGGGGATAAATTATTAAATGCATTGTACATTCCTCCATATATGTAAAGCTGGATACTGAGAAATTGTTCCTCGAACGAAAGCTCTGTACTGGCTGTGGTAACAGTAAATTTGGTATAATCGTCATTGGCTTCGACTTTAGTTACATTTGGATAGTCGGTAGAGTTAGGAATTTTATTAAGTTCATCTGCGATAGAATCCTTAAGCGTGTTCAACATCTCCTTGTGTTGAGATTTACTCATGACATATGTAACACTTCCATCTTTGTTCAGTGTGGCAGATTTAAAAGTTCCTTCCTTGGCTTGTTTATTGAGCTCCTTTTGAGTTGTGCCTTCAACATATTCTGCAGGAATTGTTAATGCAACATTGAACAAACCGCTACTTGATATGAGCTGATAGCTTTCATTTGTATCAGGATCCTTTATTACAACTTCAAGTCTGCCTGATTGAATAGCCCATCTGAAAACAATGACTGCTATTAAAATTAGTAATAAGAAGAATATGGACATAAAAAGAGGTGCTTTACTATGTCGTTTTTTTGAGTGTTTTTTCTTATTAGCAGATTTATGTGCCTTTGTTGTTGACGGAGCAGTAATACCTTTAACCAGAGGATTACCGCAGGAAGAGCAGAATGTACTTCCTGCCTGGTTAAGAACTCCGCAGTTGCTACAGACTATCATATCTTCATTTCTTATAGGAAAACCACAGTATATACATTTGTCTGACTGATTAGAAATATCTTTTCCACATTCAGGGCATTTAATCATTGCCATATAAATTCCTCCTTAAACTTATGCTATTCATCATGTGATTTGCTTAATTCATCCATTAAACCTGACGTTATTATACCGGCCGGTAAGGCTACAACAGCAATTCCTAGGAAAGATGAAATCATAGTAATAATTTTTATTTTTTCTTTTGCAGCAGTTTCTGTTCACGCTCGAGCTGTTTGATACTTTTATCTGGTGTAGGTAAGTCTTCTGGCATTGTGCCACCTAATCGCTTAATGGTATCACGGACTTCCTTGCCAACAGCATAGTGAGTCTGATTTGCATTTTCTTTGCCTTTTACCTGCTCTCTGCGGAGCTTTGCCTCTGTCTGTGTTGCACGGAAGAGATTGGCGGCAAGTTCTTCATGACCCATATAGTCTAATATGTCATCATTCTTGCCTAACTGCTTATGAGCTTTAATATCCTTAGCGGTCATACCACCATAAAGCCCCTTGTAACCACTATTTTGAAATATTGCATAATCAATACCACTTTGCACACCGGCATCCTTGGCAGCGGCTACAAGAAGCTTGTTATGTTCTTTCATTTCTTTGCGGATGGCCAAACGCTTCTGATCCTCGTTGAGATTATCGTAGTTATCAATAAGTTCCTGCTGACGCGTTTTGACAGCAAAGTATGATTGACCAAGTGCGATTACCTTTTTTCGCGGATCTCCATTCTGCACTATAAGATAGCAGGCATAACGGGATAGGGCAATATCGTCAACTGTCTTAAATCCACCGTTAGGCATTGGTGATGTTTTGTTGACGTCAACAAAACATTCAGATACAGTGTTTTCACTGCTTTCACAAGCTGTTTTTGCTTTATCAATTACTTTACAAAAGTTTCTCCATTCTTTGTATTCAAGAGCAATCTGAAGCTCTCTTGCATACCAAAACTCCTGACCATATTCATTTACATGTCTGATTGATTCAAATAATGATTCAGTATAATTTGTTTCCTCATCAGGTGTAAGAGCTTTAGATAAGACTCTTTCAGACAATGCATTTAAACGTTCATCAAATTCCTTTTTATCCATAAGTGCCTCCTTATTTAAATTTTATAATATTCTCTTCAACAGAGTACCTTATGCCTCTTTCAGTGCGTCCCCTTTTGCAATATAGCCCAGCTCAATAAGCTCGTCGGCACGCTCCAGAAGCCGTTGCTTACCCTCCTCATTAAGCTGGTGGTACTTATCAATAATAATCTTGTCATTATTGTTGACAGGAGACGGATTTTTCTCTATTTTATTACTCCATCCCATTACATAAGCAGGTGAAACATTACAAATATGTGCAATAGATTCAATTTTATCAGATGGAATATTTGTTATTATATTATTTTCGTACTTATATAAGGTCTGCTTTGAAACGTCAATTTTATCAGCAAAATCTACTTGACTAAAACCAAATGAACTACGCAATTCTTTAATTCTTTCACCTATAGTCAATATGCTCACTCCTTTCTATTTGTTGTGTAACTTGATGATAGCACAAAAATGTTATAAATGCAATAAAAAATGACTTGACAAGTTACATAAAAGTGTTATAGTAAAAGTAACTTAAAAAGATACGGAGGTGATAGAGTGATAAAGACAGACGAGTTACGAGGTGTAATTGCAAAGAATGGGTACTCACAAAAGGATGTGGCAGAGATGATAGGAGTCACTCCTAAGACATTCTATGAGAAGATGAATAAAGGCGTCTTCGGAAGCGATGAAATAGAAATCATGATAGACAAGCTTGGTATAGATAACCCTGTTGCAATTTTTTTTGCACACAAGTAACTTAAAAAGATACTTAGCGGTTTACAGAAAGGACAAAACCATATGGGAAATCAAATTTATAAACAAATTTCGAAGTTTGCAGAAATGCAAAGAGATGAAATCAAGAGAGAAAAAGCAAAAAAGAAAAGAAAGTCGGTATGTATAGATCCGGACTCTGTTATAGGAAAGGAAATAATGTACCAGACCGCATTACTGCATGAAATATTAGACGAGATAAGAGGAGGAAAAACCTCCCCTTAGAAAAGTTAGATATCTTAAAATGCAAACGCTGAAGAATCGAAAGCATCCTTTAAACGATTGTACTCGATATCTGTCCATTGATGAGAGTGCTCAGTCTTATGATTGGTCAACATTTCAACCATATATACGTCAAAAATGTGAAAAATACTTTCAGCTTCATCACGTTCCAAAATGTTAAAGCATGAATAGTAAAGAGATTCTGCAGCAGCGAATTTTGAAGCCGCAATATTCAGATATGCAATAGCAACAGAATCCTCAACAGAATCATCAAAAATATAATCGTGAGAGTATTGAGCATATAACATAGCTTGTTGCATTAAAGACTTAAATTTTTCTATCAATGATAAATCATTATTACTCATTATAAAGTCCTCCTTTCATAAACTCGGGCACTACAACGTCCTGTAAGGAGATTATATGACTTGGGAGAGTAAATGTGCAAGTAGCATTTAAGAAAGGAAAAGACCATGTGGAAAATATTTTTCACCTACAAGGACAGGAGTAGGTGCACTGTACAGGGAAAAGGAACTATCACACCGGAGCTGGCAGTGCTGCAGGGGGAAGGAGAGTGAGAAATGCTAAACATAATTCAAAATGATTTTAAAACTTCAGAAACAACATTTTTGGATGAGGATAAAGTCAATCTAGTTGTAGAAAGTGTAATTGAAACCATAAAAAAAGGACTCCCAGAGGAAGCCCAAACAGTAGAAGCACTTGAATTTATAACAGATCGGATTAAAGAGAGAGTGAAAGAAAAACGAATCGAGTTATAACTGCTTTTCAACTAAATCCTGTAGAGAGTATGAGATACTGCGAAGTTCCTTGCCATCAGCAGCTGCTCTTACATGTACTAAATCAGCATCTGCTTTTGGATTTATAGGATATGTATCATGGTATTCCTTTCCATTTCCAATATAAGTTATATCGAAATAAAATATTTCTTTCTGTGAACAGAATTCCCTTGCCTTAACATTGCATATAAATGATTGGCCGGGAGCAATATATGTTTCTGCAAAATTGGAAAATGGAATGTGATCACTTCGAATAGAGAATGGAGTGATATCAGGAGAACATTTTATTGAAGATATAGTTGCTCCAGTTTGTCCAAAATTCTTTATGACTAAGTAATATTGCGGCGATTGGAAATTTGTGGTTTTAGCGTATATGGCTACATAAGGGCGTGATGTTTCATCAATCATTTTAGAGTTTTGTTTGAGTGTTAATACAGAAATAATTATAGCAATAACGCTTGTAATGAGAGATGCAAGTATACCAATTAATTGAATGACATCAGAAGGTGTTAAAGACATAAAAATACCTCACTTATATATTTACTCGGACGCTGCAACGTCCTGTAAGAAGAGTATACGACTGGAAAGCAGAAAAAGGCAAGATTTAATACACAGAATACAGAGGGAGGAAAGAACTTGACAAAGGAAGAAGCACTCAGCCTTGAGAAAATCATCACCAAGATAGATAAAGCAGATGAGACAAACTGCAAGAAAGAGGAAGAATACAACAGCTTCTGTACTAACACGAGAGAGGACTGGGACGAGGAGAAGTATCAAAAGCTCAAGAGAGAAAAAGCCCTCACAGAGGCAGCATACTTTGCAAGCCTCATTGAACTCAAGGCAGAAGTGAAGTGCATGCTGACTTGATAGAAAATACATCCGGCAAGCCCGGGGATGAAAGCAGAAAAAGGCAAGCGAACATGCAGTATAAGCATAGTATTTACCGGAGGTGATAACCATAGCACTCAAATATAGAATATTCGTTCACACTCTGGAAGATGATCAGATATATCGATTTGACGATCTGACACAGGAACAGAAGCAAAAATTGGAACAAAAACTAATAGAACAAGTAGAAAATGTGCCATTGAGACTTGCGGAGGAGGCATAGACTGCATCTGCAGTCTCAGTGGACAAGCTTAAAAATGACAAATTAAATAATATACTTCTGGGCTTGATGGAGCACCGAAAATGCTATTTAACTCCTGTAAATTAAACTAAAACTTCCATCTATACATACGTAAACCTATTTTGTACATACAAATCGGTGCTCCGTCAAGCCTGGAAACGAAAAAGGACAGGACATGAAAAAAGGTGAAATTTTAATAACGACAGGCATAAGCTTCTTTCTCCTGTGTAGCATGGGCATAGACAGCCCGGCACCACAGGGACAGATGCTTGTTATCGGAGGGATGCTCATATCAGCGTGTGTGACGCTTTTGGGAATATGGTTTGAATGGATCGAAAAAGGACAGCGCGAGAGCATCCAAAGGACAATGGAAATAAGGAGGGCGGGCAAGATTGCTGCAGAGGATACAAAAAGTACACTCCCAGTTAGAAAGACAGAGCGCGGCCGCATACATAACAGAGACAGTGACAAAGAGAAAGCGCAGGAGAGAAGAGTCATTTGATGCCGTTTTGCAGGCAGAAATAGCAAAGCTCAAGGCCTCGGAGAGAGGTCTGTAAAAAACAATCTAAAGTATTAAAGTTAGGAAAAACTATGGCATACATCCAGGATACTTATTACCTGGGAGATTATATAGCGACTGAGATAAAGTTTATAGGAAGGAATGGAGCCAAGGGTGAGAGGAGAGCCAAGAAGATAAAAGCTACTCCCGAGCAGATGGCAAGGCAGAATCAGTGGACGAGGGAAAAGAAAGAGAAATACCTGATACTTGCTAACTTCCGTACAGGTGATGTATGGGTGACTCTCAAGTACCCAAGAGGGACAAGACCGGATGCAGAGAGAATCAAAAAGGACTGGAAAGTATTCACAACGGAAATGAGAAAGCTATACAAGAAGCTGGGCATTCCGTTTAAGTGGGTGAACCGCATGGAGATAGGCAGGTTCGGAGGCCCACATATACATTTCCTCTGCAATCGCGTGGACAACATCGACACACTCATAAAGGACACATGGCACAAGACCATTGCTGATCTGATTGTCCTGGGCAAGAACTACGTAAACATTGCTCCATATGATTCAGACGGAGCAAAGGAAGTGGCAGAATATCTGACCGCCAAGCCGGACAAGAAGGGCATAGAGGGACAGCTCAATCTCTTCGGAGAGGAAGAGCAGAAGGTGTTCTGCAAGGTGAGCAGTTCAAGGAACCTAGTGAGACCGGAGCCTAAGCGCAAAAAGTACGCACACTGGACCATGGCAAGGTTCTTCAAGGATGGCATCAAGCCGGACAAGGGCTACTACGTGATGCCTAACACCGTGAAGGTGGGCGTCAACAAGTGCACAGGCTATTCATACCTCTACTACATGCAGCGGACTATCTCAGACGGCAAATCCCCCGGAAACCGCATAAAGCCCCAATGGGAGGCAGATTATACACATTATGAAAAAAGTTAACGTATACATCTATTCAGGTATCAGAACAATTAAAAAAACAGACGGAGCAGCAGGCTACGTTCTGTCATATATGACCAAAAAAGACATCGAAGCCACATTGAGCAACATAGTCTATCTTGAGGATGTGACGCGTCACGAGGCAGAGCTTGAAGTCCTCAACCAGGCACTTTCAAGGCTCAACACAAAAGACATTGAGATAGATATATACACCGATTCAAGCTACCTTACATCAGCGCTGGATCTTGACTGGATACACAAGTGGCAGCAGTCAGGCTGGAAAAATTCCAAGGGCGAGCCGGTAAAGCATGCCGACAAATGGCAGAAAACGTTGATTTTACTCAATGGGACACGATTTTACATATACACGAATCAACACCATGAATACAGCAATTGGCTCAAAAGCCAGTGTGAAAAGAAAGGACCAAAATGAAACCACTATCAAGTTTATTTTACGAAGCGTACGAGCCACGCCAGAAGCATTACAAGCTTTCAATGAGGCTCAAGGAAAGCGAAAACAAACACATCATAAGAATCACCCAGAACGGTCGGGAAATAATCAAAGTCACGGAAGAAAGCCGTGAGCAGGCTTTTAACGTGGCAACCAAGGAACTTGTTAGGAGATTCCCGATAAAGCGCAGATAGAGCTGAGCGTGTATGCAGAAAGAGAGGCAGCAGTTGAAGAACAGAACAATCAGCGGAGAAAAGCCAATTGAAGAACAGAAATGCTTTTACGACTCGAAGCAATGCACCATAGCGTGCAAGTACTACAGAACCTGTATACACAGCCCGCTGAAAGACAGGAGATGATTCAATGGACTTTATTATACAAAGCATCCAGAACATGATGGAGCTGATGTAGGAGGAAAACATGCCCAAATATACAAAATACTTAGAATTTTCACAGAAAGAAAGAACAGCAATCCGCGAACGTGACAATTACAGATGCATATTCTGTCAGGTAGGCTACAGGATGCCACCGGCAAATGAGATGGGGAGAAATATGCAGGACATAATGCACTATATCCCGCGGTCATCATTGGGACTTGGCATCAAGCAGAACGGAGCAGTAGGATGCCGTTACCACCACAATATGATGGACAACGGCAGCAGTGGAGACCGCAAAGAAATGCTCGGCATGTTCAAAGCATATCTGGATGTGTTTTATCCGGATTTCCCGGATAGTGAACGCAAATACGATAAGTGGAGCTTCCTGAAAGGAGACAAAAATCTATGATTAGAACAGAAGGCGGCAGAGTTGAGATTAAGGGAGACTATGCAGACCTGATATCCGACTTCGGATGCATAGCACGCGTAATAGGGAAAATCTGAAAAAAAGAGGATATTCACAGGAGCTGATAGAAACGAAACTGCACCAGATGGTTGACATGACATTTAAGAGCTTGGAAGAAATCAGAATGCAGACAGTTGTAGAAAGCATAATACTGGGAGCGTTAAAAAATGACTGATTTAGATTTATTTGTGTATGTGTCGCTTATTATATTCGCATCATTCGAACTGACACTTGCAATAATAGGACACATACTTATAGCAATCGAGGACAAGGAGGACAGACATGTTTGATAAGTTTGGAGAGTTTGATTCATTTAATGAGATTAACGAGCTTGCAGAAAACCTGCTCAATGAGGGTGATATAGAATCACTCAAGGTAGTAGCGAAAGAAAATGGAATACAGGCTGATTTCGTGGACCTGTACACGCATGGTGAAATCCCGGAGCTGTGCGATAAGCTCACGGCGGCACTCGGCAAGATCGATGTCGAGGCGGCAGAGCTTAAGCCAAAGGAAATAATGGAGGACTGGGTGGAGTACCTAAGAGGCCAGTGCATGGAGAATGAGCTATTAGCTCACAATGTCAGAAAGAAAGGCAAGACATTGAAGGGCTGTATAGCCGCCATCCTGATGTGGTCCTTCAAGAATCAACAGACAGTGGACAAAGATATCATCAAGGCAGCAGGTGTATCAGCAAGCAAAGTCACGCTCGGTATCCCGGGCATGGCAAGAGCCAAGAAGATAATCACTGACTACTACATGGGGAAGTAGGTACTACAAATGAAAGAAAAGACAATAGAAAAAATACCATACCTAGGACTCAAAAAAATAAGCAGAATAAAATCCGTGAAGTACATTGGTGTTACCGCAGTCAAGAACATAGGACATCAAAGACATCTGCTCCTTGAGGTGTACGAAAATAAAAAGAAGTCAAAAAAGATTCCTGTAGTGAGAATCGCACTCACCAAGAAGGATTTTGGTACATACTGGCCGGACAAGCAGATATGGACGCGCCAGCAGCTTTCAGCTTACAGCCCTATATGGACGAACACACACACATACACCGCGAAAATCCTGGCAGACGAGAATATCCTGCAGAGCCCGGAAGACCTTGCAAGAATAAAGAGCTTTTGCGGCACAGAGATATACAACGATACTCGTTGGTGGGGGCACATAGCTGAATATGAGGGCGACATCACATCAAAAGAAAGAACAAAAAGAGTAGAGCGCAAGTACAAGAGGCGCCAGGAAGCACTGAAGGACAGACAGGCAAACACCAAAGAGCTCCCCGAAAAATCAATACTGTACAGAGCTGATCACGTATATTTCCATGATGAACACTTTTTGTATTACAAGAAGCATGGAAGCTGGGCTGACATAGCCTGCAGTAAGTGTGGCGGTGTAACTACTGCAAAGTGGAAATACAGTGGAGCATATGAGGAACAGTTTGAAAAGCATATAGCAGAGCCAAGAGAAGGAGACTTCGGCACATGCCCTATGTGCGGCGCCCACGGACAGTACAAGTGCAAAGGAAAAGCAAAAGGCAGTACCAGAAAAACCCGGTATCTTTTTCTTGGGCAGAAATACAAAGATGATGGCTTTGTTATGAGATATATACAAGTAGAGAAAGAGTGGACACTCGGCTTCATTGCCGGCGAGAACGACAATGAAATGTACAATGCCTATGAAAAGCTGTCGGGGGTTGAACTGGCAAGGGCATATTTCGAACCCGGCAAAAAGGTACAGGTTGACTATAACAAGCATGATCCGTATGTAGGGAGAGACTTCTGGGATGACTGCAATCTGTATGGCTTATCAAGCATCAGAATCAATTCCGAACCAATACTTCCGGAGACATACGGTGAACTGACAGGAACCATGTTTCAATACAGCGCCATGAAGGAATACACAGACAGCCTCATGAGCGTATGCAATCCGGTTGAGTACCTTGAGTGCTACATGCGCACACCTCAGCTTGAGATGCTTGTGAAGATGCATCTGATAGGAGTAGCTGAGAAGCTTATCAAATGCCAATATGGAATCATTGAGGACGAAACAGCAACGAGACCGGATGAGTTTCTCGGTATCAGAAAGGAAAAGCTCAAGCTGCTCATTAAGGAAAAAGGAGACATAGGTCTGCTGAGGGTTCTGCAGATGGAAAAGAGACTCGCGGAGAACTGGACAGATGAACAGGTACAGCAGCTGGCAGAGACCGGACTCACATACACACAGGTCGTGCTCGCAGAGAAATACATGACATTGCAGAAATTTTTAAATCGCATAAAGAAATATGCATGCTGTGATTACGGAGGCTGCAGTCGGTCAGTATACAGAATCAGACACATGGCCTCTACATACGCTGACTACCTGAGCATGAGAGAAGACAGAGGCTACGATCTGACCAACACGGTATATCAGTTCCCGCATGACCTGGATGAAGCCCACAAAAAGATGGTGGAAGAGGTCAACAAGGAAGAACTGGACAAACATCTGAAGGATGTTGCGGCGCGCTTCCCAAACATTCGACACAGCTACAGAAAGTTGAGAAATAAATATTACTACGAGGATGATACATACATCATCAGACCGGCAAAGTCAGCAGAGGAAATAGTAACAGAGGGACGAGTGCTCCATCATTGCGTCGGCGGAGACAATTACTTAGGAAAACACGATCAAGGAGAGACATACATACTTTTCTTAAGATTCAAGGACACACCAAATATGCAGTATGTCACTGTCGAAATTGAAGCCAAAACACCGAACATACTGCAATGGTACGGAGCCCACGACAAGAAACCTGATCAGGAGAACATACAGAAGTGGCTCAACAGCTATATACGAATGCTTGTGACAGGAACACTGAGGACAGCAGATATGCCGGCAATGGCTATAGCATATTCAGCATAGGAGGATATATGGAGTACGTGCAGATGACACTCGATGACTGGGTGAAAATGAAACAAAAACTGAGGCAGGAGCTTATAGGAGTGAAGCAGAGCTTCGTGAGAATAGGCTATGCGCTCAGACAGATTGATGATCAAAGACTCTATGAGAATGATGGCTACAAGAGCATAGCAGAATTTGCTAAGGCTGAGTATGGACTTGAGGCATCCACAACAAGCCGATTTATGAGCATCAACCGCGAATACTCGATTGACGGATACTCAGAGCACTTGAGACCGGAATACACTGACCTTGGAAGAAGCCAGCTTGAGGAAATGCTCAAGCTCCCCGACTCTGACAGGCAGATGATACAGCCCGAAGCATCAAGAGAGGATATCAGAGAGCTAAAGAGATTCAATAAGACCGAGCCTGCAGCAGGTGTGGCAGACGACACAAGCCAGCTGATAGAGAAATTCTTTGAGGACAACAAGGATATCCTCAATGAGGTGTACTCAAACGAGTTTGACGAGGAATCAATGAACCGCTTTGCGGAAATCGTAAATCCGGCCGGAAACCGCTCATTCAAAAAAGGTCTCTATTTCATGATGATGTATGAGAACCGCGTCACAATCAAGAAGTTTGGAGACACGCCAAAAAATATGTCATGGTGGGAATTCTACAAGCTTATGTGCTCTATCTTTGATGAGGATGCAGCAGGAGCCCGGACATGGCAGAACCATTTTGGAGGAGACGATGAAACACAGGAAAATGAGCCAACAGGAGAGAATACTACAGCAGAAACTCCTGAGTCAGAGGATGACGATGCAGCAGTTGGAGAAACTGGCACTGATGAGGTCGAAGAGACTAAATCGGGAAGCGGGGCAGATAATGAGCCGGCTCCTGGAGCAGGAGAAGATCAAAAGGATGATTCCACCGACAGAACTGCAGACTGCAGAGAGGATAATAGAGAGCCTGCAGACAGGCCCGAGGAACAGACAGGAGAAAAGAGCCTTGGAGAGCAAATTTCGCCGGCGCAAAAATCCCCACAAATCCTTGAAAAATCAGAGCCTGAGAGCATCGAAAAGGAAGAAAATGAAGCCCAAAGCATAGAAAAAAATGGGCCGGAGACAGAGGATGAAAAGCCGGAGGCAGAAGTCATAGAAGTATGCATGACAAGAAGAGAATATATGAACACTCTTACGGTAGCAAAATTGGCTGATTACATAGCAGAGGAGCATCACAGTGGCCACTTATTGGCATCAGATTTAATTTTTCCCGAGAAAATCAGACAATGGCTCAGAGACAAGGTTGACAGATGTGGAAAGCCACAAAGTTAGGAGGCAGATGATGAGCAAAAGCAATGTATTCGCGCAGGACCTCAACAGGGCAGCACGAGAACCGATAGGCGGCTTGTCTATTAAGCAGATAAGGCAGCAGGTTATAGACCGCCTGCAGGGCAAGAGAACCGTCAGCGTAGATTATCGCAGAATAAGAGCGGATCAGCGAGGGCGTGAGGATGATGAACCCACAGGCAAAGAAACGCTTGAAATAGTCGATGTAATGAAATACTTCACAGTAGTAAAAAGACACGGATTTAACACATGCATCCTGCATCAGGACATGTTTTACATTGCCGGGATAGGAGAAGAGAAATGTTCATAGATTGTGCAAAACTAGAAAAAATCTTAAAAGCTGATTATAAATCGTGGGGCGTCAAGTTCGGTCTCACAGAGAAAGGCATGTACATCCTAAACGGTACCGGCTGGATGGTGGAGGCCGACAAAACAAAAATCACAAAAGAATTTTTAGGTACCGTAATCAAAACCTGCGGTCTTGCACCGGAAAAGGGCGAGTTCATGACATACCAGAAAGGACACGACCCACAGTTTGAGACCGAAAGAGAACCTCTCCTGTGGGATATGGCAGAGGACACGAAGGAAGCCTTTATTTCACCAATTAAAATCATGCAGAACGATAACATGATGTCGGTAGTTAAAACACCGGGCGGGGCGCGTCTCATCAATGATGCACGCTTGGCAATAGTCAACCCGGACAAGTGCCGTGAAAACGAAAATCCACCAAGCACCTTTGCCGTGCATGGTGACTGGCTTATCTCATACAACGACGAGATGGCAGTCGGAATATGTTTCACGGATCCTGCCTACAAGCCGGAGCTTGAGGTCTTAAGACTCCTCTCAGGAGTGGATTTCTACTGGATAGAGACACCACGCTATGAGCTATAGGTTGAAACACCTGCAGAAATGCGAAAGAAACTGGGCATGCGAATTACTTATATCACGAAACTGATTTGTAAGCCATTTATACACAAGGGAGCCCTTATCCAGCTCCCTTTACCTCAGGAGGATACTATGACGTTACAGGAATATGAAGCACAGGGCGGCTGTGAAGGATGCCTCTTTTACGGTACAACAGATGTAGACGGAAGAAAAGGCTGCACGTTTGATTGGTTCGATGATGAGTCGGACGATTGGAACTGGGCAAAGAATTGTGATGAGATAAGCGAATAGGAGAATAATATGTCAGAAATAGATTTAATAGTATATGGGATACTCTTAACGTTCACCCTGATTGGAACAACAGAGTTTGTGATAGGACTGTTGTTAATTAGAGAATACGATAAGCTTCAGGAATATAGGGATAAGAGGACGAAACACAATGAACAGAAATGAATGCATAAACTGTAGGTATTACGAGAAATGCGGTAGACCAAGCAGACAGGTAAAGTGCATGGGATATGAGAAGGAAGATGACAGAGATGAGACAACACGAGAAACAGGAAGACATGTCTCTTCCACAGATTCTTGAAGATATCCATGACAGGATATGTGATGAATATTGCAAATGGCCGTCACAGTATCCACTGGCAACGGATGACGAGGCATATAATAGAATGGGAGAAGAGCATTGTGATAAATGCCCGGTTCGAAGATTAACTTAGGAGGCAGCAGTTGAATAGCAGGACTTACAGCCGAGTAAAACCCATAGAACCCATTGAGGAGTGACAAATGACGAAGAAAGAATTAACAAGCGTATATTATATCAAAAAAGAAATCAAGATGTGGGAAGAACAACTGGAGCTGATTGAAAGTAAAGCAGAAGGAAAAGCAATGCAGATTACAGGCTTGCCATTCACTCCGGGCACTGGAAGCAGTGACCCGATGGCAGACTTGGCAATTAAGGCTGTGAGTGTAAGAGAGCTGATTGAAGCCAAGACGAGAAAGCTCAATCAGCAGCAGGACAGAATTATCTCATGGATTATATCAATAGACGACACAGTCGTTCGACAGATTATGTTGTACCGTCATGTCAGGTGCTATTCTTGGAACACAGTGGCACAGAAGATAGGCATTACAGCCGAGAGCGCAAGAAAGCAACATGACAGATATCTGAAGCAGTCCAAGATAAAGGATGATATATGATATTACAGGAGTATGATCAGCAGGGTGGCTGTGCAGGATGCGCATTTTATGGCGCAATAAACATAGAAGGAATACAAGGATGCACGTTTAACTGGGATGATGATGAGTCAGATGATTGGAATTGGTAGAGAAATTGCGAAGAAATTAGCGAATAGGAGGAGAGCATGTCAGAATTAGATTTTATAGTATACGGAATTATTTTAACTATTACCTTGATCGGAACAACAGAGTTTGTGATAGGGTTGATATTGCTTAGGGAGCATGATAAACAGCAGAAAGATAGGGATAGGGATAAGGAAAATGGAGAATAGATATTCAAGGGTAAATGATAAGCTGTTTTTTGCGGATACAAATACAGAACTTATCGATTTACCTTTGAGCTGTTTTAATGTAGTTACCATTTAATCATTATAATCAGATGAAATCTTTTGATATGTATATCTATCATTAAGAAAATATGAAAGCGACCTAGAATATAATTTACATACCGACGCAGAACATATCTGACTATACACGTAAATATAAATTTTATCATCATGCATTCTCCTTTCGTTTTCTAGAGTATGATTTTTTTTCTCTTTTTTTGAGTTTGCTGAAAAACCATCTGATATATATATGGATTTTGAATACGAACACTAAAACGATAAGAAATTTTTCGAGAGAATTGTTGCACTGTATGTGATTTTTTTGATGAAAAAGTTTCAAATTTGCAACTTTTTACATTACCTGATGGTAATCAACAATTATGGAGGTATAACATGATAGATAATGAAATACGTAAGCAATATAGACAGGTCATAAATGATTTAAAAGTAGCAGTTATAAAAACTTGGGCATATAGAATATGTGAGCAGGCTGTTGAAAGATTGAGAAAAATATTAAATTAGAATTTAAGAAAGACAAGAAAACATGGCATGGTATGCACTTTATAAATGGTACAAGAATTGGAGCAGGAGGAGATACCCCAATATGATTGACTGGTACTGTGCATATGATTTAGAAAAGAAATGAACTACAAAGTGTGAATGTTATGAAAAATGTATAAAAAAATTATCGATAAAAGGGAAAATATGCATAAATTAGTAAAAAAATATATATAAATGTCTAGAATTATTCAAGAAATTATGAAAAAACTATTGAAATGAGAAGTATTTTCGTTTATGGTATATATGTAACAAATGTTGACTTGGCCAAAGGAGTAGAAAATATGAGCGTAATGATAAGTTGGAGTTTCGTTAAGGGATTCGGAAAGGCTCTAAATCTAGGTGGAATTAAAGAGTGGCCAGACATTTATGGTTGTGAAACAAAAGACTATAATGCACTAAGAGGTGATTGGGCAAATGTCGGAAAATACATCAGAGAAAGCACCGATAAATGTGGAAAAGCAATTGGTGAAAGAAGTTTCTGCGCAAGATAAAATGGATGAAATAACAAATGATTCCGAGGATGAAATAAAAAATATATCTGAAAAAACAGTGGAGAGGGTAGTCGCAAAAGTGATTCAAAGTGAATTTAGTGGACCGATTCCTCCGCCGAATATTATTAAGGGCTATGAAGATATTTTGCCAGGCGCAGCAGAAAGAATAATTTCTATGGCAGAAAGACAATCGGCACATCGTCAGGAAATGGAAAGAGTTATGGTAAATGCGGAAGCAAGAGATAGTTTGCTTGGAGTTTGCTTTGCTTTTTTATTGGGGATTGGCTGTTTGATAGCATCAGCTATTATTGTAATTTATGTACCTGAGAAGACTGGGGCAATTTCAAGTGCGATGGTTGGAATAACAGGTATTGCATCAATAATTGTTGGCTTTATAAAAGGAACGAGAGTTGGTTCTTCGAAAAATGATTAATACACCTAGACGAAAGAGAAAGAGATATAGAGACTGTTGCATTGACTAATATGATGTTAATGTGACAGTCTTTTTTTGTGAATTTAAATAAAAATAAAATTTTTAAAGTTGTCCGTTTTGTCCGCTTGATATGTGATATAGTATAGGTGTAAAGGATTGGTGATGAGCCAGTCCTTTTTCTTTTAGAACTATGACAGATACAGAAGCAAAGAAGTTTTATGACAGTAAGGCATGGCAAATCAAAAGAATAGAGATATTAAAGCGGGATCGCTTTGAGTGTCAGGACTGCAGGGCAAGAATCCAAAAGGCTGTGGCAGAAGGAAAATGGCTGCCGGAGAAAGAAAAGAAGATAGCAAGGGCGAATCAGGTACATCACATACAGGAACTGAAGGAGCATCCGGAGCTTGCACTGGACAATGACAATCTTATTAGTCTGTGCGTTCGTTGCCACAACATCAGACATGGCAGAGTGCCTCACAAGTTCAAAAGAAAAAAGAAACTTGTGAGCCGGGAACGTTGGTAATACCCCCCGGTCAATTTTTGCGAAATTATCTTGAATGGCGAACCCCGTGTGGCCCATGACTCTGGAAAAATTTTGAAATCTCGCGTGAAAAGGGCAAGGGGTACCAATTTCAAAAATTACTTTAAGAAGATTTTTTTTGAAGAACACAAAAATACAGTTATTTTTTTAATGAAAACCGTTAAAAAATATGCAAATTATACACAAAAAACAGACATATTTTGAGAAAAAGGGAGGTGAGCGGATTGACAAAAACGGAAATAAGAGATTCTCTGGTCAAGCAGTTGGAGCTTCGGGGAATGAATGCAGAGTTTTACAAAGACATGATTGACGATTATGTATATTACTGGTCACTGAAAAAGAAGCTGATTAGTGATATCAAGTCCAAAGGGCTCAGATACAAGACTATTAACGGAAACGGAGTTGAAGTCGAGAAAACAAATGATTCTGTTGTCAATCTGCAAAAAACAACAGCAACTATGCTCAAGATTTTAGCTGATCTGAGACTTAAGGATCCGGTACCTGAACCGGAAAAAGCAACAGATGGTTATCTGTAAGGAAATTGATGATTATCTCAAATATGTCAAAGAACATCCGAAGTGGATAAATAAAAAGCGAAAACAGCTTATCAAGAACATTGTAAAGCCATTATTTAAGCGGAATGATATTTTTTTCGATAAAGAGACCTATGAGAATTGTCTCGAATACTGCAAAGTAAATTATTATGAGCTTTTTCCATACCAGAAGTTCATATACGCGTTTGTATTCATGTACAAAGACGATATTCCGGTATTCCCAAAGTTTTTCATCAAAGAAGGACGTGGAAACGGAAAGGACGGCTTCATTGTTCCCTTGGTAAATTTTATGCAGACACCTCTGTATGGTGTCAGAAATTATCATGTTGAGATTGTGGCCAACTCAGAAGATCAGGTCAAGGACACTTTTAAGGTTGCCTATGACAAGCTACACGAAAATGCAAAATTCAAGGGAAAGTTTTCGGTCACAAAGGAACTTATCACGAACCTGGCAACAGGATCGGAGATGAAATACAACACTTCGAACGCAAAGACCAAGGATGGTAAGCGAACAGGATGTCTTGTCCTGAACGAAATCCATGCCTACGAGAACTATGACCAGATCAATGTATTTGAATCCTCTTTTGGTAAGGTCAAGCATTCGAGAGAGTTCATCATTACCACAGACGGCTACGTCAGAGACGGTCCGTTGGATGAGATTTCATCAATGTGCGCTGAAATCCTTGAGACCGGTGAAAATCCACTGGGATATTATCCATTCATCTGCGAAATTGACAGCATGAAAGAAGTTGATATTCCTGATGCATGGCACAAAGCCAACCCATCAATGGAGTATATGCCGATTCTGGCCAATCAGATAATGCACGATTATCTTGAAATGAAAAAGATACCGTCAAAGAGACCGGAATTTATTACAAAACGAATGGACAGATCGGCACGAAAGGAAGAGGAAACGGTCACAACATGGCTGAATGTACTGCGTGCATGTTATGAGGGCAGTACGACAGAGGAATTAGAACTGAAAAAGCCAAGAATGACAATCGATACAAAAGGGCAGCCGGCTGTAATTGGAATCGATTATGCCGATATAAGGGACTTTGCATCGGCGGGAGTTTTGACAAAAACCGAATCAGGAGAATATATATGGCGACAGCACACATGGATTTGTGCTGAATCGCCTTTTTTAGACTCCATCAAGTTCCCGCTTAAGAACATAGGGCAGACCGAATTTAATGATTTCGAGGTGGTACCGGGACCTGTAATCGATGTGAATAGCATAGTTGATTGGTGTATGGAAAGATGTGCTGAATATGATGTCAAGAAGATAGCAATGGATACATACCGTTACACTCTGTTTAAGATGGCATTCGAGGAACGGGGCCTTACGATTGAGGATCGTAAGAATCCGAACGGTGTAGTCCGGTTGATCCGGAAGATTACATCAGCAACTGGAATAATTGCACCATTTATCCAGTCAATGTTCAGTCAGGGCATGATTAATTTTGGGGCATCAGCAATAATGCGTTGGTACACCAACAACACAAGTGTTACCGAAGATAAATATGGCAATAAGATGTTTGGAAAGGTAGAACCGAAGCTCAGGAAAAATGATGGGTTCATGGCTTTTGATGTTGCAATGTTCTGCAAAGATGAACTGGAGGTTCAAATAATATACATTTAGGAGGCAGCAATGTTTGATTTCCTGTTTCAAAAAAAGAATAAAGAGATGCAGTCTATGGCAGAGATTATTGCGCTTGACTTGGAAAAGCTTAATCTGTCAAAGCTGGCAATTGAAAAAGCTGTGATGATGATTGCAAGGGCAATTGCAAAGTCTGACATAATAGTCCAGACAGACAGCAAACAGAAAAGCAGTATAGAGTACAGACTCAATGTAATGCCAAATGACCATGAGTGTGGAACTTATTTCTGGACAAGGATTATAAGAGAACTGCTATGGGCACAGGAAGCGCTTATCATCCCAATGAATGGCAAATATTACAAAGCGTCTGCATGGCAGGTGTCAAACAGTGTGCTGTCAGAGCGCATATACGGCAACATAACGCTCGAATGTGCAGGGGAACAGTATGGTTTATACAAAAAATTCATGTCATCAGAGGTGATTCATTTACGGTACGACAATGCAAAGATAAGAGTGTATCTGGAGTCCGTTGTGAATCAATACAACAATACGCTCAATGCAATTAATTACATGATTCGTCTATCCAATCAGCCCAAATTTAAACTGAAGCTGGGTACAGCACAGTCCTTCAGGGAAAAGCAGGCTGATGGAACTGACAAGATAGTCACCAAGGACATGTATGCAGAGAAAATCAAGAGACTGCTTGAGAGCGAAGATATAACGGTAATGACAGAGTCGGAAGGTGTATCACTTGAAAATATACAGATAAATGCGAGCGCAAAAGCGGAGGAGCTTGCCAAGGTTGCCTTGGCCATAAACAACGAAGCAGCTAATGCCTTTGATATACCGGAAGCAGTATTTAATGGCAATATCACAGAGCAGTCAGATGCCACCAATGAATTTATCACTTATGCTGTCGGCCCGGTTGCGGAAGTCATAAATGATACGCTGACTGCCTACATAGTCGGTGAAGATGATTACAGCAGGAAAAATGAAAAGGTAATGGTATGGCTGGCACGCTTTAAACATGTTGATGTGGTGGATAGTGCTGTTAATCTTGATAAGCTTCGTGGAATTGGCTTCTCGTATGACGAAATCAGAGCAATGGTGGGATATCCTTTGCTTAACACTGAGTTCTCTAATGCAAGAGCATTGACTAAAAATTATGGAGAGGAGGGTGACAATGGCACATCAATTAAAAGTGATTAGATGGAGGTGATCCGGATATCTCGGAGCTGTCCGTTAAACAGTAATCAAGAGAAAGGAACAGAATTATGAAGAACGAAAATGTAATTTACAGATTCCAGCAGCAGGACAATGTTCATGAAATTTACATATATGACGAAATCAAAAAGACAGGTCCTTTCAACTGGGAAACATGGCAGTATGAAGATTCTGAAACATCTGCAAAGCATTTCAAAGAACTTTTGGACGCCATTCCGGAGACAGATGAGATTAAGATTTACTTTAATTCGAACGGCGGAAGCGTTGATCAGGGCACTGCGATTTATAATATGCTCAAGCAGCATGGTTCATACAAGACCGGAATAGTAATGGGAGTGTGTCATTCTATTGCATTCACAATTTTACAGGCGTGTGACAAACGAATAATGGGACAGGGCACCACGGCCATTATTCATGATATGTGGGAAACAGTAACAGGAAATGCAGCAGATTTAAGGGCAGAGGCAGATAATCTGGATGTTGCAATGGAGAGCTGCATAGCTTTATTTATGCAGCGTGCAAAGATTTCAGAGGATGAAGTCCGTGAAATGATGCACAAGGAGACCACATTGTCACCACAGAAGGCATTAGAGTATGGCTTCATCGATGAAATAGGATTGGAAAATCTTGACACACCGGAAAAGCCGGATGATTCCACTTTGCAGCAGGTGCTTAAAGAGAATGAGGCACTAAAGAAACAGCTCTGTAACAAGAGCGAACATGAGAGGCAGTTAGCTGAATTTTATCAGTTGACACATAAAGAAGCAGATAAACCTAAGAGCAACGATTGGGGCTCATTTTTCAATTAAGGAGGAAAACAATGAAGATCGAATCTATTAACAAAGAAGTTCAGGAAAAAGTAATGCAGTTACTCAATGAGGCTCCGGCAGAGAAGAAAGCTGAAGCTATCATGCAGTCTATTGAGATGATCCAGGAGGCAGCGCATGAGGACCTTGTAAATCAGGTTGTTGCTGAGGCAGAAAGAGCCAGCCATGATGCCGACTTCAAGAAGCAGCTCGGTCTCCGTAACCTTTCACAGGAAGAAAAGAAATTCTATGAAGGCTTCAAGGATATCAAGCAGTCAATCACGGCCAATCAGATTGATATCATTCCGACTGAAATCATTGACAGAACACTTGATGATGTCAAGAAAGCATCACCAATCCTTAATCTTGTCAACATGGCACCTGCCAATGTCAAGAAGTGGATCGTCGCATCACATACAGGTGCAGCAGTATGGGGAGCTCTTACAGACTCGGTTAAGGGTGAGCTGAGCACAGAGATTTCAGCACTTAACATTGACCTCCACATGCTCACCGCTTACTTAGTTATTCCAAAGGCAATCAGAGAGCTTTCGCTTGAGTTTGTTGACCGTTATTTTATGGCAATTCTGTCTGAAGCTATGCAGGATGGTCTTGTAAAGGGATATCTTGATGGAGATGGAAAGACAGGACCGATTGGTATTTTCCGTCAGATTGGAACATCCAACAGTGACGGTACCAACAAGGCTAAGACGGTTGTGACAAACATAACAAAATTCAGCCCTAAAGGACTTTCAGATGTGAGAAAGACTCTTACCAATAATGGTAAGCGTGTTGTAGACAAGCTGTATCTTATCTGTAATCCGTCAGACGAGGCAGAATATGTGGATCCATGCATGTATGGAGAGGCTCTGACAGGCGGCTATGTCAACAAGTCATTCATTGACATCGAGAAAATCGTAGATGCAAATTGTCCGAAGGGTAAGGCTGCATTTACAATTGCAGGATACTACACTATGGGAACAACAGGTGTGAGAGTCAATGAGTATGACCAGACAAAGGCTATGGAAAATGCAGATCTCATTATCGCATCATGTTATGCAAACGGCCGTGCCGTAGATGACAATGTTGCAGTTATCTTTGATGTAACTAAGCTGGAGGAGTATGTGCTCCCTGTAACACAGGCTACAATCGTTCAGGCTGGACAGGAATAATAAAAGAGAGGCAGTAATATGGAGAACACAGAACTGACAGCACTGGTATCAGAGATGAGGGCAGAATTCCAGATTCCGCCATATTACGAAGACAGTCAGCTTGCAAATCTTGCAAGAGAGGGTGAATGTACAGTCGGGAGCTTAAATCCCGGCTGCAATATCACAACAGATCTGACATACAGGATGCTGCTTAAAAATTACATGTATTATGCATATCATCATAGAGTCAGTGAGTTTATGGATAATTATTCAAGTATGATTTTAACGTGGCAGATGGAAACGGAGGTGGAAGCGGATGGCAATGCCTGAATATACAGATGGTGTGCTGGAACTTCTCAGGATAGAGGAGGATTGTTCACAAGACTTTCCGGTGGAAAAAGTAAGATCTACCGGGATGCATATCTGGTACAGGGAGCTTTCTGTATTTGATACAACACGAGCTAAGCTGTCGGCAGATGGAATAGAGGTTACAATGAAAATCAGTATTCCACAGTATAAGCAGGTCAACAGCAAGTGTATCTGTGTAATAGATGGCGCACAGCATGAGATATACAATGTGGCTCACGTGACCACTAAAGACGGTTTCAAAGAAACAGAACTGACACTTAAGACTCCGGCATATGACAGGGAGGTATATGATGACGAAACAGGAACTCAGTGAGATGTTACATGCCACTGGCTGTCCGGTCAATGAAGGAATATCTGATCTTGATAATGGAAAGAAGTTTCCGAGAATTGATTATTGGGAAATAGCATGGGATGATGTGATGGCATCAGGTGACAACTATGAAGATAAAATCACATGGCAGGTGAGCTTTTATTCTCGCACACCAAGAAATGAAAAGCTGATAATGCTGAGAGATATGATGCGCAAAAAGGGACTACACCCAACTATCCTGCATGAATTTATTACAGACGATAAAATTTGGCATTCGTATTTCTCGCTGGAGACAATGAATGAATGATATTACATTTGAAGATTCCGGAATGGAAGAATTTCAGGATATGCTTGGAAGCTATCTTTCAAAAGTGGACGAAAAAAGCGCTCTGGATGCAATAGAGGAGGGAGCAAAGGAGTTTGTTAACGACCTGCTGCGCTTGCCGAAGCCAAGAAGAAAGGTCACAGCTCCGGGATATACACATCTGGTTGACTCATTTAGCTATAAGCGTGATAAGACAGGAATAGATGTGGGATGGGGCAAGTATTACGGACCGATGCTTGAGCACGGCACGAAAAAAATGAGCGCAAAAGCTCACTTGAAACCATTATTTGAACAGAACAAAGAAAGATACTATAAAAAGATGATAGCAGCATTGGATTTATAGAACAGGAGGCAATTATGGCAATTAAAACTAAAAGACCACCAATGAAGGAGACTGTAGGAGCTCAGTATCTGTGCTTCAATACAATGGATACAGATGGCAGGTGGACATCCACATTTGCGGAAGAGGTGGAGAAGACAGAAGTAGTTAAAAGTGTAAAAGTCACGGAAAATGGAGAGGCTTCTGATACATATGCTTCAGGTACAGTATATGACAGCGATATCTCCACGACATCAACGGATATTGAAGTTGAGGTCGTTGCTTTCCCAGCTGATACACTTGCAAAATTACGTGGTGACAATGTTGATGCGGATGGTCTTATTCTTTCAGGTGGAAACAGACCACGACCATATTTTGCTTATGGTAAGGTGGTCAAATTAAGAAAAGGCGGATATAGATACGACTGGTATCCAAAGTGCAAGCTAAGTGAGAACTCTGATGATATATCAACATCTGAGGAGAAGGCAAACGAGCAGACAGATACAATCAAAATCAAAGCATATCCATTCAATGAGGATGGAGACATTGTTGCAAGGGTAGAGAGTGCATCTGCACCGGAAGGACTCACAGAGGAAAAATTCTTTAGTAAGCCGGTACTTACAAAAGATGATCTTGTGGTAGCAGTTGGGAAAGTGAGTGGAAAGGTCTGATTAGATGAATAAAGGTAAGATGATAAGATTGACTGATGGAACGGTAATAGAGGCCAAAATGAATTTTGGAACTATTTATTATCTTGATCAGATAGGTGGTTCAAAGCTTGGACGGAGAATAGACAAACTTGAAAAGATTGGAAAAGCAACAGACAGCGACAAGATGAATTTTGCAGCGAAGCTTATCTATGCAATGGTAAGAAGCAATGGGAGAAAAGTGACATTTGATGAAGCACTTCAGCTTGTGCCACCGGATCCAACAGAACTTCTTGAAGTTGTAGAGGTTTATCAGAAAGAAGTTGACAAAATTAAAAAAAAAGAGGAATCGAAAGCACAGATGAAAGCATTCAGCTCGAGATAAATTGGGCTGAATATATGGTTGATGCGAGAGAGATGGGAATGACAGAGGACGAGTTCTTCCATTCATGTCCCGTCTTTTTTTGCGAACAATACGAGATATTCTGTGAGAAGAAAGCGAGGATGGTGAGAACGTTATATGGCGGATGAACTGAAGAGAGTTGGATTAGTGTTTAAGGCAGATGGTGCAGCAGACTTTCAAAAGACGATGCAGCAGGTAAATACAGCCGTTCAGGAAAATAGTAATTCGTTTAAACTTGCAAAAGCGGCATGGGATGACAGCACTACTGCAGTTGAAAAGTTAAAAGACCGTCAGGAATATCTGGCAAAACAGACGGACGTTTATTCTGATAAGGTGGAAATTCTGAAGCGTGAGCTTGAAGAAATGAAATCTGCAGAAAACAGAAATGAGGATGCAATCCGAAAGAAGCAGAACCAGCTTACAAGCGCACAGATTAGTTTAACAAAATATCAGAAAGGCCTTGCTGAAGTAACAGAAGAACTTGAGAGCGGGGCAGCAGAAAGTAAGGAACAAATTAGGAAATTATCTGATAAAATTGCAGAGTCTACAGATAAAATTAAGGCGAATGAGATTGAAATCGAAGCTCTTAAATCGAAATATGACGATCATATAAAGTCGATTGTAAAATATAAAGATGAACAGAAGTATCTTTCAAATCAAACAGAGAATTACGAAAGAATACTTGAATCATTAAAAAAACAATTGGATATTCTTAAATCTGCTGAAAATAAAGATGAAAAAGCAATTCAGGACAAAAAGAACGAGATAAATGAAACTACTACAAAACTTAATGGTTACAAAAGTAAGCTGGAAGATGTTGAGCAAAAGCTGAAAAGCGGAGCAGCTGTAACGGAAGGTTATGCTGAAAAAGTACAGGCTTTTGGAAATAAAGCAAAAGAGACAGGGGATAAGTTTAGTGGAATATCAACGGCGGCAGCAGGCATAGTAGCGGCAACAGCAGCTACAGTACCTGCAACAGCAGAATATCGTAAAATTATGGGATCGCTTGAGGTGTCGAGCCAAAATGCAGGGTACACAGCAGAACAAACAGCGGAAAGTTATAGAACCTTATATGGTGTGCTTGCAGATGATCAGACAGCTGCAACAACTACGGCCAATCTTCAGGCGTTAGGTTTGTCACAAGAAGAATTAAGCACGGTAATTGAGGGGACGATTGGTGCATGGGCAACTTACGGGGATAGTATTCCCATTGATGGACTTGCAGAATCAATCAATGAGACTGTGAAAACAAGTACTGTTACGGGGACTTTTGCGGATATGCTCAATTGGGCGGGAACTTCAGAGGATGCATTTAATGAAAAGCTTGCAGCTTGCGGAAGCGAAAGTGAGAGAGTAAACCTGGTCATGCAGGAAATGGCGAATCAGGGTCTCGTAGATGCAGGAAAAAAATGGCAGGAAAACAATAAGAATTTGGTAGACGGAAATAAGGCAACAGCAGATTTCCAACAGGCAACAGCTGAGCTTGCGGATACAGTTGCACCGCTGATTACCAAAATTACAGAATTGGTTGCCGGATTGATTGAAGAGTTTAATCAGCTCTCCCCGGAAGGACAGAGATTGATTGCCGGATGCGTATTGGTAGTGGCAGCAGTTGGCCCTGTGTTTTCTATCATAAGCAAGGTAGCAGGAGGGGTTTCATCACTAATTGGCATTATATCTAAAATTGCACCTGTATTGGGACCTATAAAAACTGGTTTTGCAGCAGTAAATGCAGTCATGGCCGCTAATCCAATACTTATAATTATTGCGGCAGTTGCAGCACTTATAGCTATTTTTGTGACACTTTATAATAAGTGCGAATGGTTCAGGGATGGTGTAAATGCCATATTCGGAGCTGTAGCCGATTTTATCAAGGGAGCTATTGATAAGATTAAAGGATTCTTCGATTTTGATTGGAAATTACCAAAAATAAAGTTGCCTCATTTTAAAGCGAGTGGAGAGTGGTCACTTTCCCCACTTAAGGTACCTAAAATTTCTGTAGATTGGTATGCAAATGGAGGAATCCTGAATAGTCCGACCATATTTGGTGCAAATGGAGATTCCCTGATGGGAGGGGGAGAGGCTGGAAAAGAGGCGGTACTTCCAATTAAACTGTTAAAGGACTACATCAGAGAAGAAAATGATGCAAATAATGCAACATTGGCCGCAATGATCGTTGAAGCATTCAAATCAATATCAATGACTGCGGAGAATAACATTTATATTGGAGATAAGAAGTCGATCACATTACTTACAAATCTCGTTCTTAAGCAGATGGCAAATAAGACATTAGCAACACAGGGGGCGAAAGGAAAATAATGCAGGACATACAATACAATGACATAAGAGGCTCTTCGCTTCAGATTTTTGCCCGGGAGTTGATATCTATTCCTGCCGCTCAGCCGAATATGGAAGAGGTAAAACTATCAGGGCGGGATGGAACCATATACAAGTTTAATGGTACATATGCAGCAACACCAATAAAGATACCATTTAATTATATCGGAGCAGTAGACAGGTGGAATGATCGCTGGAGAATGGCAAAACAGTGGCTGTCAGAAAGAAATGCAAAACTTATTATATCTGATGATGCAGGCTTTTTTTATAAAATAACCTATGTTGAATTAGATGATAATGAGAGGACATCTGAGCGGATAGGCAATTTTACAGCGATATTTCACACACTGGATGGGCTCCAATATTCCGTAGATGGTGCAATGGAATATGACATAGAAGATGTTTGCTGGAATCCTTATATAGAGTGTCATCCGACATATAAGATCGCAGCAGAAGGTATGTGTACGCTTAAGATCAATGGAAAAACGATGACTGCTAATGTTGGTCAAAATCTGACCATAGATACAGATCGGATGATCGCGTATCGCGAGGATGGTACTTTGAATAATACCAAAGTGTCAGGAAATTATGAAGATATGTATCTACAGCCGGGAAACAACAAGATTGAATTTTACGGAGGAAATCTGAAAGTGATACCTAATTGGAGGTGCTTATGATCCAGATATATAACATTGAAAATACAAACTTTGATCAGAACGGAGATATGTCATTATTTCCTTCAAGTGCATCCGTTCATGCCGTATTGAATGGAATATGGGAGGTAACGCTTGAACATCCAAAGGATTCAGAAGACCGCTGGAAGTATATTAAAGAGGGAGCAGTTGTTAAGATGCCTTCCTTTAATGGAGAGCAGCTTTTCAGAATAACTCATAAGGAAAAAAGTGATTCAGGAATATCTGCTGATCTGCAGCCTATATTTATGGATGCGGCAGATGATTGTTTCCTTTTGGATGTCCGTCCAACTGACAAAACAGGGCAGCAGGCTCTTGATATCATGACTGCACCGAATAAAAAGTATACAGCCGAAACAGATATTACATCGACTGGAACTGCATATTACCAAAATAAAAATCTCATCGAAGCAATCAATGGTGACGATGAGAATTCTTTTGTTAAGAGATGGGGCGGTGAAATCGTATATGATAATTACAAAGCGATAATAAATCGTCATGCTGGCAGCGACAGAGGTGTTGAGATCCTTTACGGAAAAAACATTGCTGAGAACGGAATGAAAGAGGAGGTTGACCTAAGAAATGTGGTTACCCGGATCATTCCACAGGCATATAACGGATATCAGATAGATGGGGATGCTCCTTGGGTTGATTCCCCTCTTATAGACAAATATCCAACAGTCAAATATTCAACAATGAAATTTGAAGATGTAAAAATGAGAGCTGATGCACAGGAAGATGATGAATCGAAAGGTGTGATCATATGCGATACACCGGCACAACTGGAGGCTGCACTTAGAAAACGCTGTCAGGAACAGTGGGAAGCGGGGGCAGACAAGCCTCAAGTAACTATATCTGTGGATATGGTAATGATTGAGGATACAGAGCTGTATGCCGATGTCAAGGGGCTTGTAGAAGTGTCTCTTGGTGATACCGTACATTGTAGAAACAATAATCTTGATATAGTTACAGATGCAAGAGTTACGGAATTAGAGTGGGATTGTGTGAATGACCGCATATTATCTGTATCGCTGGGCGATTATCAATTTGATTACATATCAAATCAGGTCAGTATTAATAACCGAATTGAGAGCGCAATCAGAGAAGATGGATCTGTGATCGGCTCTCAGGTGCAGGGAATACTGGATGCAGTGAAAACACAGTTTCATGCACTACGTGATGTAGCTCAAAAGCAGGATGTACGAGCCATGCTTTTTGAGGATTTAAACCCTGATTCACCTACGTTCGGAGCTATGTGCCTTGGATCAATGGGATTTGAGATTGCATCCAAAAGGACCGCTGATGGAAAAGACTGGATATGGAGTACATTCGGAACCGGGAAAGGCTTTTTTGCCGACTATATTATAGCCGGAACCATGCTGGCAGACAGGATATATGGAGGAACATTGACCATTGGCGGAATAGACAACATAGCAGGCATTATAAAAGTATTAGATGGTAATGGAGCTATCCTAACTATCATGGATAAAGATGGAATACTGACAAATGGTAAATACACTTGTGGAAGTGATGAATTTGGCCGAAGAGTAGAGATCTCAGAGGGGGAGATGAAGATCATGGACAAAAGTGGTAATACTGTCGGGAGAATTTTTGCAGTAAGTAATGAAATTTTTAAAATCGGTACTGAAAATGCATTATTTAGAATGTTTAAGACTGGCGAGGTATATGTTGATTGCCAGTCATTCGGTGTAAACGGATATAACGGATTTACCGGAACAGTAGAGTATTCGGATGGAACTTATGAGAATTATGTTGGAGGCCTGCTTATAGGAGGAAAATCGAAAGAGGGTGCTTATCCATGATTAGTAATAATAAATATTTGACGCAGGGAGAGATGGAGAGCAATGCCAAAGAAATTTATACATATCTAAGTGATAAAGGCTGGACAATCAATGCAATCTCAGGCCTGCTTGGAAATATGCAGAGAGAATCAACCATTAATCCTGGATTGTGGCAAAGCCTTAAAGAGGGCAACTATTCCGGTGGCTATGGACTGGTGCAGTGGACTCCGGCAACCAAATATACAAATTGGGCAAAGGCTAACGGATACGATATAGGAGATGGAACAGTACAGTTATATTGGATTGATCAGTTATCAGAATCTACAGGTGAATGGATTAAAACATCTGCGTATAATCTGACATGGTCTCAATTTAAAACAAGTACAGAGACACCGGAGTATCTTGCTTCAGCTTACCTCAAGAACTTTGAGAGAGCCGGTGTGGAAGAGGAAGAAGCACGAAGACAATATGCGAGATCCTGGTATGATTTCCTTGAGTCAGGTGTAGAACCGGCTGGAAGATATATAGTTAGATTTATTCCTGCATAGGAAAGGAGATATTTGAATGCAGACTATCAAAAGAGACATATATGTTACAAAGAATGTGCTTCAGGCTCCAATAGAGGTAACTGAGGGCACAAATTCAATCGCATTAGAGTTTGATATAAAGGATTACACTATTCCGGGTACAGCGGCAGCAGTTGTGTACAGTATGTGTACAAGCACTATGGCTGAGCCTAATAAAGCCTTGGCAGAAGTGGATGGAAATACGATTACGATTATTCCTTCTGAGTCATTTTTTCATACAGGGCAGAATGTTATGCAGATCAGAGTGATAGATGGTGACAGTAAGCTGATATCGTTCAACATAATTGTTAAATGTACTGGAAAAATGAGATTTGGTGATGAAGAAGAGGAAAAGCAGACTACACTTGTGGAACAATTGTTAAAAAGATTTGGCAACTACGAAGCAGAGCTTAAGGATGTGAGAAAAGGATTTGCAGGAGAGTCATACGATACAGCGGGGGAGGCTGTTAGAAAACAAATTGAAAGTGTCAATCAAAAAGTAGATAAAATAGAAACTATAAGTACCAAGGAAATTGATGCAATATAAGTTTTGAGACAAGAGGTGAAGTATGAGAAGAGGAACAACTCCAACAATCAAAATAAAATTAAAAGGTTGTGATATAAATAATTTGGAAAAAATATATGTAACCTTTAAACAGGGAAAATATGAGTTTGAGAAGTCCATGGATCAATTGAATACTTCGGATGAAACATTATTTATTAAATTATCTCAAGATGAAACACTGCAGCTTGATGCTATGAAGAATGTATTGATACAGGTCAGGGCAAAGACAAAAGATGAAAATGTAATTGCAAGCAATATCAAGTCAGTACCAGTTGAAGATATATTGAAAGAGGGGATGATATGACAGAAATTGAACTTGAAATGGAAAATGATACTGAATTAAGAATTGAATGTGAGCAAATATACATAATGGATGATTATGAACAGCTAAAAAACAAACCCCGCTTGAATGGAAAAGAAATATCAGGAGATATGTATGAGACAGATCCAACCATACCAGAATGGGCTAAAGCACAAAACAAACCATCATACACCCCGGAGGAGGTGAATGCAGTTAATAATGATAATGCTATTACCATTGAAGAAATAGAGGCTATATTTAATGGACTTTAGATAACAGAAAGGAGAACTATGGAAAATAAATATTTAAATCTTACAGGTGCGGTATACATCATTAGTAAAATTAAAACTCTATTGGGAGATAAAAGTGATAAAGGACACACACATTCAAAGGAAGAAATCGGATTAGGCAATGTTGAAAACAAATCATCACAAACTATCAGAGGAGAGCTTACAAGTGATAATGTAATAAAAGCACTTGGATATACACCACCGAAAGAAAATACAACGTATGCTGTTATGAAAGGTGCAACAGCTTCAGCAGCTGGAACGTCAGGATTGGTACCTGCACCGGCAGCTGGCGATCAGGGAAAGTATTTACGAGGGGATGGTACATATGGAACACCGACAAATACAACTTATTCTGATGCAACACAGACTGCACATGGTCTTATGTCAGTAAGTGATAAGAAAAAGCTTGATGGAATAGCGGAAGGTGCAAATAAGACAATAGTAGATAGTGAACTGAGTAGCACTTCAACAAACCCGGTACAAAACAAGGCAGTACAGGCTGAGCTAACTAAGAAAGCACCTATAGCGAGTCCGTCTTTTACTGGTACACCTAAAGTGCCAACAGCATCAGCTGGTACAAATAATACTCAGGCCGCATCAACAGCATTTGTAACATCGGCCATTTCAACAGCGATGGCCGGTATTACTAAATTGGATTTTCAAGTAGTGCAGACATTGCCATCAACAGGCGTTAAGGGAACGTTTTATTTAATTGCCAATTCTGGAAGTGGACAGAATGTGTATGATGAATATTTATGGATCAACAATAAGTATGAAAAATTAGGTACAAGAGAAATTGATCTAAGCAGCTATATAAAGCAGTCAGATATGGTTGCAATAACCAATAGTGAGATAGATGCGGCATTTGCATAGAAAGAAGGAGAAAAAATGGCAAAATATTTGGACCTTACAGGATTAAAGTATTTTATCACAAAGAGGATAGGAAAAACGGACATATCCAAGATAGGGGATGGAACGTGTACTGGAGCTATAAGTGCATTAAACCAGAGTTTAGGTGATCTTTCAAATAAGCAAGATTGGAAAAAAATCGGAGAATTTGGAGATGTTAATGAGCATGTAATATCCAATATTAAAAATTATCAAGAATTAAGAGTAAATTTTATGCTTTATTATTCAGGCGGGGGGTCATATATTACAAGAGATTACGTTTTCCCAGTATCAGAATCTAAGAATCTTGAATTCTTATTTTTAGACGGAAATTACTATGATAGTAATAATTACACTTCATGGTGTATAGTCTACAATACAGCAAAAAATAGTATTCAAAACAGACCTTCGTGGCTTCGTAGCGTAATATCTGGTAAAGATACAACTTGTCAGTGCATTTACAGGGTTTATGGTAGATAAAATTAAAGTTTTAAAAATAAAAAATCTAAAGTTAAAACTTGATTATATGAAGTATCAGCTACAACACAAATTATTATACAAAAAGACATACCGTATACTTGGTTTGAAGTGTTTGCACAATTATTGACAACATTAACTCTGGTTAGGGAGCGAGATAGAAAATATAAAATTTAATATGTAACTAACAAATAGAGCCTAGGAGCCGACACCAAATGAGGTGCCGGCTCTTATAATATAAAGAAAGGGGCGCAAGCTTATGAACAACATTAACACAATTAAAGGACTGGTAACTGCAATAGCAGCATTCCTGTCAGCACTCTTAGGTACATTATATATCCCGGTATTACTCATGGTGCTTTGTAACATCATTGACTATATCACTGGATGTATGGCAGCAAGCAATCGGCCGGATGGAGGTATCAGCTCATATCGCAGTATCAGGGGAATCAAAAAGAAAGTAACAATGTGGTTACTTGTAGTAGTCGGAGCTGTATTAGATCAGCTTATTTTGTATGCTACGAATACGATTGGAATTAATATACCAATAAAATTTTTAGTTGCTTGTGTTGTGGCAATTTGGATCATATGTAATGAGATTATATCAATATTGGAAAATATGATAGATATAGGTATTGCAGTTCCAACATTTCTAATGCCATTGGTAAAAAATATCAAATCACAGACAGAACATATTGCAGATCAGAAAGAAAGCGAGGACAAATAAATGAGAATAGGATTAAATGCAGGACACACAATTTCAGGACCGGGATACGGCACAAGTGGAGTAATCGTTGAGTCACAGGAAACACGTAAAGTAGTAACGAGGCTTACAGAAATCTTTAAAAGCATGGGAGTAACAGTGGTGCCATGTACGATTGATAAGGCAGCATCACAGTCCGCTTATCTTAAACGGGCTGTAGCACTTGCCAATCAGGATACCCTTGACTGGTTCATCTCAATTCATTTTAATAATGACTCGGCAAAACAGGGAAAAGGAGTAGAGGTATATACCTATAAGGGCAGACAGTACCAGGATGCCCTTGAAGTATGTGAACATATCTCAGCACTGGGATTCAATAATCGTGGTGTAAAGGATGGATCAGGATTGTATGTAGTACATAGAACAAAAGCAAAATCTATGTTGATAGAGGTATGCTTTGTAAATGATCCGGATGCATCAAATTACAAAAATAAATTCGATGATGTGTGCAATGCGATAGCATATGCACTTGCTGACTATGTTGCACCAGCAGCACCAAAGCCACAGGCGCCATCTGTTACTCCAGCAAAACAGAAGTATGTTAAGGTAATATATGATGGACTGACTGTGAGAAAATCACCATCATGGGATGCATCTGCGGCAGCAGGAACAGTAAAGAAGAACGAGGTATTTACTGTGGTTCAGGGTCCTATCAAGGTAGGAAGCGGTAGTATGTATAGGCTTAAGTCAGGCTTGTATATTACAGCTTCAAGTAAGTACGTTAGTGTGTTTGAGAAGTAATATCTCGGAATTATATGAAATTATTACTATATACGCAAATGCAATTTGGATGACACAGTGGGGCTCTAAAAGTCTCGGTGATCAGGGCTACAGTGCAATTGAGATACTCAGATACTTTTACGGCAGCAACATGTATATCAACACCGCGGAGGCTGTATCAGGAATACCGGCGTCATGGCCGGGCTACAATATAGGCATAGGCTCGTCAGGGCAGAATGTATACCAGATACAAAAACAGCTCGCCCGCATCGCAAAGGCATATCCGGCAATTCCGGCTATTGTGCCGGATGGAATATACGGACCAAAGACAAAGGCTGCCGTGGAAAAATTTCAGGCTGTATTCGGACTTCCGGTATCAGGTGTGGTGGACTACAATACATGGTATGAGATATCAAATATATATGTCGCTGTGACACGTATTGCGGAGCTTGCTTAATTGGATTAAAGGAGCTAAAATAAAAGTAACTATTCACAACCCTATTTTTTTAGATAAAGAAAGACAATTTTATGAATACAGAAACCCAAAATTACAAGATAATTGTGGCATACGACGGCACACGCTACAAAGGCTGGCAGGTGCAGAAATCCACAGATGATACAATACAGGGAAAGCTTCAGCATGTGCTGTCCACACTGGCAGGAAAGCCGGTTGAGGTCATAGGCTCAGGGCGCACGGATGCTGGAGTGCATGCGGTGGGGCAGGTGGCAAGCTTTCACATGCCGAAGCATTTTTCCAAGGATGAGATATTTATATGGCTGAATGAGCATCTGCCGGCAGATATTGCGGTGACAGATATTTCAAATGTGCCTGACAGATTTCATGCCAGGTACAATGCTGTGTCAAAGACATATGTGTATACAATACACACCGGTATTGTGTCAGATGTGTTCAGGAGAAAATATGTATACGACTATGATAAACCGCTTGACACAGACCGGATGAAAAAAGCAGCAGCGTATCTTCTCGGAGAGCATGATTTTAAAGCCTTTTGTGGTAACAAACATATGAAAAAGTCAACGGTCAGGACGATTTTTTCTATTGATATAGAAATAACAGGCGCTGATATTGTTATCAGCTACACCGGAGATGGATTTTTACAGAATATGATAAGAATCATCACAGGAACGCTTATCGAGGTGGGCGATGGAAGGAAAAATCCGGATGCTGTGATGGAAATTTTAGCTTCAAAGGATAGGGCACAGGCAGGCTACACAGCACCGGCGTGTGGGCTGAGACTGGAAAGGGTAGATTATGGCAAAGTGGTATGTTAGTGCGAAGAAGGCTGATTTTGCGGCAATCGGAGCGAAGTTTGGAATAGATCAGGTGACGGCGCGGATAATCAGAAACAGAGGTGTGATAGGAGATGACGCGGTAAATGAATTTTTAAACGGCAAAATCTCAGACATTGCAGACCCGGCTCTTTTAAAGGATGGTAAGAGGCTGGTTGACATTCTTGGCCAAAAGATAGCTGACAAGGCCAAAATCAGGATAATCGGTGACTATGACATAGACGGAGTGATGTCTACATATATTCTTGTGAAGGCACTTAAAAGAGCCGGTGCATGTGTGGATTATATGATTCCCGACAGAGTGAAGGATGGCTATGGTTTGAATGTGCATCTGATTGACAAGGCATATGAGGACGGGATAGACACTGTGGTCACCTGTGACAACGGAATTGCGGCGATTGAGGAAATCGCCCATGCAAAGGAGCTTGGAATGACGGTTCTCGTAACAGACCACCATGCAGTGCCTTTTGAAGATATAAAGGGGATAAAGATTTACAAGGAGAGCAAAGCAGATGCCGTTGTAAATCCGCATCAGATAGAGTGCAGCTATCCGTACAAGGAGCTTTGCGGAGCAGCTGTTGCCTGGAAAATTGTCATATTACTATATAGAAAAATCGGCATAGATGAGAAAGAGGCCATGGATTTTATAGAGAATGTGGCATTTGCAACAGTCGGTGATGTCATGCCGCTGACGGGTGAAAACCGTATACTCGTAAAGGCCGGTTTAAAGAGTATTCATCATACGACAAATATCGGCATGAAAGCCCTGCTTGAATGTTGTAATATAGAGGCTGAAAATGTAGATGCATATCATTTTGGATTTGTTCTTGGACCCTGTGTCAATGCGACAGGCCGTCTGGATACAGCCAAAAGAGCACTTGAGCTGTTTTTATGTGACAGGCAGGAGGAGGCCATGCGCATCGCATCAGAGCTTGTAGCACTCAATGATGACAGGAAGGAAATGACTGCAAAGGGTGTCGAAAACGCAGTTGAGATATATGAGAGGGACAATTACGAAAAAGACAGGGTGCTTGTCATATATCTGCCGGATGTGCATGAGAGCATAGCAGGAATCATAGCAGGCCGTATCAGGGAGAGATACAATAAGCCAACCTTTATACTCACAAAGAGTGAGGACGGAGTAAAGGGCTCAGGGCGCTCGATAGAGGAGTACTCCATGTATGAGGAAATGTGCAAATGCAGTGAGCTGTTCACGAAGTTTGGTGGCCATCCGATGGCTGCAGGACTTTCACTGCCACAAGAAAACGTTGAGCCATTCCGTCAGAAAATAAATGAGTATGCATCGCTTACTGACGATGACCTCGTGCCTAAAATACATATAGATGTGCCGATGCCGGTGGATTATGTATCAATGAGACTGGTGTCTGAGTTTTCAGTACTGGCACCGTTTGGAAAGGACAATCCAAAGCCTGTTTTTGCAGACAAAAATCTACGTGTGAGCCGCATGTGGGTAGTTGGTAAAAACAACAATGTGCTTAGGCTTTCTTTGATATCCTCATATGGCACGCCAATCAATGCAATTTATTTTGGTGATATAGAAAGCTTTTTTGACTATATCAGGCAAAGGTTTGGTTCGGACGCGCTTGAAGCTGCACAAAGAGGAAGGTTTAATAATATAGTGCTGTCCGTAGTATATTCACCAAAGATAAATGTATTCAGGGAAAATGAGTCACTGCAGTTTGAAATACAGTATTATAAGTGATATTATATTCTAAAAAGGTAACCGGTAAAGGAGAATAGATCAGTGTTTGGGAACAGAGCAAAAGTATCCGCTGAGGAATTAGCGTATATGAAGGAACAATTGGATAATGACAGGGGATTTTTCGAGAACGTAAATGCAAAGTCAAAGCTTATAGAGGCTGATTTTGATGAGCTGGAGAAATCAAGACAGCTTGAGGAGTCATCCCTTAAGCAGCTAAATGATAATGCAAATAATGTGGTGGAATTTTCAAAGGACAGCATGGATGCCATATCAGCCTTAAACGACAGCTTTACAGAGTGTGTAAAGGCGGCTGCGGACAATCTTACAAGCCTTGAGGGTGCAGCAAAGGCAATTGCCACACAGCATGAAGATACATGTGCGCTTGTCGAAAACAATAAGCATTTTACAGCTCCGGCTAAGAGCTTGTCAGAGACATCGGACAGGCTTGAGGAGCATGTGGACAGCTGTGCGGATATAGCTGCGCAGATGAAGGAGCAGAATAAGCAGATGAGTGTTCTCTCACTAAATGCGGCTATAGAAGCGGGCATGCTTGGAGAGCAGGGAAAGCTGTTCGTGGAGGCTGCTGAGAGTATAAGGGAGGCATCTGTTTCATATGACAGTGCAATTGATGCTGTGAAACAGGAGCTTTCAGAGGCAAAAGCTGAGATTAGTGCACTTAAAGAGCAGGTGAGCCACCTTGTAGGGCTTCTAAAGGACAACAATGTTGCCACGACAAAGCTCATGAAGCAGGGAGTGGAGCTCAATCATGTGTTTTCACAGTGTGACGAGATTTCAGTTGACATGATAGAAGCGTGCAGACAGCAGATTGTGTCAATCCGCAATACACAGGAGGAGATTATCAAGTTTGAGGAGCGCAATAAGCTGCAGATAGAGGATGCATACGCAGAAATTTCGACTCAGAGGAAAAATTCAGTAGAAATAAAATCAACTGTGGACAAGGTGCTTGACTACAGCAGGGAGAGAGTAAGATAACAGGACAGATATGCAGACTTTGAGTGTCATGCATTTTTATGAGTGAAATATAAAAAGACATCAACCGGTGTAAATTCCGGATGATGTCTTTTTGAGTTGAAAGCTGCAATTATTAAATCAAACACGAACCTTGCTGTTTGCTGTATCCTGGAAGCTTCCGCTCTTCTGCGGCAGATGCATCCAGTTTTTGATGTAGACCACATTGTACATTACAAAAGCAAGCATAAAGGCTGTAGAAACGTCAAATACTGAGTGCTGTTTGATAAACATGGTAGACAGTATAATCAGAACACAAAGCACTAATGATGCATGCTGAACGTGCTTTTTATTCTTGAAATAGCTGCTGTGCATCACCGCAAAATGAATGCCGAGCGAATTGTATACGTGAATGCTCGGAAACAGGTTCGTCGGTGTGTCAGTGGAGTAAAGCCACTCGCAAAGCGCTGTAAACATATTGTGGTGCGTGAAATAATAAGGCCTTAAATTGTGACCATTTGGGTAGAGCGTTGATATAACCAAAAATACGGTCATACCGGTGTATAAAAACGCACACAGTCTGTAAAATTCTTTTTTGTCATGTAATGCCGTGAAAGCAATTCCAAAGGCCACATAGCCAAACCACATGATATAAGGAATAACAAAGTATTCACAAAATGGTATATAATCATCTATTGGAAGATGAATCAAGTGATAATGTGTGGTAACAGTGCGCTCTAAATATCCAAACCAGGTCAGATATATGATAAAGTATGATAAAATCCACACATGCTTGTAGCGGTTGAAAAGCTCTATAAGCTTATTCTGTATTTTCTTCATAAAACCACCTTTTTAATCCGCTTGAAATTATAACACTGAAAAATAATTCAAACAACACCAAAACAAAAGACTTAATAAATTTTATGAAAAAATTAATAATTAAGACCTTATATAATGAGCTTTTTGTGAAATATTTATCTGCAGCAAAAAGCATAGGATATAACCTGTGGGCTAATCTGCATAAAGAATGCTAAAATCCCATGGTGCAAGAGCTATACAATCGCCTGCTGATACTGTACTGTCATCGCAAAGCTTCTTGAGACCGTCTGCATGGCAGGTAACAGTCTGCTCATCATCCGAGTAGTTAAGCAGATAAATGATTTTTTCTCCCTGCATATTGGTGCCGCGCTTTATGACAACGGGATAAGAAGCATCAAATTCATTTTTTTGCTCGCCGAAGAAAAGCTTTAGGGCTTCTATCAGCGTGTCCTCACCAAAAAGTGTGGCAAGATACATGGCACGTCCTTTGCCATAAGAGTTTTCTGTGATAGCTGCGTGTACTCCCCAGTGCTTGTGCTCATACATAGCAACAGGTGTGGCAGTGGTACAGTCAACCATCTCCATCCAGTCACGCGCTTTTGATGATTTGCCGCCACAACTTACGGTGACATTGTCAGGCAGGGTGAACTCATCGTACTGTATGCCGAGAGCCTTGTTTATAATATAAGGCTGTACGTCATGGCGTATTTTAAGGTGTTCATCCGAAAAAGCAGATTTAAAGGTCACCACCATATTGCCGCCGTTTGCAACAAATTCATTTAAGGCATTGAGCACATCATCTGTTGCGCTATAGAGTGCAGGCACAAGTATATTCTCATATGAAGCAAAAAGTGCCGGGTCGGCAGGAATCACGTCGTACTCAATGTTCATCAGATACAGGGCATCGCAAAGCCATCTGAAAACGGTATTGTAATTGGAGTCACTTTCGTTGTTCAGCTTAAATTCATTGAGTCCTGTAAGAGAAGAGTTGTCAGCAATAATCGCAAACTTGTTTGTCTTTTTCAAATTTACCAGCCTGTGTCCGTATTTTTTTAGTTCGTTTCCGATGACACTGCACTCCTTATAAAGCCGGTTCGGTCTAAGGTCGTGGGAGAGCACGCCCTTCCAGTAGCTTTCTATGGCATTGTGGATAGAATGCCAGTGCCAGTATTCAACCATGCATGCACCGTTTGCAATGTGGCTTATGGCCTGCAGACGCAGTTGTCCCGGATAAGGAAGCCATGGGTGATTTCCGGCAGCCTCGGTCTCAAGTACCAGATAGTTATCACCTTTTATGCCCCTTGCAATATTGCCGCAGGCGGTAATCTCGCGGCCACTCAGACTGCTCTGGGAAGGGTGATATATATCGCAGCCTGCGATATCCATACACTTGGCAGCCTCGTACTGATTGACCTCCGGCTGCATGCCGTAAGAGTAATCGTGCCATTCAAAGTCGAAATTGTGAGTGATGAACTGGTCATCTCTCTTGTATTTTTTGACGATATCGGCCTGCCATGCAAAAAAGTCTGTCACGAGCTTTCTCTGGAATTTTTTGTATTCCGCATCAAGACTCATATTTATGGTGCCGCGGATATCAGGAAAGGCATCCCAGTCATCCACACGGTTGCTCCAGTAATCAAGTCCAAACTCCCTGTTAAACTCGTCAATGTCAGGAAATTCATTTTTCAGATATTCTACAAATTTAGCCTGTGCGTATTTGGAACAGGTGTCATAGGGCTTGGTCTCATTGTCGAGCTGGAAGCCGATCACGCAGTCGTAGTCCTTTACCTGCTCCATGAGCTTTTCAATGATAATCTGTGCATGGTGCAGATAGTCAGGGTTTGTGATATCCATGTTCTGGCGGTGGCCGTAGAGCTCTTTGCCGTTATGTGTTACAGCGAGAATATCGGGATATTTTTTTGCAAGCCATGATGGAATAGCATATGTAGGTGTTCCGACAATGACCTTCAGCTCATATTTTGCTGCGCAGTCAAGCATGCGGTGCAGGTGTGTAAAATCAAATACTCCCTCCTTAGGCTCCCATGTGCTCCAGGTGGATTCGGCAATCCTGATAACATTCATGCCGGCATCGCGTATCATCTTAAAATCTGTTTCTATGCGGTCGTAAGGCATATATTCGTCGTAATATGCCACACCATATAATATTTCGTTAAAATTCATTTATATGTACCTCCAATAGTTATACCATAAATATACGTTAGTAAATAAATGGTGTAAATATTAAATCATCAGAAAACAAAATGTTGAGCGAATATGCGTGGAAGAATGAGTCAGTTGCGCAAAAATTGCATGTCTGGGATGACAAGTGTATGAAGATAGGTTATAATGAAAAACAATAGAGTTGCGCAACAAATAAAAGTTGTTCAGTGATTAGTCACGTTTAGATGAAAGAGGCGGCAGAATGAGTAACAATATCACGATATCAGATGTAGCAGAAGCACTTGGCGTTTCAAAGACAACAGTAAGCAGGGCTATATCGGGAAAGGGCAGGATAGGCGCTGCAACAAGAAAAAGAGTGCTTGAATATATACAGGAGCATGATTATAAACCTAATGTAATAGCCAGAGGGCTTGCACAGTCAAAGACATTTAATATATGTGTGGTGATGCCGGGGGATTATGCACTTGTCGATCTGCCATTTTTCCAGGAAGCTATAATGGGAATTCAGGAGATAGCAGGTATGATGGAATACGACCTTTTGCTTTGTATAGGCTCAGGCAATGATATGGCGGGGCTTAGGCGTATCATACAGAATCATAAGGTGGATGGAGTGGTGCTGCTTCGCACGATGGTAGATGATCCACAGGTGACATTCTTGCAGGAGCGCAGGATACCGTTTGTTACAGCTGGCTCATGCAAATATAAGGATGTAAAGCAGATTGACCATGACCATAGAAGTGCCTGCAGGGAGCTGACATCAATTATGCTCATGCGTGGCATGAAAAATATGGCGCTTCTCGGAGGAAGCGAGGATATTGTTGTAAATCAGACCAGATACGCAGGCGTAGTGGATGCCCATGAGCAGTTTGGAAAGAAAATAAATGACAATCTTGTATTTTTAAACCTTGAAGGCAAAGCATATGTCGAAAAGGCTGTAGATGATGCAATTGACAGAGGCTGTGACTGTCTGCTGTGTATGGATGATGCAGTCTGTGCGCAGGCCATGAGACGGCTCCGCGAAAGGCATATAAAGGTGCCGCAGCAGGTGAAGGTGGCTTCATTTTACAACAGCTCAGTGCTGGAAAATAATGTGCCGTCCATTACATCGCTTTCATTTGATTCAAAGGAGCTTGGAGCAAGAGCCTGTAAGAATCTGCTCAGACAGATAGAGGGTGAAGAGACTGAGAACAGGACACTTTTGCCGTATGAGGTAGTGTTAAAGGAGTCCACACAGTAAATAGTAAAAGCCGGAGCCGACAAATTGTCAGACTCCGGCTTTTGCTTTATATAGTTTTAAAACTGTTAAATCATCGCCAGATAAACCGTCGCGAGTGACACAACAATCTGGATAATTGCAAATCTGAAAACGACCTGTGCATTTGACCAGCCGAGCTTCTTTCTGACGTGGTCATGGATAGGAGTTGTGGTATTCTTTAAAATATGTATCTTCAAAAATCTAAGAAGAGAAACCTTTACGAGTCCAAGTCCACCGTCGATGATAAGCACGAGGGCTGCCAGTATGTAGATGAATGGGCTTTGAGATTTAAGAGCACAAATAGCTATGAATATACCCATGGCTCTTGAGCCCGCATCACCCATCAAAAGCTTGCTTGGTGTGGCATTGTACCACAGATATCCGAGCAGACATACCGCAAATAATAAAATACAATAGTTGAAGCTGTCAGCTATTTTGAGCACTGAATCAAGCACGAAGAAGGTCATTATGGTAATGATGGTAAGTGTTCCGGAAAGACCATCAACACCGTCTGAACAGTTTGTGACATTGATTGATACCCAGACTAAGATGACTGTAAGTATTCCAAACACAACAGGTGGAATATTTACAGAGCCGCCAAATATGGCAAAGGTGATTGTGCTTGAGTTGAAATGCAGATACACAACTGCCACAACAATGGCAACCGCAAAATCAAGTGCGCCCTTTAAATACTCGCCCCATGGCTTTTCTGCCGCATCGTCAAAGTAGCCTGTGAGCATCTCAATAACTATAAGCACAAGATAAATGGCAATCTCCGCATTGATTTGTGAGAAAAGCAGTGCCGATATCACAAATGTGAATATAAAGATAATACCGGCTCCTCTCGGCTTCCCGGCTGAAAGCTTTCCGTCCACAGCAAACTGTCTGCCGAGGTCCTTTGGTAAAAATTTATTTAATTTTGCAATAGCAATACATGTGAGTGCGAATGCAAAAATCACTCCGATGAAAGCTATTATCGACATATCTGCCGAAGTCAAATAAGAAATCATATAGTCCTCCTTTGATATTGTATTACAACCTCATTCATTATATTAGTCTGACAAAAAAAAGTAAAGTTTTACTTGCAATTTTAAATAATTGTGTTATTATACTTATATGCTTTAAAGCGTTGAAGCATTAAAACTTTAAATTGTAACATCAAGCTACAGTAATATTTATATTTGTTACAATAATATTTATACTTGGAGGAAACAAAAATGGCTCAGAAAGGTGATTTAATGACAGCACGCCCTGATATCCGCGTGCTTGACGCTACCATTAGGGATGGAGGACTGGTAAACAACTTTATGTTTACAGATGATTTTATCAATGCTCTTTATCGTGCAAACGTAAAGGCAGGCATCGACTATATGGAGTTTGGTTATAAAGCATCTAAGGAGCTTTTTGATGTAAATAAATTCGGCAAATGGAAGTTCTGTGATGAGGCAGCTATCCGTGAGATAGTCGGAGACAACAACTCTGATATGAAGATTTCTGTCATGGCGGATGTCGGCAGATGTGACTACAAGAAGGATATTCTCCCTCGCGAGGACAGTGTGATTGACATGGTGCGTGTGGCTACATATGTACATCAGATGCCAGCAGCAATCGAGATGATTGAGGATGCCAAGTCCAAGGGCTACGAGGTAACCTGCAACATCATGGCCATCTCAAATACACAGGAATCAGACCTTGATCAGGCACTTGACATGGTTGCCAAGAGCTCTGCAGACGGCATATACATCGTAGACAGCTACGGAGCTCTCTACCCTGAGCAGATTCGCCGCATTGCCGAGAAATACACAGAAATTGCTGAGGCAAACGGAAAGTTCGTAGGAATGCATGCGCACAATAATCAGCAGCTTGCATTTGCAAACACCATAGAGGCAGCAGCCCAGGGAGTCAGCCTGTTGGATGCAACAATGATGGGCATGGGACGAGGCGCAGGAAACTGTGCGATGGAGCTTTTACTCAGCTTCCTAAAAAATCCAAAATACAATGTATTCCCTGTACTTAAATTCATTGAAGAGCATATGCTTCCGCTTAAGGAGAGCGGTGCTGTATGGGGCTACGATATTCCATACCTGCTCACAGGACGCTTAAATCAGCATCCATCAGCAGCCATTGACTACATCAAGTCAGGCGAGACACATTACGCTGATTTCTACACAGATTTGCTTGATAAATAAAAAAAGATAGATGTATATAAATAAATCCGCTATGCCAGATTTTGGTGTAGCGGATTGTTTTTATGCGCGTGAAAACCAAAGAGTAATGCGAAACTCGGTATTATTATGTGAAACAATAGCCCGCCCATTCATCTGCTTCATCATAAGGGTAATATTTCTGATACCCATGCCGGTGGTATTAAACAGAGAGCTTTTATCTGCGATATGGTTTGTTATCTCGATACCTGCATCTTTACTCCGGTAGATAGAGCTTATGCAGACAGGCGCTTTGTTATCTGCATATTTGCATATATTGTTTGTTATATTGTTAAAAATCCGTCCGAGAAAGTTTGAGTTTACAGTGATTTTAAAATCCTTCCATATGAGCTTTTCTATATCAAGTGAAAAACTGTTTTCACGGAGGATAAAAGCCATCTCAGAAAGATAGTCACCTATTGCACTTTCCATATTGCATGGAGCGTCAAGCTCAAGAGCTTCTTCGTTGCAGGCAAGTGAATAGTCAAAAAGCTGGTCGGTAAGGCCTTTTATTTCGCATATTTTATTGAAAATCACATCTATGTGTTCAGTGGGAATCGCACCCTTTTTATTTTCCATTTTGATAATTTCAGCGTATGACTGCAGCCCTGCGAGAGGAGTGCGGATATCGTGTGCCATGCTTCGTATCAGCATATTTTTTTCATTGATCAATTCGGTTTCAGACTGCTCGACAACGTTTAAAGTGCCATATATTTGTGTGAGAATATGCCTGAAAATGAAAAACAAAATCACTATTGCTGTAATTAAAGTGAAGAGAGCATCACAAATAAGCAAAGTTTTGAGATATTTGTCCTGATAGTTATTATATATAAAAATTTTAGCTGTCCTGTCACTAAAGTTTAACGCTGTAAGATAAACAGATATTTTCTGATTATATAATAATAGATTTTGGGGCTTTTTGAGACTTAAATATTCTGTTGAAGCGTAATATGTTTCATTGTCAATGGATATGAGAAAAAATTCGGGCTTTTCTCTTTGAATCCATGCTTCAATGCTTTTAAAGTCGTTTGACGAAACCTTATTGTCAGACACATATTTTTGAAAGCTGGTAATATACGCAGCTTGTGTATTGTAAATATAGCTGTCGGAGCTTACATATTCATTTATTATTTTTTCCCCGCAAAGGTATATAGCTGTAAATACAGTAATTGAAATCAACAAAGCTATTAAAAATGAAATCAATAAGCTGCTTATGTATTCCTTATATCCGTTAAATTTATTCTTCAAATTTATATCCCTTTCCCCACACTGTTTTAATCAGGTGGGCACAGCCACAGCCGGCTTCAAGCTTATTGCGCAGATTTTTAATATGAACCATAATGGTGTTATTGGAAAACTGTGTATACGGTTCATTCCAGACGCTTTCAAATATATTTTGTGTTGAAAATGTCTTTGTCGGATGTGAAATTAACAGCAGAAGAATCTGATATTCTTTATCCGTGAGAGCAAGCTGTCTGCCATCGTAACTGACATTGTTGCATTTTGTGTCTAAGGTTAAGCCACATCGTTCAATAGTGGATGAAGCGGTGGTGTCTGATGCATCTGCATTGTCGTAGACGCGACATCTTCTGATAAGAGCCTGAATACGCGCTATCAGCTCCACGTAGGAGAATGGTTTTACAAGATAATCGTCCCCTCCGGCGGAAAGGGCTTCCATTTTATCGGTTTCAAGAGATTTGGCTGTCAAAAAGAGAATCGGAACATATGATTTTTCCCTGATTTTACGGCATACATCGATGCCGGAAATATTTGGCATCATTATGTCAATAATCAGCAGATCAAAGGTTGAGTCAAATTTTTGGAGCCCTTCTTCACCGTCATGCGCTTCTTCGATGAAGTAACCTTGATTTTCAAGTAAAATTCTAAGTGCATTTCTAATAGTAACATCATCTTCAATAATAAGTAGTTTATTCATACGCAAATATCTCCTAAGTAGTATAATAATATAAAATATAATAGCACATAAAAATGTAAAATGTGCTTAATTAAATCTAAAAAAATCTGAAGAAATCTGAAGTTCTAAAATTACAAAACTTGTGTTATCTGAAAAGCAATCACATAATAATTCAGAAAAATTTAGAATAAATTAAGCCGATAATTCAGAAATATAGTTTAGTATATAAGCATAGACGTCTATGGTAACAATGCGGTAGTAAAAAATGTAAAAATTACAAGGAGGAAGGCCATGAAAAAAAGAATTGTAATGGCAGCATTAGCAGCAACGATGCTTATAGGCATGAATGCAAGTCAGGCTTTTGCATCGGATGATAATATTCCATATAGCTTTAAAATAAAAGCTAATTATGCAAACACATATTCTGATGAGGAGTACAGACAGACTACTAACACACAAAATAAGTGGAAAGTCAATATGACATATTCAGAAGAAGGAAAAGGTACGATAACTACATACTGGTTAGCTGCTTATAATAGTAACCATGATAGAGTTTCGGCTACACACGATATTAAAGAAGGTACTGGCGATCATTATTATTCAGCTTTTTCAAGTGCAAGTCAGCGCGATGTGTGCCTTGGAGCTGAAAACAACAATAATTCTTCGAGTACTTACACTGTTAGTGGATATTGGGATGAAGAGACAGATTAAGTAGGACTATATTTAACAACAGATGCCCGCTTATATATGGGGCATCTGTTAGGAAAGGGAAATATGAGACAGCAATTAAACAGAATTATAAGTGATAAAAAAAGTATAGGAATGATAATTTTTATGCTTGTAATTCCAATTTTGGATATTGTACAGATTTATTATCAGGATATTATTAAAATTAATGGAGAAATGGGGAAACCCTATCCGTTATATGTCACATTTTTATCATGCTATTCACAAGGGCACATATTTCAAATGATTTATCTGTGGTTTTTGCCATTATATTTGCTTGTAATAGTGGGAGAAGAGAGTATTGTTGATTATATTACAGGATATAAGAATATATTGATATGTAAAATGGGAAAAAATAAATATATTTTACAAAAAATGAAATCAGCCTTTATCGTCTCATTTACAATTGTATTTGTAGGACTGGGATTAAATCTTATACTATCACAAGTAGTATTTAATGGGGGAACAAATACACCGTTTGATGCAGAACCATTGAAATATGACAGTTCTGTCATGGTAGAAACATTTCTTTTTGAAATAAGCTATACACATCCATTGACAACGAATATAGTCTACATTCTTATAACGGCAATATTTGCCGGTGTTTTGGGAATGATGGGAGCTGCGTTGGCAATATCTATACACGAAAGAAAGATGGTATATGCGTTGACCTTTGCAATTTGGTTCATACCTATTTTGTTTAAAAATTCATCAATGCATATTTTTCAACCGTTTATGGAATATGGTTTTAATGTTGTTGTTCCAATGGCGATATGGTGTATAGTGCTTTACATTTTAGTGATTATAACAGCTATTATATGGGAGAAAAAAATTGTTGAAGTATAAATATTTAGTATGTGCTTTAATATATGTGGGATTGTGTAGTATAGATTGTTATTTTTCAAATGTACCTATGCTTAATTCAATAGGGCAGATGGGGATAACGGAGGATGTAATTTTCCTGAATATCCACAATTCAGGCAGTAATTTCTGTGGAATTAAAGAAATATTGGTTGTAGATACAATTCCTGTCTTATTGGGAATATACTATGCATTAGATAAAGAAAAAACATATATATTACTTAGATATAAAACGCGGGAAAAATATAATAATAGCCAGATCAGGATAATTATTGTAATGGCGGCAATATTTTCGGCAGTTCGTCAGATAGTTGATTATATTTTTACGGTGTATAGTTTTAATGGTGCAACAATTAAGAAATATCCATTTGTGCTGTATTCTCTTATGGAATTTGTTGTTATTTGGATTTTCTTTGTCGCAACAGGTCTTTTTTATAAAATACTTAGAGATTGTTTACAAAATGAACTTATTGCTCTTATAGGAGCTTTTGGAGTTAATTTTGTGCAATTCATTTTGATAAGATTTTGGCTCGTTAAGTTTTGGATACCGGGTTTAGATGTTGCTGTAGCATATAATTTTTTGGAAGGAAATAAATCGTTTGTAAGCTGTTTGGGTATTCTTGCAAAAAATATAGTAATGGCAATAGTTCTGTACATAGCTGGAATAGTAACGTTTGCAAAAAGGGATATTTTAAGAAATGAAAAATAAGTGGTTAAACATAATATTGATCATATGCATGATTATTATGCAAAGAGTTGTAATACAAATGAGTGGCTATGAGGTATATCAATTACCATTTGCCAGTACACTTTTTATTTTTGACAACCCAACAAGTAATTTAGTGCAAATTTTATATGTATATATACCATTACCATTTGTACTTTTTTACTTTTCGGGTAATGCAAGAGAAATTACAACCGGATATGGTAAGCTTTGGCTGATCAGATCTTATAGCAGAGAGAGGTTATACTTAAAAAATGCTATATTATCAGCAGCGAAATTAGCCTGTATAGTAATAGGTCAGACGATTATTTTTTTAATATGTGATGGGACATGGAATGATTTATCAAGTATAAAATTAATACAGGTAATAGTTACATATTTTGTTGGAGTATGGACATTGGTACAATTACAATTTTTACTTGAATTATTTATGGATGCCAGTATTTCAAATATATTTGTAAATATTTTTTTTGTGGTATCACTGATAATTGGAAATAACGTACTGATAAATCGTGATTTAAGCCGGATTGGAGTTATGCTTTTCCCCAATATGCTATTTGGAACGCGTAGTGGGATAATTTATCAAAAAAACATATATGTGAGATACGAAGCTTCAATTACATATGTGATTATATTATTAGTGATTTTAAATATTATTTCAATAATAAAATATAAGAAAACAGACATTTACTGAGGAGATGATATAGTATGATACAATTACAAAATGTAACAAAGAGGATAAAGGAAAATACGGTATTGGATAATGTATCGTATACGTTTAAAAGTGGTTTTGTTTATGGTTTATATGGGCAAAATGGTTCAGGAAAGACTATGCTGCTAAGAGCTATAAGTGGTTTGATAAATCTGGATAGTGGAAGTATTTTCATTGATGGGGAAAAGCTGCATGATAAAATTGAGTTTCCACCTGAGACCGGTATTGTTATAGAAAATATGGAATTGCTGCCGGAATGTTCCGCAAAGAGAAATCTTCAGATGCTTGCAAAGATAAAAAATATAGCTGATGAAAAAGATATAATCTTTTCTCTGGAAAGGGTGGGTCTGGATCCCGACTCTGATAAAAAAGTGAAAAAATTTTCATTGGGAATGAAACAACGATTAAATATTGCACAGGCAATTTTTGAAAATCAAAAGATTATATTGCTTGATGAACCGACAAATGCATTGGATGAAGAGGCAGTGCAGCTTATATATAAAATAATAAGAGAGGAGAAGTCAAGAGGAGCAACGATTATTGTAGCCACTCATCATAAAGAAGATTTAAAGGAAGTGTGTGATGTGATATTAAAAATTGCGGAGGGAAAAATTGTTGAGGAAAATGAAAATAAATAAGTATTTTCTTGGAATTGTTCTTATAATCATAATAATTATGTACTTTATGGCTGGAGTTCTTTTCCTGGGAAATACAAGAGAAGATAATAATATGAAAGTTAGTACTGAACAACAGAGAATAGAATATCAGACTTTTAAGTCTGAAACAGAAGGCTATAGTCTTGCATCAAAATACGCAGAAAATCTGCAGAATAATTCTTTGGACAAAGAAGCTATTAATTTACAATTGCAGGAGGCAAAGAAATTTTTACAGGATAATATTAAAGGAATAAGCAGGGAAAGCGATAATTTTGCGCAGATGTTTTATTATTGTGGGATCATATATGGGTTAGATGATATTTACAATTGTGGTGATTATGAATTTGTAAAGGTTGGAATTGAAGTCAGAAAGTATATTATTAAAGTTCAAAATGGTGATATGGATGATGAGCTTGAAGCTGACTTATATGATAAGCTGACAAAACTCACTGCTGATGATATACAGGAGGTTGTTAACGCAATTGATAATTAAAACAAGATAAAAATAGCAAATCTTTAGGACAATGCAACAAATGGGATATGTACAGTTCTAAATTAACCCATTCTTTTGTAGTGCATTGTAAAACATAGCACGTCCAGAATAGTTCCAATACGCACAATTTTGACGAGGAAGATTACTTGAATAAAAGCAGATAAAAATCAGTTGTAGAAAATCCAAATAATGGATATAATAATAATATAGGAAAAGAGACGAACATAGATTTCTAACAGAAAGGACGTGATATTATGGTAACAACAGAATCTGTAACTATTAAAGTTCCGGTAGGAATGTCAAAATATCTGGTAACTATGAATCCGGAAACAGAGCTTACCCGAAATGCACTGTTGCTGTATCCATATATACTGAATCAGACGATATCCCATGGTCGTGCGGCTGAAATTCTGGGAATCAGAAAATCCGAGTTGATTGATCTGTATGATAAGCTGGGATATTCCTATTTTGATATGACGATGGATGATCTGGATGATGAACTGAATACTTTCAGAGAACTCAAAAAGAAGGAGGCTGCGGTATGATTGTTGTATCAGATACAACACCGCTGATATCACTTCTTAAAATCAATCGTATAGATTTGCTGGAAAAACTGTTTGGCGATGTTTTGATTCCGCAGGCAGTATTTGATGAGCTGACAGTTGATGAACGATTTCGGCTGGAAGCCGATGAGATTAGGCAGAAGAAATTTATCGTAGTGAAGCCTGTCAATAATCCGGAATCAGCAAGTATATTAAAAAGAGCGGCAGGTCTTGACCAGGGCGAGAGTGAAGCGATTGTCCTGTCAGATGAATTAAAAGCAGATCTGTTATTGATGGATGAAGCAAAGGGAAGAAATGTATCAGCTCAGATGGGACTTAGAATCATGGGGACGATAGGGATTCTTATGGCAGCCTATGAGGAACACGAACTGACATCGGATGAAGTCAGAGAATGCGTGGATGGTCTGCAACGTGCCGGACGACATATCGGACAGCGGCATTATCAGATGCTGTTAAGCAGATTGAAAGACTAAAAATACTCTGGTTCTATAACAGTACCGTGGTTCTGGATTGGTTCTAAAAAGTTTTGAAACGAGATGCAGGATAGAAAAATTGAAAATAGTAGTAAATCTGACGTCTGTACCATTTGTTCTGGGGCTGATTGTAGAACTGGAGGATTGTTATATTGTGACTTCGAACCGGGAGAGTGGATTCGGAAGATACGATGTGATGTTGGAGCCAAGAGGAATTCCAGAGGAAAAGATTCATAAATATGCGTTTGCGTTTTGCGGGAAACATGTTTTGATAGGGAAGTCAACAACAGGAGATAAATAGCAAAAATCTCTGGACACTGCATAAAACAGGAGCCTCGCAGGAGAACTTGCTACAAAATCCGCTGTACGAAGCGGCTTAGCAGCTGTTGGAATTATGTCAAGATACAGCAATGGGGCTGTAAAAAAACTTCCCTAGAAAAAAATCGCCCAGGCCGTGAGGTCTGAGCGATTTTTTGGTATAATTAATTATGCTACTAACAAACTATACTAATGGTAATTATACTATGCGGCAGCTGAAATTACCATTAGAAATCGCAAAATTGATCGATATTTCTGATCCGGTATATACTTTTTGTGTCCAATGTATTGACATAGATCCAATGCTTTGTACCTTTGATGGAAAAATTCAATCGCACATATGGTCATTATCCGAAATATCAGGTTGCTGATGCCGGATACGGTTCTTACAATAATTATCTTTATTGCGAAGAACACGGCATGGAAAAACACATGAAATTTCCCATGTACAAAAAAGCAACGACAGACGAAAGCTGAATAAAACTCAAGCGTGATTAGCTGAGCTTTATTAAATTCACCATTTTTTATACCCAAAGATGCAGACCTGTTCAAAAATAGAAAAATTCATACAAAGAAACAACAAAACCGACATTTGCCGGAGTTGGCGTTTCTTAATTAGGGACTTATTTTACAGCCCCATTAAATTATAGCTGAATCATTATAATATATGAGATGATACCTATAACACTATAAAAGCAATGAATGAGAGTATGACAGCAAAATCTATGCCTGTTATGGTTGGAAAGAAACGATAAAAAGATATCCCTTGAATTGAACTTTGGTTTGATTCAAGGAGATTTTATATTTGGAGTGTCATTTTCTGCAATTAGGAGTCACTTTCTGCAAGAACAATTGAACAATACAATTTATTTGATATATTTAAAGAAGAAAGTGATATTTAATTTGACAAGAGTATAATCGTTTGTTAAAGAAGAAAATGGATTTCAGAGTAATTTATCAAGGAGAGAAAATTATGCTTATAGTAAGAGAGTTTAGCAATAGATTTCAGCAAATGTCTGGAATGCCTATCAATAGTAACGAAACAAAGGAAAGACTTAAAGCGGCTGGAATAGATATAAATAGTAAACAATATCGAACTGTTATGAGTGAGATGTCCAGAGATGGTGGCGGTGGATATACTACAATCTCAGCCATTAAGAAACGAATGAGCCGATATGATAAAGATGGAGACTGGATTAATCCACGCACAGGATTGGCGGGGGTACTCGTTACAGATAAAAATTGTGCTAGCAAAAATAGAATTGTTTCAATTTCAGAAAGCATTATGGATGAGATGTTTGAAAGCACTAAAAAAGAATTTTATATGGAAAATGGGGTGCATAACGGCGATACAACAAACAGATCAGAGATATATCAAAAGTTGTATCAGCAAACTGAGAAAAACGACAGATTAGCAGCAGGGTATACATTAGAGGAGTATGAGCGACAGTATTGGCAGGCATTCACAGATGCCGTAAAAGTAGCAGACCCTAAATGGGAGGCTGGAAAACCTATCATGCCGGGAGTTTTAGATAGAATTACAAGTAAATCCATTGATGCTTTATTAGTAAAATCTGGTAGTCAACTGATTAGAAAGTCATTTGAACGAATGATATAAAAAGTATCCATTTTGCGGGAGAGCATTCTGTTTGATAATATTTATGTTTTGACTTAAGGAGGATTTTTTATGAATACTATTAAGAAGAGAGCTTTAACATCAATTGCAGTATGTTTTATGGCATGTTTAATGTTTTCAATGCCGGTATTAGCAGCTTCAAATTCATTTTCGAAGACCACTGTAAAGTTAAATGCGATAGATGGTGGGGTATCTCAAATAGCAAAAGTTTCTTCAGGAAGTGTTTTAGGAACCAATCCTAAAATCACTCAGGTGAAAGTATACTTAAATGTAGCAAGTGGTACAGATCCGTTTGACCTTTATATTGAGAGTCCAGAAGGAACAGTAGCAAGGTTGACACCTTCTACAAAGTCAGGGACATATTATGTAACCGATTTTGTGTGTGAAAATCCCAAAGGAGATTGGTATCTTCAAATTGAAAATTTAGGCAAAACCTATGATCCCAATAAACTATATCCTGCATCAACGGTAACGGCAACAATAACAGTCACATACAGTTACTGATTTAATATCAATAGGATGACATTCTCGCAAGTAAATAATGATTTGTTCATTTGCAACATGTTAAACACGATACTTTTTTAGAGGATAAAGGTTTTGGGTTTTACAAAAAAAGGCACCATTTACAAAGCCAATTGACCCTTGAATTGTTGTCAATTATAGTTGTCAAAAAATACGGAGGTGAGATAAAAAATTTTAGTAGTATTTTGTTGCTTTATAATTGTATGTATTAAGAAAATTAAGCGGAGAAAGTTTTATGAGAACAAAAAAATTTATAGTTGCATTATGTTTTAGCTTTTTTATGTTCATGTGTAGTGTGTCAACTGTGTATGCGTATAATACATATAATCAGCACAAATTGACATATGGTGTGGGAAATTATGGAAAAGATACACAACATTACTTTATTACATCAAGTGCAAGCGGCTATGCATCTTATATTAATACGGCAATGAGCGAATGGGTAAATACAACTAGTAGCATGGGAGTAACAACCCCTATTTCTTATACAAAAACCACAACACAATCAAGTAGTAGAATGGATATATATCAAGTAAGTACTGTTAATGAATGGTGGGGGTTAACAACTATGTATAATGGAAGTACAGAGGTTGATCCATTCAGTAGCAATTGGGCTTGGGGAAAAATACAATTAGATGCGGATTTTTCGGATTTAAGTGAAAATAAAAGATTGGCTGTTATAGCTCATGAAATGGGGCATGTTATGGGGTTGGCACATTCAGACTTTAGTAATGTTTTGATGAGGGCAGATATTGCTTATAATTCAAGTAGTACCTCGAGAGCACAAACTAATGATTTAGGTGGAATAAATTATTTATATAAGTAGGAGGAAGTAAAATGAAAAAAATTGGTATTAGAATATTAGGGTGTATGGCATTATTGTCAATGGTTGGTTGTGGAAGGATAGAAGGTGCAAGTGTTCAGGATTTAAGCAATACTAAAGATGCAATTGTTGAAAGTGAAACCACTTTGGCAGAAAATAATAATGAATATTCAAATAAAAATTCCCTATTTTATAGTGATATTTCTAGTTATGAAATTTTTACAGATGTAAATAGTGAAGCTGCGTTAAAAAATCTTTACTATAATATTGATGAATTTATTGATAGTGACTCATCAGATGTCATTGTAAAAGGAAATATTATAGAAATAGAATATGTGTATATTGATGGATGTTCTTATTCTGTGCTTACCGTTGATGTGGAGAGAGCATATAAAGGCGAGGTGCAGGAAACCATCACTGTGTATGAGGATGGAGGATATACTCGGCTGAGCGATGAAAAGGAACAAATTGAAGCACATGCCGATTTGTCACAATACACAGAAGAAGAAATGGAAAATTTGCTAATTAACCATACTTTTATGGGTGCGGAACATTCAAATGTTGGAGATACTGTTATTCTATTTCTGAAAACAAATGAAGGCAGTATTCTGGGTGACAGTTATCGAATTAACTGTTCAGTCTTTGGACGGTACACTTTGAATAAAGATAGCTATATTAGACCTGAATTTATTGTTGAGAATGATAATCCAGAGAAAATAACAACATATAGTAATATGGATACATTCGAGTTTTCGGTGTCTAAATCAATGCTTGAAGATAAACTTTCACAGCAGTAAAATGTCTATATTGAAAATATTGGAAAAAAGTAAATGTTTGATATAACAGACTATCAAAGAAAATTATGCATTTTTTCTATGGGGTATTCTTGCAACAGTGATGTAATTTAATAGGCACAGGAATATGTCAAAAGACCAAAACAGAAAGTGTTAATGATAATAGGTGTTTACTGTTATAACATTTGTTATTTAAAGGGACTGTCGCTTTAACGATTTAGCATGACAGCCCCTTTTTCGAATCTCTTTTTTAAAATATTATAGGGAAGAAACAAGATGGACTAGAACGAGTCCCTTTTCATCATGCATATTGCATAAAATAATGCAAAAAGAACCAAAATGGGTTCATAGGCATGGTGAAAAGGGATGGAACAGAAAATAAAGCAAGATGAGATATTTATTGGTAAGAATATCCGGCGTATAAGGAAAGAAAGAGGAAGAACGTTTGCTAAAGAGATATAATTATATTCTTTAAGTTCGGAGACAGTAGTAATGCCGGCATATGTTAATGCAAATTTGGTAATAGAAGAAAGATTAAGCTGTTCAAAATGTTGATTTTGGTCATTTTCTACAAATATAGGTCGATTTCTGCCTTTTATTTGATTGTTCGGGTGAGAAATAGTAATATATGACTGTAAAATGGTTTTATATTATTCTAATTGAACGAGGGAAAATAAGCTATGTTTATATGGAAGTAAATAAAGTTTTTGTTGGAAGGTGCCAAAATATAAAAATATGTACAAAATTAAAAAAACACAACCAACCAAACGAGGAAATATGCAAAATTTAGAGAGGGGGGAAAAACGTATGTTTAGAATTGCTATATGCGATGATGAAAAGATTTTTAGAGATGACCTAAAGGAAATACTTATACGTTATATGACTGACAGAGGAATAATGCTTGAAATTTATACTTTTAGTTCAGGAAAAGAATTTGTTGAACTGGGAATTGAAATGGTAAAATATAAGATTGTTTTTCTGGATATCAACATGGATGAACTGGATGGAATTATGACAGCAAAAAAGATCCGGGAAAACAGCAAGGATATGTTTATTGTTTTTGTTACAGCCTTTGTAAACTATACGATAGAAGGATATAAGGTAGATGCAGTAAGATATATTTTAAAGGACAATAAAAATCTGGTTGCCAGTGTTTATGAGTGCATGGATGCAATTCATGAAAAAATGGATTATAAGATTACTTGGGCTGAATTTGATTTCTGCGAAGGTACAAGGAAAGTTTCATTGAATCGCATATTGTATATTGAGAGTAAATTACATAAATTGGAGTTTCATGTAATGGAGGATTGTCTGCAAAAATATACATTACAAGGGACGCTAAATGAAATAGATGATAAGTTTGCCGGAAATGATTTTCTGCGGATACATCAGAGCTTTCTGGTTAATATGAAATTCATTAAAGATGTAAGCAGATACAGAGTATTGCTGAATAATGGAATTCTATTAGATATACCTAGAGCAAGATATAAATATGTAGAAGAAAAGTTTATCGCTTATAGAGGTGAAGTATAAATGTTTGTTTATATTCAGAGTCTTTTGATTATGATGTTGGAAATATTATGCTGCAAAATTTTTTTTGAAGCATTTGGAATAAAAAGAGAGGAAAATAATTGTTGGAAAAATTATAGTATAGTTATCGGATTGACAGTGCTTTGCTATTTTATTGCAATGATTTTTCGAGACTATTTTATTGTAAAGCAGGTATTTTCAATTATTCTCATAACATTCTTTATGTTGCTTTATCTTAAACTGAGTTTTGGTAAGGCGATGATTTTATCAGCATTATTTGAGAGTCGTTTGCTCGTGATGGATTATTTCGCGTTACTTATGAATATTTATATTTTTCATAACATGGAAGAAGTATGGGAATCACATGTTATACAGGGTTCATTGGTCGTTGTTTTAGGAAAGGCATTGTTACTTTTTGCTGTATTAATTATTAGAAATCATATGGAGAAAAAATCTTTGGCTATGCTGGCAGATACAGAATGGCTTCGGTTTATTTTTTTCCCTATTTTCACAATATGTGTTATTACAGCTATGATAAAAATGTCTGAAGATATAAAAAATAAAGCCCAGGAGAATTTATTTTTTGTTATAGCGTGTGGATTGGCGGGAATGAACATAGTTGTATTTTATTTAATATATGATATTTTAAAACGAGAAAATAAATTGCAGGAGGAACGTATTTATAGGATACAGGTTAAAAACCAAATAGGTATGTATCGTTCTATTTCTGAAAATTTTGATAAACAAAAGAAAATGACACATGAATATAAAAATCAGATTATGTGCATTGATTCTTTGATAAAAAAGAAGAAATATGATTCATTGGAAAGCTTTGTAAATAAAATCAGTGGTCAAATTAGTAAAGAATTGGATTTTATTTGTACAAATAATGTGATTGTGGATGCGGTATTGAATACTAAATATCAGGAAATAAGGGATAAAGGTATTGTTTTTGTATTTAAAATTAATGATTTATCATCTTTGAATATTAGCGATGAGGATGTTGTGGTTATTATGTCCAATTTATTAAACAATGCGATTGAAGCATGTGAAAAGTGCAGAGGGGATAAAATAATAAAATTGAAAATTGTTATAGAGGACAATAATGCGATTATATCGGTGAAAAATACTTATGAGAATGCTGTTATTTATGAAAATGGAGAGATACAGACTACAAAGATTCTGGATACAGATGAACATGGAATAGGAATAAAAAATATAGCTGAAACAATAAGGAAGTACGGGGGCTCTTATGTGATTCAAAACGATGAACGAGAGTTTTATTTTTCCATTATGATTCCTCTAGTGAAAAGTGATTTCTGAGAACAAATCACTTTTTTGTCGTTTTCTGCAAAATAAGTACACTTTCTGCAATAGACCTTGTTAAGAAATTGTGTATTGTTATACTTACAGTAGAAGGAGGCGTTGATATGATTGAGAAGATGGCAATGGGGTTGGTTGACCAAATGGCTGAGGAAAAAATGATTGACAAGGAAGCGGAAGAATATTATGTCTATACGCTTGTTTCGTTAATGGAAAAATTTATAACCATTGGAACTATTTTGCTAATAAGTGTACTGATTGAGAAATTAGTTCCAACAGCATTCTTTTTGTTATTCTTTTTGTCATTAAGAAAAAGAACAGGCGGATATCATATGAATACCTTTTTTCAATGTTATTTGGGTACAGTGGTTACTTATATGCTTGTCTTAGGTTTATGTATGGTTCTGGTTGACTATCCGCAGCTGGTTTTTGGATTATTATTAGTTGCAATTTGCATAGTTGAAGTTATAGGGACTGTTAATCATCCCAACATACATATGGATGCGGTAGAACTGTCAGAATCAAAGAGGGCGGCAAGAATTTTGTGTGCAGTTGAAGTGTGTGTTATTTACACTTTTACTTTGCTCGGAGCCGATATGATGTATGTTTGCCATATGGCAGTTGCTGTTATATTATGTGCGGTTCTGTTGCTGATAGCTAAAATATTAAAACAGGAGGTAAAGAGAAATGAAGAAAATTAACAAAAAGGTATTGAAGGTTGTGGAGAGGGTGATAAGAAATGAGATTAAGAGAGCCAGTGGTGATCCTCCGTTTTGTTTGGGGATATTTCATCAACCGAAAAGACCGGTAGAACATAAATGTAATAGAGAAAATAAATAAAGAAATAAATGGTAGTATATTTCTTCACAGACTCCTTAAATCCTATAATTTCAAGCTTTTGCGATACTTTGTTGTTCATATCATTATTCACCCACCAGGTGAAGAAAATATATGGTAAAATAGACGTAACAAAACCTATAGATTGGAGTCTTTTACCATGAATAACAACCACCGAATCACACTGAGCACCAATAAGAACATTATTGTTGAGTTTACAAATGATACAATAAATCGTTCTGAATAAAGTGTTTTTCAGGAAACATCCAATTTAGGAATTTTGATTAAGAGAGAGATAATAAAATGAAAATATGTTATATAGTTGTTTCAGCTTTTTTGATTATTTTCTATCCAAGACAATTAACACATCTTATGTGCTTTGGGAGACATCGTGATAAGAATATTGTCAAAAGCAAAGCTGCTTATTGGGGAATATATTTGTTTTGGACAATTATTTTTTTGATTGGTTGTCTGATGATGGGTTCAGCGATGAAAGTAAATTCTACAATGGATAAATTAGTGTATTATTTCATTTTAGGAAGTGATAATAGGGATTGTGTTGAATTGGGAAGTGAAGAGAATGATGAGGCATATATTTCTACATATTATACACGAAAGGAAATCAATGAGAGCTTTTTATTTGAGGTTGTCCAAAAACATGAATATGCATATGAGATGTGTCAATTACAGGAGTTGATAATTAAGAAACAGGATGAAAGATGGATACTTTATTTGAATGATGAGGTGATGGGATATGTAGAAGTAAAAAAAGGTTTTTTAATTAAGGAGTTTTGTTTTGTGTGGGATAGGCAAAAAATAGACCAAAGGAGGCAGTTATATGAGTAAAAAAATGTGCAAGAGGATATTTTCAGTAATTTTATCATTAGGTCTTGTTATGGTTCAATCCATGAATGTTAATGCAGCAGGTAATGAAATTGGTAAATATTCAGTATTCGTTTAGTGGCAGATATGCGGTGCGGACAGGCATCTATTTGGGATTTTAAAAAATAGCAAAAATCTCTGGACACTGCAACAAACAGGAGCCTCGCAGGAACACTGCTGTAAAATCCGCTTAGTATGAGCGTATTTTGCAGCAAGTGCTCCTGCGAGGCTTTGTCATTTAATCCAATAAACTTAAAACGCTTTATTTCTTCTTCCACGCAAGAAGCCTCTCAATATGCAGCGGTTTCCCCTGAACAGCCTGCACCTTCAATCTGTTTTCCTCACTGAAACCAACCAGAATATCATGATTAGCCTCAGCCAGATAATCGATGATACCATCGATATCAGACTTCGTGTTCTTCGGACAATGAATATACAGATGCTTATTTGCGGAAATATGCAGTGTATATGAGATGCTGAAATGATACCACAGAATCTTGTGCAGGGTAGAGTATTTGTAAATCCATAAAATCTCTTTGATAGGCACGATGGCATTGCCATAAGGCGAGGTCATGATAAAATAGTGCTCTGTGATAAACATGTCCTCGGTGGCAAGCTGTGGCAGTGTCGCAAGCTCCTCCTCAGCCTCGGCAAGCAGCTTGTGCGGATTGCCAAATACAACAAGATTCTGACATGCCGGTGCCAAAACAGGAAACCTGATGCATAGGATGTAGAATATCAGGCTGATAACAGCATAGATGAGAGTGCCAAAATAAAAAACAAACATAAAAATAGTAGTTTTCAAATGGTACTCAGGCTCATTAAGATAGTAGCCTGTTATGGTATCGGAGAGTCCCTTGGAATCCCAACTCAGATCCTTAGACAGTTTATTTACAAACTGTGTGTAGGTGCCCTTTCCCTTTACGATTTTACCGACCACCGTGAGTTTGTCGATAGAGGGCAGACCCTCCTCACAGGTGGATGGTGCAAGCAGTACAATAGAGCAGTGCTTATCACGCATGCAGTAGTAGTAATAGCCCTTGATATCGTTGCCGTCCTTCATGGTGTAGCCGGTAAAGTAAAGCTTTTTAAGGGTGGTTTTTACATATCTGTCCGAATCCTTGTATGCAGCTTCAAAGCTGACAGAATCGTCAATGTGTATGGGCGATAAAATATCTCCGAGTGAAAATGCAAACCATAGCACGGTAAGCAGAATGATGTATACAATCGGAGAGAAAAGACGCCTTTTGTAAAATGCTTTGATGTTTTTTGTTATGTAGTGTTCGTAATTATCAATCATATGCTTAGTATAATGGTTTTTGTGCCTTATATCAACCTTGATTTTGAGACATTTAATTGTTATTATATAATCAATAGTAACTATTCAGAACCACTGAGAACAAAAAAGCTGATGCGTCATGCTCGCATGTAAGCAGCAGGTTTTCTTGTTCTCAAGGTGGCTCGAATAGAGCCACCCCCACACATATGAGCAAAATTAGCTGCAAAGCAGCGGGAAAGCACGAGTATCGTGCGTTTTTGCGAATGTGCGTGGGATGGTTCTGAATAGTTACGGTAAATAGAAACACGAAATGAGGTAATTATGGAAGCATACACGAGTTTTGCCCGGGTGTATGACATGTTCATGGACAATGTGCCATATGAGAAGTGGAGCAGATATATTGTCGAAAAACTGCGTGCAAATGGCATAGACAGTGGATATGTCGTGGACTTAGGCTGTGGTACGGGAAAGCTTACCACGCTTCTTGCAGATGCAGGCTATGATATGATAGGCATTGACAATTCTTTTGACATGCTTGATATGGCGCTTGAGAGAGAGGATGACAGAATCCTTTATCTGATGCAGGATATGAGAGAGTTTGAACCGGGAGAAAAGGTGAGTGCCGTCGTAAGCGCATGTGACAGCATCAATTACATTCTTGAGCCTGAGGATCTGCAGGCAGTTTTTTTCTGCGTGAGCGAAAGTCTCAAAGAGGGTGGCATTTTTATATTTGATATCAATACTCCATACAAATATGAGGTGCTCATGGCTGATAATACCATAGCTGAAAACCGTGATGAGGGCAGCTTTATATGGGACAATTATTATGATGCCGATGAGAAAATAAACGAGTATGACCTGACACTTTTTATAAAGGAGCAGTCAGAGGATGAGGATGACATCTACAAGAAGTTTGAGGAAACTCATTTCCAGAGATGCTATGAGATTTCAGAGCTTAAGGAGCTTCTTGAGCAGTCGGGACTTGTGTTTGATGCGGTGTATGATGCGTACACAGACAATCAGGTGAAATGTGACAGTGAGAAGGTCACTTTAATTGCACATAAAGCATAGAATTAGATAATGAGAGGTAAATTATGTCAGATTATATAGTAAGAGCAACAGCGGCGGATGCCAATATCAGAGCATTTGCTGTAACATCAAAGGAGATGGTGGAGAACGCCAGAGAGGATCACATGACAACACCTGTCATGACGGCGGCACTTGGCAGACTCCTTTCTGCGGGAGCCATGATGGGAGCTATGATGAAGGGCGATAAGGATATCATAACTCTTCAGATACAGTGCAGCGGACCTGCAAAGGGACTTACCGTCACAGCAGATTCGCACGGCAATGTAAAGGGCTTTGCCATGAATCCACAGGTTGAGCTGCCACTCAATGCGGCAGGCAAGCTCGATGTGGGAGGAGCGCTTGATCTTGGTATACTTACAGTCATAAAGGATATGGGCTTAAAGGAGCCGTATTCAGGTCAGTGTGAGCTTAAAACAGGTGAGATAGCTGAGGATCTGACTTATTATTTTGCCACATCTGAGCAGATTCCGTCGGCGGTTGGTCTTGGCGTGCTGGTGGATAAGGACCAGAGCGTGAAGCAGTCCGGTGGATTTATCATCCAGCTTATGCCGTTTACACCGGAGGATGTTGTGGACAGGCTTGAAAAGAAAATCACAGAGATTGATTCTGTGACACAGATGCTTGACAGGGGGCTGACTCCGGAGCAGATACTTGAGGAAATTTTAGGGGATTTCGGGCTTGAAATCACAGATACGACAGAGACACGCTTCCACTGTGACTGTTCAAAGGAGCGTGTGAGCAGAGCACTTTCCACACTTAGCAAAAAGGATCTTGATTCCATTATCGCAGATGGCGAGAGCATTGAGGTAAAGTGCCAGTTCTGTAATAAGGCATATGAGTTTACGGTGGATGAGTTGAAGGAGATGCGCTAATTGAAGGACGGATATATAAAGGTCGCTGCAGCGACACCAAAGGTAAAGGTAGCTGATACTGTATACAACGGACAGCTTATTAAAGCTCTTATGAAGGAGTGCACTGACAACGGGGCAAAGGTGGTTGTTTTCCCGGAGCTTTGCATTACCGGATACACCTGTCAGGATCTTTTCTGGCAGGATAAGCTCATAGCTGCAGCAGAGGATGAGCTTATAGGGATAGCAGATTACAGCAGGAGCCTTGACGGCATATTTTTCATAGGGCTTCCATATGAGATAAACGGCATGCTCTATAATATGGCGGCAGTTGTATCGCGCGGAGAGGTGCTTGCCATGGTGCCAAAGACATTTCTGCCAAACTATAATGAGTTTTATGAGGCAAGGCATTTTGCATCGGGAGAAAACTTAAGCACATATGTCACACTGAAAAATGGACAGCAGGTGTCTGTAGATACTGATTTTATTTTTAGCTGCAAGCAGCTGCCAAAGCTTAAGATAGCGGTGGAGCTTTGTGAGGATCTTTGGACTCCGAACCCGCCGAGCATCAGACACGCGATGTCTGGTGCCACTGTGATTGTAAATCTGTCTGCATCAGATGAGGTGACAGGCAAGGCAATATACAGGAGAGAGCTTGTGAGCGGACAGTCTGCCAGATTAATCTGTGGATATATTTATGCGTCAGCGGGAGACGGTGAGTCCACACAGGATGTGGTCTACTCAGGACACAATCTCATCTGTGAAAACGGAAATGTGCTTGCCGAGTCAAAGCGCTTTACAAATGAGACTATATACAGCGAGTTTGATGTGGAAAGAATAGAGACTGAGAGGCGCAGGATGACAACATTTGTTGTCGAGGATGATCACAGATGGGCTGAGTTTGATCTTGAGGTAAAGGATACCACTCTTAGCCGCTATGTAAATCCGGCTCCTTTTGTTCCTGCAGACAAGACAGACAGGGACAGACGCTGTGATGAGATTCTTATGATTCAGGCTATGGGGCTTAAAAAGAGATTAGAGCATACCAACTGCAAGACAGCAGTTATAGGTATTTCAGGAGGACTCGACTCCACACTGGCACTGCTTGTTACGGTAAGGGCATTTGACCTTTTGGGAAAGGATCACAAGGATATAGCGGCAGTTACTATGCCGGGCTTTGGAACAACAGACCGCACATACGACAATGCGGTAAATCTCATTAAATGCCTTGGAGCTACATTTATCGAGGTGGATATAAAGGATGCTGTAAATATACATTTCAGGGATATCGGACAGAATCCGTCTGTGCATGATGTCACCTACGAGAATGGACAGGCACGCGAGCGCACACAGATACTTATGGATATCGCAAACAAGGAAAACGGAATGGTTATAGGTACAGGAGATTTGTCAGAGCTGGCACTCGGCTGGGCGACATACAACGGAGACCATATGTCCATGTATGCTGTAAATGCATCGGTTCCAAAGACTCTGGTGCGCCATCTGGTAAAATACTATGCAGATACCTGCGGCAGCGATTTGCTGGAAAGTACACTTCTTGATGTGCTTGATACACCTGTTTCTCCTGAGCTTTTACCACCTGAAAACGGTAAGATTTCACAGAAGACAGAGGATCTTGTGGGCCCTTATGAGCTGCATGACTTCTTCCTTTACAATATGCTGCGCTGCGGCTATGCTCCTGCCAAGGTTTACCGCCTTGCAAGGATAGCATTTGAAGGAAAATATGATGATGAGTTTATTCTCAAATGGCTTAAGAACTTCTATCGCAGATTTTTTGCACAGCAGTTCAAGCGCTCATGTCTGCCGGATGGACCAAAGGTAGGAACAGTGGCGGTCTCACCGAGAGGAGACCTAAGGATGCCTTCTGATGCGTGTGGACGTATCTGGATGGATGAGGTTGATAAGCTGTAATAGTAAGAGGAGAACAATGGGAAAGACACATAAGAAAACTCATAGAAGGCAGGGAAGCATAAAACGTGCAAGGCACCGCGACAGGCGTATGAAAATAGGCGCAATAGTTCTTTGTGCAGCGATAATCATAACAACATTTCTGGCGTGTGGCATGCAGCTTTTAGTTCCCGTAGCTGACGCGGTGGTAGGTGCTGATAATAAGACGCAATCAAGAGATGTTGATGTGCAGAAGAATAATAATTCACTTACCGCATCTAAAATGGATTCAGAAAAAAAGCAAAACAGCTCAGAGGCTGATGTAAACGCTGCGGAGCAAGACAGCGAGCCTGACAAGGAAACGAAGCTTGATGAGATACTTCACAGTGCAAAGTATCCGGGGCAGCTAAAGGAGCTTGCAAAGAAAAATGATGAGGCAATTGACTTCATATATGAGTATCCTAAGGAGCATTCGATAGAGCATGATATTGATCTGACGGCAGAGGCCTCGCAGGATACAGTACCTCTTTTGCAGCAGTGGGATAAGAGATGGGGCTATGAAAAGTACAGTGGCAATTATTTTGCGGCGAGTGGCTGCGGTCCGACTGCACTTTCGATGGTTGTATTATATCTGACACATGATGCACAGGCATCCCCTCTTGCGGTGGCAGAGTATGCAAAGGAGGCCGGCTACAGTGTGGATGGCTCCGGAAGTGCATGGAATCTTATAAGCAAGGGCTGCAGGCACTATGGGGTAAATGCAAAGACTATAAAGGTGGATGAGGATACATTTAAAGAAAGGCTTGATGAGGGTAATCTGATAGTCGTAAATGTCGGTCCGGGAGATTTCACAGAAAAGGGACATTTTATGGTGATCACAGGCTATGATGATGAGGGCTTTACTATAAATGATCCAAACAGTATCATAAAGAGCAATACCCACTGGCAGTTTGAGAGGCTGGGTTCGCAGATCAGGGCTGCATGGAGGATGTTTGTGTAGATAATAGCAGCAACACATGCATTTATGCTGATGTTTGTGATGCATATGGAAAAACTAAAAAATAAGAAATAAAAAACCTGCTGTGTCATGCTTGTCTGACACAGCAGGTTTTTAATAACAAACAGTAAAGTATGGTATGCAGATTATAGCAATTGAATACCATGCTCCTCACATTCCTTGATTGTCTCATCAGGCCACAGTGAGCTTTGTACCTCACCGATATGAGCCTTTCTGAGGAAGAACATACAGATTCGTGACTGTCCGATTCCGCCTCCGATAGTGTACGGAAGCTCCTTGTTGAGGATAGCCTTCTGGAATGGAAGCTTAGCACGCTCAGGACATCCGGCCTTGTCAAGCTGCTCCTTTAGGGCTTTTTCATCTACACGTATACCCATTGATGAAAGCTCAAGTGCGATATCAAGAACAGGATAGTATACGATGATATCAGCGTTTAAAGCCCAGTCGTCATAGTCAGGGGCACGTCCATCGTGAGGCTCTCCGTTTGCAAGCTTGTCACCAATCTGCATTACACAGATTGCACCCTTTGCCTTTGCAAAATAATACTCGCGCTCCTTTGGAGTATTGTCCGGGAACATTTCCTCAAGCTCTGATGTGGTGATAAAGGTGATATCCTTTGGCAGAATCAAATCTATGTAGTCGTACTGTATAGCCATGTACTGCTCGGTCTTGCGCAGACATTTGTATACTGTCTTTACTGTTTCCTTAAGGAAGTCTAAGTTTCTGTCCTCCTTGCGGATGACCTTTTCCCAGTCCCACTGGTCAACAAATATAGAGTGGATATTGTCAGTCTCCTCATCACGTCTTATGGCATTCATATCTGTGTAGATGCCCTCGCCGAGAGAGAAGCCGTATTTCTTTAATGCATATCTCTTCCACTTGGCAAGGGAGTGAACGACCTCTGCCTCCTTGTCACCCTGCTCAAGGATGCCGAAGGTAACAGGTCTTTCATATCCGTTTAAGTTATCGTTTAAGCCTGTGGTAGGATCAACGAAAAGCGGTGCTGAAACACGTGTCAGGGAAAGACGCTGTGCGAGCATGCCCTGGAAGAAATCCTTAACAGTTTTGATGGCAAGCTGTGTATCGTGAAGATTCAGTGCCGAAGAATAGTTCTTTGGTATTGTTAATTTGCTCATTTTCGATTAAACCTCGTTGTATTATTAATTTTTAAATAAAATTCCTTTAACCTGATTATTATATCACAATTTTTCTAGAAAGATAGTCCATAATATGATAAAATTAGATAGTTTAAAGAGAAACAATATCGTTTTACCTTATTTTTACGTGTTTAAGGTGTTAATGAAAGGTAGTAGATTTATATGAGAAAAAGAGATATGACCTTTGCTTCGGCGGTGCTTGAGGCAATAGATGCTATTTTAGCTCTTGCGTATATAGGCTTACAGATTTATTATGGAGTGTGCTATCACATACAGGTATTTAAGTTTGTGGCCAATATACTTGTGCTTTTGCTTGTATACATTGCAATCACATGGCTGCAGCATTATCCGGAAAAGCTCAATCACATAGCAGCGGAGCTGTGTGTGGGCAATATCAGAAAGTATTCACTCAGGCTTTTGACGTTTGTAAAGCTTGTTTTTACTGCGGGGCTTTTAGTGCCATGCGTGTGTGATGCGTTTGGAATAGCAATCCGCGATGTATACAGCCTCATTATGATAGGGCTCATCCTTGTGGTGACGGCATATTATGAGTACAGGATATTTCAGGAAATAAAGTCATTGCGGAAATAGTATAGGAGAAATAAAATGCAGCTTAGTATAGAAGAAGTTAAAAAGCTGGATAGTAACAGCTATCAGATAATAGATATAAGAAGTGAGGAAGAGGTGGCGCACGGTGCCATAAAGGGAGCACTCAATATTCAGGCAGAGGAAATAGAGTCAGATGAGAGGGTGTTGCATGATAAGAAGCTTGTCATAGTCTGCAGCCGTGGTAAGACGAGTGTGGATGTGGCAGAGTATCTCACAGAAAAAGGTTTTGATGCGGCAAGCTTAAAGGGAGGCTATATAAGCTGGCTGCTTGATGCCATGAAAGAGGATGAGGTGGCAGAGCGCGATATAAAGGCAGATGTGGAGCAAAGCATCAGAAAGAAATTTAAGAAATCCATCTGGCGCAAGTTTACAAAGGCGATAAATACCTATGAGCTTGTAAAGCCGGGGGATAAGATTGCGGTGTGTATTTCGGGAGGTAAGGATTCCATGCTTATGGCAAAGCTTTTTCAGGAGCTTAAGCATCACAACAAGTTTGATTTTGATGTGAAGTTTCTAGTCATGGACCCGGGCTACAATGAGGCAAACAGACATGTCATAGAGGAAAACTGCAGGAACCTTGGCATCCCTGCCACTATTTTTGAGTCAGATATATTTGATGCTGTATATGATATCGAAAAATCGCCATGCTATTTATGTGCGAGGATGAGAAGAGGACACCTGTATGCATTTGCAAAGGAGCTGGGCTGCAACAAAATTGCGCTCGGACATCACTATGATGATGTTATCGAGACGATACTCATGGGCATGCTCTATGGTGCGCAGGTACAGACCATGATGCCTAAGCTTCACAGCACAAACTTTGAGGGCATGGAGCTTATCAGGCCTCTTTACCTGGTCAGGGAGGACGATATCAAGGCATGGCGTGATTACAACGGTCTGCATTTCATACAGTGTGCCTGCAAGTTTACAGATACCTGTACCACCTGCAATAATGAGGAAAACCGCTCAAAGCGTGTTGAGATAAAGCAGCTCATCGCTAATCTTAAAAAGGTGAATCCTTTTGTCGAGGCAAATATATTTAAGAGCGTGGAGAATGTAAATCTGGCTACGGTTGTAGCATATAAAAAGGATGGCATAAAGCACAGCTTCCTAGATCACTATGATGAATAAGACAGATATATTTCAGGAGGGCATTGTATGGCAGATATCATGGATTATATTGACTGGCGTGGAGATATAGGCTTTGACGAGGTGCATGTAAATGAGGTGGACGGACTGATTTTTTCACAGCTTATTTATGTGCAGATGAAGCCATATATGCCGGATGCAAAGAAGTCATACCTTACGATAAAACAGCTTTCAAGCCTTTACTGCGCGGACCGCAGTGATGATGAGATTGAGCAGATGCCTAATCTTTTTCGCCATTCCGCGAGGCTGCTTCAAAAGCTGGCGCACTCAAGGCGCTATGCTGACTGCATTTTGAGATATTATATATACGATATAAGTGAAAAAGAGGAGTCGCAGTTTTCTGCGGTTACGATAGAACTGCCTGACGGCACATATTTCATTTCCTACAGTGGTACAGACCATTCCATTGTCGGCTGGAAGGAAAACTTTAATCTAAGCTATCTCGATGAGACCCCGGGACAGAACAAGGCGAAAAAATATTTAAAGCAGGTGGCAGCATATATATGCAATGATGATAGGGGCATAAATGAAAAAGCCATAAATGATAAAGCTTTAGATGATGAAAATATCAACAATAAAAGCATCAATACAAGAAAGCTGTGGATAGGCGGACACTCAAAGGGTGGAAATCTGGCAGTGTTTGCCGCCATGCATGTGGATAAAGAGGTGCAGGATGTCATTATTAAGGTGTTTAATTTTGACGGGCCGGGCTTCAATCACAAGATGATATATACGGCAGGCTACAAAAGAATTTTTGACAGAATAGAGACATTTCTGCCACAGTCGTCTATTGTTGGCTTATTGCTTGAGCATGTGGACAATTATGAGGTGGTAAGAAGCCGTAATTCGGGGCCGATGCAGCATGATGCTTTTTCATGGGAGATAATGGGCGGAAGTATCATAAAGGCGGATGGGCTGGACAAAAACAGTGTGCGCCTTGACAAGACACTCAGAAACTGGATAGGCAGCATGGATGAGGCGCAGCGAAAGCAGTTTGTAAATGTGCTTTTTTCAATAGCATCGGACTCCAATTTTGAGAACCTTGACCAGATGTCATTTAAGCAGCTCATTGAGATGATAAAGGCTGCCGATGATCTGTCAAAGGCTGACTGGAGCATGCTTAAGGATACAGTAAGACTCCTGATTTCTGCCGGTGTCGGCGTGGTCAGGGATGAAAAGGAGAAATAAATGTTAAATCAGTTTTCAAGAACACAGCTTTTGCTTGGAAAAGAGGCGATGGATAGGCTAAAGGGCGCAAGAGTCGCAGTATTTGGAATAGGAGGAGTGGGCGGATATGTCTGCGAGGCACTAGTCAGAAGCGGCGTGGGAGCGATTGACCTTATCGATGATGACAAGGTGTGTCTTACAAACCTAAACAGGCAGATAATCGCAACCCGAAAGACCATAGGAAAATACAAGACAGATGTGATGGAGGAGAGGATTCATGATATTAATCCTGATGTCAGTGTCGTGACGCACAGGTGCTTCTTTTTGCCGGAAAATGCTGATGAATTTCCGTTTGAAGAGTATGATTATATAGTTGACGCGGTTGATACGGTCACAGCAAAGATTGCGCTTGTCATGAAGGCACAGGAGAAAAATGTCCCTATCATAAGCAGCATGGGAGCGGGAAATAAGCTGGATGCAAGTGCATTTAAGGTGGCTGATATATATAAGACCAGCATGTGTCCTCTTGCAAAGGTCATGCGCCGTGAGCTTAAAAAACGTGGCGTGAAAAAGCTCAAGGTGGTATACTCTGAGGAGAAGCCTACAAGACCGATAGAGGATATGTCCATAAGCTGCAGAAGCAACTGCATCTGCCCGCCGGGTGCCGAACACAAGTGCACAGAGCGCAGGGATATTCCAGGAAGCCTTGCATTTGTACCATCAGTGACAGGACTTATAATAGCGGGCGAGGTGGTACAGGACATAGCCTTTGACAGGGTATGATGAAGAATACAATTACGAAAAGAGAGGAATAAAAATGCCAGTATTTGATTTTAGCGATACACCGGTAGCAAACGAGCATCCGGAGTGTACATATGAGACATTTCATTCGACAGAGACCAGGGCATCGGCCGATAAACCGATTGTTGTGATAGACAATAAGCAAAAGGAATGGGCGCATCATGCGCTTGGTATGTTTACAAATCCGATAAAGCGTACATCCTTTGAATTTGAGGATGGTGATGGGGTGACCAGTGCAGATATCCTGCGCATTGATTCCCGCTTCGTTAGCCTTTTTAAGTGGCTTGGCGAAAATCACATAAAGGTACAGCTTTCAGGAGCCAATACACCTGACGGATACGCAGTATACAGGGTGAGGGAGGTGTCTCTCGGCAGAGGCACAAAGCTGTCTGCAGAGGATGGATTCCTGCAGTATATGATGGAAAGGCTCTTTGCCAGCACCATGCCTGAGGATGAACCTGACCTCGATGATTACGAGGAAGAGGGCGACAGCATGAAGCTCACCAGTATACAGAGCATCACAGATTTCATGACCTGTGCAGGCCGTACACTGCCTGACAATATACTGCTGTGGGCCAGAAGAAATCTGGCAGTTGCGCGTTCAAGCGAGGTATCACCTGAGGAAAGACGCCATGCGCAGAGAGCACTTTCCATTATGATGAATATCCAGTGGAAGGGAAATTACTTTGAGGCAATTGACCCTGTGGAGGCAAGGCGCATACTCGATGAGGAGCTCTATGGAATGGAGAGCGTGAAGCAGAGAATCATTGAGACCATTATCCAGATAAACAGGACTCATACACTTCCTGCCTACGGACTGCTGCTCTGTGGACCGGCAGGAACCGGAAAGTCACAGATTGCATATGCTGTTGCACGTATACTTAAGCTTCCATGGACCACACTCGATATGAGCTCCATAAATGATGCAGAGCAGCTCACAGGAAGCTCAAGAATCTATTCAAACGCAAAGCCGGGAATCATTATGGAGGCATTTTCACAGGCGGGAGAGTCAAATCTTGTATTTATCATCAATGAGCTCGACAAGGCCTCAAGCAAAAACGGCAACGGAAATCCGGCAGATGTGCTTTTGACACTGCTTGACAATCTGGGATTTACAGACAACTATATGGAGTGTATGGTGCCGACCGTCGGAGTATATCCGATTGCAACAGCCAATGATAAATCCCAGATTTCTGCACCGCTTATGTCACGTTTTGCAGTGATTGATATTCCGGACTATACCGATGAAGAGAAGAAGGTCATCTTCCAGAGATTTGCCCTGCGCAAGGTATTTGAGCGAATGGGAATGAAGGAGGAGGAGTGCGTTCTCACAGAGGACGGACTTGATGCAGTGATTAAGCTTCACGAGAACACATCGGGCATAAGAGATCTCGAGCAGGCTGCAGAGCATCTGGCTGCAAATGCACTTTATCAGATAGAGGTTGATAAGGTAAAGCAGGTGGTATTTGACGCTGAGGCTGTTTTTGAGCTTTTAGGCTAGCAGCATATATTACGGATACAGGAATTGTTACGAAAATAAAAGGAGATTGTCAGGATGAGAGAATTTGGAAAATCCAGAAAATTAGATAATGTGCTTTATGATGTAAGAGGACCGGTGGTGGATGAGGCGGCCCGCATGGAGGAAAACGGCACAAATGTGTTGAAGCTCAATATAGGAAATCCGGCGCCGTTTGGCTTCAGGACACCTGATGAGGTGATATATGATATGTCTCGCCAGCTCACGGACTGTGAGGGGTATTCCAACTCCAAGGGACTTTTTTCTGCAAGAAAAGCAATCATGCAATATGCACAGCTCAAAAAGCTTCCTAATGTGACGGTTGAGGATATCTACACCGGAAACGGAGTCAGCGAGCTTATAAACTTAAGCATGTCAGCGCTTCTTGACAATGGTGATGAGGTGCTGGTGCCGGCACCGGACTATCCGCTTTGGACAGCCTGCGTTACACTTGCGGGAGGTACGGCAGTGCACTATATCTGTGATGAGCAGTCAGAGTGGTATCCGGACATAGAGGATATCAAAAAGAAGATTACAGACAAGACAAAGGCAATCGTAATAATAAACCCTAATAACCCTACGGGAGCGCTCTATCCAAGGGAGGTGCTGCAGCAGATAGTTGATGTGGCAAGAGAGCACGAGCTCATGATTTTTTCGGATGAGATATATGACAGGCTTGTGATGGATGACTATGAGCATGTGTCTATTGCGTCGCTTGCACCGGATCTCTTCTGTGTGACCTTCAGCGGTCTTTCTAAGTCACATATGATAGCAGGCTATCGTATCGGATGGATGGTTTTAAGCGGCAACAAGGCGCTCGGAAAGGACTATATCGAGGGTCTCAACATGCTCTCAAACATGCGTCTTTGCTCGAATGTTCCGGCGCAGTCGATAGTGCAGACGGCTTTAGGCGGATATCAGAGTGTAGGCGAGTATATTGTGCCGGGCGGACGAATCTATGAGCAGAGAGAGTACGTCTACAAAGCATTAAACGATATACCGGGAATTTCGGCAGTAAAGCCAAAGGCAGCATTTTACATATTCCCAAAGATTGATACTGCAAGGTTCAACATCACAAACGATGAACAGTTTGCACTGGATCTGCTTCGTGAGAAGAAGATACTCATAATCCACGGCGGCGGCTTCAACTGGGATAAGCCGGATCACTTTAGAGTGGTATATCTGCCTAGAACAGAGATATTAAAGGATGCCACAGGCAAGCTTGCAGACTTTTTGTCTTCATATAAGCAGTAATAATTATTGGCATAGATAATTATAAAACATATAACATAAAACATATAACATATAAGCTCCGGCTCAGAAAACTTTTTGTTCTGACCGGAGTTTTTATATTATGCTGTAATATTTTTTAAAAGTAACCTACCTGTAACTTTACATAATGTATTATACACTTGTATCGCGGGACGGCTGCACTTTAAAGGACAGACCGCACAGCACTCAAAAATGCATAGAGAAGAAAAGGAGAATTAAATGGAACTGCTTAGAGTAGAACACTTATCAAAAATATACGGAGCCGGAGAAAATCAGGTCAAGGCTTTGGACGATGTGTCATTGAGCGTGGAAAAGGGAGAGTTTGTGGCAATAGTCGGGGCGAGCGGCTCCGGAAAATCCACACTTCTTCATCTGCTCGGAGGTGTTGACAGACCAACAAGCGGAAAGGTGTATATAAACGGCACTGATATTTTTGCAATGAATGATGATGAGCTTGCCATATTCAGAAGAAGACAGGTAGGTATCATTTATCAGTTTTATAATCTGATACCTATATTAAATGTGGAGGAAAACATGGCAATCCCGATGGAGCTTGATGGAAGAAAGGTGGAAAAGGCACAGATGGATGACATGCTTTTGCGCCTTGGACTTACAGAGAGACGTACTCATCTGCCAAATGAGCTTTCAGGAGGACAGCAGCAGCGCACATCTATAGGAAGAGCCCTGATTACGAGACCGTCTATAGTGCTAGCGGATGAGCCGACCGGAAACCTGGATACCAAGGCAAGCAACGAGATTATGCATCTCTTAAAGACCTCAAACCGTGAGCTCAACCAGACAATCATTATGATCACACACAATATGGAGCTTGCAAAGGCGGCTGACCGCACAATAATGATAGAGGATGGTAAAATCAGATGAATTTGATGAAGACACTCACATTAAAAAACTTAAAGCTCAACAGGAAAAGAACTATTGTCACGATAGTCGGAATAATTCTTGCAACAGCGCTTTTGTCGGCGCTTGTCACACTTGTGTCAAGCTTTCAGTACAGTATGATTGAATACCAGAAGCAAAAGGGCGGCGACTTTCATGTGAAATTTTCGAATGTGAAAATGTCTGAGCTTTCGGAGTTTAAAAACAACAGAAATATCGAAAGCACATTTGAGACAATGGGAATGGGCTTTGCAAAGCTAGACGGCTGCAAGAATGAGGATAAGCCATATGCATATGTCATGGCAACAGATGAGGCCGGCTTTGAGAGAGGCTGCTTTAAACTTATAGAGGGGCGCATGGCAAAAAATGAGGATGAGATAGTCATTCCAAGGCACTTAAAGACAAACGGACGAATCGACATAAAGGTGGGAGATGAGATAACACTGGATGTCGGAAAGCGATATGATTCAAACACCGAAGGTGTCATATCGGAAAACAGCGCATATGAGAATGAGGCAGAGACACTTACCGATACTGTGACAAAGCACTACAAGGTGGTAGGCATCATGGAAAGACCGGGCTATGGAATGGAGGACTATAGTGCCGCCGGATATACATTTGTCACATACTCTGATGAACTGGCAGCAATTGATAATGGCACAAAGAGTGAGGCAAGCGAAGCTGACACTACACTCACAGTGTACAGCAGATACACTAAAAAGGCTTTAAGAAACAAGGATGCTGTGACTGCTGATATAATTGGTGTGGATGAAAAGCTGTTTGAGAAAGCAAATAATTCATCTGTTGAAATGTCTGCTGAGGAGAGTGACAGGTTTCTTAAAGAGATTGAAAATGCAAAATATGATATATATATGAATGGATACCTTATAAGCTATGAGTGCGTTTTCCCGATTGACGGTTCATTTAAAGCACTGTTTACAGTGGCCGCTGTTGTGGCTTTGATAATCATACTGACATCAGTGTACTGTATCAAAAACAGCTTCAACATATCAATCACTGAAAAAATCAGGCAGTATGGCATGCTTGCAAGCGTGGGTGCTACGAGGCGCCAGATAAAAAGCAGCGTTAAGACAGAGGCAGCAATGCTTGGAGTGGTTGGTATTCCTGTAGGTACCATGAGTGGTATTTTGGCATCGCTTATACTTGTCAAGGTGGTAAATGTGCTGTCAGCAGGCTGGCTTAACTTTGCTTTGAGCTTTCACACATCACTGCCTGCACTTATTCTTGCTGTGATAATGAGTATAGCAACCATTTATTTCTCAGCAACAGGCAGTGCAAGAAGGGCGGCAAAGGTCACACCGCTTGAAGCAATAAGAAACACAAAGGAGATTAAAATAAAGTCAGCAAAGCTTAAGACCCCGGCGATTATAGGCAGAATCTGGGGTATCGGAGGCGTTATCTCATATAAGAATATAAAGAGGAACAATAAAAAGTACAGAACCACAGTGACATCTATTGTCATCTGCTCAGTAACCTTTATTGTGATATCATACTTTATGTCTATGGCCTTTAGCAGGGTTGGGATGTCATATGCTTCAACAGATTACAATATCGGAATAAATATGTCATGTAAAAAGGACCTTGATATTGAAAAGCTCTCTAAGCTTTTGAGTGGCATTGAAGGAGCTGAGGATTATCTGGTTGGAGCAGGCTATGATTTCGATGTAGATAAGCCTGAGTACACAAAGGAATATGGAGAGTATTGCAGGCAGGTTTATGATGACAGTGAGGATGTCTCGCAAATGGTTTTAATCACGGTTTTGGATGACAAATCATATGATAAGTATGCGTCTGACGCAGGCATAAAAAATGCAGCTGCAGGAGCAATTCTTGTGAATAAAGGCACATTTGATGTGTATAATGAGAATAGCTCAAAATACGTCAAAAAAGAGATGGAGCTGTACAAATATAAAGCAGGAGATACAATCGAGTGTGGCTATAATGTTTATGATGATGCTTCTTCTGATGACAATGCAGCAGAAGGCGATACTGAAAGCAGCACAGATGATAATAATGCAGTGGAAGGTGATACTGAAAGCGGCACAGAGGATAACAGTGGATACGTTGACGAGGAAACAATAAATAACGGAGTCAGAAAGACTGTGGATGTAACTATTGCAGGTGTCACAGACAAGGTACCAACAGGTTATAAGGGCTACGGCAATACCACGCTTTTGTTTATGAACCAAAAAGGCTTTGAAAGCCTATGGGCTGACGGCAAGAACGGTAATGAGATTAAACCGGGACATGCGTCATATTCGGCATATGTGGTTGCAGAAAATGCAGATGAATATCAGGATACATTCGAAAAGGAGACGGAAGGAAATACTGAGTATTCGCAGATTAGTTTTTATGTCAGCAATCTGGATAAGGAGATGCGCGATGAAAAGTCACTCTTTACACTGCTTGGAGTATTTGCATACGGACTTATTGTGGTCATTGCCTTAATAGGAATCACAAATATCATCAATACCTTAAGCACCGGAATGGAGCTTAGAAGCCGCGAGTTTGCCACATTAAGAAGCATTGGAATGACAGATAAGCAGTTTGCCGGAATGGTCAGGCTCGAGAGTGTGTTTATATCTGTAAAGGCACTTGTAATAGGTGTACCGCTTGGTATTTTAATAAGCTATCTCTTATGTGTTATGATGAACAGGATGGATGACGCAATCATTTATGAGCCGCCGTATAAAGCAATTATATTGTGTATAGTGGTTGTAATAATGCTGATTTATGCTATCATGAAACTATCAATGACGAAGCTTAGACACAATAACATTATTGAGACAATCAAGAATGAAAATCTGTAGGAAATGCGGGAGCTGATATGAAAAAAATACTTCTCATAGAGGACAATAAAGGAATAACAGAGGGACTGTGTGATACCTTTACAGAACCTGAATATGAGCTTTTGACAGCAGGCAGTTTAAAGGAGGCTGGGGCGCTTTTGAGTGAGCACCCCGGCCTTGTGCTGCTTGATGTGTCGCTTCCGGATGGGAACGGCTTTGATTTTTACAGCGAAAGGCTGGAAAAAGAAAAAACACCGGTGATTTTTCTTACCGCAAGGGATGAGGAAAATGATATAGTAAAGGGACTTGAGCTTGGAGCGGAGGATTACATCACAAAGCCTTTTTCAGTAAGAGAGCTTGTGGCGAGAGTAAACCGCGTATTTTTACGAAGGAAAAGTGATGACAGCTCATCTGTCATACACGCAGGAAGCATAAGCTATGATTTGGACAAAAAGGAAGCAAGAAGGGCTGGACAGGTGATTGCTCTTTCAAGTCTTTAAAACCGTATACTTGATCTGCTTTTTACCAATCACGACAAGGCTGTGTCCAGAAATGCCGTGCTTGACTGCATCTGGGAGGCGACAGGCAACGATGTCTATGACCATACAGTGACTGTCTATATGAAGCGCATCAGGGCAAAGCTTGGTGAGGATGTGATAAAGACTGTGAAGGGAATCGGGTATCGTGTTGATTCAGATGAAGCTCTTTAAACAGTATCGGCTGACAGAGACAGTTCCCGGGGGAAAGCATGAGAAAGAAGAAATATAATTTAGAGAACAGAAAACATTTTGTGTATTTTGCAATAATATATACATGTATATGTGTGATGGTTATGGCTTTTACCGTCTTTTTTCAGTACAGGGCATATACGAAAAACTATAACATCACAGTGGCTAAGCTATGTGCACTCATTCATGAAAAATATCCCGATGTATCAGATGGCAGTATAGCCGCGATTCTAAATGACAGCAGCTTAGGCAGCGATTATACAAATTTAAAAAGCGCAGAGACGCTCTTAAAAAAATACGGCATTGATATGGAAAAGGATTCTGCGGTTTTGTCAAATGAAAAAGCGCTTAAAGGGGCGCTTTGGCTAGACATATTTCTTGTTGTGCTTTTTGCAGGGGGCTTTTGCCTTTACATTGTGCTTATAAGATTTAGCTTTAAAAGACAGGTCAGACAGGCTGCGGATTATCTGCGCCGCATAAATCAGGGAGACTACAGACTTGTTATGGCAGATAGCACAGAGGGAGAGATTTCTATACTTAAGGGAGAGCTTTACAAGACAGCAATCTATTTGAGGGAGTCTGCGGAAAATGCAAAGGCAGACAAGCTTTTGCTAAAGGATGCGCTTTCTGACATATCGCATCAGCTTAAGACACCGCTCACATCACTTTCGATAAATCTGGAAAATCTGGAAGGAAATCCTGATATGGCACCTGAAAACAGAAGCAGGATAATGCGCAGGGCAAAGCGTGATGTGGATAATATATCGCATATGGTGCAGGCTATCTTAAAGCTTTCAAGGCTTGAAGCGGATGTTGTGGAGTTTGATGAGAAGGATACGCTGCTGTCTGAAATTGTGTCTGAGGCAGCTGACAATGTTATGGCACTTTGCGATTTGAGAGACATAAGGCTGTCCATAGATGAAGGCTCTGATAAGGATGCCTGTATACATGCTGATGCATACTGGCAGTGTGAGGCCATTACAAACATAGTAAAAAATGCAGTAGAGCACGCAGAGAGTGAGGTAAAGATAGGCTTTTACAGGTATGAGATGTATGCAGAGATAACAGTGCAAAACGATGGAGAAGCCATAAGTGATGAGGACAAAAAGCATATTTTTACGCGTTTTTACAGCGGCAGCGGACAGCCGGCAGACAGCATCGGCATAGGACTTTCGCTCGCGGAAGCAATTGTGCGTCATGACAATGGATATATCCTTGTGGAGGATTGCAAAAAAGATGTATTAAATGAAAAAAATGAATGCAGTGGCACACGCTTTGTGGTAAGATATTTGTGATAAGTTGAGAAAAATTATCAATAAATACACTAGGAAGCGATAAAATGACACTAAAAGAACTTGGCATAGGACAGAGTGCCAGAATACTTACAGTAGGCGGTGAGGGCGCACTGCGCCAGCATTTCCTGGATATGGGAGTAATCCCAAAAGCCGAAGTAACAGTTATCAAATTTGCACCGATGGGAGACCCGATGGAGCTTCAGGTGCACGGCTATGAGCTCACATTGAGGCTTGATGATGCGGCACAGATTGAGGTAGAATTAATTGACAGCCGTTCAAGAAAGCATGAGGGCCCTAAAAAGATAAGCAACACAGCCCATCCCGGACTTGGCGAGGAGGGCAAATACCATGTGAAGGGCAGTGGCAATCCCCTTACGGATGGTGAGAAGCTCACATACGCACTTGTGGGAAACCAAAACTGCGGCAAGACAACACTTTTCAACCAGCTTACAGGCTCAAACCAGCATGTGGGCAATTTCCCGGGAGTGACGGTGGACAGAAAGGATGGCTCTATTAAAGAACATCCGGATACATCAATCACAGATTTACCGGGCATTTACTCAATGAGCCCATATACTAATGAGGAGATTGTGTCGAGAAACTTTGTGCTCGATAACAAGCCAAAGGCCATAATAAATATCGTAGATGCGACAAATATCGAGAGAAACCTGTATCTGACCATGCAGCTTCTTGAGATGGATATACCGATGGTTATCGCTCTAAATATGATGGATGAGGTGACGGCAAACTCAGGCTCAATCGATGTAAATAAAATCGAGGGACTGTTAGGAGTGCCTGTTGTACCGATTTCTGCCGCAAAGAATCAGGGTGTTGATGAGCTGGTGCGCCATGCGATACACATTGCAAAGTATCAGGAGCGCCCGGGCAGACAGGATTTCTGTGATGAGAATGATTTTGGCGGTGCTGTGCACAGATGTATACACGCGGTCAGCCACCTGATTGAGGATCATGCAAAGCTCGCCGGAGTCCCGATTCGCTTTGCTGCTACCAAAATTATCGAGGGAGATGCACTTATATTAGAGCAGCTTCATCTTGATGAGAATGAGAAAGAGGCAATAGAGCATCTGATTGTCCAGATGGAGAAGGAGCGAGGCCTTGACAGAAGCGCTGCAATTGCGGATATGCGCTTTACATTTATTGAGAAAATATGCGAGAGCACCGTGGTAAAACCAAAGGAGAGCAGGGAGCGTATCAGAAGTGAGCGCATCGACCGTGTTCTTACAGGCAAATATACGGCAATACCGTGCTTTATAGTGATAATGCTTGCTGTATTTTATCTCACCTTCAATGTAATCGGAGCAGGCCTTCAGTGGCTTTTGGAGCAGGGCATAGGAGCACTGACCGCGCTTACGGATAAGGCACTCACAGCGGCAGGCGTGAATGAGGTGCTGCACGGACTGGTAATAGACGGCATCTTTCAGGGTGTCGGAAGCGTCTTAAGCTTTTTGCCGATTATCGTGACACTGTTCTTTTTCTTATCCCTCATGGAGGACAGCGGATACATAGCGAGGGTTGCATTCTTCATGGACAAGCTCCTTCGTAAGATAGGACTTTCCGGACGAAGCATAGTACCAATGCTCATAGGCTTCGGCTGTACGGTGCCAGCTGTCATGGCGACACGTACACTGCCAAGTGAGAGAGACCGTAGAATGACTATACTCCTCACACCGTTTATGAGCTGTTCGGCAAAATTGCCAATTTATGCATTCTTTGTTAGTGCATTTTTCCCGAAGCATGGCGGACTTGTCATGGGAGGACTGTACTTCCTTGGCATAATTGTCGGAATACTTTTCGCATTTATCTATAGAAAGACTTTGTTCAGGGGTGACGCAGTGCCATTTGTCATGGAACTGCCAAACTACAGGATGCCGGGCGCCAAGAATGTGTGCCAGCTCCTCTGGGAGAAGGCAAAGGACTTTTTGCAGAAGGCATTTACAGTAATACTTATTGCCACAATGCTGATATGGTTCTTACAGAGCTTTGACATACACTTTAACATGGTAACAGACTCAAAGGACAGCATGCTTGCCGCTATTTCAAGTATTATCGTGCCTGTCTTTAAGCCTCTGGGACTCGGAGACTGGCGTATATGCACGTCACTTATCAGCGGACTCATGGCAAAGGAGAGCGTGGTATCAACACTTGAGATACTGTTTGGCGGAACGGTTACGACAGCACTCACAACACTTTCAGCTGCATCTCTTCTGGTGTTCTCACTGCTCTACAGTCCTTGCGTGGCTGCTATAGCATCCATAAAGAGAGAGCTTGGTGCAAAGTGGGCAGTCAGCGTGGTGCTTTTGCAGTGTGTGATTGCATGGGTGGCAGCATTTATTGTCAGGGTAATTGGACTGCTTGTGATGTAATTAAAAACAGACTATTCAGAACCACTGAGAACAAAAAAGCTGATGTGTCATGCTTGCATGTAAGCAACAGGTTTTCTTGTTCTCAAGGCGGCTCTGAATAGTTAAAAAAATATAAAAGGAGATATTTGATGGAGATTAAACTGGAAAATGAATCACTTGAGCTCACGATAAACAGCTTCGGAGCAGAGCTTAAAAGCATCACCGGTAAGGAAACAGGTACACAGTATCTGTGGGATGCCGATGAGAAATACTGGAAGAGAAGCGCACCGGTGCTTTTCCCGTTTGTCGGCAGCTTAAAGGACAAGAAGTTTACCGTTGATGGGACAGATTATCCGATGGGACAGCACGGCTTTGCAAGGGATATGGAGTTTGAGCTTGTGTCACAGACAAAGGATGAGGCATGGTTTTTACTTAAATCAAATGATGAGACTCTTGCAAAATATCCGTTTGAGTTTGTGCTCGAAATCGGCTATAAGCTCTCAGGCAGTGAGATAAAAGTGACCTGGAGGGTGACAAATCCTGCGAAAAAGGATTTACTTTTCTCAATAGGTGGTCATCCGGCATTTATGTGTCCGGTCGCAGAGCAGGGAAAGCAGTCAGACTATTATCTGAAGCTTGACACAGACAAAGCAATCACCTACGGACTTATCTGTGACGGAGGACTTTTAGACAAGGATGACAATCTGCTTAAGGTGGATGAGGATGGATACTGTCAGATAGATGAGCATATGTTTGATAAGGATGCGCTCATAATAGAAAACAGACAGGCTTCAAAGGTGAGCCTGTGTACACCGGATAAGAAGCCATACCTTACGGTGTCCTTTGATGCGCCTTTATTTGGTCTGTGGTCACCCGCAGGAATGGGAGCACCGTTTATCTGTATTGAGCCGTGGTACGGCCGATGCGACAGAGCAGGCTTTGCCGGAGAATTAAAGGACAGGGAGTATGGTAATTCGCTGGCACAGGGTGAGAAATTTGAGAAGTCATATACGATTGCAATTGAGCTGTAGATTTTCTTGTTCTAGGGTGGCTTAAATAGTTACAAACTAAAAATATAAGATATAATCAGAATCATGGGACTGCAATATATCGCAGTCCCATGATTTTTAGATAGTAAGGATTTTTCACGAACTTGAAATAATGTAATGTAGGATAGCATAACGCTATATGTGCCTTGGTGCACCTGCCTTTTTCATGCCTGCCTGAAGCAACCATTTCTGATCAATTTTCTTAAGATCTTCACCGAATCTGACATGCAGCCGAACTGAGCCTTCGAGCTGCTCGATATGTTCAATGGTGCCCTTGCCGAACTTTGGATGATTGACATCGTCATTGATATTAAATTTTACAGTACTGTTTTTCTTTTTGCGGTATTCCTGCTCGCGTGAATATGTGTCGCGGATAGGAATACTCTTGTCAGTAATTTTCTTTTTGAGAACCTTATCATAATCGTGCTTAATAAGTCCTTCACCGGCTTTGTAGTAAGGAGTGGGAGCTGCTCCGATAAGTGAGCAGCAGTATTTCCACGCACTTCCGTGGATGCCGGGCTGCCAGTTGTATTTGTCCGGTATATCCATATTATATTGCATATAGTGGGCATATTCGTGCTTATATAAATCCATCCTGTCATCCTTTGACAAGGGCTTTGTCACACAGTAGCCGATGAAAAGCAGCGAAAAATGAAATTCTTCTTCATCCTGCCCAAAGCCCGGAGTGTATGCACCGAGCCTGTCCGTATCAAAGCCAAATGTGATAGGAACCCTTGCACCGTTAAGCCCAAGCTGTCTGTCGAGCTTCTGGTAGAGAAAGCGGATTTCCGCGAGATGTATTTTTGTTTCGTTTTCGAGTAGGTGTCGTAAATTGTTGTCTATGTTCATAAGTATATTTCTCTAAAAAATCAGTTTGTTTTCAACACAGTAATGATATATTCCGTCATTCTCAACTGATTGGCACACAAAATCAGCCTTAGCCTTGACTTCGTCCTTTGCATTGCCCATGGCAACACCAATGCCTACGGCCTCAAGCATTTCAATATCGTTATGTCCGTCACCGAAAGCAATTGCTTCATCCTTTGAGAAGCCATAATGCCTAAGCACTGCAGCAACAGCATTGCCTTTGCCACTGTTAAGCGGAATAATATCAACGGCCTTATCCCACCATGCAGTTATCTGTGAGTGGGGCGCGCCGGATAGAATCTGTGAGTGCTCATCTTTTTGGCAGGAGCACATAATCTGATATATATCAGTCCTGCTTATCTCGTCAAAATTGTCAGCGATTTTAAGCTTTTCGCTGCCAAAGGCAAAGTATTGCTCTAAATCAGGGTCGGTACCGTTTGTGACAATCATATGCTCGTTGCTGATTGCAATGGCGCGGTTCATCTGCTTTAGATTGGAAATTATCTGATATTTGTCGTACTCATTAATAGGATTTTTGAAGATGATATCATTGCCTTTGGTGACGAATGAGCCGTTAAAGGTGAGCAGGACATCAAAATCAATTCCATCAAAATGAGGCACACCTGTGTAGCCTCTTCCGGTAGCCATACATAGGATGATGCCATTTTGATGGAGCTGCCTAAGTGCAGCAGCAGTGTTTGCTGATAATTCTTTATGTCCCAGCCGAAGCAGGGTGCCATCCACATCAAAGAATGCTATTTTAATCATAATTCACCTGCCTGTTTTAATGCTAGTTTAATGATATTTTCATTTATATAGAATCCGTTTGATTGAATTTTGGTTATTGCATTTTTTACAGAAGAAATAATCCCTGATTGTTTAGCTTTTATAAGAACACCTAAGGTGCCCGTTACTGTTAATCCAAGATATTTTGCTGTTTTTTTTGCTGCATTATCATCGATGATAACTAAGTCTGCTTTGGGGTCAGCTTGTGCCAATATCATAACATCAACTTCACCGGCATGAAGCTTTGCTTTGTACATTTTGCGGTCTTCAATGTTAGTGATTGTTTCGACTGTAATCCAATCAAGATTTTGTTTGATTTGTAAACAGGCAGAATCCTTTTTTGCTGTAACTTCGTCGAATACTGCTTTAGGAATAATGATTGAACCATATATTTTTTTTAAAATGTTAAGTAAGTCTGCATTGCACAATGCAATTAATGGTGTTGAATTGACAATTACCCTACGCATTATTCATCTCCTCTATAAATTCTGCTTCATCATCAAAACTGAAGATAGATATATTATTATTGCTTAGATATTTGATGAAATCTTCCTCACTCATTCCGGCTATCTGTGCACAATATCCAATAGAAATATGGTTTTTTAAATAAAGCATTAGAGCAGTAGCTTTCTTGGCAAAAGCATTAGCTTCATCTTTGGTCATTTTGGTATCGTATAATACTTCATCTGGTATTTTTATTGCAATACTACACATATAAACACCTCTTTCTATTTATAATGAATCATTAATTATATCTCAGTTACATGATAACATAATAAGCGCAAGATTAAAAACATTTATTTAAATTTCTGTCACAACGTAAGGTACGTAAGCCGGGGTCTGTGTGGCACACGCACTTTAGCTATCGCTACGCTTAGCAACTAAGATTCTGTACGAAATTATGCTCATGAAGCGTAGAAACGCACCTGCATGGACGCAGGGGAGAGGAAGATTTACATATGTGTACGCAGGAGGACCTGGTTCATAAAGATTACCATTTCTTATAACTGTGTTCTTGATATTAAAGGACACAAGTGGCTTTTTTCAATATGTTGTTGTTAATTTATGGTGTTGGGCTTCCACCATTATGCCAGAAGCCTCACAAAAAGTAGCTGAAACTGCAGAAATCACCAAAACAGCACCCCAAACCCAGCCCAAAAGCCGGAAAAAACCCGAGAAAAAGTAGTTGAAACTGCAGAAATCACCAAAACAGCACCCAAACCCAGCCAGAAAGCCGGAAAAGACCTGGCAAAAAGTAGCTGAAACTGCAAAAATCCCAAAAACAGCTCCAAAAACCCAGCCGTAAAGCCTCATAAAAATGGACTTATAGACATGTATTGATGGCTTAGTTGAGAATTAACTACTGTGGAGTGTACTAGAACTTGTGAGTAGCGTGTCATTTGTAACCGCCAAAGCGTACACAATGAAGCAGTAACTATAAACTGTGAGATTATAGCAAACCATCTAGCATATACATTTGTATAAGTTTCGACGGTTTCGTCGTGCATAGAAAACCTAAGAGCATAATTTCGTACAGAATCTTAGTCGCGAAGCGTAGCGAGGGCGAAAGTGCGTGTCTCCCCAACAGTCCCCGGCTTACGTACCGACCTGCGACTAATGCGCAAAAGTTGCGCATAAAAACGCGCACCCAATCCCTTGTTTGTGAAAAATGCTTGAAAACAAAAGTTAAAAAATGTCGAAATTGCACATTGACATAATCGCAATGCTGTAATATACTAAGTTCAGAACAAACGGTTGCGCGAAAAACGCACCTAAGAAATAAATTAAATTACAAGCAAATGGAGGAAACAACGGATGGACAAATTTATTGTTAACATCATTCACCGCCCTGAGATGGTGCCTGAGTACTCAGCAACAGTGACAGGACAGGGAAAAGAAGAGGATATTGGAGATAAGAAGCTTATCACAGAGTCACTCGACATCTTCAAGACACAGCAGAGACTTGCACATGAGGCGGGACTCAAAACCACAATCCAGATGACATATGCTTCACTTTTTAATGATGAGGCAGTAGAACTTGCAAAGCAGGATCACGAGAAATACGGTGATGAGATAGCACTTTCACTCCTTGGACTTCCATGTGAGGAGTTTAGAGAGAAGTATAAGACAAAGGATTTCTGTATCTGGATGTTCTCAATGGAGGACAAGAAAGCTATCGTAAATGATGTTTTCGAGAAATTCCATGATAGATTCGGTTTCTATCCTGAGTCAACAGGCTCTTATTATATGGATGCAGACCTTACAAACTACATCAAAGAAAAATACCCAATGGTAAAATGTGCAGTTGCAACATGCTGGGAGGAGGGCCCTAAGGCATACCACACATGTAACAACTCATGGTACACACTCTTCGACGGAGGCCCATGGGCACCATGGATTCCATCAAAGCAGAACACACATGCGCCAGCAGCAAATAAGGAAGAGGATAGCGGAATCGTAGCAATTCCACATCTCTCACGTGACCTTATTGCATGCTATGACGGAAACGGCTCAAACTTCGGAACACATCCACAGAACGTGCTTCGTGGAATGATTTATGATACAAAGACATGGGAGTATCCATATCTTTACAACCTCATCGACCAGTACAGAGACCTTGCAAAATACAATAACGGATATTCATACAACATGATGTTCGTAGGACCTGGCTGGATGAACAAGATGGGACGCTGGGAGCAGCCATATGAGCTTCTCTTAAAGTCATACACAGACGGCTGTAATTACTATGGCAAGTTAAAGAAAGAGGGTAAGCTCATCGACATGACAATGTCAGAGTTCGCTGATTACTTCAGAGAGAAGAAGGGTGTCAACGCAGGTAACTACAATGAGCCTGAGTGTGCACCATGGAGAGATATCCTTTACGGCTCAGACAAGCAGCTCTTCTGGTACTGTGACCCATACATGAGAGCATGCGTAAACATGGATCAGGGTGGAGCAATCGTAGACCTTCGTCCATACGTTGCAAAGCTTGAGTGGCCGGTAGGAATCGGAACAAAGCATGTACAGGATGCATCTTATCCATTCCTTATTCAGGAGAAATATAGAGCAGGATACTTTACACACTATGCAGGAGCTGGAACAGTAAGAAGTGCCAAGCTTTCACACAACGGTGAGGAGGTTGACCTGTGTCTCTGTCCTACACACAGCCATTTTTCAGAGGAAGTTATTGATGGCAAGAAGACAAGAATCCTTACACTTGATCCTGTAGATATTGAGTTTTATGATGTTAAGCTTACTCTTCAGACAAAGGAATACTTTGAGGAGGGCTCATCAAACATCAAGATTGAGCGTAATATCCTTAGCATGAGTGATCCAAATGCAGAGGTTTATCTCGATGAGTACATCACAGCATGCTACGGAACAACAGAGTATCCTGAGGATATGACAGGCATCACACTTACATGTGAGGGAGAAAACCCACAGAGCATCAATTATGAGTACAAGTGTCGTGATGCAAAGCTTGACGGAGCAACTGCAGTAAGCGCAGTAATTCCTGCAATTCAGACAAAGGTTTCACTCACACCATCTGCAAAGGCAGAGGGATACATTGAGGAAGGATATGCATTCTCTCCAATGTTCAAGCTTGGTTACAAGAAACAGATTAAAGACAAGGAGGTATTTGCAACATGGCTCAACTTGGAAAAGGCAAATTAAATTACAGATGTCCTTTATGTTTTATGAGGGATCTTGATATTGATATGTTCTATAATAAGGAAACAGGTATTTATAGCTGCATCCGCTGTCAGTTCAGAGGTACAGAGGAAGAGGTACTTCAGGGCAACGAGGATGTCCGCAAGAAGTACAAGGCTATGTACAAGAGATTCGACAAGTTCGATTTTGATTAAAGTAGTGATTGGTACGCTGCTGCTATAATAGCAGCAGCGTATTTTGCATTTCGCTACAAAGGAGAGTATATATGGCGAAAAGAAAAAAAGACACGATGGAATTCAGATTCTATGAGTTGCCACAGGGAGAGTCGGCACTCGTACTGTGCGGAGAATCCTGGAAGAGAGTGTATGGTCATGAGGAATTTCACCTGCATTTCCATAATCTGCTTGAAATCGGCATCTGCCGAGAGGGAGATGGAAATATGTATCTGGATGAGGATATTTACCAGTATCATGACGGCGATATCACATTTATACCTGAGAATTTTCCGCATGTTACAGTCAGCTATGGTGAGGTGGTGAATTTCTGGGAGTATATTTTTATTGACATACATTCTGTGATAGAAGAGATGTTCCCAAACAATACGGCATTCCAGAATGAGGCAGTTACGACTATATCAAAAAAAGCGTTTATGACTAACGTATATCAGAGCCCGGCTATGGCTGAGTATATAAATGCCATAATCAGGGAAACCCGTGAACATAAGATTTATTGCCAAAGGACGGTAAAGCTCCTTGTGCAGGGAATTGTAATAGAGCTGTTGCGTAGGTATGATGAGCTTCCGGAGGAGGATAATAATATCGTAAAGGGTACCAATATGTCACAGATAGCCACAGCACTTGACTACATGAATAAGCATTACAGCGAATCGATAAAGGCAGGGGAGCTTTCGGAACTATGCAACATGAGCGAGACTCATTTCAGGAGACTGTTTGAATCATACATCAATATGCCGCCTATGGAGTATCTGAATCTGATAAGAGTACAGAAGGCGTGCGAGCTTATGAAAAAAACAAATGAGCCTATGGAGCTTATTGCACAAAAGTGTGGATTCACAACCCAGTCAACTTTTAACCGCAATTTCCGCAAATTTTTGGACACTTCGCCATATCAGTGGAAGATAAATCCTGAAAATTATGAGCATAAACTGTTGAATTTTAGGATATCTGCACTAAAGGGATGGTAGAAAATACATGTTTTCGTATAATTTTGTACATTTATGATTGAATATGCATATAATTGTGTGGAATTTGTTAACACAGAAACAACGTATATGGTTATAATGACTATGTAATTAAGAAACGGACAAATATTCGTAGTCAAAATGCCCAATTAAAATAATATGATTATGAATGAATTGTAAACGTAGTATTGCAGAAACATCATTTTTATTAGGGAGGAAGAAAAATGAAAAAGAAAGTAGTTTCATTATTACTCGTAACAACAATGGTTGCCTCACTTGCAGCCGGATGTGGAGATTCATCTTCATCAGGAGATGGCACAGAAAAGACAGGCAAGAAGGTAGAGACCGTAGATGACGGTCATACACTTACAGCATGGGCCTGGGATGCAAACTTCAATATCCCGGCACTCAAAGCAGCAGCAGAGGATTACAAGAAAAATGTAGATCCTGATTTTGTACTCAATATTGAGGAGCAGTCACAGTCATCTGATATTGAGACAGCAATTACAACAGCAGGTTCAGCAGGAGATTACAGTACACTTCCTGACATCGTATTATTCCAGGATCACTACTTCCGGCAGTACCATACAAATTATCCTGATGCATGGGTATCAGCAAATGATGCAGATGTTAAGTGGGATGATTTCAGCCAGGAGAAATTATCATTCTCTACAATCGACGGAGAGCACTTTGGATTCCCTGTTGATAACGGAACAGTTATCTTTGCTTACAGAACAGATCTTCTTGAGCAGGCAGGATACACAATCGATGATATGACAGGTATTTCTTGGAAGGATTTCATCGAGGTAGGTAAGAAAGTATACGAGAAGACAGGAAAATACTTACTTTGCATGGACGGCGACGGAAATGATTTATTCTACATGATGCTTCAGGCAGAGGGTGAGTCACAGTTTAAGGATGGCAAGCCAAACTTTGTAGACAACGCTAAATTAAAAGAAATCATGCAGGTACTTAAGGATATGATCGACAACAATGTTCTTTACCTTGCAAATAACTGGTCAGATTACACAGATCAGGCTGTCCAGGGAGACCTGGTTGCAGGCGTTATGAACGGAAACTGGATCATTCCTACAATCGAGAAGGTTACAGACAACAGTGGAAAGTGGGAGATTACATCTCTTCCAACACTTGAGGGTGGTGAAGGCTATGCATCAAACGGTGGTTCTTCACTTTACATCACAAGCAACTGCAAGCAGACAGACCTTGCTAAGAAATTCTTAGCATATACATTCGGTGGCGGATCTTATACAGACAAGGGTGTATCTGAGACATATGACAATGCTCTTAAGAATGGTGGTGTTATCACTACATATACACCTGCAGGCAAGTCTGAGGTTTACAACGAGGGCGTTGAGTACTTCAACAACCAGCCAATTTACGCTAAGATCGTTGAGATGGGTGCAAATGTTAAGACAATCGAGCAGAGCGATTTCCATTACGATGCACGTAAGAAGCTTGCTACAGCACTTATCAATATTACTCAGAACGGTGCAGATATCGATTCAGAGATAAAGACAGCAGAGGATGACCTTAAATTCACAATGGGACTTTAATCTGTTAGCTTGATGGCAAATGTACAGGGAGCCATTAAATGGCTCCCTGTTTTTTCTCAAAGACTTATAGTTAGGAGGCCTTTATAGTGAAGAATAAGAAAAAAGGAATGAGCATAACAGGTAAACAAAGGGCTGCCGGCTGGATTTATCTGGCTCCGGCTACAATACTCATTTTCATAATGAGCTTCTGGCCTATTATCCAGGCTGTTATTACATCATTTAAAACCGGTTCAAGTGCAAATATGCAGTGGGCTAATCCATTTGCCTACAATTACACAAGAATGTTTCAGGATGCGGTTTTCAAGAGATCTATCGGAAACACATTCCTATATTTAATTATCGAAGTTCCAATCATGCTTGTACTGGCAATTTTACTGGCACAGTTACTTAACAACAAGCATCTTAAATTTAAAGGACTTTTCCGTACATGTGTATTTTTACCATGTGCAACATCACTCGTATCATATGCATTGATTTTTAAATCGCTTTTTGCAACACAGGGACTTATCAATACAATCCTTGTTAAACTTGGAATATTAGAGAGCAACTTTAACTTCCTCGGTACAGGCTGGAGCGCTAAGATTATTATCATAGTAGCTCTTATCTGGAGATGGACAGGATATAATATGGTGTTCTTTTTAGCTGGTCTGCAGAATATCGAGTATTCTGTTTACGAGGCGGCAAAGATAGATGGAGCGAGCGGCTGGAGGACCTTCTGGTCTATCACGGTTCCTCTTCTTAGACCTACAATTGTTATGACAACCATCATGTCAATAAACGGTACATTACAGCTCTTCGATGAGTCTGTAAACCTGACAAAGGGTGGACCTGCAAATGCGACAATCACCATGTCACATTATATCTATAACGGCTCGTTTGGTGAAGGTGTTGCAAACTTTGGATATGCATCAGCAATGTCTGTTATCGTATTCATCATGGTTGCTATACTGGCATTTATCAATCTGAAAGTAGGTGACAAGCGTGACTAAGAAAAAACATGGATCATCAATACAAAAAAGGCTTATACCTTCATACATTTTTCTTGTAATAGTTTCGTTCATCTCAGTATTTCCGTTTTTCTGGATGATATCGGCAGCGACCAACAAGTCTATTGACGTTGCAAGAGGTAGAATTGCATTTGGTGGCTATGCCCTTGAGAACTTAAAGAAACTGTTTGCATCACAGAACGTTGCACTTGGAATGAAAAACTCACTTATCAATGCAACAGTTCAGACAATTATAGCACTGCTTGTCTGCTCACTTGCCGGTTACGGCTTTGAGCTATATCATGACAAGGCAAAGGATAAGCTGTTCTCAGTTTTACTTCTTGCCATGATGATTCCGCAGGTAGCTACACTTATTCCTCTGTTCAAGATGATGTCAAAGCTCGGCTTTATAAATACGGTATGGGGCTTCATGCTCCCGGCTATTTCAACGCCGTTCCTTATCATGATGTTCAGACAGAATTCGAGAAACTTCCCAGTCGATATAATGGAGGCGGCACGAATTGACGGACTCAGTGAGATTGGTATTTTCTTCAAGATGTATATGCCTGTACAGAAATCAACATATGCAGCAGCTGCAGTTATCACATTCATGAATGCATGGAACTCATACCTGTGGCCAAAGGTAATCCTCAATAAGCCTGATGCTATCACAATGCCAATGCTTATTGCAAACCTCGCAGCAGGATATACAGTAGATTACGGTGTACTGATGATGGGCGTTCTTTTCTGCTCCATCCCTACAATGATCGTATTCTTTGTTCTCCAGAAGCAGTTTGCAGAGGGAATTACAGGATCTGTTAAATAAAAGTAAAATAATATTGTTAAAAATCAAGAAGGCAAATAATATTTATTATTTGCCTTCGTCTTATAAGAGGCTTTGTGTTTAAAACATACATGTATCAAATAATAAATACAGTAGATAGGAGTGTAAAAATATGAGTAATTTTGATTCAAATATCATTAAAAATCCGGAAATATTTGAGCAGAACAGACTTGCGGCTCATTCGGATCATGTGTGCTATAAAAATGAACTGGAGAAAATTAAAGGAAAATCAAGCCTGAGATATGATATGAACGGCTTATGGAAGTTTGCATATGCAAAGAATCAGTCCCTGGCTCCTTGTGGCTTTGAGGCAGCTGACTATGATTGCAAAGGCTGGGATGAAATCAGGGTTCCGGCACATATCCAGATGGAAGGCTATGACGTGCCAATCTATACGAATACCACATATCCGTGGGAGGCTGATGAGTCTATAAAGCCGGGCGAGGTACCTGAGATTTTTAATCCGGTTGCAAGCTATGTGAAGTATTTCACAATTCCTGAGAATATGAAGAACAAGAGGGTGTGTATTTCGTTCCAGGGAGTGGAGAGCGGTTTTGCACTCTGGCTGAATGGACACTATGTCGGCTACAGTGAGGACACATTTGATCCGTCTGATTTCGAGCTGACTGATTATATTGTCGAGGGTGAGAACAAGCTTGCGGTCAGGGTATGGAAATGGACATCAAGCAGCTGGTGTGAGGATCAGGATTTTTACAGATTTTCAGGCATTTTCAGAGATGTATTTTTGTATGCTGTTCCTTGTGCACATGTGGAGGATCTGTCAGTTGTTCCTACACTTAATGATACCTTTGACGAGGGCACACTTAGTGTGTCAATAAAGGCAGATGGTGATGGTATTGCAAGTGTAAAGCTTTATGAGCTGGGCGATTTGTCTGTGGAAAAATATGACAGGGCAAAACTTTTATTGGAAGAGTTTGATATAGAGCTTAGGAATAAGGAAATTTGCGAGGGCTCATGTAATGTGAAAAATCCTCTGTTATGGAGCGCTGAAAAGCCGAATCTGTATGAGGTTAAAATTATAGTTAAAGATACGCATGGAAATGAGACCGAGTTTATCAGCCAGCTGGCAGGCTTCAGAAGATTTGAGATGGTAGACGGACTCATGAAGCTAAACGGTAAGCGTATTGTATTTAAGGGTGTAAACCGCCATGAGTTCAGCTCAATAACAGGCCGTGTGCCAAACCGTGATGAGGTGATAAAGGATATTGTCACAATGAAAAAGAACAATATCAATGCTATAAGAACAAGCCATTATCCTGATGATTCCATGCTCTATAAGCTTTGCGATATTTATGGAATTTATATGATAGCTGAGAACAATCTTGAGAGTCATGGCACATGGGAGGCATATAATAAGGGCTATGTTGACCTTGACTTTGTTGTGCCAAAGGACAAGCCACAGTGGAGAGAAATGATGCTGGACCGTGCCAACTCATGCTATCAGAGGGATAAAAATCATCCGGCAATCCTTATCTGGTCATGCGGCAATGAGTCGTTTGGCGGCAAGACCATATATGAGATGTCACAGCTTTTCAGACAGCTTGATAAGCATCGTCTGGTTCATTATGAGGGAGTATTTAGCGATAGAAGCTATAATGACACAAGCGACATGGAAAGCCAGATGTATACTCCGGCTGCAGGCATTGAAAAATTCCTGGCAGAGCATCCTGAGAAACCGTTTATCTGCTGCGAATATACACATGCAATGGGAAATTCCTGCGGTGCTATGCACAAATATACAGAGCTTACAGACCGCGAGCCTAGATATCAGGGCGGATTTATCTGGGATTATATTGACCAGTCAATCTACAAAAAGGACAGATACGGCAAGTGGTTCCTCACATATGGCGGAGATTTCGGCGACAGGCCTACAGATGGAGATTTCAGCGGAAACGGCATCTGTTATGGCGGAGAGAGAGAGGCTTCTCCAAAGATGCAGGAGGTGAAGTTTAATTATCAGAATATATCGGTTGATTTTGACAGCGACTACATCTTTACAGTCACAAACAAAAATCTCTTTGTAAATACATCGGTTTTTGATGCTTTTGCCATTCTTCTTGCAGACGGTGAGGAGGTTTACAGGACAAAGCTTCAGATATCTGTTCCACCGATGGATAGGGCAAGCTATGAGGTGCCGGTGACTCTTAAAAATTCCATGATAGATGTGGAAAAAGAGTACTGTATTGTCGTATCATTTGTATTGAAGGAAAACACCATCTGGGAAAAGGCAGGATATGAGATTGCATTCGGACAGCATATGATAAAGAAGCCTGTAAGTGAGTATTCATGCGACAAATCAGTTGAGCTTGTTGTTGGAAACGGAAATATCCTTGTAAGAGGTGAGAACTTCAAGGCACTTTTCTCAAGAATGAATCTGGGAATGGTTTCATATGTATATGGTGGCGTCGAGATGCTTCCAAATACTATTCCACTGCCGAATTTCTGGAGAACACCTACCAACAATGATTCCGGAAATATGATGCCACAGCGCTATGCACAGTGGAAGATTGCCAGCATGTATGTGACCACCAGACAGGATCAGCGCTTTGCGGATACATCACCAAGGGTAGACAAAAATGACAACAATATCGCCATCACATACACTTATTTCATGCCTACCACACCGCAGAGTTCATGCGAGGTGACATACAGAGTGTTTGGTGATGGAACAATCGAGACAACTCTGTCATATGACCCTGTAAAGGAACTTGGCGATATGCCGGAGTTTGGCATGATGTTCAAGCTGGATGCCGATTATGATACAGTGAAATGGTACGGACTCGGACCACAGGAGACATACGAGGACAGACAGCATGGCGGAAAGTATGGTGTATACGAGAATAAAGTGGCAGACAACATTGCTGAGTACCTCGTTCCGCAGGAGAGCGGCAACAAGTGCAGAGTAAGATATGCAAAGGTAATGGATAAGAAGGGCAGAGGCATGCTGTTCTTTGGTGATGAGCTTTCGTTCTCGGCACTGCCATATACACCACATGAGCTGGAAAATGCTGCACATCACTTTGAGCTTCCACCTGTACACTATACTGTTGTCCGTGTGGCAAAGAAGCAGATGGGTGTAGGCGGAGACGACAGCTGGGGCGCACATACTCATCCGGAGTATCTGCTTGATGCCTCAGAGAAAATGGAATTCACATTCTGTTTCCGTGGAATCTAGCATTTTAAGGTTGTAAGGAATATTATTACGCATTTTGAGAGCAGAGACTATTACTGGGACTGCTCTCATGGTGTAAATAAATGATATAAGGATAAATGATATAAGGATAAATGATATAAGAATTAAGGAGAATTAAAATGTCAAAATTTATTAAGGGTATGGATTTATCAACCTTGCTCGAGCTGGAACGCTGCGGAGCAAAATACTACGAGGATGGAAAGGAGAAGGATATTCTTGACATCATGAGGGAGCATGATGTTGACACAATCCGTCTTCGTCTGTGGAACGACCCAAAATCAGAGGATGGTGAGCCTTACGGTGCGGGTAACAATGACCTGGCTGAAACTATCGCTATCGGAAAAAAGGTTACAGATGCAGGCTTTGGAGTGCTTTTGAATTTCCACTACAGTGATTTCTGGGCAGATCCGGGAAAGCAGATTAAGCCAAAGGCATGGAAGAATTTCGGTGTGGAAGAGCTGGAGCAGGCTGTATATGATTTTACACTTGAAAATCTGACAAAGATTATTGAGGCAGGTGTAAATGTCACCATGATTCAGGTAGGTAATGAGCTTTCAAACGGACTTTTGTGGCCTGAGGGAAAGGTACCTAACTACGATAATATAGCAAAATTTGTGAATGCCGGAATACGTGCCTGCCGCAAGGTAAATGCTGATATTCCGATTATGATTCACCTCGATAATGGTGGAAACAATGAGCTTTATGTCAGATGGTTTACAAACTTCATCGAAAGAGGAGAGGAGTTTGAGTATATCGGATTGTCATACTATCCTTTCTGGCACGGCTCACTTGACCAGCTTGAGTTCAATATGAACGATATTGCAAAGCGTTTCAATAAGGACCTTATCATAGCTGAGGTATCCATGGGCTTTACAATGGACAGCTACCAGGAGTACGAGAAGCTTGCTGATTCTGAGCGTAAGGGTTATGCGACAAAACCGGAGCTTGTTGAGAAGATAGATTATCCTATGACTATTGAGGGCCAGGCTGACTTTACAAAGGATTTCTTAAACAGAGTGGCAAATGTGGTGGATGACCACGGAAAAGGATTTTTCTGGTGGGAGCCTGCGTGGATTCCTGTACCGGGCTCAGGCTGGGCTACACCTGCTTCGCTTAAGTACATGAATGATCCGGGACCATGCGGTAATGAGTGGGCAAACCAGGCGCTCTTTGACTATGATGGAAATGTGCTGCCGGCACTTGATGTTATTAAGAATTTTAAAAAATAAAATAATAACATATGTAATTTTGTTGCATGATTTGATTTGTTATGTTGCATTTTCAGTCGGATGTATTGCAATGTAAAAATGTGCAGTTATAATAGAATTATAAAGAAAGAACGAAATATTTTAACTATCAATTTAACGCAAATACAATCAGCAAAGGAGAAGAAAAAATGATACAGCAGAACGTATTAGACAAATTCAAGGAGCTTTTTGGAGCAGATGGGGATATCAGAGTATATTTTGCTCCGGGACGTGTAAATCTGATCGGTGAGCACACTGACTACAATGGAGGACATGTGTTCCCATGTGCACTTACCATCGGTACATATATGGCAGCAAGAAAGCGCGACGATAGGAAGCTTCGTTTCTACTCTATGAATTTTGACAATCTGGGTGTGGTTGAGTCATCACTTGATGAGTTTACACCTGATCCGGACGGACTTTGGATAAACTATCCAATGGGCGTTATGTGGGCCTTCGAGGGACGCGGAATGAAGCTTGAAAGCGGTCTTGATATTGTTTTATTCGGAAATATTCCAAACGGCTCAGGACTTTCTTCATCAGCATCTCTTGAGGTGGTTACAGGATATATGTTAAAGGATATTTACGGCTTTGACGTGACAAATCAGGATATTGCACTTATCGGTCAGTATTCAGAGAACAACTACAACGGCTGTAACTGCGGTATCATGGATCAGTTTGCATCTGCAATGGGCAAAAAGGACAATGCAATTTTCCTTGACTGCAATACTCTTGATTTTGAGTATGCACCAATCGTTTTGGACGGTGCAAAGATCGTGGTTACAAACAGCATGGTTAAGCACAGCCTTGTAACAAGTGCTTACAATGACAGAAGAAATGAGAGTGCACAGGCTCTTAAGGATTTACAGACAGTATGTGACATCAAGACTCTCGGTGACCTGACAGATGAAGAGTTCGAGGCTCATAAGGATGCGATTAAGGATGAGGTTGCACGTAAGAGAGGCAAGCATGCGGTTTATGAGAACCAGCGTACCATCAAGGCTGTTAAGGCACTGAAGGAAAATGATATCGAGACATTTGGAAAGCTTATGAATGCTTCACATGTATCACTTCGTGATGATTATGAGATATCATGTCCTGAGGTTGACGTACTTGTTGATGAGGCATGGAAGATTCCGGGTGTTATCGGATCACGAATCACAGGCGGCGGCTTTGGAGGCTGTACAGTCAGCATAGTAAAGGACGAGGCTATTGATCAGTTTAAGGCAAACCTGACAAAGGCCTATGAAGAGAAGGTTGGAAAGACACCTGAGTTTTATGTTGTTTCAATCGGAGACGGACCTAGCCGTCTGGCATAAAATCAGCAATATGAAATAACAGTAACGGATAAACAGGTTTTTCCCGACAATGATTAAGGAGCATGACATGATTCAGGAGAGAATATTAGAATTAGTAAAATATGGTCTTACAACAGGACTTGTTGACCCTGCTGATGAGGTATACACAGTAAACAGACTTCTCGAGGTACTCGGAGTGGATGACATCGAGGATGAGACATTTGAAAAAGTAGAGGCTCAGCCTGCATGGACACAGGAAGAGGCAGAGGAGAAGCTTGAGGGTATACTCGAGGATATGATGACATACGCATATGACAATGGCATCATGAAAGAAAACAGTATTGTATACAAGGATCTTTTTGATACAAAGCTGATGGGCTGCCTTGTAAATGCACCAAGCGTGATCAGAGCTCGTTTTAAGGATTTATACGACAATGAGTCTTCACTTGCGGCAACCGATTATTTTTACAAATTAAGCTGTGACAGCAATTATATCAGAAGACAGCGCATAAAGAAGGATATGAAATGGACCACAGACACAGAGTATGGCACACTTGATGTGACAATCAATCTCTCAAAGCCTGAGAAGGATCCAAAGGCAATTGCTGCCGCTAAAAATGCAAAGCAGAGCGCATATCCAAAGTGCCAGCTTTGTAAGGAAAATGAGGGCTATGCAGGCCGCGTAAACCATCCTGCAAGAGAAAACCACAGAATTATCCCTGTTACAATAAACAACAGCCAGTGGTTTTTCCAGTACTCACCATATGTATACTACAATGAGCACTGTATCGTGTTCAATTCAAAGCATACACCGATGAAAATCGAGCGTGCCACATTTGGAAAGCTGCTTGATTTTGTGACACAGTTTCCACACTATTTTGTAGGCTCAAATGCAGATCTGCCAATCGTTGGAGGCTCTATCTTAAGTCACGACCATTTCCAGGGCGGACACTATACCTTCGCTATGGCAAAGGCTCCGATAGAGAAAAAAATCACATTCAAGGGCTACGAGGATGTTGAAGCAGGTATCGTAAAATGGCCTATGTCTGTTATCAGAATCAAGTCGGCAGACAGGGATAAGCTTATTGATCTTGCAGATAAGATTCTTCTTGCATGGAGAGGCTATACAGATGAAGAAGCATTTATTTTTGCAGAGACAGATGGAGAGCCACACAACACTATCACACCTATAGCAAGACGTCGTGACGGAGACTATGAGCTTGACCTTGTGCTCAGAAACAACATCACAACAGAGGAGCATCCGCTTGGCGTATATCATCCGCATGCCCACCTCCATCACATAAAGAAGGAGAATATCGGACTTATCGAGGTAATGGGACTTGCAGTGCTTCCGGCCAGATTAAAAGGTGAGATGGCAGAGCTTAGGGATGCAATCCTTACAGGAAAGGATCTGCATTCGACGGAGACTCTTGCATCACATGCTGACTGGGCTCTTAAGTTTATGTCTAAGTATGATAAGATTGATGAGTCTAATATTGATGATATCATCAATGAGGAGATTGGACTTGTATTTAAAGAGGTGCTTGAGTGTGCCGGAGTGTACAAGTGCACTGATGAGGGACGTGCAGCGTTCCGGAAATTTATAGATGCGGTAAATGCATAAGATTTTCAATTATCTTTTTATAATGCGGAAAGCACCGGCGAACCATACTATATATTTCGCAAGTACTACGCAGCTAAGAAGCAGTAAGAATTATGGTTTAGTGTGTTTAGACCATGACACAACCGGCTTTTATGCGCCGTCCATGGCGCATAACGCCTTGCCCCAGCGTCCATGCTGGGGCATTGTTGTATATGGACATAATTCTAACTGCTTATAAGCTGCTTCGTAAAGCTCAATATATAGTATGTTCGCCGGTGCTTTCCTTAGGTTGTGAAATAAATTAATTTTTAAATACACTATTAAATACATCATTGGTAATGACTTTTTACTAAAGACTTGTAACTTGACTAGATTTTGCTTTCTGCAATTTATGCAGGCAGTGGATGAATGCAGGCACCAGGAAGGCATCTGCGAGAATCCATGCGAGTGGGCTTGCAAAGCAGGCGGCAGAAAAGCCGAATATCGGTACAAATACAAGTCCGATGAGCGAACGCGCAATCATTTCTGCTACTCCTGCAAACATCGCAAAGCCGGAAAAACCCATACCCTGTATGGTGAAACGGACTGTGTTTACCAGAACGAGCGGGATGTAGAAAAATGCATTTATCAGCAGAAACTGATGAGCTTGTGCGACAACCTCTGTTTCGCTTGGTGATACAAACAGGTAAATCAGATAGTTGGCTATAAACAGCAGTGCCACAAAAATCAAAACCGAATAGACCGATCCTATAACTGAGGCTGAAATAAGCCCCTTCTTTACACGTTCAAATTTGGCTGCGCCGACATTTTGTCCACTGTAGGTGGCCATTGTGGAGCCGAGTGCGTCAAATGGACACACCATAAACATTGAAATACGGCTTGCAGCGGTCATTGAGGCAACTGCGATGGAGCCTAAGCCGTTTACGGCAGTCTGCAGTATGACGCTGCCTATAGCGGTTATCGAATACTGAAAGCCCATAGGAAGTCCCATGACCATCAGATTTCTGACATATGAAGAGTCAAGCTCCAAATCATTTCTGCTTACATGCAGCAGAGGTACATTTTTTGCTATGTAAATGATGCACAGCACTCCTGATACACCCTGTGACAGTACGGTTGCAAAAGCCGCTCCAAACACGCCCATGTTAAATACCAGAATGAAAAGTAAATCAAGACCGATATTTAGAACTGCCGCGATTATAAGGAAAATAACAGGTATGACCGAGTTGCCGAGAGATCTCAGATATCCTGACAGCAGATTGTACAGTATTGTGGCAGGAATGCCTGCAAATATGACAATCAGATACTGGTAGGCGAGGTCGTAAATGTCGCCTGGCGTATTCATCCAGGTCAGAATGTGACCACAGAGAAGCACAGTGAGTGCCGTCATGATTATTGCGATAATTACAGAGACAATTCCTGCATTTCCTACATATTTTTTAAGTCCTTTTTCATCCTTGGCACCAAAGCGCTGTGCTATAGGAAGTGAAAAGCCGGCACACACACCCTGGCAGAAGCCGATGATGAGAAAGCAGATGCTTCCGGTAGAGCCGACTGCGGCTAAGGCCGAAACACTTAGAAAACGACCGACGATTATTGTATCCATAAGGCTGTAAACCTGTTGAAAAAGCATTCCGAGAAGCAGCGGAAGGGAAAAGCCCAGAATGAGCCCGGTAGGAGAACCTACGGTGAGATCCTTTGAATTATTTTTAGTCATTATTTATAATCCCCCTTGATTAAAAATAGATAAAAATATATATAAAAATAGTGATTAAGTGTAATATACAACCTTTACAAACATAAGTAAATGAGGTAAAGTAAAATTGTTAGCATTTTTTTGGGTGCATATTTTAAAGTGAATAAAAACGCTGATTTTATGTTTGATATCATGTTTTTTTGAGAAGAAAATTGAATGATTAGTAAATATGTATGGGCTGACATATAATTAAATTTGGAGGAAAAGAATGAGAGACTGGGAAAATAACATTCGAAATGTTGTACCTTATACACCGGGAGAACAGCCAAAGAATACCTGTGTTATTAAGTTAAATACAAATGAGAATCCCTATCCGCCAGCACCGGGAGTGAAGGAAGTTTTAAGTAATTTCAATACAGATGATTTAAGACTGTATCCTGATCCAAGGGTTGATAAGCTGGTAAATGCAATTGCGGATTTCTATAAGATAGACAGCTCAAAGGTGTTTGTCGGAGTTGGCTCTGATGATGTACTTGCCATGATTTTTATGACATTTTTCAATTCGAAAAAGCCGATACTGTTTCCTGATATTACATATTCATTTTATGATGTGTGGGCAGATATGCTTCGAATCCCTTATGAGCAGCTTCCATTGTCTGATGATTTTTCAATAGTACCGTCAGATTACTATAAGGCAAACGGCGGAGTAGTATTTCCAAACCCTAATGCTCCGACAGGAAAGCTCATGCCTCTTGATGAGATAGAGGACATAATAGAGCACAATCAGGATGTAATTGTCGTAGTAGATGAGGCATATGTAGATTTTGGCGGGGAGAGTGCGCTTCCGCTCATTGACAAATATGATAATGTCATTGTGGTACAGACATTCTCAAAATCACGCGCGCTGGCAGGCTCAAGAGTTGGTTTTGCAATGGCAAGTCCTGTGCTTATCAAGTATCTGAATGATGTGAAATATTCGTTCAATTCATATACAATGGACAGAATCACAATCGAAGCAGCTACAGCAGCGGTAAAAGACAGAGCATACTTTGAAGAGACCACAGCAAAGGTCATAAAGACACGTGAGTGGACAAAGACAGAGCTTAAGAGACTTGGCTTTACATTCTGTGACTCAAAGAGCAACTTTATATTTGCAAAGCCTGCAAATGTTTCTGCAACAAAGCTTTTTGAGGACCTTAAGGCAGACAATATATTTGTCAGACATTTCAGCTCACCTGAGCGAATCAACGACTATCTGCGAATATCCATAGGAACTGATGAGCAGATGCATACACTAATTAAATTTTTGGAGAATTATTCATGTTAAAAAAATATATTTACATCTTTTTAATTTCAATGGTACCACTTATTGAACTCAGAGGAGCAGTTCCGGTTTCACAGGTGATGGGGCTGCCGATAGTGCCATCATTTATCGTTTGTATCATTGCAAATATGCTTCCGGTACCAATTATTTATCTTTTTGCAAGAAAGGTTCTCATCTGGGGAGCAGACAAACCAATTATTGGAAGGTTCTTCAGCTTCTGCCTTGAAAAAGGAGAGAAGGGTGGTAAGAAGCTTCAGGCAAAGGCCGGAAGAGGTCTGTTTGTTGCACTTTTACTTTTCGTAGGTATCCCACTTCCGGGAACAGGTGCATGGACAGGAACACTTGCGGCAAGTATCCTTGATATGGATTTCAAGTCAACAGTTGCCGCTGTCATGCTTGGAGTACTGCTTGCCGGCATGATTATGATGATAGTAAGTCTGGCGGGCGTGTCTATATTCCTGTAGAATTTATGGGGAGCTTTCTTCGTCCTTTGTTAAACAGTACAAATCCGACCACCAGTGAAACAATTGTAACCACAATCACAACCACAAAGACCACTACACTATTACCGGGATCAGGGAAAAATCCTGAAAGTGTGCCCCAAAGGTTGAAAAGCATATGAAGCCCCATAGAGTAGTAAATAGAGCCACCGCATTCGCACACATATCCGAGCACTATGCCAAGTGCAAAGGCATATATGCCCTGAATCCAGTTGAGATGGAACAGTCCGAAAAGTGCAGCCTGCATCAGATTGGCAAGAGCAAATGGCAAAGCCTTTCTGGCACAGCGCATGGTTACACCGCGGAATATAAGCTCCTCACAGATTGGCGCCAGTATTACAGAATAAAGTACTGTCACAAAGGTGGTATCTGTGATGCCTGATGTCTCAAAAAGCTCGTTGTACTGCTGCAGCCAGTCTGGACGGATGTAGCCGGTTAAGTTAGCGATGAAATTGGCAGCAAACTGTGTACCCGGCACGAGTATGACGATTGCCACAAGCATCATGGGATTGAAGGTTTTCTTAGGGGATGGAAGAAAATTACCTTCGTATCTGGCATAGTACCACATGCCAAAAATCGCAATAGTAATGAGTGCATAGATGACCATAATCATCATGTTAAAATTTACAGAGGTAAATGTCTTTTCAAGGCGGTCCGATACGTTTGCAGACGGAAAAGCAAGCTTTCCGACAAAACCCTGTCCAAACACTCCCATGCCCATCATAAAGAATAAGGCGATAGTCTGAATTGCCTCAACTGCAAGCAGTGGGACAAATGTGTAAAAGAAATATCCTACTTTTTTCATTTTCAATTTACTCCATTCTGATTTATTAGGCGATAGTAACATTAGTATAACATATCATAATTTAATTGCAAGAAAGCTGTTTACTTTAAAACTTTAATATGTTAAAATTAAAAGTAAATAAATCGCATGAAAAAGGAGAACACGATGAGCAAGAATCTAAAAACAGAAGCAGTAGACCATTTGTTTGATGCTATTTTGTGTCTCAAGGATAGAGCAGAGTGTTATACATTTTTTGAGGATGTTTGTACTGTAAATGAGCTTTTTTCTCTATCACAGAGATTTGAAGTGGCAAAGATGCTTAGAGAGCAGAAGACATATCTTGATATAGCAGAAAAGACCGGGGCTTCCACAGCCACAATCAGCCGTGTGAACAGATCATTAAACTACGGCAACGATGGATATGATATGGTTTTTTCACGCATGGAGGATGGCTCTGACAAAGAGGATTAGTTTATCATAGGGGAAAAGAAAAACAGGCTCATTAATTTGAGCCTGTTTTTTTACTTTCTTTTCCTGAATGTGTATTTTCATGGGAAGAAGCCTCTTTTTCTTCATTTAGATTGTCAATCATGCGCTCAATCAGCATTTTCTTGATGTAGACATCAAAGCTCAGCATGCAGATAAAGCTGAATGTGTGAAGAAATTTCTGATCCTCATCAGGAAAATTCTCAAATGTTTCACCGGCAATCTTGTATTTCTTGCCGAGATCCTTTAGGAGCTTTTGCGATTCCTCCGCCTCTAAGCTGAAAACCTCAGTATAGACATCCTGCATCGTAAATCCGTCATCATTGCCGAAATACTTCTCGGTAAGCGGATTAAGAATTGAGCGGATATCGTTGATGCTCAATATATTTTTGAAATAATATATAAAAAGCAGTGTGAGCACATGCTCCTTAGAATACTTTTTCTTGTCCGGAGAAGGGAGCAGATTGTTTTTGGCATAGTTGTTTATCATTGTCTTGGTAAGGATTTTGTCGCTTTCATAGCGCTTTGATGCAGCGAGCTGCTCGTCCATGAAGGTTGTGACCTGATCCATGTACAAATCAATATTTGGTATATCCTCCGGCTTTATGTAATCTATTGATTTAAGCTGCTTTAATAATTCTGATAAAAATTCTTTAACGTCATTCTCCATATCATCACCTCAGGCTTTTATTATATAGTATTGAAAACTATATGACAAGTTTTTTTTGAATTTTCTCATATTGGGTTGTACAAAACATATGTTTGTGATATGCTGTAAATAAATTATTTTTGTATTTATGGTATGTGTGCCTGTAAAAGACTGGAGAATTGAGAGGAAAACAGATGAACTTAGATATGTTGAATGAACAGCAAAGGGAGGCCGTTTTGACCACAGAGGGACCGCTTCTTATTTTAGCGGGGGCAGGCAGTGGCAAGACCAGGGTTCTTACATACAGGACTGCCTACCTGATAGATGAGTGTGGCGTCAATCCTTACAATATCATGGCAATCACCTTTACAAACAAGGCTGCGGGAGAGATGCGTGAGAGAATTGATGATATGGTGGGCTATGGTTCGGAAAGCATATGGGTTTCTACATTCCATTCGACATGTGTGCGTATACTGCGCAGGTATATTGACAGGCTGGGATATGACACGAATTTTACCATATATGATGCTGACGACCAGAAGGCTCTGATGAAGGACATCTGCAAGCGTCTTGAGATAGATACCAAGATGTATAAGGAAAAGATGTTTTTAAATGTCATTTCATCTGCAAAGGATGAGATGATTGATCCGATAGAGTTTGAAAACCGCTTCACAGGTGACTTCGTGAAGCGCAAGCAGGCACTTGTATACAAGGAGTATCAGAATGCCCTAAAGCAGAATAACGCACTCGATTTTGATGATTTGCTTGTGAAGACAGTAGAGCTTTTTAAGCTGGATAAAGAGGTGCTGGATTACTATCAGGAGCGCTTCAGATATATCATGGTGGATGAGTATCAGGACACAAACACCGTGCAGTTTGAGCTTATCAGGCTTCTTGCCATGAAGTATAAGAATCTGTGTGTGGTGGGTGATGATGATCAGTCCATTTACAAGTTCAGAGGTGCCAATATCTACAATATCTTAAACTTTGAGAAGCATTTTGAAGATGCAAAGGTCATAAAGCTTGAGCAGAATTACAGGTCTACCCAGAATATCCTAGATGCCGCCAACAGCGTCATTTCCAACAACGTGGGTAGAAAGGACAAGCGCCTTTGGACTGACAACGGAGCCGGAGACAGGATTACCTTTGAACAGCTTGAGAGTGGCTTCGAGGAAGCGGATTATGTGGCGCGTTCGATAGCGAGACTCGTGAGAAAGGGTGAGGCGCGCTATAAGGACTGTGCTGTGCTTTACCGAACCAACGCACAGTCGCGTCTCTTCGAGGAGAAATTTATTGCAGCCAACATACCATACAAGATTGTCGGCGGCGTGAATTTCTATGCCAGAAAAGAGATAAAGGATATCCTTGCATATTTAAAGACTATTGACAATGGCCATGATGACCTTGCGGTAAAGCGAATAATAAATGTGCCAAAGCGCGGCATCGGAGCTACAAGCATCAATAAGGTGACAGACTATGCCATTGAGAAGGGAATAGATTTCTATACGGCACTGCGCTATGTCGATGAGGTGCCGGGCATGGCGAGGTCAGCAGGCAAGATAAAGCCTTTTGTGATGTTTATACAGTCACTTCGTGCGAGAGCCGAGATGGATTCGGTTTCGCAGCTCATACAGGCAATAATCGATGAGACCGGCTATGTCGATGAGCTGAAGGCAGAGGGCACGGATGAGGCAGAGCAGCGTATTGAGAATATTGATGAGCTTATAAACAAGGCTGTTGATTACGAGCAAGGGGAGGAGAATCCTACTCTCAGTGGCTTTTTGGAGGAGGTAGCGCTTGTAGCCGATATAGACGGTCTTGACGAAAACAGTGACTATGTTGTTCTTATGACTCTGCACAGTGCTAAGGGACTTGAGTTTCCGAATGTGTATCTGGCAGGTATGGAGGATGGTCTTTTCCCAAGCTATATGTCAATCACGAGTGATGATGCGACAAGCGAGATAGAGGAGGAAAGGCGTCTTGCTTATGTTGGCATCACGAGAGCCAAGGAGCATCTGACTATTACATCGGCGCGTATGCGCATGGTGCGTGGAGAGACACAGTTCAACAAGGTATCGCGATTTGTGAAAGAGATTCCGCGTGAGCTTATGTCAGGTGAGGTCTATGAGCCAAAGCGCCGTGATGATGACATTGAAAGAAATTCACAGAGCACCTACAGAAAGGCTAAGGAGGCCTTCAAAAAGACACCTACATATGGCACAGAGTATGCGACCACATTTAATACACAGCGTACAAGGACACCTGTCTACACGCCTGTGAGCAACCAGAAGTCATTTGCCAGTGCCAATACCACCGGAGGCCTTTCATATAAGGTAGGAGACAGAGTATCGCACATCAAGTTTGGTGCGGGCGAGGTCATGGCAATCGTAGAAGGAGGCAGGGATTATGAGGTCACTGTGGATTTTGACAAGGCCGGTACCAAAAAGATGTTTGCTTCATTTGCCAAATTGAAAAAAATTGACTAAAATTATTGTAATTTTTATAGGAAAATTGGATATAATATGCTATAATGGATTTAACAAATAGCATTTGACAATTACTTTTGGAAAAGGAGCGGATTGAATTATGAGTAAAGTTGAAGAATTATTAAAGGACAACAAGCTTGCAGAGAAGCTCAGCATGGCAAAGCTTAATGACCTTCTCAAAAAAGAAGAGGAAGACAAGAAGCCTTCCAAGGCTGTTATCATATTTGCCATCATTGGTGTATTAGTTGCAGTGGCAGCAGCGGCATATGGTATCTACAGATTTTTCACACCGGATTATTTAGATGATTTCGATGATGAGTATGATGATGAATTCGATGATGATTTCTTCGAGGATGAGGACGATGATGATGCTGAAGAGGAAAAAGAGGCACCAAAGACTAAAGAAGAGAAATAATCGTTTTTAGATAATGGGGGCTACATATGTAGTCCTCATTTTTCTTTATGTGTGAAGCAAGGCATTTGCAGTCAGGCATACAAAGGAATAATAAAGTATAAAGAGAGATAAGAATTACATGAAAAAAGGATTTAGAGGAACAGGAACCGTAGAAAGAGTAGACTTCCCAAACAAGGGAATAGCCGTTACAGATGACGGCGACAGAGTAATTGTGAAAAATACAATTCCGGGACAGAAGGTGGAATTTGTTGTAAATAAAGTAAAGCATCAAAGGGCAGAGGGCAGACTCATGGAGGTAATTGAGAAATCGCCTTTGGAGACAGAAGAGCCATGTCCTCACTTTGGAATGTGCGGGGGCTGTACATATCAGACAGTGCCTTACGAAAAGCAGCTTGATATGAAGCTTACCCAGGTGAAAAAGCTCATTTCTGATGCTATTGGCACTGAGGAAGAGTCAGGATATGAGTTTATAGGGATACATGGAAGTCCGAAAAAGAGTGAATACAGAAACAAGATGGAATTTTCCTTCGGTGATGAGTACAAGGATGGCCCTCTTGCGCTTGGCATGCACAAAAGAGGAAGCTTTTATGACCTTGTGACAGTATCGGACTGTCAGATAGTGGATGAGGATTTCAGGACAATATTAAAGGCAACACTTGATTATTTTTCAAAAAACAATATCCCATATTTCCACAGAGCAACACACAAGGGTTATCTGCGGCATCTACTTGTCAGAAAGGCAACAAAAACCGGTGAAATCATAGTCGACCTTGTCACTAGCACACAGACAGAGGGCTTCAACGAGGAGGAACTGCTCGCAGGCTTTAGATATGCGCTTTTGACCAGGCAATATGACGGCAGATTCAAGGGCGTTTTACACACAAAAAATGACAGCGTGGCAGATGTGGTCAAAAACGAGGGCACAGAGGTGCTCTACGGAGATTCATATTTCTACGAGGAGCTCTTAGGTCTGAAATTCAAAATCACACCATTCTCATTTTTCCAGACCAACTCACTCGGAGCGGAGGTGCTCTATGAGACAGCGAGAGAGTTTATCCTGGGAGATGACAAGGATTCGCTAAATGGTAAAACAGTCTACGACCTCTACAGTGGAACCGGCACCATCGCGCAGCTTATGGCACCGGTGTGTAAGGAAGTAGTAGGTGTCGAAATAGTTGAGGAGGCAGTTTGCGCAGCAAAGGAAAACGCAGCTCTTAATGGTCTTGATAACTGTAAATTTATCGCAGGTGATGTCCTCAAGGTGCTTGATGAGATAGAGGAAAAACCGGATTATATAATTCTTGATCCACCACGAGACGGTATCCATCCGAAAGCTATTGGTAAAATCATAGAGTATGGTGTTGAAAATATGGTTTATATTTCATGTAAACCGACAAGCCTGGCAAGGGATTTGCAGATATTTATGGGCAGAGGGTATAGAGTAGAGAAGATATGCTGCGTGGATATGTTTCCGAATACTTATCATGTGGAGACTGTTGTACTGCTTTCCCACAAAAAACCAGATGGACATATCAATGTAAAAGTTGAGTTTGGCGAGGGTGAGGGCAAAGTTCCGCTTGATAATATTGCTAAAAGAGCAGAAAACTACAAGCCCAAAGAGCGAGTGACCTACAAAATGATAAAGGAGTACGTAGAAGCTAAATATGGCTTCAAAGTACATACCGCATATATTGCAGAGGTAAAGAGAGATTTAGGATTACCGATGTACGATGCTCCTAATGCGGTGGAAGAATTGAAACAACCGAGGAAGCATCCGACGGCGGAGAAAGTGGAAGCGATAAAGGATGCGTTGAAGCATTTTGAGGTTATATAATGAAATTGTTTGTTATATAAAGGAATTTATGAGTGTTAATACTTAAGATAGTATGAAGGTGAGTTTGAATGGAATTTAAAACAGTAATTTTACGATTTAGAGATTTGGTAACTGAAAATAATGTTACTATAGCTAGACATAAAGATATGATTGATAAAAAGGGATATGTCTGGTGGGGGTGGTGGAATAAGGGGAATGAGAAGCTCCCATTTGAAGAATTCTGTGTGCTAAAAGGTGAAATTGAGAGCAAACCAAAATATTTTTATCTTATGGATTCGGGACAGGAAAAGTTGTATAAGGCTGAATGCCTTGATATAAAATGTTCTGGAGGCGATAAGATATTATCGCCAGAATTGGAATGTACCCCCAATTATTATAATGAACAAAAGTATTATGCATGGTTTAAATTTGATAAAATTGAAGAATGTGAGGCTGATGAAGTTAAGAATTATACATATGTGAATGTAGATTCACTATTCGTAGAAAATCATTCTAATTATGAAAAATTTTATGGAAAAAGAGTTTATAATATTAAGGAAATGATTCAGCAAAACAGGACAATATGGTTTGTGCGGAACTATAATGAGAATGATGATTCTGATTATGAAATACAATTATTAAATTCTAGTGTTGTAGAGCCACATGACTTTAGTGACAAATATTTTGAAACTGGCAGTGACACTTTGTTATGGTTATCAGATTTGCATTTTGGAACAGATGATGTTTTTAAGGTTAAAATGGCAAAGGAAACAGATGTAACTTTAACTGCACATATTAGAAACGCATATAATGACCTTAACAAAGTGGGAGGCTTGATAATAACAGGAGATATCACATCACTTGGAAATCCAGAGGGTTTCACCAAGGCAGAAGAATTTATTGTTGATTTGAATAGGAATCTTACAAGAAAACTTATATCTGAAAATATAATTTTTTGCCCTGGTAATCATGATTTTGTGCGTAAAAATGAGATGCTTGGCAATGGAGTTCCTGAGATGGTTTCAGAAAACCCAGATAGTATCAGTGCATATAAGGAGTTCTATAGTTCGATTCATAATTTGAATCCTAATGAATATATGGCATGTGGGCGTAGATTATTAATGTCTACAGGACGAACTGTAGAAATAGTAGCTTTAAATAGTCTTATTTTACAGCAATATAAGGATTTTGAGGGACATGGATTTTTGTCAGATAAACAGTTAGAGTATGTTGCAAATAAAATGGGATGGGAAGAAAATGTTCAAACAAATTCTGTTCGTATTGTGATAATGCACCATCATTATATGCCAACTTGTTTGGTTGAGCAGGTAGATGTAAAAAAGCCAAGTAGCGTTGTATATGATGCTGAGCGTCTTGTACAGTGGTTAGCAAAATATGACATTAAGTTACTTTTACATGGGCATAAGCATCAATCCTTTGTTTCTAAAATAGGGCATTTTGATAACAGCATTTATGAAATTGATGAAGATAGAATGAAAAATATATACGTTATTGGAATGGGAGGGACAGGAGCTTTTAATTGTGAAAATAAGTTTTCTACATTGACGTTTTGCAATGATCATATTGAGTTGAAATTTTTTAGAATATATGCTGATAACACTGAAACAGATAAATGTGTTCAAACATTGCGTATACCAATATAAAATTAGATGGAGGATAATAGATGATAAAGCTAGTAATTACAGATTTGGACGATACATTATACTCATGGATTGGCTTTTTTATACCAGCTTTTTATGATATGGTACAGGAGCTATCTCTATTAATTAACGTGCCTCAAGAGAAACTGTTGGAGGAATATAAAGCAATTCATCAAGAAGTAGGAAGTGTTGAGTATCCATTTGCAACTTTGAACCTCCCATCTGTTAAAAAGAAATATTGTGGAATTTCTGATGAACAAGTCAAAATTGAACTTAACCCTGCTTTTCATAAATTTAATTCTACTCGTAAAAAGTTATTAAAATTGTATCCGGGAGTAGAAGAGACTTTAAAATTTTTTTATGACAATAATATAATGGTTGTTGCATATACTGAGTCAGCAGAAGAAAATGGTTTTTATCGATTAAAGAAATTAGGGATTGATAATTATTTTAAGGAGGTATACGTATCTGATAGTTTGTATAAGCGCCCCGATACTATTCCATCATCTCCCAAAACACATATAGTACATGGCAAGAAACCTAATGCAGAGGTATTAAAAGAAATTTGTTGTGGGGAGAAAGTTTCTGTATGTGAAGCAGTGTATATTGGAGATAGTTTATCTAAAGACATGATGATGGCAAAACAAGCTGGTATTACATCAATATGGTGTGATTTTCCGAGAGACGATATTCGGGACCTATATAGTAAATTGGTAGCTATATCACATTGGAAAGAAGAAGATTTCCAGCGAGAGCAACAATATAAAAATGAGTGGAAAGAAAATGGATATATTCCAGATTATACTATTCATACTTTTGGAGAGTGCAGGGAAATTCTTTCTCAGATTAATAAGCGATGATTATATTGAAAAAGTTTATATATAAAGTTCATTGCTAAGGACTTCATATATCAATAGAAATACAGGCATTCATCGCAAATAGGTAGGAGTTCTCTTTCCGATGAATTGCCGCTTAGTTTCGAGCAGGCAGCAGCCTATCGAAAGGCTAACGGACAGTATGTAAGGAAAAATCAGTGGAGAGATACCACTGTAAGGGTATTCATAGACCTTGATTAACAGTTAAATACGATAAGCGTATCATTAGAAATAGTGGTACGCTTATTTTTTTGTCCCTTTTTGCAGATTTGTCCTTTCCCCTGCTTTCAAATATAATGAAGCTAAAGAAGTCCAGCTAATAAATGTCAATAGTTAAATGAGAAAAAATCTATTTTATTTTCTGACTAAAAAAGGGCGGACTTTCCCCTTGGTGAAAATATCGTTTTTTGAAAGATATTGATTCATTGGGTTTATAGTATTTTATGCAGCTATGTCGCATTTAGCAGAATTGTATTGTTTGATATGCTCCTGAGGAGCAATGATTTTGAATGGTTTGTTATCTCTGAGTATTGCAAATATCATATTGCATACCTTATGTGAAACAGCTCCCATTGCTACGAGCTTTGGTTTTGAGTCACATTTTTTGAGGTAGTACTCACGAAGAACTGGATTTTTAGCTTCTCTATTACGGGAGATACTGATGCTTTGTAAGGTTAACGTGTGAATAACACGTCTAGCTATGGCAGAACCACGCTTAGACATTTGAACCTTGGTGCCTTCAAATTTACCGGATTGCTTTACTGCTGGATCAAGACCAAAATAAGCGAAAAGTTGTTTGGGCTTTGAAAATGCTGAAAAGTCACCGATCTCACCCATAATGGATACAGCAGACAAGAAACCAGCACCTTTGAAAGTTTCAATCAAATGAATCTGCTTGACAAAGTCAGAATCTTCATTAGCATCAACAAGCTCGTGGAGTGATTCAAGAATGCTGTTGATTTCTTCATCATATTTACGTATGAATCTGATATAAAGGCGAATACGCTTGATGTTGCTGTCTATGATGTAACCAAACTGATTTGCATCAGTTGCCGCCTGAATTATGGCATTATACTTATTTTGAGCATATGTAAGCCCAAATCGAGCTGTGGATTTGATGATATCAATAATCTCTTGCTTGTCTGCTTTAAGAAAAGCTGATGGAGAGGTATAAGTCTCCAATAATGTAAGAGAAGTGTTGATAGTAACCTTGGAAAAGATGCCAAGATACTGTGGAAACGCCATGCGTAATTCACCCTGAAGCTTATTCACATAGGCACTGCGATTATCCATTAAATCGTAGTATTCACGGCATAGGTTACGGCAGTTTAGAGCAAGATCTGAAGGCATAAGTGAAACCTTTAAATCAGGTTTCAAACCAACCAAAGCAGCTTTTTTAGAATCAAAACGATCATTATGTACTTTTCGTATGTTGATATTTGTGCTATTCTTAGTGATGATAGGATTAATAACCGAGCAGTTAAAACCCTTATCACGAAGATAGCAGAAGAGTGGGTAATGATAAATTCCCGTGGATTCGAGGAAAATGCGACTTTCCAAAGAATACAACTCTTCTGCTTCTTTTATTTTAGAAACAGCGGTTGTAAGGGAATCAATACTGTTATGTAGGATTTTGTAAGGTTTTCCTACGAATTGTTGGTTTGGAAGTGCTATAGACATCCATGAGAAATCAGCACCGACATCAATACCAACAGAGATGAATAGTTCATCAAGATTAAAAATAACTTTGTTTGACATGAGCAATAGCCCCTTTCTGATAGGAATCCATTTCCAATCTGGCAGGTACACAACCTAGCGTGTTATTCGGGTATGGCCTTCAGGCTCCCAACCAGCTAAAACATAAAACCCTGTCGAATGGACTAATTGACTTTATTGCAGGTATCAGTCACAGAAGTGACTTCCCAAGGAGGTGAACATTCTTTGTCCTATCCTAAGAGATAATACCTTATGTTTTATCTGGTGTCTATCAGGAACCGTCAGACATGATAATTATTATGGATAACATCTGATGAAGGAAGAATCCCTTCTTTTGTTATCTGATTTACAGAAACTTATTAACCAAGTAGTCTTGATTGACTACACCATTATTATACTAGTGGAGGTGTGCTTATGAGAGATAAATTTAATCATCTGTATTTGGATAGCCACGAAAGAAAACTTTTGATACATAGCCTTGTAGAGTTAAAAAATCAGCTTATTCAGCAAGGCAGATATACGGATTGTGTTGACGAGCTTATTTTTAAGGTCATAAATGCATCGAGACTGCCGATTAACGTCCGGTGCTTACTGGGCGAATTTGCAAACATCGGGCAGATTCCACAGTTTGAGAAGCTGATTGCTACCATTCGTAGCCGGGAAATATCAGCTTCTATTATTTTGCAGTCAAAAGTCACAGCTAAAGGCTCTGTATAAGGGCAACGCATCGACCATTGAAGGAAACTGCGACACAATCCTGTTTTTGGGAGAAAAAGAGAAAGATACTCTGAAAGATCTGTCAGAAATTCTTGGGAAAGCGTAACTTAACATTTGCTGCCGGTAACCTCTTTTCTAATATGCATAATCAAAACTATAATGAGTTGTATATCAGCTTAACACAAGAGATGGCTGGAAGTGAAATAAGAATGAATCGATTAACAGCATTTTTCCTTATTGAGAACAGTATAGATGCAGAAAGCATAGAATTACATCCTAAATTGAAAGAAATATTATTAGAGTTAAGATTGGACAAGGATTTGTTTGCACACTATTATGAACGAATACAGAAATTGCTCAGTTAATATATTTACATATCCCAGTTACTGGTATCCATCAGAGACTGGGATATTTTTATGCCTTTCTCTCCCCACAGGTGCACATGCTGAGAGTAGAAAGGTCTTTTTTATTTAATTAGCACGACCACGTAGGCGGGCAAATCAAGGAGGAAATCTTTATGGCATTTTTTAACTCAGCAGTAACAGTATTGCAGACTTTAGTAATTGCTCTTGGAGCAGGTCTTGGAATTTGGGGAGCGATTAACTTACTGGAAGGTTATGGTAACGACAATCCAGGAGCTAATGATCATGGTTAATAAAGAAGCAACAACAAAAAAGGACAAGGACAGTCAGTCACGCCGCTATTCCGTACAGCCGAGGGAAGATAGCAGAACAGGCGGCAGCCGTCAAGGGTAAAATGAACGGCGCATACTGCACCGCCATATGACAGCCGCCGCCCGTCCTGCTTTTGTGGCAATCAAGGGAGCGACAGACTAAAGTGCTGTCGCTCCCGCCCATTATGGGGGAAAGACGGTAGAAAATTTCACATCTATGTGCTATAATAGTTCCGACAGAATGAAATATAAATATATATTTTACACTACGGTATGGGGAGTATAAAAATGACAGGAGAACAATTTGTTAAATTATGCTATGAAGAAAAGAAAACCATTTTAGCCGAATACTTCAATCCTAATTCTTCATCAGTTGTCGGCAAAAAAATCAGTGCAATAACTGAACAAGGTATATCAAAAGATGATTTGTATGATCTATTGAATTTGGTACTAAAAGAAAATTACTATACTTTGTTGCTTGGATTGGACGGAGAAGCGTCGTTAGGTAATACTCAAATTACCTATAAGCTTTATGATGAAAATGGCAACTTGCTTAACGAATGTGGAGAGCTTGAAGCCGCTGCATACAGATACTTTGTAGAAGAATGATCTTCAAATTTAATCTTGTCAATCTTACATAATACAACATAATACACATTTTCACAGGACAGCCAAAATCGGTTGTCCTTTTCTTTTACCAAAAAGAGGGAACGGGAGACTAAAATTGAATACTGCTCCAAACAGCAATGCCACAGATTTTTGAAAATCCGTGGCGTTTTTTGCTACCATTTTTGGCAAAACGCCTCGTTCCCTTGTAGTAGTGAGTGATGGGGAAGTTTGCCCGAAATGGGCTTGCCTGCCGTAGTAGTGATGAAAAATCCAAATGAGCGTTTGGCATTTTCCGTTTCTGTCCGTAGAGGGGAACAAAGGTGGGCAGGACACGCCGCTGTAATCGCTATATTGACGGAAACCAGCCAAGCCGCCCCCCCTGCGGATTACCGCATTTCTTTCCTTAACTGCGGGGGAGAGGATTTCGCCGTTGCCTGTATGCACTAAAAAGGAACCTGCATAAAAACAGATTCCTTAAATGAGGGAAAATCCCTGTCGAAGAATGGAAGTCCAGTTACTTTTCTGATAGAGAAATCGGACTATGATTACAGTCTGCTTTTCTTCATCAATCGTATAAAAGGCAAGGTAATTATTGATTATCACAAAACGAATGCCCCAGCTTGCCAGTACCGGATCATCTACCAGACGGAACTTCTGTGGCAGGTCGGCTAGTGAGCCTATCTGTTCAGTCGCAGCATCTAACAGATTATCTGCGGCATCAGGATTTTTGAGGGTAAATTCGATGTAATCCGCAGCACGCATAATATCGTGTTCTGCGGTGGAAGTGATATGAACCTGATAGCTCATCGACTGCGGCGGCTCCTGATATCAGCCATAGCTTCGGAAAATGGTCTGGTGTTGCCTGTGACAATATCGTCCATTCCTTCCTTGATCTGGCTGTAAAGTTCAAAGCGGCTGGTCAGTTCTTCGTAGGCTTCAATGCTCATAACAGCAAGATCGCCTTTTCCATTCTTCGTAATGAAAACTGGTTCAGGATAATTATGACAAAATGTAGAAATTTCATTGTAATTATTCCTTAAATCAGCACTTGATTTGATTGCTGGCATAAAAACACCTCCTTATTTGATAACAAAATTATACACAAATTTTGTTATGAAGTCAATGGATATACCATTAGTGTTAGCAGGATAAACACAACTATTCATATGTATCTGACCGTGAGGTCGGGAACAAGCCCGTTGGGTGACGTTCCCGGCGGGCTTTCACAGATAAGAAAGCGAGGTTAGAGACAATGGGTTTATTTACGGACGGATTTAAGCTCTTGAAAAAGGCAAGTGAGCCTTTGTATAAGACACCGAAATCCATTCAGGAAACCATAGAAATTATGGCGGTGGCTGAAAACGGTATTTTTGAAGTAAGCAGGAATAAGTATTCCAAGTGTTACCGCTTTCAGGACATCAATTACACAACGGCAACGGAGGATGAGCAGATCGGCATTTTTGAAAGATACTGCAAATTCTTAAATTCGCTGGACTGTAATTATAAGATTACGATTAACAATAAGAACAAAAATATGGAGGATCTCCGTGATAAGGTTCTTATTACAGAAAAAAACGATGGCTTCAATAATTACCGAAGAATCTACAATGACATTATTGAGGAGAAGATTATTGAGGGCAGACAGGGGATTGAACAGGAAAGATACCTGACGATCACGATTGAGAGAAAGAACTTTGAGGAGGCAAAGGCACAGTTTGCCACACTTGAGGCAACAATACACAAGGCTTTCATTGAACTGGGGGCGGAGATTGTGCCGCTTAACGGCAATGAAAGGCTGAAAGTGCTCTATGACTATTACCATCTTGGCGATGAGGGCAGTTTTGATTTTGATATCAAAAAGGCAAAGAAGGTCGGAGCAGATTTTAAGAATGATTTATGTAATGGTATGGTGAAATATTTCCCAGACCATTTTGAGGACGAGAGTAAATACTGCAAGGCACTTTTCATTAAGAAGTATCCCAGCAGTTTATCTGACAGATTTATCAATGAGATTACTTCCCTTCCGGTACACTCCATTACCAGTATTGATGTAGTGCCTGTGCCAAAGGATTTGACTACAAAGGTGCTTCAGAAGAAATATCTTGGTATTGAGTCGGATATTATCAAGCAGCAGAGAGTCCGTAATAAGAACAATGACTTCTCCACAGAAATCTCTTATGCAAAGAGAACGGAGAAAAAAGAGATTGAGGCAATTATGGATGATGTCCGTGAGAATGACCAGTGTCTTTTCTTTGTAGGAGTTACCATTATCCTTATGGCAGAAAGTAAGAAGGAGCTTGAGAGTGTCTGCGAAACAGTAGAAACAATCGGAAAACGTAACAGTTGTACGATTGATACACACTACTTAAAGCAGAGGGAAGCACTCAACACGGCACTTCCGATTGGTGTAAGACAGGTGGAAACAATGCGTACCCTTCTTACCCAGTCGCTTGCGGTGCTTATGCCGTTCAATGTGCAGGAACTGAATGACAGCACAGGTAATTATTACGGTATCAACCAGATCAGTAAGAATGTAAATATCGGTAACAGAAAGAAGCTCATCAACGGAAATGGCTTTGTATTCGGAGTGCCGGGTTCTGGCAAATCATTCTTCTGTAAGATGGAAATGGGTAGCGTATTTTTATCGGGGGATGATGAGATTATCGTCATTGATCCGATGAACGAATATTTTGATATTGCACAGACTTATGGCGGAACCGTGGTAAATATGTCCACATACACGGACAACTATGTAAATCCGCTTGAGATGGATGTGTGGAGTCTTGATCCGAATGATTCAAAGGGAATGATAAGGGAAAAAGGGGAATTTATGCTTGGTCTTTGTGAGCAGTGTATCGGGGACAGCTTAAATTCCAGACAGAAATCAATCATTGACCGCTGTGTGAGAAAGATGTATATCGACATCGCAAGGGGCAGGGAAAAGTATATTCCGGTAATGAGTGACTTCTACGATATCCTTATGGAACAGCCGGAGGACGAAGCAAAGGATATCGCATTGTCTTTGGAACTTTTTGTAAATGGTTCCCTCAATATCTTTAACCACCAGACAAATGTTGATGTAGATAACCGATTCACAGTATATGGTATCAGGGACTTAGGCACGGAGCTTAGTCCTATCACAATGCTTGTTATGATGGAGTCTATTCAAAACAGAATTGTAGAAAACGGGCAGAAGGGCAAGGCAACCTGGCTCTATATTGATGAGTTCCACGTCCTGCTTAATTCGGAGTATTCTGCAAAATATTTACAGCAGCTCTGGAAGAAGGTGAGGAAACAAGGTGGACTGTGCACGGGTATCACTCAGAACGTCGTGGATCTTTTACAGAACTACACCGCCACTACAATGCTTGCAAACTCGGAGTTTGTTGCACTCTTAAAGCAGGCGAATACAGACAGTTCCAAGATGGCAGAGGTTATCGGTGTATCAGAGGCACAGCTTCGTTTCGTAACCAATACTGCATCGGGAATGGGACTTATCAAGTGTGGTTCCGTGGTAATTCCGTTTGATAACCAGATCAGCAAGGACACTGACCTTTACAGACTGTATAACACCAATATCCACGAAAAGATTGCGGAGCAGAAGAAAAGGGAGGCAAAATTTGCTGATTAGAATTGCAATGTATCAGCCATTTGGACTAAGTTCCGGATGGCTACTTTTTACCTTTTTTAAGGATACAGAAAGAAGGTGGGAACATTGAAGATAAAAAAAGTGGATGACAAGCCTATGGTCATTCACACTAAGAAAAAAGCTAAGATTCATATGCATGAACCGAAGAAAGCTAAAATTAAGGGCAGTAACATTTACACTGTACAGCGTGGTCCGAAAATTGCCAGTGCAAAGATAAATGATACAGGTAAAAAGAAGTCTTATCGTAAGAGTACCATTCATCAGGCAGAGAAGAAAGAAAAGGAACCTTCAAAATTTAAGAGAAATATACGGGAGTCCAATACTTCTATCAAGACGAAGAATACCAATCTTCATATAGCAGGAAGAACGGGAGCACTTGCGACTGGAGCAGTTACAGAGCAGGTGGAAGGCGGGCAGGAAGTGTCACAGGCAGCTTATCTTGCATATGAAGCAAGCCGTCCGGTTACGGGAACTGCTTCAAGGGGAGCGTCACTTTTCAGAAAGAAAGCGGCAGCCGAAGCAAAGAGGCGTATCAAGAAGGTAGAAACAGGAAAGAAGCTGGCAAAAAAGATGGGAAAGAAAGCTGCCAGTGATACGGCAAAAAAGGTTGCCGGTGACACGACAAAGACAGCAGCGAAAGAAACTGCGAAAGAAACTGCGAAAGAAACTGCCAAGAACACTGCAAAAGAAACTGCCAAAACTACGGCAAAAGCGGCAACCACAGCGGCAGGTACAGCGGTTGCACCGGGAGCAGGTACAGCAGTCGGCATGGCGGCAGGCTATGCCACGGGTGTATCTATTGAGGCGAAGGATGTGAAAGCAGCGAACCGTAGCAGAAAGATTAAATTTTTTCTGGATAAGATGAAAGAACAGGAAAATCAGACGGACAGTGTTGTAAAACTGGTAAAAGATCTGATTGTAAAAAAGGCAGTTCTCTGGATAAAGGCGGCAGCTCCGATTATCGGACTTGTACTTTTGCTGTTGGTTCTTTTAGTGGTAATCGTTGCAGTTCCGGTTATTGCTGTGATAGCGATTCTTTATAATTCACCATTTGCCTTATTTTTACCGCCGCTGGAGTCAGGAGATACAGTGCAGACAGTTACAAGTGCTTATGTGTCTGAATTTAACCGTGATGTGAATACCAAAGTGAATGAACATACCGGATATGACTTTGGCGAACTGGTGTATGTAGATTATGAGGGAATGGATGAAAATCCAAGTAACTACTACGACATTATGGCGGTCTACATGGTCAAGTATGGTGTAGGCGATACTGCAACAATTATGAATGATATATCAAAGGGGTGGTTGCAGACTGTAGTAAATGATATGTGTTCTTATACTACAAGTAGTGGAACAAAAGATGTGGAGGAAACAGACGCAGATGGCAATGTAACAACTGTTACGAAGTCGGTACTGTATGTAAATGTTACGCTCAAATCATACAGAGATATGATTTCCGTTTATGGATTTAATTCTGATCAGATAGAAATGCTTGAGCAGATCATGAGTCCTGAGTTTATGGGACAGCTTGGATATGCCGGAAGTGGAAGCGGTGGAGGCGGTGGAAGCCCCGGAGTAAGTTCCATGACAGAGGATGAAATAAATGCAATCCTCAGTGGTATTACAGATAGCAGGCAGAAAGCAGTCTGCTCTTATGCCCTTCACAGAGTGGGTTATCCTTACAGTCAGGAATTAAGAGATAGTGGCAATTATTATGATTGCAGTTCACTTGCGTATTATTCATGGAAGGATGCAGGTGTGAATATCAGTCATGGAGGAGCAACTACAGCAGCGGCAGAAGCACAGGGACTTGATGAAGCAGGAAAGACCGTATCTTATGATGAAATGCAGCCTGGTGATCTTATCTTTTACAGTTTCACAAACAACGGAAGATATAAGAATATCAGCCATGTGGCAGTATATGTCGGCAATGGCAAGGTGGTAGAAGCCCTGAATGAAAGAGTTGGCGTAGTTTACCGTGATGTGGCAAGTGTCGGAAAAATTGTAGTAATTGGCAGACCATAGAAAATTGGCAGAGAGGGCGAAAGTCCTCTCTGGAACAGGAGGTAAGAATGGATTTAAAAGATATGATTCTTGTAATGGAGAATTATAAGGGAACAGAAAGAAATATGCTTATGACTTTGGAAGATTATAAGAAGTTCGTTGCCATTGATGATATGTCAGAGCTTGCAGATCAGATGCTGCTTCTTGGAAGAACGCTTGCGGAAGGTTTTACAGAGTATTACAGGGCAGCAAATGTTACAGTTTTTGCAAAATTCTGTAGAGATGATGTGGAACTGGGACGCTTTTTGCAAGGATATTATAATGATTCAAAGAAATTTTACTTTGATAAGGCAACAAGTTCCCCAGAGTGTATTACAAAGATGGATGAGATTGGAATGACGGATAGAGGCTGGATAGATGACTTTATCCTGCATTATGAAAAATGCGACAGGACATTTGAAAGAGGGCAGACATTTCATAATTTTAATGACCACGATTATATGGTACTTGAAGCATTATCTCCACGCAATCTTGTGGTAATGGATATGAAAAGCGGCTCTCTCACGATTGCTCTCGGAGCAACAGAGTATAAGCGATATCCGAAAGACGAGGAGCCAACAAAGGATAACACAACGATTGGGGTATCGTGGGAGCACGGGATTTATCTTGGGTCCACACTTTCGCAGACCAACTTTAAGGCATATAAAAGAGAATACGGAACACCTGAAAAGATAAAAGATGTTTATGATTACAGGGCGAAACTCAAGCAGAAGTTTTATTTTTATCAGGATTTGTCAAAGGATGATGATATTCCCAAAAATATGCAGAATGATTTCCTGCACCAGATGTATAAGGAATTTGGAACGATAGAGGAGGAATATTTTTATGACAGGCTTGAAGATGGAAAGTATGATGAAGGTTTTAAGGAAAGACAGGTAAAAGAAAAAAAGAGCCGATGAGGAAAAATGGAATTGGAGGCTGATATCGAATGGAAAGAGAATTTGATATTGAGATAAAAGAAGTTCTCTCAAGGGTAGAGACAGTAAAGGCAGAGTCACTTGACGATGCCATAAACAAGGCAATGGATATGTATTATTCAGAGCAGATAGTCCTTGATGCGGAGGATATGAAGGGAGTTGATTTTTCGCCATACAGCGAAGAACAGCTCCCTTCTTCATTAAAGGAAAATGGAGGAAAGACACGATGAAAAATGAGCAGACAGCAGTTATTAAGGATATGGAATTTTTATTAAACGAACTTCATAAGGAATGGGAAAGACCGGGAGAGGTAAAATCGTCTGTCAGTATTCCATATGAGAAAGTTGAGGAAATCAGCAGAAAGCTGAATGTGATTGTCTATGAGACACAGCAGTCGGCTGACAGCGACGGACTTGCCTTTAAGCAGAGCATAGCCAAGTCAAAGCAGTGTTATGTGCTTCTCAGGATTATGCGAAAGATTGTAAAAGGAAAGGGCAAATGTGATAGACAGGTGGTTGATGCAGAATTTGTGATTGAGCTTGACGGGGAGGAGTCAAAGCTCTTTAAGGAAATGTTTGCAGAATTACTGAAGTAAAAGGAGGGTGACACATGAGTGTTGATATGAAGGTCAAAGCGATATATGATTCAGAAATCAGCAACATCACCCGTTCTGAAAAGAACTGGAAAGATGTATTAAAGGTTGCAGGTCAGTTATATCGCTATGAATTTGATAATATCGTTATGGTAACAGCTCAGAGATCACCGGAGAAAAGTACCCTTATGGCAGATTATGACACTTGGAAGAAAGTGGGAAGATATGTAAAGCGTGGAGCAAAGGGCTGTGCTATCTTCCCCTCAAGGGCACTTAATCCCCGTATGAGATATATTTTCGATATCAGTGATACAGGCGGAAAGAATGTGAAGCTGACATGGGATCTGGAGGGGGAAAACCTGAAAAGTTATGCAGACTTTCTGGTATCGGAAGGACAGATGGAGCGGTATAAAAGCGATGACAGGGAATCACTAAAAAATACGCTAAAACAGTTTACAGGAACAAATGTTTGGGATATAATAAAAGAGGAGTTCGGAGATAGAATGTCCGAACTTATGCAGCTATCAGGTAGTGTGATAAAGGAATTCAACGAAAAACGCAAGGGCTTACAGCAGGATAGCGATATGGAGCAGTTAGTATATTCCAGTGTTATGTATGCTGTAGGGACGAGATGTGGATTTGACTTATCTGTGCAAGAACAGGATTTCAGTCAGATTGTAAACATCAAAGATGAGGAGATAGTTTACCGTCTTGGTTCCCTTGTATGCGATGTCTCCTGTAGTGTTCTTAGAGAATTTAGTAGGAATTTACAAACGATTGAGAGCGAAAGGAGAATATCATATGTTAGAAGCAATGACTTACAAGGAAGTGGACGGACTGCTGTATCCGGAGCTGACAATGCCGGACGAGACAGAGGATTTAACGAAGCTGGGCAGATACGGGAGAATGGCAATGAAGTATCTTCTGGAGAACGAACCGGCAAGGTACAAGACACTGATGAGATTCGGGAAGATGTACGAGAAGATGTCGGCAGTAGAGGAGGAAGCAAACCAGCTTTACGACCAGTTGGAGGAACAGTATCTAATGAAGCACAAGCCACAGAATCCATCATCGACAATGGAGATGTGGAAGATAAGAGAGCAGGCGAAGATGCAGGCAGAGGAAGTGGTACTGAATCAGATAGTGATGCGATTCCACTAGAATCAGATGATACAGAACTGAATAGGGAACTTGATGAAATCAATTCATTGGGTGTCAGTAAGGAAGCCGAATATACACAGGCTTCCTTTTTTTTCGACCAAAACGGGCAGGCTAGTTTTGGTGTGAAGCAGTCAGAGAAAACCAGACACAATGAATTTATGCGTCAGTATGAGGAGGACAGAAAGACTGCCCTTGCAGGAAAATATAACTATCTCAATCCGAAAAAGGCAGAAAGTGTACCAAGTGAGTATGTAAAACAAATACTTATGAGAGGGACTGGCTTTGTCGGTGGAAAAGGCAGAGTGTGTGAAATTTACCGCACAGAGATAGATGCTGGAACCAGAGCAAAGCGTATCAAGGCAGAATATGGTCAGGGTGGTGCAAGCTGGCCGCTTGACGGTCTGGGCTTGCACGGGTATGACACATTTCACGGTTCGGGACTTCGTATCCAATGGAAAGATCAAGATGGAGAAGTAGAAGGATATGTTTCGTGGAAGAATGTCGAAAAGGAAATCGGTGTACTTATCCTTACCGGAGAATACCAGTCGGAGACACCTCGTATTGATGAGCTTGCAATGGACGGACTTCGTGAAGATGATGAAGTCATTGACGCAGAGTACCGTGAAGTTGATACGCAGGAGGAAAAATCAGAAATTGATGATTATGCTATTCCTGATGAGCCTGACAGTTATGCTGTAAACAGAAAGGCGGCTGAGTTACGGTATATCAAGCCGATTGATTATGCTGACCGTGTAGCTGCAATGGATGAAGATTTAAGAGATGCGTTTTATTGTCAGGTGCAGATATAAGGAGGCGGCAGATGAATAAGAGATACCGACTGGGGGAGATAGAAGAAGCAGTATCGGAAATGGAGGAGCTGATCGACACTCAGGATGATATTGCAGAGATTGATGATGACTTTCAGATTGTCGTAAGCGGCTGGTCTGTGTATGTCGAAAGCCTGAATCTGACACTCAGACAGGGAGTTGCCTGTATCTGGGATACGGAGGCAGGATTATTTATGCCTGATTTTGATGTGACTATCGTGTATGAGGGAAACATCGAAACACAGGAATGGCTCTACTATGAGCAGGACGGAATGGTTGTTACACTTGGCAACTGGTTAAATGGCAGATTGTCTTGTGAACAGATAGAACAGCTTTGGTGTGGGCTTATCATACCAGAAAACAATGATAATTCAGAAGTATAAGAAAGAGAGGAACAGCGTATGAAGTATTCAATTAAGGTAAACGAGGTAAGAGCAAGAGATGGCAGCAATATCAAGGGTTTTGCGACCGTGGTATTTGGTGATTCATTCAAGATTACCAATATCGCAATCCTTGAAAATAAGGAAAAGGGAGAGCTTTTTGTATCAATGCCAAGATACCGTTCCAATGAGCGTGATGAGAAAAACAGCGTGATTTATAAGGATGTATGCAATCCTATCACGGCAGAGTTTCGTGAGGAACTCTATACTAATATCCTTGGGGCTTATGCAAAAATCAGGGAGCCGGAGAAAGCAGAAACACAGACACAGGGAAAAACTCAGGAAATGCCGGAGTTTTCCGTGACGGTAACACCTTATGAAAGGGAAGGCAGTAATATCAAGGGACTTGCCCGTATTTACTTTGAAAACAGCTTCATTGTAAATAATGTAAATATCCTTCAGGGCAAAGAAAAAATCTTTGTGTCAATGCCTTCTTATAAGACAAAGCAGGTGGACGAGAATGGCAAACCGATTTATCAGGATGTCTGCTATCCGGTCACAAAGGATTTCAGGGAGAAGCTCTATAATGAGATTATTGCAGAATATGAGAAAGCAAAGGATAAGAGCAACGAAAAAGCAAGGGAGAATGCCGAACAGAACCACGGAAATCCCGACAAGGATAAAAAGGATACACCCTTTCGATAATTAAGGCTAAGGGGCGGCATATGCTGCCCCGTTTATAAGGAGGAAAAGCAGATGGAAGCAGAAAAGACACTTACTAATGAGGAGATCATAAGAGAACTTCTCGATTTATTAAAAAAGAATACTATGAAAGAACAGGCAAATGATGTATTTGAGATATGCACCTATGTGGACGGTCTGGAAAAAAAGATTGTGTCTATGACAGAAGAACTTACCAGTATGCAGGACCAGATCAAGAAAATGCAGGAAGATACCCTTATCAATAATGCAAAAAAAGCATTAACAGAAGCACAGGAGCGACTCAATGCCAGATGTGAGCAGATAAAGTCACAGGTATCTGAGATAAAGGTACAGGTAAAATCTACTGCCAAGAATATTGTTGATGAAACAAAGGCAAAGGGCAGGGCGGCACTTTACAGGGTGACAGAATTTGTAGGAATTAAGAAAAGACTTCTCAATGTCAGAACAGTGGTAAAAGATACGATTGTATCTACAGACAGGGATATTGCAAGGACAGCACTTCTTGCAAAGGGACT
>OGRM01000026.1_pt1 | contig 105880 bp, 124 predicted proteins | sample 1553491 | NCBI WGS metagenome assembly OGRM01 (sample SAMEA2580110, study PRJEB22360) | human gut metagenome | biome: human gut; feature: human-associated habitat; material: faeces | place: Denmark | collected 2008/2010
GTTCTTTTCGTCATGCCTAAATTTAATCCAATATTCACATTTTCAAAGATCAATTTAAAACTAGCCATAAATTTCCAGTTATTTTATATTTTCAAACTTTTTCATAAATAATACTTGAATTTTATATAGTTAGCTTTTTAAAAGAAAACGAGAAGATGATAAACCTTCTCGCTACTCTGCAACGGCATCAATTAAAATGCTGTGATAGGCATTCACAATATCATCAACCGTTTCTTCAATATTCGCATTGTTGACAGCTATATAAGCAGCGTATTTTTGGTACAATGGGTATCTTTCTTTATACATTTGTTGAAGGGCTTGTTTAGAACTTGATAAAGGTCTATTTGGATCGGAACTAATTAATTTATCGATATCACGATCAATGAAGATCGTAATTCCATTTAAACGTAAAAAGTCCATATTGACTTTATGTTTAACGACACCACCACCTGTCGCAATAATTTTATTGTTCATCTTACTAGCTTCAATCGCAACTTCTGTTTCAATCGCTCTAAATCCAGTTTCTCCAGATTCTTGGAAGATTTCTGGAATGCTTTTGCCGGCTTTGGCAATAATCATATCGTCTAAGTCGAAAAATTCTTTTCCAAGCTTTTCTTCAAGCATTTTACCAATAGTTGTTTTACCAGCACTTGGCATACCAATTAATACGATGTTACAACGATCTTTCAACATCTCCTTTTTGATTTCGTCAATGATAGAATCGTCAAAAGACATATTTTCAAAAATTTCAAATGTATATTTGGCTTGCGCAATCAACATCTCTAAACCAATCACACGCTTGATATCGGCTTCTTGAGCTTCAAAACATAAACGTGTAAGAATTGGGTTGTATACAACATCTAATACACATTCTAATTTATGGAACCAGCTTACATCAATTGGTGCATTCACAATATTTGGAAACATTCCAACAGGACTTGTATTGACGACAATATCTGCATCTAAATGGGATATATACATTTCATCGTATCCAATGGCACCACGATTTGCACTTCTCGAAACAATCACAATGTCTTTTGCGTTTTCATGTTTACAAACGGCTTTAACAGCAGCACATGCACCACCGTTACCAATAATCAAAACTTTTTTTCCTTCCATATGTACGTTGTGGGCTTTAACCATATATAAGAATCCGCCAAAGTCTGTATTGTACCCTTTTAATTTGCCATCTACATTGATGATTGTATTGACGGCACCAATAGCTTTAGCACTCTCATCCATTTCATCTAAGTAAGGAATGACATCCTTTTTATATGGAATAGTCACGTTGATTCCTTTGAAATCTTTCTTTTCCATAAATTCTTTGAATTCTTCTTTATCTAATTCCACCAATTGGTAGTCATAATCTTTTACGTTCTCAATCTCTGCAATTCTTGTCTGAATTTGTTTGGAGAAACTATGCACCAAGTGCTCACCTATCAATCCGTATTTCATATCATTTCCTCTTTCTCTAGAACAGCACTTTAAATGTTAAAAAAAGCATTTCGAAGAAGAAATGCCTTTTGAATGCCCTGAAACTTAAAATAACCGTCGTATACATATGGCTTTTCTCAGGGCTATTTAAAGTAAAAGTAATAATATCTTGAAGTGTTCATACGCATAGAATACACCATTTCTTTGTAAGTGGCAACTCTAAAATGAAAATAAATGTAAAAAGCGGAAAGCTGTTTCAAAAAAAGATGTGATACAATTTATCCGAAAGGAGCTAATTATGAATATTGGATTTATGGCATGTATTGTTCTCGGGGTTTTGTTTCTTATTGTGGGGATTCTTTTCTCTTTATTAAAGGAAAAAGGAGCTAAGTATGTTTCTGGTTTTAGTACGTTGAATCATCCTGAAAAGTATGATAAGGCATATATTTCTTTAGATATGCGAAATCAATGCTTTACATATGCATTGATTCTATTTCTAGGAGCAATCATTTCTTATTTCATATCCACTCTTATCGCTATACCAACCTATGTTCTATGGGGTATTCTTTTCTTTAAGTCTGTACATTTGGATGTAGAAAAGGCATTCGAAAAGTATTTGATTAAGTAAATTAACGCAAAAACATTACTTTTAACGATACTAAAGTTAAAATGAAAATAATAGAGTTAAAAAGGAATGGTGATAACATGAAAACGGATATATTTGGAATGATGTTTTTCAAAATGAGCAAAAAACACACAAAACGAATTCTGGGATATGAAGCAATACATCCACTCTGGCACTTCTTTGATTTAAAAGCCTATATGATCATGGCTTGCATGATGGGTGGAGGAATTGGATTTAGAGCAGCTGGAATCTTTCCGGATATCTTTATTGCCTTCTTTTATTCAGGACTTGGTTGTGCATTAGCTTAAGCTGGCATTGCTTTCTTAAGAAACTATATTCAATATGAAAACTAAAAGAAAAGACCGACTTGATCTCTTCTTTTAATCAATATTGGAGTTTTGGACAATGAAATTACAGAATGAATGCGCAGCAGGAAGCATATATCTGTTTTTGATGTTTGCCATATAAATGATACGTTTCTTTTGTGGGTTGTTTATCTTTAATTTCTTTAAATGAAAATGGACAGAAGTCGTAGAGCTATGAATCCAGGCAACTATAATGAGGATGGAACTATCAAAAAAGGAAAGAAGAAGTGGATTTTATCCAATCTATGTGCTAAATGTAGTGCTTGACTGTAGAGTTCACTGCTTCAACAGAAAGATAGGAATCCAAAGTTTGAAAATAATGTATGATTGCTGCATAATGTTGTCAGCAAAGAACCCTCACTGCTTGTGGTGAGGAGTAGTCAGTTGATGCGTATACAAAAAATATGAATAAAGGAGAATAAAAAAATGAATACAGTAACAATGAAAAATGTTGAATTTGGTGCAGGCGTACCAAAGATTTGTGTTCCTATTTGTGGAAAGAGTAAAGAAGATGTTTTAGAACAAGCGAAAATCATTCTTGATACACCAGCTGATATTATTGAATGGCGTATGGATTGGTTTGAAGGAGTTGAAAATACTGCATCTGTAGTAGAAATGGCTAAAGAATTACGTGAAGTATTTAAAGAAACTCCAGTCTTAGCTACTTTCCGTTCTAAAAAAGAAGGTGGAGAATTAGAAGTATCTACTGAATATTATGTGGAATTAAACTGTGCAGTTGCCAAAAGCGGTTATATAGATGCAGTAGATGTTGAATTATATACAGGAGATAAGGAAGTTGAAACGATTGTAACGACAGCTCATGAAAATGGAGTAAAAGTAATCATGTCGAACCATGACTTCTTCAAAACACCATCTAAAGAAGAAATCATTTCTCGCTTATGCGCTATGCAAGAAAAAGGTGCAGACATTCCTAAGATTGCAGTTATGCCTCAATCAAAAAAGGATGTATTGACATTATTATCAGCTACAAATGAAATGGCTGAAGAACATGCTAATCGTCCAATCATCACTATGTCAATGGCAGCTACGGGAGTAATTTCTCGTTTAGCTGGTGAAGTATTTGGTTCTTGTTTGACATTTGGTGCAGCCAAAAAGGCGAGTGCTCCAGGCCAAATGGGTGTCAATGATCTTAAGACAGTTCTAGAAACATTACACAAAAGCTTATAATCAATAAGGCAGGTTAATAATCTGTCTTTTTTTATTGACATACGATATCAAAATGATATCATTTAGATAGTGGAGGTGCTTATATGACAGAAAAAGTTTTAAGCAACAAAAAGAATGGCATGGCCATGATGATATTGTGGATTGTTTTATATCTTGTAGCTTTATTGATGACAATACTTGGGGCAGCATTAATTTGGCCTTTATTTATTATTGGTGTTGTATGGCTATGCATTGGTTGGATTCCATTTCTTGGTTTAAAAGTATTAAAGCCACAAGAAGCCTTGGTTTTGACATTATTTGGTAAATATGTAGGTACTTTAAAGGATGCTGGATTTTATTTTGTCAATCCTTTTTGTCAGGCTGTCAATCCTGCCGCAAAGACAAAACTAAATCAAAGTGGAGATGTGGATGATGGTTCTAAGAAGAGTATTTTTCAAGCGCAAAATAATGGAACAGTAGAAATGTCTTCTAAAAAAGTATCTTTGAAAATCATGACTTTAAACAACAATCGTCAAAAAATCAATGATTGTTTGGGAAATCCTGTTGAGATTGGAATTGCCGTGATGTGGCGTGTTACAGATACCGCAAAAGCTGTATTTAATGTAGATAACTATAAGGAATATCTTTCTTTACAATGTGATAGTGCATTAAGAAATATTGTTCGTATTTATCCTTATGATGTCGCTGAAAATGTAGATACAACAGGTGATGGTATTGCCGATGAAGGAAGTCTTAGAGGTTCTAGTGAAGTAGTAGCTTCTAGAATTCGTGATGAAATTCAAAGTAAGGTGAAAGATGCAGGTCTTGAAATTATTGAGGCAAGAATTACATATTTGGCATATGCACCAGAAATTGCAGCCGTTATGCTTCAAAGACAACAGGCAAGTGCGATTATTGATGCACGTAAGATGATTGTGGATGGAGCTGTTGGTATGGTTGAAATGGCATTGGATCGTTTAAATGAAAATGGGGTTGTAGAATTGGATGAAGAAAGGAAAGCGGCTATGGTTTCTAACTTGTTAGTCGTACTTTGTGGAAACCATGATGCGCAGCCAGTTGTAAATTCTGGCAGTTTGTATTAATGGAAAAGAAACAGATTCCTTTGCGTCTTTCAAAAAAATTGTATGATCAAATCGCTTCATGGGCAGAAGATGATTTTCGCAGTGTCAATGGACAAATTGAATACTTGTTGACAGAGTGTGTGAAACAAAGAAAAAAGAATGGCAAATACGTCAGTGATACGATGGATGAGCCTATTGAATTGGATATTAAGTAAGAGAGTGTAGAAATACATTCTTTTATTTTTGGAAAAAATAAAAGCTTTTAAAGGTTAAAGCTGAAAAACTTGGTATCTTAAGCTACTTTTAAAGGTTAAATTTTGAAGACTTGGTTAATTGAATAGTCATTTTGTCTAAGTTGTACATTGTAATGTATATGTAAAAAACATAAAATACTCTAAAAATAGGAGGTAAATTTATTTATGTATACAAACAATTATTCAAACTCAGTAAGTACAAATTCATTATATAAAGTATACAGCTGGATGATGGTAGGACTTGGAATTACGGCAATCACTTCGGCCTTGTTGTATGCTTCTGGCATATTCATGCTTATTATTCAGATTCCCATGATTTCACTATTATTATTCATATTACAAATTTCGTTAACGATTTCAATGGGACGTCAATTATCACGTAATACACCTGCTTCTACGATGAAGACGATGTTTATTGTGTATTCACTTACAATGGGAATCAATATGACATCATTGGCTTATGTATATAGTGCTGGACAGATTGCAGCTGCCTTTGGCATTAGCGCTATCTACTTTGCATGTTTAGCCATTATTGGAAAGACGACTAAAATGGATCTTAGTAAAGTGGGAAACATTTGTTTGATTGGTTTGATTGCGATGATCTTTAGTCAATTTTTCTTCATGCTATTTAGAGTTAGTATGGATGTACGCTTATGGAGCGTGATTGGCCTATTATTATTTACCGGACTTACAGCTTGGGACATACAAAAAATGAATTATATGTTGAATGGGTATGAAGATGAAAAGATATCGATTTATATGGCGTTACAGCTTTATTTAGATTTCTTGAATATCTTCTTATACATTTTACGATTATTAGGACGTAGAGATGATTAATTCATCTCTATTTTTTTATGGTTGACAATGTAAACTAATATTGTATACTTTAATAGTTCACTAAATAAACTAAAGGAGTATGTATGAAAGTATTAAAGAAAATAGGAATTACTATATTATGTTTATTATTGATTTGTGGAATAGGAATTGTTTGTTTGTTTCACAATGAATATAGCTCATTAAAATCATTAAAAAAAATTGATGCTTATCCAATGTATACAATGGATTATAGTGCGGATTATGGATTGGATGAGTTTTTAGAAAAAGGTGCAAGCAATGATAAAGAGCTTGTTGAATTTGTGGTGAATCATGTAATGAAGGGGTTACCATTAAGTATTAAGATTCCAGATTTAGGTTGTTCTACATTTATTGCACAAAATAAAGATTCAGGATATCTGTTTGGACGCAACTTTGATATGGATTATTCGCCAAGTGTATTAGTGAAGACGAAACCTAAAAATGGTTATGCCTCTGTATCTATGGTGAATTTAGGCTTTGTAGGATATAATGAAAAATATTTACCAGATACATTAAAGGATTCATTAGTGACTTTGGCAGCACCTTATGCACCATTAGATGGAATGAATGAAAAAGGATTAGCGGTTGGTGTATTGTTGATTGATACAAAACCAACAAATCAGAATACAAAAAAGGTGGATATCACAACAACAACAGCCATTCGAATGATGTTAGATAAGGCAAAGAATGTGGATGAAGCGTTAGAATTATTATCTTCTTATGACATGCATTCAAGTGCGAATAGTTGTTATCACTTCCAAATTTGTGATGCTTCTGGAAAGAGTGTTGTCGTAGAATATGTGGATAATGAAATGAAGGTTGTATATCCGGATAAGAATTACCAGTGTGCTACAAATTTCTTGTTGACGCAACCAGATGCAGAATTTAATTTTGGTCAAGACCGCTACCAAATTATTGATGAAAAATTAAGTTCCACAAATGGAAAACTATCCAATCGTGAGGCTATGCAGCTTCTATCTGATTGTTCACAAGATGCACATAAGAATAATCAGGGAAAAATCTCAAAGACACAATGGTCTTGTGTATATGATTTAAAGAATAAAAAGGTAACGGTTTGTGTGAATCAAAATTATGATGCGAAATACACAATTTCTGTGCTAGAATAAAGCTATGAAAAAGAATGAACAAGTATTAGAAGCGTGGCTTCAAATGACAACCGTTATTAATAATGAGAGAATTACTCCAGATCTTCCTTACAATGAGTCGATGATTTGTCGTTATTTATATCAAAATCAAGATATAAATGTAACCGCAACGGATTTATGCAACTATATGCGCATGCAAAAATCGCAGATGAATCGTACGCTTACAAGTATGGAAAAAAAGGAATTGATTACACGTATTCGTAGTGAACAGGATACTCGTAAAATCTATATCACATTAAATGATTCGATGCTTAAAATTTATAAAACTCAACATGAGAAAATATTAAAAATCGTCGATGAGTTATTCGATAAAATTGGTTATGAAAGACAATCAGAAGTGATTAAATTATTTGATTTGATTACACAAACCGCAAAAGAAATGTTGTAAAGATAAGCTGGATTTCCAGCTTTTTTCTTTTGTTTCATCAAGAGTTCTTTTTTGGTAGAATATAGGTGGCGTTTGGGGAGGTTTATATGAAAAAAACAAATTATGTAAAAGATGTATTGGTTGTTTTATTAGGAAATTTTATGGTAGCAATATCAGTTGCTTTTTTTGTTTTACCAAATAATACATTAACCGGAGGCGTAGCCGGTGTTGCCGTGGCATTAAAACCATTATTACCATTTGTACCATCCGTATGGCTGATCAACATATTGATGATTGGACTCTACGTTGTTGGCGCAATTTTTTTGGGGAAGGCATTTGCACTGAAATCATTGATTTCAACATTTAGTTATTCATTTTTCGTTTCTTTGTTGACTTATGTGACAACTTTATTTCCCAAAGACACATTTGTCATGCAACCCATGTTGGCAAGTATTTATTGTGGGTTGATTTCGGGAATTGGCTTAGGTCTATGCTTTAGAGTGAACGCAAGTACTGGAGGTATGGATATTCCAGCCTTGTTGATTCATAAGTATACTCATATTTCTTCAGGAAATTCAGTAATGATCATTGATGCTCTAACTGTATTGTTGGGAATGTCTACATATGGTGTAGAACCGGCCTTGATTGGAGTGTTATCTGTATTCACATCTGGTTTTGCGATTGATAAAACAATTTTGATTGGTTCAAGTACGGCAATCAACTGTATGGTTATTTCAGATAAATGGTTTGATATTAAAAATCATGTATTAAACAATATGGAGCGTGGTGTTACAATTTTAGAAGGTAAGGGTGGATATACAAATGAATCCAAACCTGTATTGATGATTGTAATTCCACAAAAAATGTATTCGAATTTAGAACACGAAATCATGCAGTTAGATCCAAGAGCTTTTATTATTGTAAATAGTGTTCATGAAGTCGATGGAGAAGGATTTACTTATGAATTGGAATAATCATGTTATCCCGTCTATCTAAGGACGACTTTCAAGACTATTTCATCGTTGATTCTACTAAAATATATCACTTTGATAATCTTTTTGAGAAACGTGTTTTTAAGGCGTGGCGATATCGAGTCATCACGCAGCAGATTCAAGGCTTCATGTAGCGATGAAGTCTTTTCTTTTATATCCTTCATCCCTGACATCTTTTTCCTGGCTTCCCTGACTGCTTTTTGAAGTTCATCCTTCTCCTGGATGAGCGTATCACGACGCTTGACGAACATATCCGGAGTATACATTCCCTCTTCCAGATACTGACACAACTGCCCCATCTTCTCATCTGTCTTCTCAAGGCGCTTTGTAAGTGATTCTAGAAGGCTCTGTGTCTCAAAGGCCTCTTTGTATACATTTGTCTCAATCTGTACTTCAAAGTCCTGTATCTGCTCTTTAAGTGCATTTACAACAAGGTCTATGAAGTCTTCATAAAGAATTGAAGTGTTCGTACAGTATTTCTTCTTCAGACATCCAACACGGTACGGGTGCTCTCTTCCAGTATGGATCTTAAGACCAAGCGAGCCACCACAGACTGAACATTTTGCGAGTCCGGCAAAGATGAAACGAATCTCCTTTGAAGAAGGAACTCTAGCTTTTCTGCAGGCCTCACTATTGGCCAGTTCAAAGATCTCTTCACTTATGATCGGCTCATGCTTTCCCGGTACTGTCTCATAATCAGGATTGTACACACGCTTAGTCTTCAGACATCCATCTTCATACACTTTCACGGACTGGCTTCGGTTCAGTACGATCTGACCGATGTAAACCGGATTGCGTAACATCTTACGGATATTGGCCGGAGTAAAGTGTTTTGCCTTTCTTGGCTTGGCACCCATAGCCTCAAGCTGTTCACCAATATAATGAGAACCATGGCCATTGATGAACAGATCATAGGCCATACGTACATACTGAGCTTCTTCCTCGTTGATCACAAGAGAATGCTCCTTGCCGTTCTTGATCTTGGTGTAGCCATAAGGCGCTACAGAACCGATATAGTTTCCCTGCTTGCGTGACAAGACTCTTCCACGGTTCAGGATCTCCTTGGTATATTCCAAATAGTCAGATCCACGTGAAAGCTCCATCTCAAAGAACTTGCGGTCATACTTCTCAGTCAGATCATAAGTCTTGGGTGGTGTCACAACTAAAGTGTTGGTGTATCGGAAGACATGTACGATCGTACCGCAGTCGAGCATGTCACCACGGCTAAGACGCTGTGGCTCGATCACAAGAACTCCTTTGACCGTGCTGGACTCGATCAGTTTCAGGACCTTCTTCATTTCCGGTCTGTCCTCGATAGTCTCGCCGGAGACGACCTCACGATAGATGTCTTCCTCCTTGATTCGGTAATGGAAGTTTTTCATGGCATACTCCTGTAACTGGATCTCATGCCGGAAAAGAACCTCCTCCACTGTTTCTTCTGGATTATCCTGTCTGCTTTTTCTAAGATACATGATATATTCGCTCATAATAAATCTGTTTCCATCCTTTCTAAAATATGTTAAAATGAGCACTGTAAAAGGTGATTTTAGCAGGTCATAATTTTACAATGCGGATACAGTTCTGTTGGCGCAGACTGTATCGATCTATCCTTCACTGTTGGCGCGGTGAAGGATTTTTTTTATGCTTAAACAGAAAAAGCCTCTCACGAATGAGAGACCTTCCTGCGCATGTAGGTTCACTTAGAATTCTCTACCGCTAGCCAGGTCTCATTCTACTTAAGCACTTCTTTATTGTCAATTATAAAGTTGCAATTAAATTGCCTATATAATAGAAAAAAGCTATCCATGATAGAATAGCTTTCCCATATCTGCGGTGCCCACATGCGATATGAACATGTGTCACCGAAATTTCGGCGCTAAGGCCATAATTCAATTATATTCTAATTGAAGGATATGGAAATGTCAAAATCGAGCTATTCTAAGTTTTCAAAAGCTTATAAAGTAAAAACCTCCAATCCTAGAACAGGAAAGGAGGTCTACTAGTCGCCTCGAAAGCAACCATTTCTTTTCCTATTATATGATTTTATTGTTGAGGTATCAATTGTTTTAATTTATTATTTATCATCCTATTACCTATGGGGTCGCGTTTCACGACCCCATCTGCAAAACTACCAAAACGGTACTTTTGGATACCCAATGGGCTGAATTTATTTCAGCTTATTGTCGAACATAAGATTAAACATATTCAGCATTTTATCTATCTCTTCATCTGTCATGTTTGGAATTGATCTATACAATACTGTGATTGCTTCTTCTTGCTTAGAAGACATTTTTTTTCTTACAGATTTGTTCAACTTCATCAGATAGTCCAAGAAGGTATCCTGGCGTAGTTTGTAAAACAGATGCAATAGGCTCTAATACAGAAGAGGGGATTTTCTCAATTGTTCCATTTTCATATCTGAAGATTGTTGTTCTATCTTTACCGGTTGCTAGAGCTAGGTCATCAACAGATAAACCTAGCTTTTTTCTTCTAGCTTTAATTCTATGCCCTGTGTTCATAGTCTATTTATCCTCCATTATTCTTTCATATTCCATGCGAAGGATCATATTTACTGTATGCTTACCCTTTTCATCTAGGGTTCTGTACTTATCTATAATATCTTTTTCATCTTCAGATAGCGAATTACTTGGAGTAGTGTTTATATGAAACATTTGATCACCATCAAGCATTTCAAATAATTGTATTGTGCTATAGCCCATTACAGATGCGATTTTACCTAAAGCTTCTACACTGGGGTTTGAATCTTCGTTGTTTACTATATTTGTTATATATGTATTAGATAGTTCGCTTTGCCTAGAAAATTCTCTGATAGAGATATCGTGTTCTTTAATATAGTCTTTTATTATCTTTCCTAATTTCATATAGTGCTCCTTTCATGTCAACTATACAATACATAATTTAAAAAATCAATAAAAATGTAATTTATAGTTGACACCAGGCATAGTGTAAACTATAATTGACAATGAAAGGAGTGATCGACATGAAAAACAAAGTAAAAGAATATCGTGTTGAACAAAATCTGACACAAGAGGAATTGGCAAAAAAAGCAAATGTATCTCGCTATTTAATCTCAAGAATTGAGAATGGCGATGATGTTAACATCACTAAAAATACAATGCTTAGTATCGCGGAAGCCTTAAACTCAAATGTGTCAGATATTTTTTTATTCTAACTGTCAACTATAGTGGACGGTTATGGTAAATAAGATATCTGAGATAAAGAAAGGAAACTAAGTAAAATGAATGACCTGCAACAAATATTTAAATATCAAGAAAAAGAAATACGAACAATTGTTATTAATGGGACACCTTGGTTTGTTGGTAAAGATATAGCTAAGACTTTAGGATACTCAAATTTAAATGATGCACTAGCCAGACATGTTGATGATGAAGACAAAATAATGGGAGTCCAAAACGTTACCCCATATATTGTAGACACACAGGGTCGTAAGCAGTACCCAACATTAATCAACGAATCAGGACTGTACTCACTGATATTATCCAGCAAGCTTCCAAGCGCCAAGGAGTTCAAGCACTGGATCACGAGTGAAGTCCTACCACAGATCCGAAAGACTGGAAAGTATGCTCCAAAGCCTTTATCAAGAGAAGAGCTTTTAGCCAAGGCCGTACTGGAAGCCGATACGATGATCAAGGAGCAGAAAGAGCTCATTGAACAGAAGACAAAGGAACTGGAAGAGAAGAATAATAAATTAGAGGAACAGAAACCGAAAGTAATCTTCGCAGAGAGTGTGGTTGCCAGTGACTCGGCCATCCTGGTCAGAGAGCTTGCCCATCTGATCAAGCAGAACGGATTCGCGATCGGTGAGAAGAGATTATATGCCTGGATGCGTGAAAGAGGATATATCTGCAAAGGTTCATGCGAGCCTACACAGAGAGCCTTGGAGCTTGGTCTGTTTGAGATCATAGTACGTACTGTACAGCGCGGAGACAAGAGCCCTCTTGAAACAAGAACAACGAAGGTGACCGGCAAAGGTCAGGTGTACTTCATCAACAAGTTCTGCAGCGGCCGACAGGATGAAGATATCGAGGATGAGGAGAGCCTGGTGTGAAAGGGGACACTAAGCTGAAGGACTTCAGAAACCATACAGGCCTGGAACAGAAAGAAATGGCGAAGGAGATACATGTTTCACCTTCATACTACTGCAAGGTTGAAACGGGATATCGAAAACCGAGCTATGCATTCCTGCTTAAGTTCAAGGACAGATTTCCAGATGCGAACATTGACGAGTTGTTTTTCAGTAAATAAAAACTGCCAGTTGTTAAGGAACTGACAGCGCACTCTTTGTTTACTTCTTCAACGCCCTTAACCTGTTGATACCATCAACTTCAAGCAGTTCGCCTCTGCTATAAAACCCCTATAAGATGGATGGATCGTTGAAACTTCTCAGTAAAGACCATAAAGACACAGTCTCTCCTAGTTTACGACTTTTGTTTGTCTGGTACTGCCTGAGGTACGCAGAATGTAGTTCTCAACTATCCCAGAAGAATAGGGAAGGTCAAAAGTTTTTTCAACTTAATCACCTCCATATTAATACTATCACAATATGGAAATTAACAGAAAGGAAGAAGTTATATGAGAAAAGAAAATGTCATCAGGGGAAGAATTCTGAAGGAAAAGGCACAAATGGTGCGAGTAAATGTGCCTTTAGTGATAGACAGAAAAGAACTTGCTAGGTCTACTTGTCATTCTCAGAAGTCAGCCACAAATGATAGGCTTTCAAAAGCTCTAGAGACGTTCGGTAAGAGATCACGGGGACTTTAGAAAGAAGTATGCTACGAGCATACAAAGGGAGAATAGAAATGGCACTTAAATTATCCGAACTAACAAAAAAAGAACAAGAAGCTATCTTAAAAGACAAGAATCTTGTTCAATGCCCAAGTTGTTCAAACCTTGTATTAAAAACGGATCACTATTGTGGACTGTGTGGAAAAAGACTTTTCTTTACAGATTCACAGACGACATCAACTAAAAGTTGATAAAGCGCATTTGAAATGTAACTAGAAGCTTTCTTCCAGGATAGATAGTATCATCGAATTTTCAAAAATACACATAAATATGAAATTTCTCTGAACGGTATTTGCGGTGCCATTTCCCAGGTTAGAAAGGAAAACCTGTCGCCGCAAGATACTGGGTCCTGTAATTTCGTTCGAGTCATATGACGACGCTCTTTCAGTCTGCGCTCTATCTACCTCACATTCAAAGCAACTGAAGGAAAAAGTAGTCAAAAAAATATAATAAAACCCTTTAGCAGAGATCCAGAAGCTTTTAGCAAGGACATGAAGATACCAACTTTTCGCAAAAGACAAAATGTCCTAGTGAAGTGGCACCACAAATGCCGCTCAGAGATAAGAAAGGAAACATATGTACGAAACAAAAGAAGATTATGAAAGACTGAGAAAACAGTTTATTAAGGAATATGGAATCGATGAAGCAACAGAAGAGTTCTTCCAGGTTCTGTATAAGAAAAGACTGCAATATCATCTGATCATCGCAGTCCTAAGCTCATTAGTACTACTACTGTTAGTACTGAGACTATTAGAGATGTGATACCTGCAACAAGCTGCGGCCACAGTGTTCCATAGAAGAATCGGTTTCTTCTCCAGACACAGTATCTGAAGTAAGTATCCGTCAGTTCATAGAAAGTGGACTTCATGACTTTAGTCTTCGTTGTATCACTGAATTCATAGCGGGCCTCAAGAAAATGTAATGCAGCAAGCTTTCTGGTAGTTTCTTTACCAAAGTAGGCCTCCGTTACCTGTTTCTTGATCCAGCGCAAACAGAACAGTTTATATCGTTCACGGATATAAAGATTTATATTTTCAAAATTAGTATTCATAAGTATTCCTCCTGACTTAATTATATCAGGAGATAAGAAAGGAAATAACATTATGCCAACCGCAAAATCAACATCTAGAGCAAAGGCCGTAAAGAAGGCCGATGCCATTATGGAACAGCAGTGTGAGCTTGCTCCATTCGCAAACAATTCACATGAAACAGAGTATACAAGAATGATGCACAGATACTCTGAACTGGATAAAAGAGAGAAGGCAGTCTCAAGAAAGCAGACAGTTGCTAACTTAGTGCTTTTTGTTGGAGTACTGCTTGTGATCAGCTGCCTTGTAGGCACATGGTTTGTCTGCAGTACGATCCAGTCGCTTCAGTTATAGAAAGGAGGTTTGATCCAGATTGAGTGTAACCGTAGTTGCTTCAAATGATCCACAGTTTGAAGAAGTACTAAGAAAGTCAGTCATCGACTTTATCCGTAATGTGGAAAAGGAAAAACTAGAAAAGAAAAAATGATGAATAACGTGGAAGCGTCTCGAATCTTACAACCTGAACACTGTGCATACTGGCCAGGTCAAGCCAGTATCCATAATACACATCGACTAAGTTGCTCTTGTTGTAAATATCTTCCTATTAAAAATTTATATCACAACGCATGGTGTTCAGGTTGTAGGACTCGAGAAGACATAAAAAAATGAGTCACCGGGACGAAACGCTGACTCATTGCTAAGATTCGAAATGTCTTTAGCTTCCTACATTATATCACATTAGAAAGGAAAACAGAAAAAATGAATGATGATTTAAAAACAAGAATCAAAGAGTTGAAAGAAGAACTCGAACTGCTTGAAAAAGCAACAGATGCAGAGGACAAGACCCTGTTCACAATCACGGCAAAGATAGCCAGTCATAGTGATAAGGAAAGTCATATTGTAATCGGTGCAGACTACAACGACGAACAGATGGCTTTACTTTGCTACCTAGCCGGTATAAAAGTTTCTGAAACCCATAAGGGTATTGAGAAACTGGTTAGCGGACTCTCAAATGACTTTGTTCAAATGATGCTTGAACACGCTGAGAATGTCAAAAACACAATCGTAGAGGAGGATGAATAAAAATGTACTATCAGTTAACTATGCAGTTCAGTCTGGAAGAGATTGACAATGCCAAGAAGATCCTGGATCTAGCCAAAGAGTTAGATGTGAAAGGAATGGATTCGTTAGGTCCATTACCTGAACCAGAAACTTTTGCCTGGGAAGAGAATAAAAAAGCTCCATCTCAAAAGAATAAGGCAACTGAGAATGAAATTACGATGGCCAAAAATTGGGTGCCTCAAGAAGAACCTGTTTATGAGACTGCAAAGGCTGAAGCAGTAAAACCTCAGACAGTAGAACACAGCTTTGAAGAGTTACGTGGAGCCTGTGCTGAATTCAAGCAGACACATGGACTTGAAAAGCTTCTAGCTATCTTTGCTCAGTTTGGACAGAAGAAATTAACAGATATTCCTAAAGAACGTCATCAGGAATTGTGGGAGGTACTGCATGCCTAGTTTACATGCGGTCCTTTCCGCATCCAGTTCAAACCGGTGGATCCACTGTACACCATCGGCAAGACTGGAAGAACATGTGACGGAAAAAGCCAGTATCTATTCAGCCGAAGGAACACTGGCTCACTCGAAAGCCGAAGAGAAGCTTCGTAACTATGTAGAAGGCCATCCTCGCAGGAAATTGAAATGTGAGGATGGCGAAATGGATGAATGTACTACCGCTTATCGTGACTACGTTATCGAGGTTCTGAACACAGAAAAGAAGACATGTGAGGACGCCAAACTGGATATTGAGGTTCAGTTGGATCTGACTCCATGGATTCCTGAGGGCTTTGGTACAAGTGATGTCGTTATCGTAAGCGACAATACACTGCACGTTATCGACCTTAAATATGGAAAAGGAGTGCCTGTATATGCACCTCATAACTCTCAGTTGCTGATCTATGCAGCAGGAGCTCTTCATGAGTATGAAGCCTATTATGCATTTGACAAGGTGAAGATACATATCTTCCAGCCTCGTCTGGATCATATCAGTACCTATGAGATCTCAACCGTAGACTTGTGTGACTACATGGAGAATGTCATCAAGCCTGCAGCCAAGAAAGCCTGGGATGGCCAGGGAGAACAGGAAGCGGGCAAGTGGTGTCAGTTCTGCAAGGTGAAAGCCAACTGTAAGGAAAGAGCCAAGATGAACGTTGCGATTGCAGAACAGAACAAACTCTATGATGCCATGCTTCTTACCGATGATGAGGTCGCATCCTTGCTTCCTAGACTGAGTGAGATGAAAAAATGGTGTGCCGACATCGAGGAGTTTGCCTTGAACCAGGCTCTGTCAGGTGTTCATTACAAAGGCTACAAGGTAGTTGAAGGAAGAAGCAGTCGAAAGATCGTGGACGCGGATTCCGTGCAAAAGCTATTAATTGACGAAGGGTTTAAGGAAGACGAATTTCTTAAGCCAAAGGAGCTGTTATCCATCACAAATTTGGAAAAGCTTGTCGGTAAGAAGAAGTTCACCGAATTGGCCAGTCCATATATCAACGAGCCCGAAGGAAAACCGACATTAGTAGAAGAGTCAGACAAGCGTCCTTCGATCGTTAAGACCGGAGTTGAGGACTTCCAGGATGAAGTCCAGTAGACATTAGAAAGAAAGTAGAGGTAATTACAATGTCAACAATTCAAAAAGCAAAAACAGGAGTCGTAAGATTCACATTCTGCCATTTGGCAGAACCATATGCATATGCAGATGGGCCTAACAAGAAATACAGTGTGGACATTCTGATCGATAAGTCAGACAAGGCTACATTGAATACGATCAAAGCTAACTATGATGCTGCTAGACAGAAAGGTATCAACGACTATGGTAACTCGTTTGCGACAAAGGCGACACCTTTCATCCGTCCTGTGGGCCCTGATAAAGGACTATTGGTCGACTGTGATCAGGATCCAAGATTAATGTTGGATGCAAACTACAAGGGAATGTACAAGTTAAGTGCTAAATCGACTACAGCACCGGATGTATGCAAGATCCAGGGCGGTCAGTTGGTGATCATCCCTAAAGAACAGATTGCATCAGAAGTCTATTCAGGATGCTACGGAAAGATCACATTCAACTTCTTCCCATACATCAAGGGAACAGGCGGAATCTCTTGCGGCTTGTCTAACGTGTTGAAGACAATGGATGGTGACTACCTTGGTGGTCGTGCTTCTGGTACATCTGATTTTGCAGATGAAGTAGAAGGCACTGATGACAATGGCTGGTTATAAGAATCTTCTTCATATAGACCTGGAAACCTATTCAAGTGTAGATCTTGGAAAAAGCGGAGTATACAAGTATGCAGAGAGTCCTGACTTCAGGATTCTCTTATTTGGATATGCCTTCAACGATGAACCAGTAACTGTGATAGACATAGCCAATGGAGGACGTCTTCCTATACCGATTTTAAATGCACTTACAGATGAGAACATTATCAAGGTAGCCCATAATGCCAACTTTGAAAGAGTCTGTCTGACAAGACATTTAAAAGACCTGCAGGTACTGGATAACTGGTACTCGAAGGACTTTGACAAAAAGCTAAGCTATGAAGGCTTTCTTCCACCTGAACAGTGGAAGGATACGATGATCATGGCCGTAGAACATGGCTATCCTGGTGCTCTTGCTTCCTTAGGTCCTGCTTTAGGACTGGATGAGGACAAAGTCAAGCTAGCAACCGGTAAGCGCCTGATCCAGTACTTCTGCTGTCCTTGCAGGCCAACTAAGGCCAATGGCGGAAGAACGGTCAACCTTCCAAAGCATGCACCGGATAAGTGGGAGACCTTCATCGAGTACAACAAACGTGATGTTGAGTCTGAGCAGGCTATCTACAATACACTGGATGCCATGGGTGAGATTCCTGACTTCGAGTGGGAGAACTGGTACATGGACCAGCATATCAATGACAGAGGTATCCAGGTAGCCGTTGACCTGATCCAGTCTATATGGAACTACCATGAAGAACTGAGTGAAAGCCTTGCAAGAGAGGCTAAGGAAATTACAAAGCTGGATAACCCACAGAGTGTCATGCAGTTGAAACAGTGGCTGTTTGACACGCAGGGTATCACAGTGAACAGTATTACAAAAGAAGTCGTTAAGGACCTTTTAAAAGAGGATATAAGCGATGATGCAAGAAGAGTTCTTGAGATACGTCAGGAACTTGGAAAGACAAGTGTCAAGAAATATGAGGCCTTCATCCGTTCTGCATGCGGTGATGGAAGAGTCAGAGGATGCTTCCAGTTCTTTGGAGGCCGTACAGGAAGATGGGCCGGTCGGTTGATCCAGCCACAGAACTTCCCGAGAAATTCTTTTGATGATATGGAGACGGCTCGTAATCTGGTAGCTCAGAAGGACTGGCCAACACTGGAAGCTCTTTACGGCTCAATGAACGATGTCTTCTCAACACTGATAAGAACAATGATCATACCTCGTCCTGGAACCGTATTTGCTATTGCCGACTACAGTGCCATCGAGGCACGTGTGATTGCATGGCTAACGAGAACAACATGGCGCCAGGATGTCTTCAAAAACGGAGGCGACATCTATTGTGCGTCTGCCAGTCAGATGTTTGGTGTTCCTGTTGAGAAACATGGGGTAAACGGACATTTAAGGCAGAAAGGAAAGATCGCCGAGCTGGCACTTGGATATGGTGGCGGAACGGCAGCACTGGAAGCCTTTGGCGCCAGCAAGATGGGGATCGAGCCGGAACAGCAGCAGGAGATCGTAACAAAATGGAGACAGGCCAGTCCGAATATTCCTAATTTCTGGTATGCCTTAGGGCATGCATTTGAGAAGGCTATCAATGGAGGCTATACACAGCTTGACCGCAACATGGCTGTATTCAAGTCACACGGCAATGTGTACATCCAGCTTCCTAATGGAAGAAGGATAGCCTATGTTTCGCCGTGTATCGAAGAAGGCCAGGTCAAGTTCATGGGCTTGAATCAGACTACACGTCAGTGGTGCTGGATTAACACGTGGGGCGGTAAGCTTACGGAAAATGTAGTTCAGGCCATTGCTCGAGACTGTCTATGCGAGACGATGAAAGGCTGTGACCTTATAGGCGTTGACTGTGTCATGCATGTACATGATGAGGTCATATGTGAAGCTAATACCTGCATTGAACAGGAGGCTTTTGAAAAGCTGCTGGAAGTAATGGCCAAACCTATTGAGTGGGCACCGGATCTGATCCTTGTGGGTGATGGATTTACAAGTACCTACTACAAGAAAGATTAATAGTATGAAGAAATATAAAAGAGAAATCATTGTCGGCATCCTTTGGGTACTTGTCTTTAGCTTTCTGATATGGATGCTGAAGCTTGTGTTTGGACTGGATGTCGCAGAAGCACCTAGACTTGGTGCATGACAGGAGAATGACGATGTCAGCTAAATGGATAGATGCAGAGGACAAACTTTTAAGACAGCTTACTTCTATCGGACTGAACGCAAAGCAGATACACAGTACGTACAGTACTCTGCTTCAGGGGCGCTCGGTAAAAGCTATCGAACAAAGACTCTGTTATTTAAATAAACCCGCAGAACAGAGAAGGCAGGACGATATGGCCAGTATGGATGATGTAGACCGTCTGATCGAGGCAATAGACAATGCAAGAGATCGCATCTGCAACCGTCTGGACAGTATCGCTCTGTCACTGGCTCATCTGAACCGGACCATGGAAGAACCTGCACAGGATACTGTTTTATCAAAGGAGACCATGCAGGTCTTCCAGAATATCAAAAAAGTCAGTACAGAGACACTGGACTCTGTAAACACAATCAGAAATGATCAGAAGAATATTCTGAACCGAATGAAAGATAAGAACAAGCAGACAGAAAGGAGATAACGCATGAAGATTGCCACATGTAAGAACCGAAGACAGAGACAGTACTACAACCATGAAATGTCGTGGCAGGCTCTGATGGATAAGCTGAGCGTTACGAAAAGAACAAGTGAGACCGTAGCACAGTATGCATCCATGACAAGAGACCAGCAGTCAGAAATCAAGGATGTAGGAGGCTTTGTTGCAGGGGAACTACGAGAAGGGAAACGAAACAATCAGTCAGTTATCTCCAGAAGCTGTATTACACTGGATGCAGACTTTGCACCTGGTAACTTCATTGATCTGATCAATGAGAAAGCAAACTTTAAAGGATGTATTTATTCAACACATAAGCATACATCAGAACATCCAAAGTTCAGATGGATCCTTCCTTTATCCAGGAACGTGAATCCGGATGAATACGAGTTTCTGGCCAGATGGGTCGCCTCAAGAATCGATATGGATATCTTTGATGATACGACCTATCAGCCGGCTCGTATGATGTTCTGGCCATCGACTTCAAGCAATGGAGACTATGTCTTCAAAGAGATTGACGGCATACTGCTCAATGTGGATATCGTGTTGAAAAATGTAGACGATTGGACAGACATGAGCTTCTGGCCACGTTCGTCAAGAGAAACTGAATTACATAAGAAGATTACAGGCAAGCAGGAGGATCCATTAACGAAATCCGGATGGATTGGTGCCTTCTGCCGAGCTTACAACATACATGAAGCAATCGCTAAGTTTATTCCGGAGGACTATGTACCTGTGGATAACGATGCGAACCGCTACACCTATGCCAAGGGGTCTACTGCCGGAGGTCTTGTTATCTATGAAGACAAGTATGCCTACAGTAACCACAATACCGATCCAACCGGACAGATGCTATGCAATGCCTACGATCTTGTAAGACTGCATCTGTGGCCGGATGCTACAGACAGTGAGTCCAATGGTTTCATGGTTGAAATGATGCAAAAGGATGACCTTACAAGAAAGCAGCTGGCAAAAGGCAAGCAGAATGAAATACAGAATGACTTTGCCGATGAGACACAGGAACGCAGTACAAAGACAGTAGAACCAAGTAAAGACGAAGCAAACTGGCTTGAAAACCTGGATGTCGACAAACATGGAAACTTCAGAATGACTACGGACAACATCGTTAAGATCCTGATGTGTGATCCAAAACTGAAGGACTCCATCGGCGGCAATGATCTGTTTGCTCAAAAGCCGGTCAAGACAGGAAGTCTTCCATGGTGGAAGTTCAACCCAACTGACAGGACCTGGAACGATACAGATGATGCCTCGCTTCGCTACTATCTTGAAAAGACCTATCACATCGTGGCCAAGGGCAAGATCGATGATGCTGTAGCCTACGTACAGGAACAGAACAGCTTTCATCCGGTACGTGACTACCTGGACAGTCTTGAGTGGGACGGAGTGCCTAGACTGGATACCTTGTTTATCGACTATCTTGGAACGCATGACAGTGCCTATACAAGAGCCGTAGCCCGTAAGTCGATTACGGCTGCCGTGAACCGTATCTATGTACCTGGATGCAAGATGGACTATATGCCTGTACTTGTAGGTCAGCAGGGTATCGGTAAATCACATATGCTCAGTATCCTTGGTGGTGACTGGTTCTCAGATTCAATCACTACGATTGCAGGAAAAGAAGGATATGAGGCACTGCATGGATCATGGATCGTTGAGTGGTCTGAATTATCTGCAGCTAGAAAAGCAGACATCGAATCCATGAAGCAATTTATCTCAAAACGTGATGACAGATACCGTAAGGCCTACGCAAGACGAGTTACGGACAATCCAAGACAGTGTGTTTTCTTCGGTACGACGAATGACACAGAGTTCTTAAGGGACTACACAGGTAACCGTCGTTTCTGGCCAATTGGAACAGATCCAGAGCGTGCAACAAAGGTTGTATTCACGCAGCTTCCTAAAGAACGTGATCAGATCTTTGCTGAAGCAAAGCAGAGATTCAAGGAGCATGAACCTTTATTCCTGGATGGAGAACTTTTGAAAGAAGCTCAGCAGGCTCAGGAAGAGTACACATACAGAAGTGTGCGTGAGGACATGGTTCGTGAGTACCTGGATAGAAAACTTCCGGCTAACTGGCTGGATATGGAAGTGGGTGCTCGTGTTCAGTGGCTTGAGAATCCAAAGAATGAAGGCATTGAAGAACGTGACTGTGTGAGTCTATTAGAGATATGGTGCGAGGTATTCAACGATGTAAAAGTAAGATTCTCAAACTCAGATCAAAGAGAACTGAAAGCTATCATGGATCACATTGGCTGGAAGCGTACTGGATCCATAAGACAGCGCGGTGCTTCCTATGGAAAACAAAGAGTCTATTTAAGGCCAAAGAAGTAACAACAATTTGAAAGGAAAACAAATATGGAGAATAAACTAACAGATTTGAACAACATTCTCTTCGAACAGATCGAGCGTCTAAATGATGACGATCTGCATGGTGAGGCATTGAAGCAACAGATCAAGAGAAGCAAGGCAATTGAAAGTGTTGCCGGTATGATTATTGCCAATGCCAATACAGTGCTAAAAGCAGAGAAGCTGAAAATGGAGTATGCAATGGATGACAGAGACCCTAGTCAGGTACCTGAGATGTTAAGAATCGAAGACAGAAAGAAGATAGGATAATGCCTAAGTATTTACTCAGTAAAGAGCAGCATGACTACCTGGTCAGTATCATTGAGGGAAGAAGAGTTAGTGAAGTGACTAAAATGCTAAATGAGCACTTCGGTACTTCCTTTACAGAAAATCAGATAGACGCCTACAAGCATAATCATAAGTTGAAAAGTGGTATCAACCCAGGACGATGTCTTGGAAGCTGTAGAAAATACACTATGGAACAGATTGAATATCTAAGAGAAATCGCTCCCGGAAGAGGAACCGATGAAATCGCGAGGATGTTCAATGAACGATGGGGTACAAACTATACACGTCAGCAGATACAGTCCATCAAGAAGAACTACAAGATCGTCTCAAGTTGGGACGCCCGGTTTAAAAAGGGTCATGTTCCAGTTAACAAGGGTACTACAGGCATGTTCAATGTTGGTGGTAATATTGGAAGCTTCAGTAGAGGCCATAGGCCAGATAACTGGTGCCCTATTGGAACTGAGACTGAGAGCAAGGATGGCTACGTGTATGTAAAGATAGCGGACAAGTACAAAGGAAAGAAAAAGGATAACTGGAAGGCCAAGCACATACTTATTTATGAAAAAGCACATGGGCCTATCCCTGAAGGATATAAATGTGCTTTTCTAGACGGTAATAGAAGAAACTATGACCTAGATAATCTTATTCTCGTTAGTAAGGCCGAAAGTGCTTATATGGCTCGAAAAAGGCTGTATACAGATGATAAGGAACTGACACGGTCTGGTGTAGCACTTGCTAGGCTTGGTACAACGATTGCTAAGAAAGGAAAGAACAAATGAAAGACAAGATGTGGGACTTTCTCGAAAAGGGACAGAACAGTAGTGGAAACCCGGAAGGCCTGGAAAGTCTAGTTGATGAACTGATTCACATGACATCACAGAAGACTGCAGGACAGAACCGCAGTGACAACAAGAAGGATCTTCCATTTGCCACAGTCGACCTTTTAAGATGGTCTATCGTTTGCGAGGCTACAGCTCTTGTGCTGGATAAGAGATGGCCTGAAATTAAGAAGTTATTTGAAAAGGAGAACAAACAATGAATCCAGAAATTGAATTGCACACAGATTTTGAAACTTTTACAGAAGATCATACTGAAATTGCAGATCACTATAATCGTAATCAGTGGCTCTATGAATTTGGTGATATCAAAGTAAGTGTGATCTGCCATATGCTTGAAAGAAAAATTATAACTTATGGAGACGCTTATGCACCATTTGAGTTAGCACTTATAGGTGCTGATAATGGAATGATCGGTGATCCTATTGGATATTTAACAGAAAAGAAAGTAAATCGAATCCTTCACAAGATCGACAAAGCCATAAAGATGAAACAGGCTATCAATAAGGACTTTGTGGAAAGATTAGAAGGTTGCTGATATGACAAAAGCAAATGAATACTGCAAGCAGGCAATTGAAATGAACAAGATAGCACAGGGTGACAAAGTGGATATGATCAATCATCCTAAGCATTACTGCAGAGAGGATGCTATAGAATGCCTTGATGAGATGAGGCTTGTGTTTGGTGATGATATCGTAGCAGCCTTCTGTCTATGCAATGTATGGAAGTACCGCTACAGAGCCGCCAGCAAGGGCCAGGAAGAAGATCTGAAGAAGTCAGACTTCTATATGCGTAAGTATAAGGAGCTTATTAATAAGGGACTATTGCAAAGAGACAAGTCACTGCAGGAACTGCAAGAAGCTGTTTTCTTTGATCTGCACAGACAGGAGCATGAGGACAAAGTATGACATTCGAAGAATTTAAAGAGATCAACAAGAAATACGGGTTACCTAGAAAGTGGATAGATGAATTTGAGAATATTGCAAAAGAAGAATATGAAGAACATGTAAAGCAGCTAGCTGAAGTGATTGAGGATATCTTCAATAATGCTCCTGATGAGGAGGATGATTTTTAATGGCAAAGGGGCATAAAAAGATAACTGGAATGTATTGTTATAAAGGTAATGGATGCACGAGCAGATTCTGTGAATTTTGCTATAACGGTGATAAATATGAAGAAATTAAAAATGAATGTGAAAATCTAGTGGACGAGATGATTGAAGAAAGAATTGATGAGTTAATTGAAACATACAATGACAAAATAGATAAATGTCGAAAAGATAGAGAAGACTATAAATTTGCTTTAATTGGAAGTGCTAATGAAAATACTAGTGTTTTAATTGAAAGATATGCTAGCTGTATTGTGTGTTGTGATAACGAAATCGAAATGTATGAATCGTTTATTGAATCGTTAGAATATGCAAAGACAGGAGAAAGAAAATGAAGAAATTGAATATGAATAAGCTGTATAAACTGCTGGATTCTATCAGTGATAAATATCGTGATCCAATGACTGAAAACGCAGAGTACGCTTCATATACAAAGAAATTAGTTGATCTGTATGAAAAAGAAATAGGAAACAAAGCAAAGGATATCGAAACACTGGACACTTGCCTGGATCTGATAGATGTATTCATTAAAGTCTATTTATGTAGAAAAGGTGGGTGCGAAAAATGTCCTTTAGTTCATTACACAGAACCTGATCATCTTACAGCATGTGATTTTGATGATTTTGTTGCATCTATTATAGATCTAGAAAAATATTTAGAGGTAGATGGGAATGAATAAATATCAAAAATTGTTGCAAGTTCTTGAAAAAGAACATCAATTTGCGTGCGAAGCAGCAGATATAGAAGAGACTGCTCGTGCAAAGGTATATTTTCAATTATTGAGAAATCTAACGGATAAAGAAACACCAAAGAAACCTATTGATATTGAGTTTGGACCATGCGGCGATTTGATGCTGTGTTGTCCAACTTGCGAGCATGGAGTTGTGCCAATTCCATCATATCGCGGAAACAAATATTACCTTCGTTGTCCATTCTGTGGGCAGAAGTTGAAAGAAGAGGATGAAGATGAAAGAAGAGGATGAAGATGAAAATGAATAAATATCAAGAAGCTTTAAAAAGATTAGAAGGAATGGTTTTAACCAGCCCATTCAAAAATGATGGTGGTGATGGTGTTGTAGACATGAACGACCTGTACAAATGCGGAACGCAACTGCAAAATGAATATCTTCATGATTTAAATATATTGAAAGAATTAGTTGATAAAGCAGATTCATTGGAATGGATTCCTGTAACTGAAAGACTTCCGAAAGAATACGAGAGTGCCTTTGCTAAATACTATGGCACAGATCAATGGAATAATTCTTTATGGAGAGCAAAGTCAGAAGAGGTACTTGTATCTATTGAATATGATGATAGCCATAGAACTGTTACAACATCATTCACAATGGATGGTGAATGGCGCATAGAGAGAAGACGAGTACTACATGATCTTAAAGTTATTGCTTGGATGCCACTGCCTAAGCCGATGAAAGAAGAGGAAAAATAACGATGTACTCAGATACAGAATATCTAAATAAATTAGAAATCGTACAGAAGCTGGTTGGAAATTATGAGACGATTGGAGATGCAAGTATTGATCCTGATCGGGTAAAAAATTTAGAAGAATTATGCATGCTAACCGGAGAACTGGTAGAAATAATTGCTGATGAGGCTTATAAGATCAAGAGGTATGAAGGCTCAGTACAGAGTAGTGGTGATGTTTCAATCCACTGCTTAAAGTACATCAAGGAACAGGTAGACGATGCACTGGATGACCTGGAGGAATATATAAAATGATGGCTCATGAGTTATTTGAAAAACTTGGATACCTAAGAGAACTCGATGATGATTACATTGTGTATGTTGAAAGAGGTAATCCATGGAATTATTTTAAATTCGTAAATAGACATGTAACGTTCCCAAGTCAAAACGGGCTAAGTTATTCAACAATTAGTCCTGGATTTGCAAAAGCAATTTACATGCAGATGAAGGAGCTAGGTTGGTTATGATTTCAAGAAATAAATACTGGTTTCCTGATGAAGATGGGACATATGCTTTGTTTTATACCCGGTTCTATGAGCCTGAAGTCATAGCAAAAATTTCAAAGGATCCTGAAACGGATGACTATATTTGTGAATATTTTGGAAAGCTTGGTGATGACTGGGACTATCTGCTAGCTTCAACAATTGAGGAAGCTATGGAAGAGGTCGAGGACATAATTGTGTTTGAGCTAGGTAATAAAGTTGATGATCTGCATGATGAAATCGAACTCTTGGAAAGAGCTATAAAAGATCTTGAAGGAGAAGATGGTGAAAGCTAAAGAGATGTTTGAAAAGCTGGGGCTTTATGGAAATTACTGTGAAGCTTCTTTATACTATCGGACAAAGGATGATAAAGGGCCATACCAGAGTGTTGAATTTTATTATCCAGACAAAACGATCGTAGGCAATTTTCAAGATAACGGCTGTTTAACAGTTGATGAATTAAAGGCTATTTACAAGCAGGCAGAAGAACTGGGGTGGCTATGATGAATGCAAAAGAAATGTTTGAGAATCTTGGTTATTCATTAGAAGTGAATAACCAAGATTTAATAAAGTATTCAAGGAATGTGTGTGGTTATACATTTTTCAGGTTTAGACTTAAGGAAAAGGAATTTTGTTCAGGATATCAGTCAGTAGCTCATACCACTACACGAAATGAATTAAAAGCGGTCATCCAACAGTTTAAAGAATTAGGTTGGATTGAAGAAGAGAAACCGCAAGAGACTAATCTAGATCACTATAAATATGATATAGTGGAGCGCTTTATGGATGATTTAGCCATGGCTGACAAAAAAATTAGGACATGCCAGACAACAAGTTGTAGTGATTGTGAGTTTTCAAAGGAGAACGGTGAATGCATTGGTAAAAGCAAAATAAAAAAATGGTTTGATCAACCGTACAAAAAGCCAACATACAAGTTAACACAAAGCGAATACGATATGCTGGATACAATATTCGAAAAGGAAGCTAGGTTTTCAGCAGTGTATTTGATTGGTGAATTAAAGAAGAAGGGCTATTTCGAAAATATTAAATGTGATAGTAGGGTGCTGGTTAAAGACATTCTAGCAAACTGTGAGGTGATCCAATGATCTACTTTATGGTTGGGCTCTTTGCTGGAGGGCTAGGTGCGATGATGTTGTATTCCGTTATCGTGTCCGAAAGGATCAACAGTCTGGAATACCAGAATGAACAGTTGATGTATGAACTGGAACAAAGAAATAAGGATCTATTAGCGTACAGATGCATGTATGCAAGCGCCTATGATGGATTTGAGGATACAAAATGAACAGAGAATTTATAGATGCAGGTATCAGGCTGCATGTGACGGTTGAAAGCAAGGATGCACTTAGGAAGCTGGAAAAACTGATGGTGTCTTTATGGCATACAACTAGAGAACAGACACGTGAAGATGAGGAGCTGAATGTGCATAGTATTGAGTCAGAAATTTACAGAAGAATACAGGAGAGTGAAAATGAAAAAGAAGAAATTTGTTATGACTAAGGAGACAAACTTAGAACATTATCTTGAACAGATTAAGAAAATTGAGGACTATGATTCCTTCTGTATCAGAAAGGACGATCAGGCATTATGCGCTTGTGGAGAAGTAGATTGTGATAGATGTCTATTTGGAGACGAGGGTAACTGTGCTGCTGCTAGAATATACTGGATGGCATGTACGTATATCGAAGACAGTCGCTATCGTCTGACAAAAGTTGAATGGGATATCCTGGATGCCTATGTTCAGGAAAGTTATCTAGGCACGTTCAAGCAGTTTAGTAATCTGATGTGCATGAAGGAAAAAGGCTACTTTAAGAATGTGGATCCAGGTAAAGAACTGAAGGAAATCCTGGAAAATTGTGTTGTGATCAAACACAAAGATTAGAAACAGGACCGTTTCCAAAAGCGTGCTTCTGGCAACAGTGGGCAACAATGACGACAATTTGTGAAAAAACATAAAAAAATCACATGGAAACCAAGGAAACAGTGAAGATAAAAAATGGCAACAGTAAATTTGAGAGCGTTGTCGGCAAATCTGTTTTAAATAAAAGCTATTTCATAGCAAAGCAACAGTGGAAACAGTAATTTTGTTAACTTAATAAATATATATAAATGTATATAATGTGTGCACATATGTATACGCGCGCGTAACAATATATAGTAAATATGATATATATAGAGAAAAAGTTGGGACTACCGTTTCTTCGTTTCCACTGTGTCCTGACATAGAAAGGGAGGTAAAAACAATGAATCGAGAAACAAACAAGGTCTATATAGGACAGTACGGCATCGAGATGCAAAGTCTTGTGGCCGTTGAAGAACTGTCTGAACTGCAGAAGGCCATCACAAAGCTGATCCGATATCCTGAAAAAAGTACCAAGCCACTTGAGTATAAAGGCTTACGTTCCAATCTTGTGGAAGAGATGGCTGATGTACTGATCGTCATGGATCAGATGAAATATTACTATGGCATAAGCGATGATGAGATCAATGACATCATCCAGGCTAAACAGGAACGCATGATGAAGAATTACAGGGAGGGGCTTCAATGATCACAGAATCAAATGTAGAACTCTATCTTGTGAATAAGATCAACTCTATTGGCGGTCTAGCGATGAAGTTTACAAGTCCAGGGCTTTCCGGTGTACCAGACAGACTCATACTCTACAGAGGCTTTGCCTTTTTTGTTGAACTGAAAAAGCCACATGGCAAACCCCGAGAACTTCAGAAGAAGATGGCCAAGCGAATAAGAAGCCGAGGTATCAAGGTGTTCTGTATCTCAACCAAGGAACAGGTCAATGAGCTTGCAGCAATGCTTGAATCCGGTATCGAGCCAACGGAGCAGCACTTTGATCGAATTTAAGCCGCATGCCTATCAGAAGAAGGCTATCCAGTTCGGCCTGGATCATGAAAGATGTGGTCTTCTTCTTCCTATGGGTGCAGGAAAGACAGTAACTACACTTACGATACTGAATGAATTAATAGGTATCGAAGTAGCGAGGATACTGATCATAGGTCCTGTGCGTGTCATAAAGAGCACATGGCCAGACGAGATACAGAAGTGGTCTCATACTAAGGACATAAAGTTTTCAGTTGTTGCAGGCACTGCTACACAGCGTAAGAAGGCATTACAGGTGGATGCACAGATCTACCTTATCGGAAAAGAGAATGTGACATGGCTTGTAGAACAGAACCTGTTTGATTTTGACATGGTTGTCATCGATGAACTTTCCACATTCAAGAATCCAGGTTCCAAAAGATTCAAGGCACTTCGTAAGATGATGCCGTTGACTGAGCGCTTCATAGGTCTAACGGGTACTCCTGCCCCCAAGGGAGTGCCTGATCTGTGGGCCCAGATCTATCTTATGGATCAGGGTGAAAGACTTGGCAGAACATTGTCTGAGTTCAGAGCCAGGTATCTTAAGCCAGGAAGACAGAATGGCCATGTCGTGTACGACTGGAAAGTGCGTGATGGCTGCGAAGAACTGATATACGAAAGAATCAGTGATATCTGCATGAGCCTTGATCAGAAAGACTGTGCTGAGCTTCCCCCTGTTCAGTACATCAAGGTCAAGGCCAGCATGTCAGAAAAAGCCATGAAAGCATATACAACATTTAAACGCGAAAAAGTGCTAGAATTTGAGAGCAATGAAGAACTGATGGCTGTGAATGCAGGAGTCCTTTGTGGCCAGCTGCTGCAGATGACCTCAGGAGAAATCTATATCAAGGATGAATTTGGTGACAATGTAGGAACGAAAGTGATACATGATGCAAAGTTGAATTCTTTAGATGATCTGATTGAATCAGCTAACGGAAATCCGGTTATGGTGTTCTATTACTACCGCCATGAGCTTTCACGAATAAAGGCCCATTTAAAGGCTCAGGGCCTCAACGTAAGAGCCCTGAGCGATGAGAAAGATGTCCGAGACTGGAACAACGGAAATATTGATGTCCTTCTGATCCATCCAGCAAGCGCCGGTCATGGTCTTAACCTTCAACAAGGTGGCCACATAGCTGTGTGGTACACATTACCTAACTGGAACCTTGAACTGTATCAGCAGGCAAATGCCAGAATCTACAGGCAGGGACAGAAAGAGAATGTGTCGATCTATCAGATCATAGTTCCTGGAACCATTGATGAGGATATGCTGAAGGCACTGGATGAAAAGGATGTAACACAAAAGAGGCTCATCGAAGCCCTGAGGAGGTAGCATGAAAGCAAAGCTAATTAAACTGACTTCTGGATATGAGCATGGACTTGTTGCAGGAACCGGAAGACTGAAAAGGGATTATTTAGACAAAGTTGGAGAAATCATTTGTAAAAGAAAATACAAATTCGATCTGACTGCTTCCTTTGTTTTGATGGACATCCAGTTTCCAGACGGAGCCCTGTTCTGCGTTGAACCGAAACAGCTCAGTATCCTGGAGGAATAGTATGAAAGAAAGCAAAGCTATAATACTTGCAATTGTCTGCAGTCTGACACTTGCCTTTCTGATATTCCTTTTCTACATCCTGATCACAAATATATCAGGACTACTCATTAAACTGTTTGCGTTCAGTCTGACTGGACAGCTGTATTAAGTATCGATGGACGAACTTCGATAGAAGCGATGCTTACTAGAATCATGGGGGTAAGCGATGACAAGAGAAGATGCAGTCTATATTCTGCAGGAATTAAAATCAATTCGATATTATCGAAACAAACTGAAAGAGATCCGAATCCTTCTACAGGACCTGACGGATCAGATCAATGATATTCAGACGCCTCACTGCCCTTTAGGTGGTGAAGGGGTCAAGATTGAAAATCACAAGGAAAAAAGTACGATTGTGAATGGACTACTGTCTGATGAACAGGCTCTAATGGATGAACAGGCATTCTACATCAAGTGCCTTGCTAGAGCCGAAGGCTACTATAAAAGATTGCAGCTAGTCTGCAACGATAACGAAAGAGCCTTCAGTGAGGACTTCGTAAACGGCGAGCCCTACAGACATCTTGAGTACAAGTATGGTTACTCGAATGTATATGACAAGATGATTCGGCTCATTTCAAGGATTTTGAAATAAAGACTTAGGAAACTAAGCGTGTCAACAGAGTATAATGGTATCGTACAAAAGTCGGGAGAGATAAATCTCGGCTTTTTATTTTGCTTGCCTGGGATAGGCAATCAAGGGCTTTTTCGTTTTCCTTTCACCTTGAGAGCCTATTTTGATTGTCTATCCGAAGCAAGCTGGAAAGTGAGGTAACGTATGCCAAAAGCAAAACATCCACGTGGATCTGTTCGACTGACTGAGAAACAGAAGATCTTCGTCCACGAATACCTGAAAGATATGAACAGTGTAGAAGCCGTCATGAAAGCATATCCAAGTTACAAGGGTCGTCGTGATGCAGCTAGCAAGTATGGCTACGAACTGCGTAACATGCCAAAGGTCAAGGAATATATTGATCAGGTCATGGAACAGATCAAAGCCGACGATATTGCCGATGTGACAGAGGTCATGCGATACCTTACTAAGGTCATGCGAGGTCAGGCAGAGGCTGAAGAAGTCCTTGTAGTTGGTGATGGTGAGGGTGTGTCACACATTGAGCACACTTTAAAGAACCCATCTGAAAAGGACCGGTTAAGAGCCGCGGAGCTTATTGGTAAACGATACAGCATGTTTACTGATAAAGTGCAGGCCGATGTAGTCCTTCCAGTCTTTGAAGGAGAGGATGACCTTGAAGAGTAGATTCAAGGAGAAACGAATCAACATAGCCAAAGTCGTAGGCCGAGGATATAAGAAATTCTGGAACTTCAAAGGACGTTATAACGTGATCAAGGGTTCACGTGCTTCAAAGAAATCAAAAACTACAGCATTACGCTGGATCTATTTGATGATGAAGTACGATAAATCGAATTTGCTTGTAATTCGTAAGACCTACAGAACCCTGAAGGACTCATGCTGGACGGACTTGAAGTGGGCTACACGAAGACTTGAAGTTGAGAGTCTGTGGTCCTTTAAAGAGTCACCTTTAGAAGCTACTTACCTTCCAACAGGACAGAAAATCCTTTTTAGAGGACTAGATGATCCATTGAAGGTTACATCTATTACAGTAGACTATGGCTACTTGTGCTGGGCCTGGCTGGAAGAAGCCTTTGAAGTCAATTCAGAGGCAGACTTTGATACCCTGGATGAGTCCATTCGTGGTGAGCTTCCACCAAACTTATGGAAGCAATGGGTAATCAGTTTCAACCCCTGGAACGAGAGACACTGGTTAAAAAAGAAGTTTTTTGATGTCTCGAATCCAGATATCCTGGCACAGACTACGAACTACACTTGTAACGAATGGCTTGATGAAGCGGATAAACGCTTATTCGAAAATATGAAGATCAACAATCCACGACGATACAATGTCGCAGGATTAGGAAACTGGGGAATCACTGAAGGACTTGTTTATGACAATGTTCACATTGATTACCGGTTTGAACTGACTGACATGGTCAACTATAAAACAGTATGCGGTATGGACTTTGGTTACACGAATGATCCTACTGCATTTTTTATTGGATTCCTGGATGAGAAAAACAAGGCTTTGTACATCTGGGATGAACTATATGAAAAGGGACTGACCAATCGGATGATATACGACCGTCTCGTGTCAATGGGATATGGGAAAGAATCTATTGTTTGTGATTCGGCAGAACCTAAGTCAATTGCAGAATTGAGAGGCTATGGCTTGAAAGCAAAAGCTGCTGTTAAAGGTAAGGACTCAATATCACATGGTATTCAGTACATCCAGGGCTTAACGATTTATATACACCCTAGATGTGTGAATTTTACAACAGAAATACAGAACTATACCTTTGACAAGGACAAGTTTGGAAATTCAATCAACCAGCCAATTGATGACTTTAACCACTTGATGGATGCTATGCGTTATGCGCTTGAGAAATACGCAATGGGCAGAGTTACTATCAAGACTTTTAAATAGAAAGCGAGGTACCTATGAGTCAAGTTAAAAATAAGCCTTTTGTATTACCTGATCCACTGGTAATCGACGAAGCTATGGTGGCCAATGGGGTGTCTATGAACATTGTAAAGGCCTATATTGAAAAGCATGCAAAGCGAATTAGACGCTATTCTTATTTAGAGAATCTGTATAAAGGCTTTCACAATATCTATCAGCAACCTGAAAAGGAATCCTGGAAACCGGATAACCGACTTGTGGCCAACTTCCCTCGATATATTACGGATACCTTCATGGGCTATGCCTATGGTAACCCGATTAAGAAATCACATGAGGATGAAACTATTAATGAAGCTTTGAAAAACTTTGATCGTGATAATGAAATCACAGATCATGACTTCGAGCTTTTCAAGAATGTGTGCATTTATGGTCATGCCTTTGAGTACCTTTATCAGGATGAAGAACGACGAACGAAGATGACCGTTGTAAAACCTGATGAAATGTTCGTGGTTTACGATGATACGGTTAAGCACAGAGCCTTGTTTGCAGTGCGATATGGATATCATGATACCGATGGTGATTTATCGACTAAAGACAGATGGGGCAATCTGTATGGTGAAATCTTGACTAGAAACAGTATCGAGCGATTCGAAAAGGGTGTGAAGGTACCTGGTGAAGTTTATGAAAATCCATACGGATACATTCCAGTTGTCGAATACAAGATGAACGAAGAACGTATCGGTCTGTATGAGCCTATCACAGGATTAACTGAAGAATACAACCATACAATCAGTGAGAAAGCCAACGATGTAGATGCCTTTGCAGAAGCCTATTTAGCTATTCTAGGTGCCGAAGTTGATGAAGACGGGGTACAGAGAATTCGCGATGATCGAGTGATTAATATTTACGGTACAGATGATGCAAAGGATATCCTGGTACAGTTTTTAACCAAGCCGACGGCAGACGCAACCCAAGAGAACTTATTACAGCGTCTGGAACGTTTGATCTATCAGATCTCGATGGTAGCGAATATCTCGGATGAAAACTATGGCCAGTCTACCTCAGGCGTAGCCTTAGCTTACAAAACACAGGCTATGAGTAACCTGGCACTTGGCTTTGATCGTAAGATTGAGAAATCAATGCGAAAGAGATATAAAATCTTCTGTTCATTGAACACAAACGTTTCAGATAAAGATGCCTGGATGGACATGGATATCAAGATGTCTAGAAACCTTCCTAAGAACCGTCAGGAAGAAACACAGACCGCACGAGATGCAGAAGGTATCGTATCAAAAGAAACACAATTGTCTTTATTATCCTATGTTCCGGATCCTAAGGAAGAACTGGATCGAATTGAAAAAGAAAATGAAGAACAGATGCAAAACCGTGATGATTCCTTTGATCCAAAAGATTTGCTAATTGATGAGGACGAAGAGGATGAGCAAAAGCAGTAACTACTGGAGAAAGCGAGAGCGTGAATGGAAGAAAGCAGATTTAAAAGATGAAGCCGAGTACATTCAGGAGATCCAGGACATTTACAGTACGATGCTTACCCAGATCAACAAAGAAATTGAGTCCTTCTTCGTTCGATATTCAAACAAAGAGGGTATGTCAATGGCCGAAGCTAAGCGCAAGGCCTCTGATATCGACATAAAGGAATACGAGAAAAAAGCCAAGAAGTACGTAAAAGAAAAGGACTTCTCAAAAGAAGCTAATGAACAGATGAGACTTTACAATCTGGCCATGAAAGTCAACCGACTTGAACTTTTAAAAGCAAACATAGGCTTAGAACTTACCGCTGGCAGTGATGAACTTGTTTCCTTCACAAAGGAAAAATTAGAAGGTGCTGCACTTGAACAGATTCAACGAAACGCAGGAATCCTAGGCGATACAATTGTTGATAATGCTAAAACTGCAAAGACAATTGCAAATTCGAGTTTTAAAAATGCTACATTTTCAGAACGAATCTGGTCGCAGCAGGACCTATTGAAAAATGACCTTTACGGAATACTGTCAACAGCTTTGATTCAAGGCAGAAACCCTAGAGAATTTATTCCTAAGGTGCGAAAGAGCTTTGACGTAACAAGATACCAGGCCGAGCGTTTATTGCGTACAGAGCTAACTAGAGTACGTATACAAGCTCAGGCTGAGTCTTATGAAGCAAACGGCATCGATGAATATGAATATGTTGCATGTGGCTTAAAAGATGTATGCCCTATTTGCAAGGTACTGGATAAGCAGATTTTCAAACTAAAGGACATGGAGATAGGCGAGAATGCTCCACCTAGGCATCCAAATTGCCATTGTGCGCTCGCACCACATTCAGACCGTAAGGAGTATGAAAAGTGGCTAGATGGTCTAGCAAATGGAGAACACAGTTTAAGGTTTGACGAGTGGAAAGAAAGACAGGCTTTGCATGAAAATAAAAAAGGACCAATCACAGTAATAACCGAATCTGCTATAGATAGGGTCCCACTTATGAAGCTTACTAGACTTACTGAAAAAGAGGCTAAAAAATTACAAGCGATTCACAAGCGATTATTGGAAGAATCTAGAGTTCACAACCAATCAAATGAAGTAGGGTATAAAATGACTCCTGACTTTAAGCCAAAAGAAACAAAATATGGTTCTGATGATAAATTGATCTTTTCAAGTGTAAGTATTTCACCTAAGACTTATGTAGCGCACAATCATCCAAGAAATAATAGTTATTCTATAAATGACTTGCTTTTTTTCTATGAGAATGAGGACGTTCAGCTATTAACTATTGTAAAAAATAATGGTAATATAGAATTGCTAGATAAGGCAAACTTTGATAAGGGTAAATTTAAAACCCTAGTACGACGAAATATTAAAAAATATACTTCTAATAAAGGTGAAATTGAATATGATAAAGTAATTAGTCAAACTCTAAAAGAAGCATCTAAGAAAGGACTGATAGAATGGATGAAAAGCTAAATACTAACGTGTTAGATGGGTCTGAAGAAGAACAAGAAAGACAATTGAAATTGTGGCTGGGATTATCACCGGATCAGTCATTTGCGGATTTGCCTGATATTCCAGAAGATCTTGAAGAGAATGAAAACTAGGTAAAGAAAGATATGGTAATAAAAATGGCTAGTAATGATATGCAGGTATTGATGTACAAGATTTTAAAGTATTTATATGAATGCATGAAACTTGGTAAAGAAGCAAAGCTAGAAGACTTTTCTTATAGCTCGGAACTGTTTGATGTTCCTAAAAGCTATTGGTTGGAAGTTATTTCCACATTAGTAAGCCACGGCTACATCAAAGGGTTTAAGATATATGAAAACAAGTATAAAGACGTTAAATTCTATGTCGAAACAAATCCACCTTTCAAGATTACCTATGAAGGTGTTATCTTTTTGGAAGAAAACAGTGGTATGAAAAAAGCTTCCGAATTTGTAAAAGATTCTTTTAACGTTGTGCTATCTTCTTTGCTAGGTGTTATTCTGTAGAAAAAGGAGATGTACCATGGCAAGAGATGATTATTTTGTAATTGTATATCAGGTGCTTAAGTACTTGTATGATTGCTTGAAAAAAGGTGAAAAGCCAGAACGTTCCTTTTTGACGGCATCTCAATATTCGTTACCAGAGCCATATTGGGAGTACATTATTGCAGCTCTGTTAAGAGATGGCTATATTGTTGGAATTGATCCAGAAAATACAAAAGATGGTATTTGCTGGGGAGATTTAACCAAGGCTTTAATTACTCCAAAAGGTATTGAATACCTATTTGAAAATTCTATGCTTCAAAAAGTAAAGAAAACCCTGAAGGATGTAAAAGACATTATTCCAGGATTTTAAAAAATTGGGTCACTCAAACGAGTGGCCTTTTCTAATACCAAAATGAAACAGGTGATACCATGTGATCAATATAAAAATTAAACAGACAGAACGTGATTGCCTGATTGAAATGCATGGCCATGCAGGTTACGCTCCAAGAGGAAGAGATATCGTCTGCAGTGCTATCTCAGTCCTTTTCCTGACATTGGCCAATTCAATCGACGAAACATCCGATGCTATTTGCAGATATTACGATGAGCCTGATGAAGATAGCAAGACGTTGTATATCTCGGAATTAGACCTTGCTGGAGAACTAGCGCTAAGTTTCTTCAGAATAGGCTGCAAAGGCACAGAAGAAGCGTATCCGGAATACGTGGAACTGAAAGATGTGTAATCACAGATATGAGGAGCGTATTGAAAAAAGATATTATGATCGGAAATTAGAGTGCATCGTTGAAGTACGTAGTCAACGGTGCATTTTTTGTGGCCGATCAAGGCAGTACAAGGTGTATATCGCATCTCGTAGACTGCCAAAGTTTTAAAGGTCCAAACTTTGAAGACCTAAAAAGCTCATGGCGAGGGACATAACCTCATTAAAAAGAAGGAGATCAAGAAAATGAAAACATTAAATTTTGCTTTAAAATATCCATTCAGCTTGCAATTGTTTGCAGAACCGGAAGCGGACCCAGCAGCTGAGGGTGCACAAGAAACAGATCCAGCAGAAACTGGATCAAAAGACGAACCGGAAAAAGCGGCTAAAACATACACTCAGGAAGAATTGGATAACATCATTCGAAAAAGAGTTAAACGTGCAGAGGACAAAGCTCGTAAGGAAGCAGAAGAAGCAGCTGCTACACAGATCGAGAATGCTAGAACCGAAGCGGAAAAGCTAGCTCGAATGAATGAAGAGCAGAAAAGACAGTACGAAGAAGAGAAGAAAGCTAAAGAAATGGATGATTTGCGTGCAGAAAATGAACGTTTGAAAAAAGCTCAGGAACACGCAGATCTATCTAGACAAGCTGCAGATATGTTGCAGTCTGATCACAATATCACTGCAACACAGGACATTCTAGACTTCGTAGTTGGTGATGATGCAGATACTACAAAGAGTCGTATCGATAAATTTGTAGCTATTATCAAAGCCGACAGAAAAGCCGTTGAAGCCGAGAGAGCTATTGGAAAAACACCAAAGTCTTTTAACAATGGCAAAAATGAACTATCAGAGTTTCAAAAACGATTGAACAAATACAAGAAATAAGGAGATTAAGAATATGAACAAAGCTTTATTTGCAAAAGCAAACCCATTTAATTTACAGATGTTCGCAGATGGATCAACAGCAGCACGTCGTTATGAATTAGAATTTAAAGAATTGATTCAAGCTGTATTCGGTGTGCAAGCATACTTCAGAGACATGTTTGTTGGTGACTTGGAAGCCTTAGATGGAGTTAGAGAGTCAGATACTGCATTTACAGTAAAAACTTCAGATATTCCAGTCGTAGTCAATAAATATAGCAAAGATGAAGATGTAGCCTTTGGAAAAGGTACAGGTAACTCGTCACGATTTGGAGAACGTACAGAAATCACATATGTAGATGAAGATGTTCCATATACTCATGAATGGGCATTCCATGAAGGAATTGATTACCACAAAGTAAATAACGATGTTGAAAGTGCAGTATACGACAGATTAGAATTGCAGGCCATCGCAAAAATTGAATTGTTTAACGCCTGGCATGGCGACTACATTACTGAGAATGCAGGAAAACAAGTTAAGATTACTACATTGAATGAAGCTTCAGTAATCAAAGCCTTCAATGATTTGAATAAATACTTTACTGATATCGGCGCTCGTGGAACACGTAAAGCTAAAGTATGTCCAGATGTATATGCAATCATCCAAGACTGTACTTTAACTACTTCAAGCAAGAAGTCATCAGTAAATATCGATAATGGTGATGTATTACGCTTTAAAGGATTCGATATCGAAGAAGTTCCTACTCAACTTTTCGCAGAAAATGAATATATCAAAGCTTATATCGCAGGTATTGGTAAATGCTTCACAGGTATCAACACTGCACGTACTATCGAATCAGAAGATTTCGATGGTTTAGCATTACAAGGTGCAGGTAAAGCTGGTGAATACGTTCCAGAAGTAAACAAGAAAGCCATCGCAGTCGTTAACTCAGACGCAACCTTAGGAAGCTTAACAGTTAACTCTGCAGAAGGTACTGCCGCTGGTATGACTAAGATTACTGTTTCAGGAAAATTAGCACAGGGTCACTCATATAAATACAAATTAGACACTAAAGAAACAACAGTTGAATTAGGTCAAAATGTACGTGGATGGTCTGCATGGGATGGTAAGTCTGAAATCAAAGCAACTGCTGCTCAGACAATCACTGTAGTCGATGTAGATGCTGCATACTGTGCAACTGCTAAAGGCTCTACTACTGTAACTGTTAAAGCAGAATAAGGAGTAGAACATGTCAGTAATTGACAACGTAAAGATCCTTTTAGGTCGTGAAGGACAGGAAGATAAGCAGTTAGATGCTATTGTTGAACTGACACAGAGTCGGCTTAAAACTCTTTTAGGCTCAAAAACGGTTCCTGAAGAACTTGAGTATATCGTAACTGAAGTATCTGTATCTCGATTCAATCGTATTGGTTCAGAAGGACTTTCTGGTCATGCGGTTGAAGGCGAGACAATGAACTTCAAGGATAATGATTTCAAGGCTTTTGAAGACGATATTGAAGCCTGGAGAAGTACCAACAAGGAACAAAAGATAGGAAAGGTCAGATTCTTATGAGATATGACACTCCTATCTTTTTTCAACATCTTGTGCGCGGTGATTACAATTCCGAGACTGGTAATTATGACGATGATGTAGTTCCAGAAGATAAGGTATATGCATCTGTAATGGATACAAAGACAGAGACGATCATGCAAATCTACGGAAAACTTAGACAAGGGTCTCTAACAGTCCATATCCAGAATTCATATAACTATTCTTTTGATTTCATTCGTATTGGATCTAAAAGATACAAAGTCGATTACAGAAGAAAATTAAGAGTAAAAGAGACTTTCATTCTTTCAGAGGTTCAGTAATGGCCACAGTAAAGATTAAAGGCTTGAAGCGACTTCAGAAATCACTAAAGGACAATGCGACTCTTTCAGATGTCAAGACTGTAGTAAAACAGAACGGCATCGAGATGCAGGCTAAAATGGTACGTAATGCTGTGTTTGACAGAGGCTACTCTACAGGTGCTACTAAGCAAAGTATCAGGGGCCAGTCAATCGATGGTGGCTTTGCCTACAAGGCAGGACCTGGAACACATTACAGTCCATATGTCGAGTACGGTACACGTTTTATGAGTGCTCAGCCTTTTGTCAGACCTGCCTATAACGACCAGAAAGTTATTTTCGAGAGAGATCTCAAGAAACTAGTAAAGTAGGTGAATATAAATGGATGCACAACAGGAACTGTTCAGCACTTTACTGGTACAGTTAAAAGAAGAATTTAAAGAAAAAGGAGTAGGTGTTTACGATGGATTTATGCCACCAGAAGGAACAGCCTACCCTTTTGTTTATCTAGCAGACAGTCAGTTTGTTGATTCTTATGACAATAAAACCATGATTCGAGGCAGAGTATACCAAACTATTCATTTATGGCATAACAATTGTCGAGAACGTGGCACTATATCTGATCTGCTTCTACAGGTCAAGGATATATCACGTAGAATTCAAAAAACGAAGAACTACTGCTGGAGAATCAGACATATAGAACAACGTATATTGTCTGACAATACAACCAGTGAGCCATTAATGCATGGTGTCCTGGAACTTGAATATGAAATAACAGGAGGAACAAGAAATGCTTAAATTTGATTTACAGCTTTTCGCAGATGCCGTATTAGAAACAGTACAAGGCAGCGATATTGTATACATGTATCGTTTATTAGAAAAAGCATCTAGTCAAGCTGCAAAGGGATTAGCCTTTACAACAGAAAATGAAGAATCAATGTCCGCAGATTCAGATACTACAGAAACCAAAGATGGTGTTGTAGCCAAAACAGGAAGCGTGTCTATTGAAATTACTGCGTCTTCAATTCTATCAAAGGGAGACACTTTGATTGATGATTTAACAAGCGCCTTGAAAAATCGTAAAAAAGTAGAACTTTGGAAAATCAACATGAAAGAGCCAGAGACTTCAGGTGCTGGAAATAAGTATAAAGCAACTTATTATCATGCCTATTTGACTGAAAAGACTGAAACTTCTGCCTCAGATGATTTAGCACAATTGGAATTGACATTCCAGGTAGAAGGAAAAGGCGCAGATGGATATGCAACAGTTACAGCCGAACAGAAAGCTTTAATTGAGTATGCATTCCAGGATACAACTCAAGCAGCTGCAAAATAGTTAACACAAATACAGAGGACGTACTGATATAGCACGTCCTTTTACTTATTAAAGAAAAGGAGAATTAAAAATGAAACCATTACAACTTGAAATTAACGGAACCCTATATGAATTTACTGCAGACTTTGCTTTTTTACGTGAAATCAACAAGGGCGTAAAAGTCAGCGTTGATGAGAACGTAAAAAAAGATGTCGGATTATCGTATCAGGTATCCTTTATGCTTGCCGGCGATATGGAAGCTCTTGTAACTGTATTAATGGCTATGAATGCAGGACAAAAGCCAAGAGTAAAGAAAGAGGATCTAGAAAAATATATCGTTGATGTAGAAGATATTGAAGCTCTAGTAGATAGCGTGCTTGATTTTTTATCTACTGCGAATGTATCTCATACAATCGTAAGCAAAATGCTATTGGAGACAGGATACATTCCGATGAAGAACAGAGCACCTCAGGGAGCATAGAAAAGGTCGATTTCAATGAACAGTATGAACAGATAGCGATTAACTGCTTTCGTTACTTTAACTTTAAAGACCTAAGTGAAGTTGATGCACTTACACCTAAGGAATATCGATTGAAGATTAAAGCACTCGAATTTGCAGAAGTAGATCAGCTTTATCATTTACACCTTCAAGCCTATTTAAATATGACCGCTCAGGCCAAGAAAAAGTCAGGCAATAAGATTAAAGAAGTATTTGATACCTTTCAGAAATTTTTTGATTATGATGCGGCTCTTGAAAGGTTATGTAGTGAAAAGAATACAAAGAAAAAGTCCATACTGGATCGCGTAAGCGAATTTATGAAAAAGAAGGAAAAGGAGAACTAGACGAACATAAGGAGGTACACATATGGCAGAAAGCTATAGCATTGAAGCCATACTATCGGCTACCGATAAAAACATGTCGTCCACGTTCAAAAAGGCCCTGGGAGTATGTAATTCCTTTGGATCTCAAGTCAAGTCTATTGTAGCAGGTGTAAGTGTAACAAAGGCCTTAGGTGCCGCTATGAACACAGTAACCACTTCATTAGATGGAGCTATCACTAGATTTGATACATTACACAGTTATCCAAAAGTAATGAACTCTTTAGGCTTTTCAACAGATGCCGCCAAAGCTTCTGTATCAAAATTAAATACTTCTGTACAGGGACTGCCTACCTCTTTAGCGGATATCGTTAAGAGTGCACAGTCATTAACCTCTGTCACAGGAAACATGAGCAAAGCTACAGATACGGCTATCGCATTGAACCATGCCTTGCTGGCATCCAGTGCATCCACGGAAGATGTCAGTCGAGCACAACAGCAGTATTCTCAGATGCTGGCTGTTGGCAAGCCTGATATGCAGTCCTGGAGAACTCTTCAGGAGACTATGGCACCGGCTTTGACTAAAACAGCTAAAAAGCTAGGTATTGTTTCAGGTAATACAACTGAGCTTTACAACGCTATGAAAAATGGCCAGATTACATTTGATCAGTTCAATGCAGCTTTGATTGAATGTGATACAGAGGCCGGAGGTTTTGCCGAGACTGCCTTAAGTGCATCTAAAACGATTCGAACAGGCTTTACCAATATAAAGTCTGCCGTAGAGAACGTTGAAATGCGTATCATCAGTGCCTTTAATAACATTCTAGACAGTCAGGGATTTGGAAGCTTTGTAGATATCCTGGATAAGGTTAAATCATCTATATACAGTCTTTCGGGAGCCTTTATGGAGACTAAGGACGGTATCGATTATACATTTAAGCCTGCTATCCTACAGGACTTTATGAGTGCAATCAACACTATGAAGACAAAAGTAAGAAGTGCACTGAATGCGTTTAAGGATACAGGGGCCATTCAAGAAGCTCAGAAGGCCTTGAATAAATTTGGGCAGGCTTTTAATAAAATAGGGGATGCCTTGGCAAACTCTATGCTTTTAGAAACTATTGCAAATATCTTTGGTCAGATTGTAGGTACTGCCTCTTATTTTGCCGGAGAAATCGCAAGTCAGTTTTCAAGTCTGATTGATATCAATGGAATTACTAATACTTGTAATCAGGTAAAACAGGTTTTCTCTGATATGGCAGGAGCCTTGAAAGGTGCCTGGGAGAAATTCAGAGATACTGGAGCTATACAGGCTTGTGCATCTGCCTTAAGTGCTGTTAAGGATGCTGTTCTACATGTGATAGATGCATGTGCTCAAAGCGGGGTAATTGAGAATCTTGCTGGAGCCTTTGGTAAAGTTGTAAAGAATATTGCTGATGTTGTTAAAAAGATTGCCGAGTTTGTAAGCGCATTGGATCCAGGAACTATTCAAACTGCCTTTAAGGCCGTTACTGGATTATTCCTAGCTTTTAAAGGGTACAAGGCAATACAAAGTGGAGTATCTCATTTAAAGAACTTTGGAAGTGCAGCTAAGAATGCCGGCGCTAATGCTAAAGATGCTGTTAGCAATGTAAAGAATCTTATAAGTGCTATCAAGGAATCTGCAAGCACAAAGAGCCTAGATCCATTGAAAAATCTCTTCAAAAAGAAAAAAGATGATTCAGATGAATCTGGGGGCAGTGTTCCAAATACAGGTGGAATTGACAAGATCAAGGCCAAGTATGAAGGTATCGCTAAAGTGGTTGAATCTGTTGGCAATACGATCAAGACAAGTATTGAAGGTATTGGAACGGCTATTTCAGGCATTCTTGACAGTATTACTCAAGGAATTTCCTTGGTAATTGAAACTTTAGGAACCGCTATCTCAGGTATCGTGACATCCTTAGGCAGTGCTATTTCGACAGCAGCACAAGGTATTGGTACCGGTATTGCGACTATCTTCAGAGGATTAGGTGAGGCCTTGGCTATGATTCCACCAACAACATGGTTAGGTATTGCTGCGGCCGCTCTTGCGGTTGGCGCTGCGTTTGCCTTAGCAGGTTCGCAGGGTGAAGGATTACAGATGATTCTGAACGGTGTAGCTACTGTTGTGACTGCGTTAGGACCAGTGATTCAGACAGTCTTTGAAGGTATCTGTAGCACAATAGAGTCATTTGGAAGCATTATTGCAACGGTATTCAACGGAATATCAGGAGTTATTACTGCATTTGGAGAAGCAGTCTCAGGCGTACTACAGTCTGTATCGAGTGTTATTGATTCTATTGGTACGGCTGCCTTGAATGCTGGTAAAGGGTTCAAGGAATTAGCTAAAGGCATTCAGATCATCACAGGATTAAATCTATTGGATATGGGAGCTAGCTTAGCGGCAGTTGCAGCCGGTATAGGTGCTATATCTGCAGCTTCTGTAGGCATAGGTAGTGCGGGTACTCAGATGATGGCCCTTGTAACGGCTATCAGTATGGTAGGTACTACATTTGCCAGTACGTCGGCTACGGTGACGAGCTCATTGAATAGCATTATCAGTGCAATGTCTGCAGCTGAAGCTAGGGCTTCGACTTCAGGAACTGCAATGGGTACTAAGTTTACATCAGGACTTAAAGGAAGCTTATCAAGGGGCGTGTCTGTTGCAAGATCGTCATGCAATAACATTATTAGTGCATTCAATGCGTGTCAGTCAAGAGCACAATATTGTGGTCAGATGATTGGCCAAGGACTTGCAAACGGCTTAAGAGCAAGCGAAGGTTCAGTCAGAGCGGCGGCCGCTAGTTTGGCAGCTGCAGCAGATGCGGCAATTCAGGCCAAGGCTAAGATTGGATCACCTTCTAAAGTTCAGTATAAGAATGGTATATGGTGGGCCCAAGGTTTAGTCAATGGTATGAAGGCTATGAAGGCAAAAGTCAAAGAAGTTGCTTCAGACATCTTGTATATGCCAAACATGCTGCAACCTAACTTATCTTATTCAGGAATGACGACATCTTTGAATAGTGACTATACGTACTCAATGAGCGGTGAATACATCATTGAGGTGCCTTTAGAAATAGATGGTCGTGAAATGGCGAGAGCAACTGCTAAGTATGACCAGGCAGAACTTGCTAGATCACAGAAATTTAATAAAACATTGAGAGGTGTTAAATAATGCTCTATAACTTTGTGGACACAATAGACACAAAACCTCAGGCCGGTGTAGATTTGCCGGCCGAGGCAATGTGCTATGATGGTGTTTTTATTGAAAACGAAATAAAAGGCTATCGAACACTCTCAGTGAGTGGTAGAGAGCTGTTAGGATCTGAAGTTCTTGAAACTGAGGTTGATGGAATGGATGGAACTATATATAACTCTAAAAGACTTAAGCCTAGAACCATAACAGTAAAGTACCTGCTACAAGCAGATAGCAATTATGACTACAGACAGGCTTATAACAAGCTGAACTCTTTACTCAATAAAGAACAGGTTCAGATAATTTTCAATGACGAATTAGACAAGTACTTTATAGGTACCAAACTATCAAACACAGAAGTTGACGCTGGCTCTAATTGTGTCATTGGAGAAATCGAAATTTATTGTTCAGATCCAAGAAAATACAGTACAGCACTAAAGGAGTTTACAACGTCCTCCGGCGCAGTGACTGTAAAGAATGAAGGAACTTTACCTGCAATTGTTGACTATCAGATTAACTGTACTGCAGAAACAGGGTACGTTGGAATAGTATCAACTGAAGGTGTCATGCAATACGGTAAAATCGAAGAATTGGATGGGGAAACCTATAAACAGAATGAACACCTTGCTTCCTTAGATAGCTTTTTTAACTGTAAGGATGATACAAGTGGTACGGATGTTATGCATCCACAATATGGCGCAAATGGTGCCTTATTTGCTCATACATGGTTTAACAATAAATTCTTAGGTTTTGGTAGTACCGGAAATAAGAAAGGCTCTGCTAATGGCGGCCTAAGAACTCTTGTATTGCCAGCCGATTCTAATGGTGACTCTAGCGGATCTAAAAATTTCTACTGTTATTTCCACATATTATTTTATGCAGGACTGATGGGCCAAACGGGAGAGATGTGTATCAACTTCTTAACAGCGGACAATAAACTTATCTGTGGATGTAACTGGTATAAGACAGACTCTGTAGGCAACACAGGTCACTACGAAATATGGGCTAATGGCAAGGTGCTGAGAAACTGGAGCTATACAACGTCTCACTTGCATACCCAGAATCCTTGGTACTGGGATTGGGGACATTGTGACATCTTAAAGGAAGGCGCGAATATACGTTTCTTCTACTGGGGTGGTTATTATAACTACACGATCCCAGAAATTGCAGATATGAAATGCGCGAAGATACAGGTTGCTGTTAAGCAGTGGGGAAACCGAGCGGGAAATCAGTTTATGACTTTCGCTGGCTTTAATGTGATCAACTTCTACAAACAGCATGTCAGCAAATGGAGAGATGTTCCTAACAGATATCCAGCAGGCACAGTAATCAACATCGATGGGGAAACATCGCATGTATATGTAAACGGAATGGATAGGCCGGGCGATGAAATTGTAGGAACTCAGTATTTTAAAGTTCCTCCAGGAAAAACAGATATCAAATTTCATGTTTCTGATTTTTGTAGGAAACAGCCTGATGTAACTGTTCGTATTCGGGAGGCCTGGTTATGACGGTATTACAAAAAGTCAGAATCGCAGTATTGGATCCATATGGTACAGTTCTTGCCCACCTCGACAATGACGTTGATAAGGCGATGCCATACTGGAGTGATACGTTACATACATATTTAAGTGGATCTGCATATACTTTTGGTTTTAAAACACTCACAGCTCATGAAGATGCTAAATATCTTGTTGAAGGAAACAAGTTGTCTTTCAAGTACAAGGATAAAGGGTATCACTTGACGATTATGAATGTTGAAAAATCAAGAAAGACAGTAATAGTCGAAGCTTATGGGCTAAGTTTAGAACTAACAAACGAACAGATCGATGCTTATAAGTCGCCAAGGGCCATGAGCTTCGTTGAGTATATTAAGGCCTGGGGCTTTGAGCGCTCCTTTACAGTTCGAATCAATGAAGTATCTAACAAGTCAATTCGTCATGATTGGGGTGGTACGGCCACTGTTTTGAGTCGCCTCTATTCATTGGCCAATGTTTTTGATGCAGAACTTGAATTCATTACAGAATTGAACGATGACTATTCATTAAAGGGTGTAACTCTGAACGTTTATCGTAAACATTCCGGTTCGAATCAAGGCCTTGGATCAAATCGTACAGGAACGATTCTAAGATATCCTAACGACATCCATTCAATTGTAAAGACCAGTGATATCACTGAGCTTTATACAGGTATTCGGCCAACTGGTACAGATGGGTTGCAGTTAACATCATTAAATGGAAAAAAAGAATACGATGCAAATGGCAATGTTGAGTACATGGTCAGTGGTAATAATCTTCTAGCACCTCAGGCTAGGGACCGGTTTCCATCGACTCTTTTAACGGATCACAGCAATGATATGTATGCCGTAGAGATATGGTCCTATGAGACAAAGAATGTAAATACTTTATATGGCCAGGCGCTAGCTGAGTTAAAGAAGCATGTCAATCCTATTGTCACATATGATGTAGATGCCTACATTGATGCTGATATAGGAGATACATTTACGATTGAGGATACTGAATATGCGCCGGCTATGTATCTGCAGGCTCGAATCGTAGAGCAGGAGATCAGCTTTACCGATAGAGACAGATGCAAGACAACTTTTGATAATTTCACAGAAGTGGCTTCAGGAATTTCAAATGAATTGATTGACGAAATGAATCGACTGATTGAACAGAACAAAACATATCAGTTAGTTGTCAGTAGTTCAAACGGCACAGTTTTAAATGAAGATACAGAACGTACAGTTCTTGTAGCTCTTGTAAAAGACAACGGCAAAGATGTTACAGATCAATTCAAAATAAACTGGTATCTAGATGGAGAACTTGTGTCAACGGCTAATTCAATCAACGTTGAGAAATCAAGCTTAAATTCAAGTTTGACATACCATGTTGAAGCGGTTAACGATAAAGGCATTGTGAAAGCTAGCTATGAGCTAACAGTAACCAAAGTACAGAATGGTACTAGCGTCTATATTAAGAAAACGATTGTTACGTATGCAGTCACAGATACGGCACAAGATAAGCCAGTAACTGGATGGAAGACTGAATTTCCTGTTGTACCTTTGGGAAAGTATTTATGGGTCTGTACCCAGGTCTTCTATAGCGATGGATCCAGTACAGAAACCTATTCTGTTTCTCATAACGGCACCAATGGAACAAATGGAACGAACGGCAAGGACGGAAAAGATGGGGCTGCAGGAGAAGCTGCTTTAAGTTTTAAGCTGTTATCTTCGCAGGGTCAGATTTTCAAGAACAAGTCCATAAGAACTACTTTGACCCTTGAAGTCAGAAGAGGATCTAAAAAGCTGACAAGCTCTGAAGTAAAGAGCCTGGGAACTGTTCAGTGGTTTAAAAATGACACTCGGCAGACTGGATCAGATCTGACTCTGAGTGTTTCAGAATCAGATTCAGTATTGAATACAAATTACTCAGTACAGGTTATTAACGCTAAAAATGAAATATTAGGTAGCGATACGATATCTTTAGCTTCCGTTACGGATATCCAAGGAATCTATCGCTTTTATCATTTAGGCCCGGATAAACCAGAAGTACCAACTTCATATCCTCCATCAGATACTGTATGGAGTCGTACTGAGCCTGAGTACACTTTAGGAAACGCGGACAACCTTTACTATGTAGACTGTACACTTTTTGTCAATCTTTCTTTTAGCTATGGTCTTGTACAGTTATCCAGCGATTATGAGGCATCTAAAAAAGTGTATGCAGATGCACTTGCACGTATTGATAACGCAGTAAAGATTACAGACTCACAGATCAGCAAAGAAAAGGATGCGCTTCGAACTGAGATATGGGAAAAATACTATGATAAAGAAAACCTAGACTCGCAGTTTGGCGAAATCTCAACTAAGCTAGAACAGACAAAAAATTCGGTCAACGTTGAGTTTACGAACTTTAAAACGGACCTTGATGCATCAAAAAAGCAGAATATTGCATCTTTTAATGAGATTCATAAATATATTCGATTTATCGATGGAAATATTTACATTGGAGTCGAAGGTAACCCTATTCAATTGATTGAAAAGAATGACAGACTATCATTTGTTCAGGGAGGTGCCGAGGTAGCTTATTTCTCAAATAATAAGTTGTATGTAAATGATGGACAGTTTAACAATACCTTAAGAATCGGTAACTTTGAATTCAGTCCAAGGCCTAATGGATCTCTTGATTTTAAGAAAGCGAGTGGTAACTAATGTCAAGCACTACAAAGGAAATAAACATACCTGTATGGTATACATATGGCTCTGGCTGGACAGTATCCAGTCAAGGGTGGTGCAAGATTACTGTAACCCGTAACTATGGGGACACATATGCTACGGTTACTCCATACTGGAGCTATTGCTCTCCTGGTGGAGCTTATGCATCTGTTGACTGCTATATAACTGCTGGAAGTGTTTCTCAGAAGTCTGCTACCTTTGGTGCTAGCACACACAGCGTTGGAACTTGGTATTATGCATCAGGAAATTCATTCAGAGTTCCTGTTGATGACGGTGCCGGCAATTTGAGCGTACGTATACAAATGCATTTCAACGACGGTACTTCAGGCCAGGACTCTTCAACACAATCTGCGAGTTTTGAGTATGGAACACGTGGAGAAACTACGCCGTCCCTTTCTAAGTCTAGAGTAAATATAGGTGAAAATGTAACAATCACAATGGACCCTTACAGTTCAAGCTTTTCGCACGAGTTATATTACAGCTTAAACAATAAGGATCTGATACACATAGAAGACTTTACAAAAGGTAAAGCCACAAAAACCTGGACCTTGCCTGCTAGTCTAGCAGAAGCTATTACTACCAGCACAGAAGGGATTATATATTTTGTCTGCAAAACATATAACGGTAGTACTCAAGTCGGTGGCGACAAGAGTGTTAAACTGACGGCTGTTGTTCCAGACGACTATGTTCCAAGCATATCAAATGTAACAATATCGGAGCTTACTGCAGGACTTGCCGATAAATTCGGTTGCTTTGTCCAGAATAAGTCTGGCTTGAAAGTTAAAACTGAATGTTCAGGAGTGGCAGGGTCTTCTATTAGTTCATGTTCTGTAAAAATTCAAAACTGGACATATTCCGGAACGACAATCAGCTGTAGTTTGCTATATGATTCAGGACCTTTGGACATTGGTATCACGGTTAAAGATTCTAGAGGACGCAGTGTATCTACAACAAGAACAGTACAAGTTTACCCTTACTCAAGTCCAATGTTGTATAAAGGTCTTGCAAATCGTGCAAATACATCACAGGAACTGGACGAAGAAGGCGAGAATGTTCTTTTCCAATTTGCATATGTAATTTCACCTGTAAATGATAAGAATTCAGCGTCTCTAAAGATTCAGCAATATGACAAGTCAAGTAACTCGTGGAAGACCTTGATTGAATATACGGATTACAACAAAGGCTCATACAGTAATACATCATCTGGCCCTAGTATAGATTTTGCTAAGTATATGCCGTCTGTTATATATGATAAGAATGAAAGCTTTAATTTCAGATTTGTTGTGTCCGACTACTTTGCGACTTATACCACAGAAATCGAAGTTCCAGTCTCATACGCTTTGTTAGAGTTTGGTATGAATGGTCACTCTTTAGCTTTTGGAGGGGCTTGCACAAATACAAAAGAACAAATCGATATGCATATGAATATCAATCTTATAGATGGAGATATTTACAAATCTGGCAGTCCTTATCATAAAAGAATATGGGATAACATGTATCCAGTCGGTACCGTTATCCTTACTACAAGTGAAGCTGCTATTGAAATGGGGGACTATCCTCTATACAGTCATGCAGGATCCTGGAGGCCTATAGGTTCGTCGGTTTTGTTCGGTCATAAAATATATGCTTTTGAACGATATAAGTAGGAGGCTTTATGCAAATCAAAGAAATTGTACAAGGAGAAGCTTTTAACGAGGCTCTTATCATTAAAAATAAAGACGGAACTCTGTTTATTCCTTCCAAGGATGAAAGAGTTCTTTTTATGTTAGAAAGAAACGAGAAGAAAATATTGTCCTTTGCACTGGTAGATATGTGCATTCAATTCAATACAGATTATCTGTTGCCTGGAATCTATGACTACAAGATCCAGATTGAAAGAAGTGGTGATATCATCTTTTCTTCTCGTAATGCTTTAAAAATTAAAGAAAGGAGCTAGCAATGGAGTTAACTCTAAATGAAAATCTAAGTACACAGTCGCTTGAAAATGAAGACGAAGGTTTTGTAACGGTAGATCCAGATACACGTAAGTTGATATTTCCAAATGAAAACTTTTTTCTAGGTGTCAGTGGCGATCAGAATTCTAGATTGATTCATTTTAAATTTGTTGACAATGTCACGGACGCTATTAAGCTAAGCGAACAGGAAATCCAAATCAACTATTTAAATGCGAATCAGGAAAAAGGATACGATGTTGCACTTAATAAAAATGCGAAAGACGGATATTGCTACTTTGACTGGAAACCGTCATCAAAAGTGTTCCTGTATGCAGGTGATGTCAATTTCCTAGTCTGTGTACGTTCAAAGAATGAAGTAAGTGGATTTAAAAAGACAGACTGGAATACAGTCCAATCAACCCATACTGTTCCAGAAGGAATAGAACCTGATGAAGCTCATGTAGACGAACAAACAGATGAGACTATCACAAAGCTTTTGCTCAAAATAAATGAAGCAGTAGCGGCATCTGCTAATAGTGAAAAAGCCGCTAAGACGTCTGCTGATCAAGCCAATGCTAGTGCAAGTGCGGCTTCTGCTTCTGCTTCTTCTGCTAGTAGTTCTGCAAAAGGAGCAAGTACTTCAGCCACTAACGCAGCGAACTCGGCAACTGCCGCTTCTAACTCAGCTAAGAATGCAAGCAACTCTGCCGGAGCTTCAGCTACTAGCGCGGCTAGTTCTAAGAATAGCGCAGATGCTTCAGCGGCATCCGCTACCAAAGCTAAGGAAAGTGAATTGGCAGCTGCAAAGTCGCTTGAAGATTTTAAAAACAAAGAAGATATATATCAGAAATTAGAGGCTTTTGATAACTTAGGCCTTTATGTTGATGAAGGAGGATATCTATGCCAGAAATAAATAAAAGACTTGCCACAGAGGCTACGCTTCAACGTGTAGCCAGTGCCCTAGAAGCAGTGGTTCCAGGCTATGAAAAGTATTCTGCAGAGTACTTTGATAAACTTTTCTCACCTATGAGAACCGGAAAGGTCTACGGAACGAAGATCTGGAAGTTTGCTTCAAATCCAACCAGTGCTTGTGAAAAGACTAGAGATAACACTGGACTTGTTTGCCAGCCTAGTACAGATACGGTTGAAGGTAAAGATGACTATGCAGATATTCCACTATTCCAATGGTATGAATGCAACTATAAAAGATATGATGACGGCTTTGCCTATCCTACAGCAATGCTAGGTGATGGAGCTTATCAGGAGACTGGATCCGTTGACTGTGGATCCCTACAGATGACTTTCTATTATAAAGAGATTGAAACGGAAGCTTATACAGAGCTATTGATTTCAGACTCACCAAATCATGCTTTAGGATTACAACCATGGTGCATGGCAAAGCGTGCAGATGGAACGGTGATGCCTTACTTTGTACAGTCACGTTTCTTTAGTGGAATTGCCTCTGATGGACTGTTGAGATCTCAGCCAGGCCTGAAGCCGGCAAGAGACCAGTCTTATTCAAATATGATTACGAATTATCAGAAAAAGGGAAAAGGATACTGGGGCGCTGGATCAAACCGTATGACCTTTGCACAGATCTTCTTGGCTATCAAGCATGCACAAAAGAATGTGCAGAAAGTGTTTGGTGGGTGTACGAACTACAGTATTCAGTTAAAGGCATCCGCGGAATCTGCAGATAAGCATAAATACTTTCCTGTTAGTGTAGCAGACAAAGATAAAGTGAAAGTTGGATCCTATGTATCTGTTGGTTATGCGGCGGCATCAAATCTAGATAGAAGTGTAGGCACGTTGCACGCTTATGCAGATGATGTACTTGTAACAAAGGTAGAAAAGGTAAATGATACTACTTACGGAGTTTACTTGGACTGTGAGGCCTTTGCGACGGCTCCTGTAAGTGGAAATTCAGTGTATTTAACGAGTATGCACTACAGAGCAGGATCAACGGATGCGGTAATTGGTCATCACGATGGCTCACCTGTATCGAATACAGACTTTGCCCATCCATATCGTATCCAGGGTATTGAATATCACGTAGGAGGCTATCAGGTCGCCAGTGATACAGTAATGTTCTTCAATGCGGACAGTTCTAAAGATGTTTACTATGCACCAAGAGGAACGGATCATATTACAGATGAAACAAAAATAAAGAATACTTATAAGAAAGTAGGAACAATTCCAAATCCTGATAAGAACGGAGCCGACTTCTGGATTGGCGATGTAGCTCACTCAGAAGGTGTATGGTACCCTTCTGCAAAGGGATCAGGAGAAGCACAGGGAATTGGCGATATATGTTGGGCTGGTGGATCTCAAACAAGTGGATCTAGAGAATACCTAATGGGCGGTGGTCTCGGGAATAGCGGTGCTGCTGGTCTTTCTTGCCTGGCTTGCAGGTACGGCCTTTCGAATACCTGGTGGAACTTTCTCGCGGCCGATTGATTCTGTTTCAATCGGGGGATTCTAAGGGGCTCGCCCCCTTAGCCAAAGAATTGTAATCACACAGTAAATAATTATATAGGACTCATGGTAGGTGGTTCCCATGGGCGGTAATCTCAGGAATAGCGGTAATACTGGTCTTTCTTACCTGAATTGCAGGAACGGCCTTTCGAATACCAGGTGGAACTATCTCGCGGCATATTGCATAAAAAATATTTAAACACTAAACCATGTTTCGCTCCTCTAGAAGGAGCCCTTTTTAAAGGCTAACGTTGACGAGGATTTCGTGACGTAAAATTTGTATTAAAGAAACATAGGCTAGTAGGCAAAAGCAGAAAACCTATTTATACAGCAATCGGAGGTGTATTATGAAACGATTGTGTAAGGATATTGATATTACGAATATTGATTTAATTCAAAAATCAGTATGTAAATGCCTTAAAGGCAAAAGTAAAGACAGATACGATATAAAACGTATTTTTGAACAGTATGGAAATATTGAGAATATCAGTCTTGCTTTAAAAAATGAATTGCTAAATAGAAATTTAGAACTGTTACCAATATGGTACAAGAATAAATATGACTCAGGATCACAGAAGATGAGAACAATAGGAATACAGGATATCAAGCAACAAATGTACGACTACATTGCAGTAGAAGGCCTGAAAGAATTGATCAAAAGAATTGGAACCTATCAATGTGCGAGTATACCTAAACGAGGACAATTGTACGGTGCCTATGCTATTCAAAGATGGCTCAGAAAGAAAGCAAACGGAAAATATGAAGTTCAGTACGCCTGTAAATTTGATATCCGTAAATACTATGAGTCTATACCACGTGAAAAACTGATGGCCTGGCTTAGAAAACATGTTAAAAATGAGCCATTATTATGGCTTGTTGAGACCCTGATAAATACATTCAAAAAAGGGCTAAGCATAGGAAGCTATTTATCACAGTATCTAGGCAATCTGTATCTATCTGATCTATATCACATGATCAAGGAACGTCTATGCAGAGAAAGACATAAAAAAGATGGAACTATTAAAAGGGTAATGCTAGTGTTGCATGCCCTTTTTTACATGGACGACATTCTTATTCTTGGATCCAATTCAAGAAATCTAATGTTAGCGGCTCAGGTGATTATTCAGACTTTAAAAGAAATGGGCCTTGCCGTAAAGGACTCCTGGAGATGCTTTAAGATCACAGAGGATTCTTTTATCGATATGATGGGATATCGTATCTATCGAGACCATATCACAGTGAGAAGAGGTACTTTCAAAAAGATAAAAAGAGCCTGCTTTCGATTTAAGAGAAAACCAAAGAGTTTTAAGCTGGCAAAACGACTTCTAAGCTTCAAAGGGATTCTGGAACATTCAGATTCTTTATCATTTATGCAGGGTAACAGTTTATATGCTTTGTTCAGAAAAGCTAGAAAGGTTGTTTCAAATGAATATAAGATTTTACGAGCAGAAACCGAACTTAGAACTCAAGGAATTTGATGGCAATATCTATGTTTACATTTATTTAAATGAAGTAGTAAAGGAAGAAGTAGAAATCAACTATCCTGAGTCCGTCAACGAAGAGAATGTAAAGCATACGGTTTATTACTATGATTATGCGGAGTTCTGTGAAAAGAAAGAAAATCTGGATCTAGAAGATCTGAAGGCTCATCCAGAAAAGTATTTAGACTATGTGCCGAAAGTTACTGAAGATCCAAAACCAAAGACACTGGAAGAACAGATCCAGGATCTAAAGGACCAGAATGACATGCTGACACAGTGTGTTCTGGAAATGAGTGAGCTGGTATATCAATGATAGCGAGTCTCATTTATTTATTCTCAGGGAAAGGAGGCAGGGACATGATGGCTATGTTATGGGCACAACAGATCATGCTAGGTAAAAAGAAATACAAAGACGTACCTAGACTATTGAAAGACAAAGTTAAAGAATTGTTGATCGATAGTGGCTGTGAAGATTTAGTGACTGAATAAGTCAGGAGCCTATACTGTTAGGCTCTTTTTTCTTGTGAAGAGGAGGAAAGAAATATGAAATATTTAAAATCTGCAGACTGGTGGAATGCCGCATTGACGCGTTGCTTGAAAACTATGTGCCAAACATTGATTGCTATGATTGGGACTTCTCAGTTATTGGAACAGGTAGATATCAAAGTGGCCGTGTCTAGTACAATCTTAGCCGGTATCTTATCTATTCTTACATCTCTAGCCGGATTACCTGAAGTAGAGACACCTTATACTAAAGACGAAGAAACGAAAGAAAATTAGTGAGGGCGCTGGTAATGAACTTTGTGATTACTAGTGAACAGATTGTCTGGTGTCTTACTTTTATCGGTCTTGTCTGGGCCACTGTTAAGATTATCAAGGAGCTAAAAAAGCCGAGTGATGATTTAAAAGCTAAAGTTCAAAGACACGATGAATTATTGCATAAAGATAACGAACGATTAAATTCACTTGAAAAGATAACGTTAAATCAGGAGGGTATCAATCGCAAATTAGAAGAGCATACTCGCATTCTATCAGATCATGATGATCGGTTAGAAGAAGATAAAAAGCGAGGCGATCTGATGTTAAAAGCGAACATGGCCATTCTTGATGGAATGCTATCGGAGGATGATAAAGAAAGCCTAAAGGCTACACGAAAGGAAATTCAGGATTTTTTAGTCGAGAAGAATTAGGAGGACAGAAATATGGAAGAAAATGAAATCAAATTTGAAGATTTGCCAAAAGAAACTCAGGAAGAACTTTCCAACGGTTTAGAAGAAGGAGTTGATCTAGTATGTCCTATTCAAGCTTAGCTACTTACTGCAACCGAACTACACAACACTATTCTGGGCGCTTTGGAAATAAAATCTGCAAGATCACACCACATTACATGGCCGCCGCATGGAGTGGAAGACAATGTGCAGACTACTTTGCAAGAAATCAACGTCAGGCATCCTCAAACTACTGTATCGGAATCAACGGAGACATTGCATGTTCCGTAGATGAAGAGAATGCAGCATGGACAAGTTCGTCATGGTGGAATGATTCTCAGGCCATCACAATCGAATGTGGAAACATCGACAACGCAACTGGAGAAATGACTCAGGCTACTTGGAATGCCTTGGTAAATTTATGCGTAGACATCTGTAAACGTCATGGCTTTAGATTGAATTACACAGGCACAAGTGCCGGATCCCTTACAATGCATAAGATGTATGCAGCTACGGCCTGCCCTGGTGCATGGCTTGAAGCTCGTATGCCTCAGTTAGCTAAAGAGGTTAACGCTAGATTGGATGGATCTAATGTAAGTGCGGCCACTCCAACAGCTTCACCGAAGCCAACTTGTAAATATGGAGTCGGTACCAAGGTGTGTACAAATACACTTTGGACACAGTCACAAGGCGGTAAAAAATATACAGGTGACTGGAGCGGAAAAATCACAAGAGTTATTGCAGGAACCGAGCATCCATATTTATTGAATAATGGTACTGGATGGACAAATGATGCCGGTATCGACTCAGATCCGCATATTCCGGGAGGGACTGCAAGCACTCCAACAGTGTTGAACAGTATCCCTTCTGACTTTGTAAAGGAAAACGCTACTTTCTATCCAAACTGCAATCTTAAGATTCGTAAGGCACCTACTGAGAAGGGTGTGGACACAGGCTTGATCTATGCGCCTAGCATGTCTGTGTACTACGACGGATATGTAAGACGTGAAGGATTCGTATGGATCTCATGGCTTTCTGCTTCATCTGGTGAGCGCCGTTGGATGAAAGCCGGTAAACTAAATGCCAAAGGTGTTAACACTTCACCTTATGGAAGATTCTTATAAAAAGTATCATATACAGTTTAAAAACATACAAAATGTACTAAAAAAGGCCTACGGAATACTATTTTCTGTAGGCTTTTTTCCTTTGTTCTGATATACTTAAGTAGCGGAAATACAATGATATACATTCGAATTGGAGGATTTAAAGTGATGACAAAATTAGTGATTTGTGACATTGATGCCACATTAGTCAATGAAAAGAAAGAATTAACGCCGAGGACAAAAGAAGCTTTGATCAAGCTTCATGAAAAAGGGATTTATTTTGGGATTGCCTCAGGACGTCCAGCCGATGAATTAAAACGCAATAAAGAGTATTGGGATCTACCTTTTGACTTTGATTTTGTGGTAGGGATGAATGGCGCAGAACTTTGGGATGGTGTGCATCAAAAATTTTATAGCTATTTCATGATGAAAAAGGAATGGCTAAAAGAAACCATGGAAATCATGAATGTTGTTAAATGTAACCCAATGATATATTGGGATGGAAAGATTCGTTGTGTTCATATTGATGATTGGATGATTCATTCGGCTTCGACTTCTCATAAAGAATTGGAAGTTGTAAAATTAGAAGATTTCTATGCACATGAAAACGCAAAAATCATGTTCCGCATGAAAGAAGAGGATATGCTTAAAGCGGAAGCTTGGGTAAAAGAGCATCCAAATCCTTATTATCATGGTTTTAAAACGCAATCCACATTACTTGAATTTTGTGATAAAAGAATCAATAAGGGATATGGACTACAAAAAATATGCGAACTAAATGATTTAGACATAAAGGATGTCATGGCCTTTGGAGATACATCCAACGATAATGATATGTTAAAAGTAGCAGGTTGTGGTGTTTGTATGATCAATGGTACGGATGATACAAAGGCTTGCGCCAATGCCATCACAAAACAAGATAATGAACATGATGGTTTAGCTATCTATTTAGAAGAAAGTGGGATTTTATGTTAAAAGTATGCGTAATTGGTGGAGGACCATCTGGATTGATGGCTGCCTATACCGCAAGCTTAGTCGGTCACCAAGTGGAGTTGTTTGAGAAAAATAAACAATTAGGAAAGAAGTTGCAACTTACAGGACATGGACGTTGTAACGTTACAAACAGTTGTTCAAAGGATGAATTTTTCAAGCATATTGTGCATAATGAAAAATTTCTATATAGTCCTTTCTCACAATTCTCTAATTTGGATATGATCCAATTTTTAAAATCCAATGGTTTACCTACCATTGAAGAAGACCATGGGCGTATGTTTCCTGGTTCGAATTCAAGTCAGGATGTTGTTTTATTGTTTGTGGAATTATTACGCAAAAACAATGTGATTCTACATATGGATGAAGCATGTACAGATTTAATGGTTGAAGATGATAAAGTTGTTGGAATCAAAACAGATAAAGGTTCGTATTCGTTTGATGTAGTGATTGTTGCGACAGGTGGAAAGTCTTTTGCGTCGACTGGAAGTAGTGGCGATGGATATAAATGGGCGAATACATTAGATATCAAAGTCAGTGATTTATATCCTGGATTGGTTTCTTTACGAACAAAAGAAATCTTTGATTTAGCGGGTCTTTCTTTGCAGAATGTGGGTATTCAAGTAAAGAAAGATAAAAAAGTTTTATATAAACAATTGGGAGACATTTTGTTTACGCATGAAGGTGTTAGTGGACCAGGTATTTTGACCATGTCAAGCTATGTGATTCATAAAGAACCTGACAAAATCATATTTGATTTAATTCCAGATAAATCAATGGATGAAGTGGATGCATTTTTACTAGAAAGAATGAATCGTTCTTCAAATAAACAATTGAATCACATACTTGAAATGATGATTCCTAAGAGATTGGTACAATATATCATGGATCGTTTAAATATTGATGATTCTTTAAAAGCCAATGAAACAACAAAAGTACAAAGAAGAAGTATTAGTGAATTATTGAAATGTTTAGATTTTGAAGTGTCTAGTTTTGCCGGATTTGATCAGGCTATGATAACTGTGGGTGGAATCAAGACAAATCAGATTCAGCCTCAGACAATGGAATCTAAGAAAATTAAAGGCTTAAAGTTTGTGGGTGAAGTATTGGATTTGGATGCGCAAACAGGAGGATACAATTTACAGATTGCATGGACAACAGGATATGTTGCAGGAAGCACAATAAAAGAAGGGGCTAATTAAAGTCCCTTCTTAAATTTTGATGCAGGAATATGACAATAGGCACCTGGATTTTTATCCAGGTATTTTTGATGGTATTCTTCGGCATTAAAAAAGTTTTTCATAGGCTCTACTTCAACAGCTAGAGGTGAATCATATTTCTTTTGGATTTCATTATATTTAGATTGGATGATTTCTAAATCTATTTTTTCCACATAATAAATACCTGTACGATAGGAAATGCCAATATCTTCACCTTGTTGATTGACGGATACTGGATCAATAATGTCAAAGTATAAGTCTAAAATTTTAGAAAGTGAAAACACGTTGTCATCATATTGGATTTCTAATGTTTCTGCATGACCTGTAAGTCCTGCTTTCACATCTTTATATTTTGGGTTTTCACTATTACCATTCGCATAGCCAACGGTCGTCTTTAGAATACCATCAAACTGATCGAAATAGTGCTGCACACCCCAAAAGCAGCCTCCAGCTAAATATATTGTTTTTATCATTTTAATTTATAATATTTTCCTTTCGAATCTTTTTTATAGCGCCCAACTTTTTTTGCGTAGTCACTCTCAATCCATTTGGAAAGTTTACACTTCTTTTGTTTGTTTGCTAAGATGGGCATTAAATACTTACTTAAATCATCGATAGATGCATAGCGGGTATTGATTTTTGGGTATTTCTTTAATGCTTCTATTACCTCTTCATCACTTGCTTCATTTGGCTTTGAGGTATTTGTTTGTTTCTTTTGTTTTTGTGTCTGTTTTGGTTGAGACTTAGGCGTTTCTTCCTTTAAAGGCAACAAGAACGGGTCTCTTGTCTGTAAGATTTCAATGTCGATATCTTTTCCTTGGAACAACAAGGCTTGTTTAATACCTTGAAATCCTTGATCATTTGTGACAAGAAGAATTTTTTTAGGGACTATATTGGCAACAATTTGTCCAAGTAAAGTAGCACAATAGATGTCCGCAAAATTCTTTTGGCTTTGGTGTGTATTGAAACAATAAGAATTTGGGAAATCATTCGCAATCGCAAAGATTTGCTGCCAGCACTTTTGCCCTATTTTTTCAAAGTTTCCAAAGAAAAAGAAGACGCTAGGACTAGTGGCTTTTAGTGTGTTTGTGTCAAATTGTTGAACATTTTCACAGTCAATACAATAGAGTGTGTAGTCTTCAAAATTATCGATTTTAATATTTTGTGGAGAGAAACTCATGCATTGAGAAAATGTTCCGATTGAAAAATTAAGTTGTGACATTTCATTCATCCTTTCGTAAATAATTATAGCACATCGTGGTATTCTTGCTTTGAATTTGTTATAATAAACTTCAAAGGGGGAGTTTTAGTGGCTTATTATCACATCTTAAAAGAACGTCGAACAAACCTAAAACTTTCCATTCAGGATGTTTCAAATCAGACGCGTTTAGCGCCTCAATATATACAAGCAATCGAAGAACACAACCTTGATGTTTTCTCCGATGACCTATCTTTCGTTCGCTATTTTGTGCATGCCTATTCGGATGCGATTGGCGTAAATTGGCAGGCTATTTCAGATGAAGTTGATGTGGATGTCAATGAATTTGCGCATCAAAGAGACATGGCTTTAACTATGGCACAAAGGCGTATGGTTGAACAAATGGCGAGTGTTCAAAAGACAAAAAAGACGACTAAGAAAAAGAAAAAATCATCTTTAGGATGGTTTCAAAAACATGTCAGTAGAACAAGTTCTTCATTGAACGCAAACCAGACGAAGATCATCAAAATGCTTGTCCTGATTGGAATCATTGGATTAGGAGTTTTATCCTTGGTCAATGTGGGATTGCGTTCGATTTCAAATCAAAAACTAGCAACGCAGCAAGAGCTTCGTGAAGAGCAATTGTCTAAAAAGGAACAGGAGACAAATAAACTCGCAAACCAGCGTAAAAAAGCTAAAGAGGCTCAGGCTTTAGTTGTTAATAAAATTAGCGGTGAAACCAACGCATATCAGCTTTCGAATATTCAATCGGATGTAAAAACATTGGATTTAAGTATTACGTTACCGACAAAGACAAAAATTACTTTGAAAAAGAATGATGAAACAATCAATGACACTTCAAAAGTATATACGGGTACATTCAATCAGAGCTTGGAATTATCCGATGATTGTACTTTTGAAATTAGTATTGAGACATATTCAGATAACAGTATTTCTATTGATGGAAAAGAAATTTCTTTTGATAAAGAGGGTTGGAAACAGGGTGATCCTGCCGTTATCACACTACAAATTGGTAAGGGATACCAAAAACCTGTTGAAGAAGATGAAACGGAATATGAGGATAGTGACTATGATTACGATTATGATTATGGTTACACAGATGAAAATCTATATGCACAAGGGGAGGATGTAACTTATGGCCAAGATGAATATACCGAACAGACTAACAATTATTAGAATTTTATTGGTTCCTGTTGTTGTGGCTGTATATTTATGTATGGACCCGACTATTGGTGTTATAGATGAAGCAAGTGGTCTTGCACTACGTGATGTGATCGCATTTGTGATTTTTGCGGTTGCGAGTATTACAGATTTTTTTGATGGAATGTTAGCAAGAAAGAACAATTGGATTACTTCTTTTGGAAAATTTGCAGATCCTATCGCAGATAAGATGTTAGTGAACACAGTTTTGATCTTGATGGTTTATTTTCATCAAGCCAATGTGATTGCGGTATTACTTATGATCGCAAGAGACTTGATTGTTGATGGCTTACGAATGAGCGCAGCTAATTCTGGTGAAGTTGTAAGTGCAGGTATTTTTGGAAAACTAAAGACAGTACTACAAATGTTTGCACTTGTATTCTTGTTATTGAAAGATTGGCCGTTTGTCTATATGGGTATTTGTATGGACCAAATATTGTTGTGGGCAGCAACAGTGGCTTCTTTATATAGTGGATGGATTTATTTCAACCAATTGAAAAAATACGTTTTGGAGACTATGTAATGACTGAGGCAAAACAACTTGTTTCTTTATGTACAGAAAATCATTTGACTATTTCTAGCTGTGAAAGTCTAACGGCTGGCCTATTTACGAGTACGATTGCTTCAATTCCTGGGGCAAGTGCTATTTTAAAAGGTGGTTTAGTGACTTATTTTACACCAATGAAAAGTGTATTAGCTCATGTGGATGTGAACTTAATTCAAAATTATGGTGTAATTAGTGAAGAGTGTGCCTATGCCATGGCCAAAAACACAAGAGAAATTATGGATGTGGATTATTGTGTGTCTTTTACGGGCAACGCAGGTCCGAGTGCCTGGGAAGAAAAACCAGCAGGAAGAGTCTATTGTGCTATTGCTTCTAAAAAAGCGGTTCGTGTATATGGTTTTCAATGTACAGGTCTATCTAGAAATGATGTAAGAGAGCATGTTGTTTGTCAAATGATAGATATATTGATACAAACAATTCAAAAGGAGAATATATGCCAAAAGAAAAAGTAGAAACAAATAAAGATAAACTTTTAAGTGATGTACTAACAGAAATCGAAAGGGAATATGGTAAAGGTTCTGTCATGAAATTAGGGGATAGAGCAGCCGTAGATATTGAACCCATTCCTTCTGGAAGTTTATTATTGGATGATGCTTTAGGTATCGGTGGATATCCAAAGGGAAGAATTATTGAAATCTTTGGTCCAGAATCAAGTGGTAAAACAACACTTGCTTTACATGCCGTCGCAGAAGTTCAAAAAAAGGGTGGTCGTGCAGCCTTTATTGATGCGGAAAACGCGATTGATCCAGTATACACAAAAAATTTAGGTGTCAACATTGATGAGTTGATTTTATCTCAGCCAGATTCTGGGGAACAAGGTTTAGACATTATGTTGATGCTTGTTGAAAGTGGAGCTGTTGATTTGGTTGTCGTGGATAGTGTTGCAGCTTTAGTTCCACAAGCTGAATTAGATGGTGAAATGGGTGATAATCAAGTTGGATTACAAGCTCGTATGATGTCAAAGGCAATGCGTAAGCTTGCCGGAGCAATGAATCAAAATGATTGTACAGCTATTTTTATCAACCAGCTTCGTGAAAAAGTAGGTGTTATTTATGGAAATCCAGAAACAACTCCGGGTGGCCGTGCATTAAAATTCTACTCTTCTGTTCGTGTGGATATTCGTAAGGCGGATGCCATTAAAAATGGTACAGATATTGTTGGAAACAAAGTAAAAGTTAAAATTGTTAAGAATAAGGTAGCACCTCCATTTAAGTCTGCCGTATTAGAAATTATGTATGGCGAAGGAATTTCTTACATTAGTGAACTATTAGATTTATGTGTCGATGCCAATATTGTAAAAAAAGCAGGGGCATGGTTCAGTTATGAAGGAGAAAAAATTGGTCAGGGTAAAGAGGCTGCCAAAGCTTACATTAAGGCAAATCCAGAATTCAAATCAATGCTTGAAGAAAAATTAAAGGAATTTAAAACAAACAAAGAAGTTGAAGAATAAGAGTTCTGCGTAGAACTCTTATTTTCATTTAGAGGTATATATGGCACGTTTAGAAAAAAATAATTATAAATCCATTCAAAAAAATGAATTAAATGATCCCGTAGTATTTGTGGTCGATATGATCAAAGGCTTTGTGAATATAGGACCCTTACACGATGAAGTCATTGGCAATGTGGAAAAGAATATTGAAAATCTATTAACAAGCTTAGACTGCAATAATGTCTTTGTATGTGATTCACATCCACCAAAGACGCGTGAATTCAATTCGTTTCCAACGCATTGTGTAATTGGCAGTGAAGAAGCTGAAGTAGTAGATTCTTTAAAGCCATTTGTGAAACACGTCATTAAAAAGAACAGTACGAATACATTTATGGCACCAGAATTTGAAGAGTTTCTAAATTCAGATTTGAAGTATTATCGTGATATAATTGTGACGGGATGTTGTACAGATCTTTGTGTTCTTCATTTCGTATTGAGCTTAAACACATGGTTGAATGAACACAATATGAATGAATATCGTATTGTCGTGGTTGAAAACTGTACAGAAACCTATCATATACCAGAAATACATGAAGCCACATTCTGGAATGATGTCGCATTTAGAATGATGGAAATGAATGGTATTCAAGTTGTTTCTGAAGTAAGGGAGTAAAGATTATAAAATGAAAGATAAGAGAAATTTAAGTTTAGTCATGGACTTTTATGAACTAACAATGAGTCAATGTTATTTTAATGATAATAAAGACAAAGAAGTCGTATTTGACTTATTCTATCGTAAAAATCCGGATGACGGGGGATATTGTGTATTTGCAGGCTTGGAACAAGTTGTAGACTATGTTTCTAATTTACATTTTGAAAAAGAAGATATTGATTATTTGCGCTCATTAAATCAATTTAGTGAAGATTTTCTAGAATATCTATCAACCATTCGTTTTACTGGAGATATTTATGCGATTCCAGAAGGAACACCTGTATTTCCTCATGAACCATTAGTTCGTGTAAAAGCGCCAATTATTGAAGCGCAACTTGTAGAAACGGCATTACTTTTGGCTATCAATCACCAGACTTTGATTGCGACAAAATCACGTCGTATTGTACAAGCCAGTGAAGGTAGAGCGGTTATGGAATTTGGTGCACGCCGTGCTCATAACTTTGATGCAGCCATTCTAGGAGCTAGAGCAGCTTATATTGCAGGTTGTGCAGGAAGTGCCACTACGTATTCAGGAAAAGAGTTTGGTGTACCTGTACTTGGTACAATGGCTCACTCATTTATTCAAAGCTTTGATACCGAATATGATGCATTTATGTATTATGCCAAAACATATCCAGACGCATGTACTTTATTGATTGATACATATTCTACTTTAAAATCAGGTATTGTGAATGCGATTAAAGTAGCTAAGGATTATTTAGAACCAAATGGATACCGTTTAAAAGGTGTTCGTATTGATAGTGGAGATATGGCATATCTTTCTAAAAAAGTTCGTAAAATGTTAGATGAAGCAGGAATGAAAGATTGTAAGATTGTTGTATCCAATTCATTAGATGAGTACGTCATTGAATCTTTGATTCATCAACAAGGTGCTAAAATTGATTCATTTGGTGTTGGTGAAAACTTGATTTGTTCAAAAAATTCGCCAGTATTTGGTGGTGTTTATAAAATGGTGGCACTTGAAAAAGATGGTCATATGATTCCAAAAATCAAAATTAGTGACAATGTTGAAAAAGTGACAAATCCAGGTATGAAGAATTTAAATCGTATCATGGACAAAGAAACAGGTATGGCCATTGCCGATTTATTGACATTAGAAGATGAAGTGATTGATACAACGCAAGATCTAACTATCTATCATCCAATGTCACGTTGGAAATACAAAGTGATTCCTGCTAATACGTATACAGTACGCGATATGTTAGTACCAATTTTTAAAGATGGTAAGCTAGTATATGATCTTCCAAGCCTAGAAGAAATTCGTGCATATAGTGAAAAGGAACTAGCTACAATTTGGGATGAAATCAAACGTTTTGTATATCCGCAAGAATATTATGTAGACTTAAGTGAAAAGTTATTGAATCTTAAGTTAGAAATGTTGAAAAAGTATAAATAAAAAAAAGAAACCGTCGCTTGACGGTTTTTGTGTTAAATACAACTTTCAAAGAATGCACGCATGTCCTTGGCTAATAGATCAAAGCTTTCTTTACCAAGATAAGCCATATGACCACTTGGATATTCACCAATTGTAACTCGATTTTGATCTAGATTGGAATGGGTTGCCAAATATCTGGCATTTCCAGCTGTTGTACAAAGATCATATAGACCTGAGGCAAAGAAGACTTTCATCTGTTTGTTTCTTCGCATACATCCAGCTAAGGATTGGGCAGGACTTGTTTTGAATTCACGATTCCATGTCATATTTACATCAAAGACTAATCCTTTTGAGATACGATCACTTGTGATATTTAATTCTTGGCGCATCAATCCATAGGCAGTTTGGAAAGCAGGTGTATATTGTCCCATGGCCGGATCATCCGCAATGACATTGGCTTCCATGATTTCTGGATCATCATTCCATGTATAACGACCGTCATAGAATCCTAAAGCTAAGCCCTTATCTTCTAATAGTTTATGCGCAAAGCCTTTCTGCATATCCATATGTAAATGGTGTCTTAACCAATATGTTTTATCAATACCAGAATAGTAAGCTAGTTTATCCGCAATTTCTTCTTTATTAGGACAGGCATCCCCTAAAAATAAGGCTGTGACATATTCAGTGGATGCGAATGTAAAGGCTTCATCAATAAAGTCTTTTTGTGAAATATTTTCCTTTGGATTATGGAAATAATTTGTGGCTGCCATTGTGATTAAATCGGTAGCACTTGCTTCAACCGGAAGCTTTTCAATAAAGTAACTTCCAAGTAAGAAGATACCACTGACACTAATGCCCATCGTATCTGCCTTTTCAGGACCTGCACCCATCAACTCTCCTGCAAGTAGGGCACTTCTAGCCGTACCATAGCTTTCTCCCGCAAGTAATACTGGTGAATTTCTTCGGTTGTAACGAGCTAAGAATTGTTCAATGAATTTAGAAACACTTCGAACATCACCATGTGTTTCATAAAATTCTTTTCTTGCCTTTTCCTGAATCAAACGACCTAAACCTGTTCCTACTGGATCAATAAAGACTAAATCACATAAGTCTAATAAACAATGTGGATTGTCTTCTAGTTCAAAAGGAGGAACAGTAGGAAGATTGAGTTCATCATCTAATTTTACAATTCTAGGACCAAATAATCCCATGTGAAGCCAAAGACTTGCACATCCTGGACCTCCATTATAAATAAATAGGATTGGTCGTTTTGAATTGTCTTGTATATCACTTCTAAAATAGGCATAACTAAAGATGGATGCGACTGGATTGTTTTCTTCATCTACGAAGAAATTATCTTCGCAAATTGTATGATAAGGAATGGTTGTTCCTTGAATACTAATTTTGCCATCTGCCTCATATTTTGATTTTTCTAAGTTTTCTTGAATACGCATTATTTCACCTCGCACTTTTTGATAAAGACATTGAATATATCTTGCATCTCACCATATTTATGGGACAATGCTTCTGGATGAAATTGTACGGCATAAATTGGTAATGACTCATGTTCAATGGCTTCAATAATGCCATCTGGAGCTTTAGCTACAACTTTAAAGTTTGGTGCTAAATCTTTGATGGCCTGATGATGAAAACTATTCACATAAGCTTCATCACTTAAGCTAGGATATAAAAAGCTATCCTTTACAATATGGATCTTATGACTTGGATTTTCTCTTTTTTCTTGTTGCGCATGTTTAATGACACTTCTTTTACAATACGATAAATCTTGATACAAAGATCCTTTAAAATAGACATTCAACATCTGAATGCCACGGCAGATTCCAAAAATGGGAATCTGTTTTTCATTGGCATATTTTAATACTCGCATTTCATAATAATCACGATCTAAGCTTGAATTACCTTGTAAAGGTTCTGGATTTTCATTATAAATCATAGGATTCACATCAATTCCACCTGTCACAATTAATCCATCTAATGGATTAACTTGAGCTTGAATTGTATCGTAGTCATTTGTGATAGGAAGAATCATCGGACAACCACCACCACGAATAACACTATGAATATAGGCTTCATTGATAAATTGTTTAGGTAAATTCTCTTTATCCAATTCATTACACGTTAGACCGATAATAGGCCTACGCATTTTTATTCTCCATAAGGGCAATTTCAATATTCTTTGTCTCTTTAATAATATATTTTCCTGGAATAGCTTCATCTACATATTCCATTTCACCATTTTGGTTGTCATATGGATCATTTGGCAAGAAGTTTTTAGCTGGCACAAAAGCACCTTGGAATTTAGATGAACATGGAGTTCTAAATGGATCTAGATATCCAAAATAGAAATCTCTTCTTTCTAAGTTTCCGGCACGATATGATCCTCCACCAAATGAACAATCTGCATATAACCATCCATATGGAGCTACATAGAATCTGGCCCAATCATGATTGCCAATTGTTTCTGGTGTAGTATAAAGTCCAGCTTGCCAAGTGGCAGGAATGCCCGCAATACGACATAGAGTAATAAATGTCAATGCTTGTAAACCACAATCCCCTTTCAATCCAGTTGTGATATATTCTGGAATACAAGGTAAAGTCGCGTAAGCACGTACATACGAATATGTGACATGACTTGTGATATAGTCATAAATCAATTTAGCCTTTAATAAAGGATTTGTTTCTTCACCAATGATTTCTTTAACTACATCTTTTAAATAATCTGTAAATACAACGTGTGGCGCATATTCTTCAAGACAAGTATCTGGATGTTCATCTGTCACAATACTAGGATCTAATTTTTCATAGTGCATGTGATTGATGAATTCATATTCTACACTGAATTCTTCACCTTTTTCGTATGGCTTTTCAATATAAACACATCTTTGATCTACACTGTTATCATTTACTAGACCTTTATGAGATGTATTTAATAATTTAAAATCTTCAACCTGCGCATATTCTTTCGGAATAGGAAGCCATACACGAATCGTTTTTCCAGGTTTTTCAAATGCAGGATCCACCTTTAAGCTTGTCTTGACATGAATCTTGCAGTAAACATCCTTTTCTTCTTTCATTTTATGCATTACATCATCTAATAAAGTACTTACAGCACCATCTTTTTCAATTAAACGATCTTTATAAACCTTACGCACTTTAATTAGGTTTTCAAAAAAATTGTCTTTTAAATATATTTTTCCCTCAATGAAGATCCATTCAAACGCATTGTCTTTGAATAATTCATCAAATTCTTCCTCTTTGAAATCTTCAATCTTTGATTTTAATAATTCAATGGCGTCTTCTTTGGAATACGTAAAATCTTCAGGAAGACGAGAAATCAATTCTTTTTCTAATTCTAAACGTTCCTTTAGTTTGGCAGGAATGTCCTTTTGAAGACGTAAATCAATCATCTCCTGCATCAATTTAAATTGCCCATTCCATTTTAATTTCATTAAATCTTCAGGAAGTGGCGTGTTCAATGTTGTCATGTTCATAAAAGTTCACCTCATTTTGATTATACTCTATTATGAAAATTATTACATAAAAAAATGAAACTTATTGAAATAAGTTTCGAATTAATTCCTCCTGACTATATTTTTCCTGCATTTCTTTATCTACACTCATTAATATAGGAGGTAGTTTTCTAAATGATTTGTAGTACTGTAAAATAAAAGATAACACGAAAAAAGGAGCCCATTCAGTCAGTGTCATATTGTCTTTTGGTTCTAAAAGAAATCCATCTTTTAAGACTTTACAATTTAAGGCGTATTCCAATTCATTGCCAAAATTCACTTCTAATATTTCTTCATCAAAAGAAAGAATGGGACTTAAATGATCTAAGGGAGCATTCATACTATATTGATATGTATGTTGATCAATTTGTTTCATTACTAACGTTTTATATTTCATGCTCTTATTGTAGCTTATAATACTTTTTGTTTCTGTTAAATAATATTAACATGATATAATTCTATAGGTGATAAAAATATGACATTTGAACAAATGAATTTAGATAAAAATATTATACAAGCCTTACATACATTAGGATATGAAAAACCATTACCCGTACAAGAAAAAGTCATTCCCAATATTCTTTCGGGAACGGATTGTATTGTGAAATCAAGAACAGGAAGTGGAAAAACAGCATCCTTTGCGATTCCTATTATTCAAAATCTAGAAATTGATGAAAGAAGCCCACAAGCATTGGTATTAACACCTACTCGAGAACTAGCTTTACAGATTCAACAGGATTTTGATCGTATTGGAACCTTTAAAAAAATTAAGACTCTACCTATTTTTGGTAAGCAGCCATTTAAGTTTCAAAAGGAAGATTTGAAACAAAGATGCCATGTTGTGATTGGTACGCCAGGAAGAGTTTTAGATCATCTTCAACAACAAACACTGGATCCTTCAAAAATTAAATATGTAGTATTGGATGAAGCGGATGAAATGTTGAATATGAACTTTTTAGATGAGGTGCAAGCTATTTTAAAATACATGCCAAAAAAACATGTAACTTGTTTATTTAGTGCAACCTATCCTGCAGTGATTCAAAGAATGAGTAAGAAATATTTGTATAAACCAGCTAAAATTGATCTAACGAGTACAAATAAACCAAATATTCTAGAAGAAGCCTATCACGTCAATGAAGAACACAAAGAATTGTTCCTTCTTCATTTATTGGCATTAAAGAAACCAGAATCCTGCATGATCTTTTGTAAGACGCAGGCAAGAGTGGATGAAGTCTATGAATGTTTAGAAAAGAATCAAGTCAGTGTCGATAAAATTCATGGTGGTATGATGCAAGAAGAGCGACTATCGCATATGCGACGCTTTAAAAAAGGAAAGGTGCGTATTTTAGTTTGTACTGATGTCGTAAGTCGAGGAATCGATGTTTTTAAAGTGGAGATGATCATTAACTATGATATGCCAAGTCCTGTTGAAACATATACACATCGTATTGGTCGTAGCGGTAGAGTTGATGAACAAGGCTTAGCTATAAGTTTAGTGAATGAATATGATGGAGTTCGAAAAGAAAAACTAGAAGAATATCTAGGCTATAACTTGCCATTTAAAGAAGAGGGTGAAGTCTATTTAAGTGATTTAGATGTTTTAGATTCATTAAAAGAATCCAATCGTGTGGTGGTCGATAAATCAAAAGATTTAAGAAAAGGTATCACTAAAATCTATTTGAATGGAGGAAAAAACAAGAAGATTCGCCCCGGCGATATTGTAGGGGCTATCTGTGAAATTGATGGTGTTACGGTCGATGACATTGGTGTGATTCAAGTACAAGATCATCAATCGTATGTGGATATCTTAAATGATAAGGGAAAACTTGTATTAAAGAATTTAAAGACAATTAAAGGCAAAACGTTGCGTATTCAAAAGGCAAAAAATGGATTTGGTCACTAGATCAGATCCATTTTATTGTACATTACTAAAATACGTGATTTGCACGTAAATGGGGAGTGAACTTCAGAAAATGAATTGAAATTTAGTAATAATATAATGGTTATCAGTGATATTTGTAGATGTGATAAATCATTTTTTTGATTTATACATCTATTTTCAAATGAATAAAAAGAGTTCAAAATAGTTTTTAATAGAGCTATTTTGGACTTTTTCTATGGTTTATAAATATTGTGGTTGTCTTTATGTTGAAATGTTATAACAATTGATTTATAATATGATTGAATGTTATAACAATTAAATGGGAGGCAATTATGGAAATTAAAGACGCAAAAGTATTTCATGATTATTTAAATGGTGTAATTGAAGGTGAGGATGTTAAGAAGAGTACAAAATTGTATTCGAATGCTAAAACATTCTATAAGAGTGTGGATTCAAGTGTTTCAGATGATCAAATTATGTATGAAGTATACTCCTATGAACATGATGGGTTGTGTTATGGATTGACTGTGATGCAGCCAGTATGCGTGAATGGGGAATGTAATGTAACGCGTGGACATTTTCATGAAAATTTAGATTGTGATGAAATCTATTGTGGAATGGGTGGTGAAGGTCTTCTTTTACTGATGGATGAAGATTATCATTGTCATGCTGAAAAAGTAAAATGTGGAAGTGTACACTATATTAATGGTCATTTGGCACATCGCCTTGTGAATACAGGTAATACGGAATTCAAAGTGCAATGTATGTGGCCAAGTCATGCGGGTCATGATTATAAGCGTGTAGAGGATCATCCTTTTACAGTAAGAGTATTTAAGGAAAATGGTGAATTGAAAGTGGAGGAAGAATGAGTTATTTAAATTTTAAATCGGAATATGATCGTTTCCCTAAGACGACAATAAAGAATCATAGTGCGTTTCATGGATATGATGCAATCTATCAGGAGTTAAATAAGAAAATTAATAATAGGTGTGTTGTTGTCTTTGATTATTATCCAGGTGTAGATGAAGAGGAAGTATATGAATTGATCAAACGCTTCAATTTTTCTTTGGAAATTAACATGCATGATATCTTTAAAGATGGCAAAACTATGACCGAACAAATGAAATATAATCTAACGGATGATCGTGTGTTTGGCAAGATGTATTATGGCAATCTTGTGGATTTTATAGATGAAGAAAAGCTAGAAGAAGCTAAAAATAAGGTGAAGGAACATCATGGTTCTACTATCATTTATGGAGTTGGAGCTGGCTTAGTAAGTCATGGCGATTTGTATATCTACTTTGATATGGCACGTTGGGAAATTCAATTGCGTTATCGTAAATCTATGCCAAATTATAATTGTGATAATTATGATGAAGATATCTTAAAGAAATATAAGCGTGGTTATTTTATTGAATGGCGTATTGCCGATAAACATAAGGCTGAGCGATTTAATTGTTTTGATTATGTGGGCGATACAAATAAATCAAACGATCCAAAAATGATTTCGAGTGATACGTTTATCGATAGTTTAAAACAATTAGCTCAAAAACCATTTCGAACAGTACCATACTTTGATCCAGGCGTATGGGGTGGTCAATGGATGAAGGAAGTTTGTAACTTAAATGTGAATCAGCCAAATTATGCATGGAGTTTTGATGGTGTGCCTGAAGAAAACAGTATTTTATTTGACTATGATGGAGTTACTGTAGAGCTTCCAGCTATGGATTTAGTGTTGTATCAACCAAAAGAATTATTGGGAGAACAAGTTTATTCTCGTTTTGGTGCAGAATTTCCAATTCGCTTTGACTTTCTAGATACGATGGAAGGACAAAACTTATCTTTGCAGGTGCATCCATTAACGGAATATATTAAAAAGAATTTTGGGATGAGTTACACCCAAGATGAGAGTTACTATATTTTAGATGCTAAGGAAGATGCCCATGTTTATTTAGGTCTAAAAGAAGGCATTCAACCCAATGAAATGATTTCTGATTTAGAGTCTGCGCAACGTGGTGAAATTGTATTTGATGCGGATAAATATATCAATAAGTTTCCGGCAAAGAAACATGATCATTTCTTGATTCCAGCAGGAACTTGTCATTGTTCCGGAAAGAATGCGATGGTATTAGAAATTAGTGCTACACCTTATATCTTTACATTTAAATTGTGGGACTGGCAAAGACTTGGCTTAGATGGCCTACCTCGACCTATCAATATTGAACATGGAAAACATGTTATTCAATGGGATCGTACGACAAAATGGGTCAAAGAAAACTTGGTCAATGCGACTTATGAAGTAAAAGAAGATGGAAATGATTGTAAGATCGAACATACGGGTTTACATGAACTAGAATTCATTGAAACAAGAAGATATACAATCAACAATGATTCATTGCACAAAACACATGGTACAGTGAATATGTTGAATTTAATTGATGGAAAGAGTGCCATTATTGAAGGGAATTTTGAACCTTTCATTGTGCATTATGCAGAAACCTTCATTATTCCTGCAAGTATTAAGGAATATACAATCAAGCCTTACAATTGTGATAAAATTAAAGTATTAAAGGCATATGTAAGAAGTTAAAAAGTGACAACCTAAATGGTTGTCATTTTACTTTTTTCGCTTTTGTGCATACATTCTTTGATCAGTGATTTGCAGGATGTCTCTTCAGATTTATTAATCTAAAATTTTCTGTATTTCATCCTTAAAATAATATCGATTACCATCTTGCGTTAATGCATCAATTCTAGCTTGTTGGTGCAGACGCTCCTGCTCTTTTCTTGTGTAATATCATGAATGAAGTGAGCGTAAGATAATTTATCTTCTCATTCCATACTAATTGTGACAATGTGATAGTATCGGTTGTCTTAATATTTCATGTTCCATTCACAAGGATTATTTATATTTTTTATATGTTTATATCCCTGCGAATCGCATAAAATATTATTTATCCTACAAAAAACGAATGAATTTAAGGGAAAATAATCTTAAATATATTAGCTTTCCCTTATTTTCGATTATGATTTAAGGGAAACGAGATACTTTAAGGGAAAAATGAAAGACAGGTGTTTAACCAATGAGACCGTTTAACTATTCAAAAATTAAAGAAGAAAAGTGGAATTCAGAAATTCTTGGTCTCATAGCAGCAATATACAAGTTCGCAGGGAAACAAGAATAATATCTTAAGCAAAGACCAGACGAGTTGGAGAAACTTGTGGAGATAGCAAAGATTCAGAATACTGAGGCTTCAAATGCGATAGAGGGGATTGTAATAACCAATACAAGAATTAAGCAGTTGGTGGAGGAGAAGACCACACCAAAGAATGGAGATGAAGAGGAAATCGCAGGATACCGTGATGTATTAAATATTATCCATGAGAGTTTTGATACGATTCCTATTACACAAAACTATATTTTACATGAATTAGAATTCATTGAAACAAGAAGATATACAATTAATAATAGTTCACTTCATAAAACACATGGTACAGTCAATATGTTGAATTTAGTGGATGGAAAGAGTGCAGTAATTGAAGGTGATTTTGAACCTTTTATTGTGCATTATGCAGAAACATTTATTATTCCTGCAAGTATTAAGGAGTATTCAATCAAGCCATATGGTTGTGATGAAGTGAAAGTATTAAAGGCATATGTACGATCTTAAAAAACTTCCGAAAGGGCGTTTTTGTATGTCGAAATAAAAAACCTGAGAAATCTCAGGTCGTCTTAGCCTTTTAATGCATCTAATTCTTCTTGGGTTAACGCTCTAAATTCACCTAATGGTAAATCATTGAGTTTTAAAGGACCAAACTCAATACGTTGAAGATAGGTAACTGTACAATTTGCCTTTTCAAACATTCTTTTGACTTGGTGGAATTTTCCTTCATGAATCGTTAGATAGGCTTTATTTGTATCTAAAATTTCTAGCTTTGAAGGGGCTGAAGTAAATTCCTCAAATTCCATAGGCTGATTAAAGAAGTCTACGGCATTTTCTGGTAAAGTTCCATCAAATTCAACATAGTATTTTTTATCTACATGTTTTTTTGGTGATAATACTTCATGGGTTAATTTACCATCGTTGCTGATGAGTAATAAGCCTTCTGTATCTACATCCAATCTTCCAACTGGATACAAATCGTGTCTTTGGCTTTGGACAAGTTCCATGACTGTAGGATAGAGCATATCTTCAGTGGCGCTCACATAGCCTTGAGGCTTATTTAAAATATAGTATTCGTATTCTACATAGCTTACGGGTTCATCATCCACACAAACACGATCATCTTCTTTTACGTTATAGTCTGCCTTTTTTATGGTTTCATCATTAATGGTAACCCAGCCATTTTTTATTAATTTTTTAACGTCATTTCTTGTGCCAAATCCCATATGAGATAAATATTTGTCAAGTCTCATTGATAACGCCATCCTTTCGCATATTTATTTTTTAATGAGCCTTTAGAAAGTTTCGCAAAACCTAAAGGGAAGTTATTTACGCAAACAAGTGTCCATCCAGATGTTTTTGAATCCAAATCTTTCACATCTAGAGTTTCACCTTTTAAGTATTTAATAACACGCTCATCTTCAATGGAAAAGTTTAATACATTTTTAAATTGTTCAGGACAAAGGGCAAGGGCAAGACTTTGGCTGGGTTCAAAATGTTTACCTTTAAGTTGCCCTAATAATAAGCCAGATCTTAGTACGCGATAGCCTTTATAAGCTTGAAAATCACTGTTTAACCAGATGACCTTGTCCTTTTTGACTTTAATGGTACCCTTATTTAATTTAACCAATCGTAAAAAATCAGTAACACAATCATCAAGCTTATCGCTTGGCTCCAGTTTTATTTTTTTATGTTTTGTTTCTCCATCTTTGACAAGTAAAGCTACAAAGTGACCTTCTCCCTTGATTTTATGTGGATATAAACGAACACATTCCTCCATGTTTACACCTGGCATCATACCATCGATTTTATTAATAGGAACAAGATGTAAGTCGGGATGTTTGTCTAATACATCTTGAATAACTTCTTCATTTTCGTGAATCGAAAAAGTACAAGTGGAATATACGATAGATCCACCTGGCTTTAACATGGATATGGCCGCATTCAAAATGTTTTTTTGAATCGGCGGATAGAATGTATCATCCTTTTCAATCCAGCTTTTAATTAAATCTGGCTCTTTACGAAACATTCCCTCACCACTACAAGGGGCATCTACTAGAATCTTATCAAATGTTTCTGGGTAGTGTTCTTCCATATTTGTCAAATCTTCACTGGTTACCCAGGCATTGTCACATCCGAATAATTCAATGTTTTTTAAGAGGCCTTGGCATCTTGAAGAACTAATATCATTTGAAATTAAAAGCCCAGTATGATTGAGTTTTGTCGCAAGCTTTGTGCTCTTTCCACCAGGAGCTGCACACGTATCTAATACAATATCATTTTCGTCTACAGGAAGAACTTGTGCTGGTAACATAGCACTGGGTTCTTGAAGATAGTAAAGGCCTGCATAATAGTAGGGGTGTTTACTAGGTTTATCTTCACTTGAATAATAGAAGCCATCATTTGTCCAAGGGATGGGTTTTAGTTTAAAGGGGGAAATCTTTAGAAATTCTTCAACAGAAATTTTTAGTGTATTGACTCTTAAACCATAATATCTATCATGATCAAAACTTTGTAGGTAGTCTCCATATTCTTCTTGAAGAAGCTCTTTCATTTGTTCTTTAAATTTAACTGGAAGTTCCATTATAGATCAAATGCCTTTCCAAGTGCTTGAACGGCTTTAACTTTATCTTTTTTTTCAATGGTTAGTGAAATGGAAATTTCACTTGATGTGATCATATAATATTTAATATTGTTTTCACTTAAGATGTTTAATACTTTACTGGCAATACCTGAATGTGTAGAAATACCAAGTCCTACTAAAGACAATTTAATGTATCCAAGCATTTGATGTACAGGATATTCCTTTGAAGCATGTTCCATGATTTGATTACTTTGTTCTTCAGAACAATATAAAGTAAAGTTGGCTAGGCCTTCATCATCTAATTGTTGTGAAATTGTATCTAGGTTGATATTTAAATCGGAAATCATCTTAAATAGTTTTCCTAAATAAACACCATCATTAGGTAAGTGCATAAAGCGCATGATCGCATAGTCATCTTTTACACTTAAACCTGTAATTGGCATATCTTCTAATTCTTTATGCATAATCCAAGTTCCTTTCTCTAAATCTGTTTCCAAAGCTTTTCCTAAGAAAAGGGGAACATTATATTTACTAGCAAGTTCGACGCTTCGAGTTTCTAATACTCCAGCTCCTAAACAGGCCATCTGCATCATTTCTTCATAAGAAATGGATTTTAATTTTTTAGCACGCGTATATAATCTCGGGTCAATTGTATAAACTCCATCTACATCGGTAAAGATATGGCATTGATAGCCAAGTTTTGCGGCAATCGCAACCGCTGTTGTATCACTTCCGCCACGACCTAAAGTAGTGATGTCTCCATATTCAGTAGCACCTTGAAAGCCGGCTACAACAACAACTTTTCCTTGATCTAAATGAGCTTGAATTGTAGTTGTATCAATATCTTTGATCAAAGCACGAGAATGGTGTTTACTAGTAAGAAAACCTGCTTGATAGCCAGTTAAACTGATCGCATCCAAACCTATTGAATTCATCGCAATCGCAAGAAGTGTAATTGTTTGTTGCTCACCCGTAGATAATAAGGAATCCAATTCTCGTTTGTTTGGATTGCTTGTGACACTATGAGCTAATTCTATTAATTTATTTGTGGTTTTTCCCATGGCACTCGCAACAATGACTAAATTGTGACCTTGTTCTTTCATGTGTTTGGCATGAAGTGCAATGGCCTGAATTTGTTCAATTGTTCCAACGCTGGTTCCACCATATTTTTCAACTATATTCATATTTTATTCTCCAACTACACTATTTTAGCATATAAAAAGCTGTCTTAGACAGCTTATAGATATTATTTTTGATTAAAATGATATTTTTTCATAAATCGATCGAGTACGATCCATTCCTCTTCATCCAAGGATATAAGAGTATTAATAAATTTGCGTTGAATCTTAGCTAAATCAGTATCGGATGACATGGCATTTTCAAAGAACCTACGGATTTCATTTTCTCTAGATTCAGGAATAAACATTTCGCCTTTTCCATATAATAACCATTCTTCATTAATATTGAATTGCTTACATATAGAAATTAGATTGCTTTTTGATAAACTGTTATCGCCATTTTCTATTTTTGATACTGCTGCTTTTTTGATTCCGATTAGCTCACCAAATTTTTCTTGGCTAATTCCTTTTTGTAATCTTATTTTTCTAACTCTTTTACCGATTTCATCATTCATTATAATATGCCTCACTGTTTATTCATTATATATAACAAAAGTATCTTAAATCAACATTCTGATTTGACCGAATAGATTAAAGATACTATAATGTTTCTTGTGGATACTTAGGGAGTATATTATATGGAAAAACTAACTTTAGATGAGTTGAAGGTTCTTGAAAGTATAAAAAAAACTTTAAAAGAATTGAGTAAAGAAGATTTAGAAAAGGTTTTAGATTTTTCCAGAGAATTACAAGATATAAATTATTCCAAGGGTAAGAATGATAGTAGAGATGGGAAAGGACAAAAATGAACAACAAGAAAACATTAACAAGTTTGGCAGCAGCCAGTATGGTTATTACGCAAGCTGGACAAATGAGTGTATTCGCAAAGGGTGCTACAGTAGATCCAGAAAATCCAGCAGAAAAAGAAGAAATTAAAGTTGAAAAAACGCAGAAAGAATTATTAGAAGAACAAATTCGTAATGCTCAAGAAAAAGTGGATGAAGCTCAATCTAAATTAGATGAAGCAACACCTTCAATGAAAGATTCTACAAATCAGTTAAATACAGTTAAGGCAAATCATAATAAAGCTAGTGATGATTTTAAAATTGCAAATGATGCTGCCTATTCATATATTTCAAACGAAATCTCAGTAAATAAGAATGCTATTGAGCAGGCTAAGGGTGAGTTAGATGCACTAAAAGCTGAAAAGGAACGCTTGGAGAAAGAAGCATCAGATTCAGAAACACAAAAAGCACAACTTGAAAAAGACTATCAGGATGCACAGAATAAATACAATGAATTGGTTTCACAGGGAACAATTGAAGGTTTGACTGAACAAATCGCCTCTCAGCAAAAAGTTGTAGAGAGTGTAAATGTCAGCTTACAAGAAGCACAGGTAAAATATGATACTGTTAAGGGACAGTTTGATGAAGCGGCAAACAAAATCAATGATTTAGAAACTCAAATTACTGTGCAGCAAGGTAAGGTAGATGCTTTAAGTGCCCAATTAGCTACAAACGAGGCTGCTATGCAGGAAGCCTCAAAGGCTTTAAACAATGCTCAGCAGGCTTATGACGCAGCTACAGATGAGACTGCTAAGGCTGAATTAGAAAGTCAACTAGCAACAGCACAAGCTAATTTAATTGCTACCACTGAAGCATATAATACCGCAAACGCAGAGTTGGTTAATGAGAACGGAGTTTTAAGTTCTCTTCAAGGGAATTTAGAAACTGTAAAAAGTGAAAATCAGACTGCAATTGACGCCTATAATGAAGCTCAAAGTATCTTGGCTCATGTTCAACAAGACAAGGTAACAGCCGATAATCAATTGGCTAGTTTCCAACAATCATTAGAGGCTACAAAAGCTAGTATTGCTCAAGCAGAAAAGGATGTAACTGTTAAGAAAGATTTATTAGACGCTGCCAAGAAATCAACAGAGGAACTTTCAAAATTAGTTGATTCTACAAAAGTGGCTTACGATGCAGTGCAGGCACAATGGAATCAAGGAAGTTTAGGTTTCTATGAAAATATCGGCGATACGCAGGCTGTTGATGTTATTAAGGAAGGCATTAGTTTAGGAACGACAACTTTAGGTGATATTGGAGATTCTACAAATTTATTTAATATGAAGGTTTCAATCCCTTTAATTGCAGAGTGTAACCGTTTACGTGTCCTTAACGGGCTTCCGGAATTAAAAACAAGTGGATTAATGATGGCGATTTCGCAAGTCAAAAATAATCATTCTGTATATAGGGAAGGTGTATATGATTCGCCTCATACAGGTTTGTATAACACTGGTGAAAACATTGCGAGCGGTTTTACGTGGGACTTAACCGAGTATGAAGATACTGATAATGGTGGCAAAGGGCCTTTCCGTGGTTGGTATGGTTTTGAAAAGGATTATTTAAATAATTTTTATAAAGAACACCCTGAAGAAAAAAACAATTCGTTGAACGAAACAGCCGTGAAATACCCGGATTTGGCAAAACATATTGGGCATTATTTAAATATCTTAAGAAATTATGATATTTCTGGAGTCGCCTATATTCCTCAAGATAAAAATAATCTTAATAATAAAGCTGGAGACTTTGCTCAAGAATTTTCAAATTACACTAATTATTGGGAGTATGGTATTGGGTTACCTTCCGCAACAGACGTTGATAAAAAATATGACAATCGCATTGGCCAAATGACGGTCAGTGAATTCGAAGCAAAATTCAACGAATATTATGATTCTTTAAGAGCTGATTTAGAATCTAAAAAAGCAGCATATGAAGACGCTAAAAAAACGTTGGATGATGTTCAAAATAACGGAAATGCGATTGCAAATGCTACAAAAGCATATGAAGAAGCTCTTGCCAAATTAGAGAAATTAAAAGCCAATGAAGATACAACTAATTTGCAAATTCAAGAAGCTAAAAAGGCAGTAACTGCAGCTGCATCAAAAGTGACTGAAGCGCAAGAAAATGTTTCAAAAGCTGAGAAAGCTAAAAACGAGAAATCAGAAACTGTAAGGGTTATGCAAGCAAAAGTAGATGCCCAGAAAAAAGTTGTAGATTCTAAGGTGCAAGATGTTGCAAATGCTAAGGTTGCGGTAGATGACGGTGAAAAAGCAGTGAGCACTGTAAAAGACACAATCAAAAAATCCGAACAATCAGCGGCTAAACTAAAAGTGGAATTAGACGCTGCTAAAGTTGAAATGGATAGCAAGAAAAAAGCCTACGAAGAAACGAAAAAGCTCGCAGAAAAAGCTAATGAAGAGTTGTCAAAATTAAATACTAACAAAGTCGAAGAAGAAACTAAAAAGGCTGAATTATCTTCTAAGATGGAACAAACAAAATCCGATAAAGAGACTGCAGAAAAAGAATTGAAGTCCGCTAATGTCAAATTGAAAGAATTGAAAGATTCTAAAAAGACACGTGAAGATTTGAAAACTTCTATGGAAGAACTATCCAACAAATTAAAGAAACTTCAAAATGTTTTAACCAATGTATCTAAGGATTTGAAAGAGAATGGTGCAAAATCAGACGTTGTTCAAGGAGAATTAGCTTCTTTAGAGAAAGAACAAGCTCGTTTAGATGATGTATTGGCTTATTATCACTCATTAGTTGATGAAATTATGACTATGACTTCTGGCGGCGTGGATTTAACGGAAGAAGAAGCTGAGTCGTTAAGTAAATTACAGGTTGCTATTGAAGCCTTAGAAAATGCAAATGAAGCATTAGCAGATGCTCAAGCAAAATACGACGTTGAAAAAATTAAATATGATGCATTAGCTAAAGATGTTGAGAGTGCTAAAGCAGAATTAGTAAAAGCGGAAGCTACATTAAATGCTTATTTGAATCCTACACCAGCACCTTCTCCGGAGACAAAACCTGAAACTAAGCCTTCAGGGTCAGAGACTAAACCTGCCGGAGATAAAAACGAAAATGTGATTACAACTCCAACAAAAGGAGAGGGAATTACATTAACTGAAACTAAAAAAGAAGACACGACTACATCTACAAATACAACTAAAACTCAGGATGGAAAAGTAAATACGGCTGCCGAAGCTGCATTAGGATTCTATGCATTGAGTGGTGTATTAGGACTTGCTGGTGTTGCATTTACTGGTAAACACGCTCGTAAAGAAGACTAGTTAATTACAGGAGAGATTTATGTCTCTCCTTGTTTTATGGAGAGGAATATGGCATTTAGAATAAAAATTCAAAATAGTCGTGGGGATTGGTATCAACTATTTCCAGACAATGAAGCACCCAAGTCATTTTTGCAGGTGATGAAGGTACAAAAGGCCACTTTTTATGAAGATGGTTCTTTTGAGTGTACTATTTATGATATTCAGCCTGTGATTGATAGTTTAGAAGATTATATTAAGATCCAACAAAAAGAATTTAATTCGAGTCATTCATTAAGGAAAAGATTGAACAAAAGAAAAGCAGAAATGGACAATGGTATATACAAGGTAGTTCCTAATAGCTTATTCGATTTAACGAATGACTATGTACCTTATACGCGAAATTTTAAAACGGGATATGATCTCTATCCAACATGGCGTATTATTGAAATGAATGCGATGTCTTGGCCAATGTTTATGTCCTATAATTTCATCAAATTTATTGAACCTTCAATTTATCGTGCTGATGAATTAAACTTTAAGTTAAAAGAGAATGAAACTTTATTAGTGAAATGTTTTGTTGAATAAATAAGGCACTCATCATTTAAATGATGGGTGCCTTTTGATAATAGGTTAAAAGAATAAGGTGAAAAAAATCAATTGATTTTTTCACCTTATATTTTTTAGACAGCTTTTGTTCCATTAATATATACATTTTTTATTGTATTATTTAAATCAATCAAACTTTTTGTACAAATTATAAAGTCAGCATCTTTGCCAGGTTTAATAGAACCAACTCGATTCTCTAAATGTAAGATCTTAGCTGGATTGATTGTGATGGCCTTGATGGCTTCTAACTCTGGTAGTCCTGCCTTATGTGCAAGTGCAGCATTTAATGGCAGATATTGTTGGGGATTGAATGGGGAATCGGTTGTGATCGCAAACAAGATTCCTTTTTCATACATCTTATTTGGAGTTTCAAACGAATCGTTGGCACATTCAAACTTATCTTTATGACAAAGACTTGGTCCACAAATACATGGAAAACCACTCTCTTTGATTTGATCTAGAATCGCTTGTGAATCTGTCGCATGATCTAAGGTGATTTCAATATCGTATTCTTTTGCGATACGAATTGCCGTTAACATATCATCCGCTCTATGCGCATGACACTTTAAGGGAATTTCTCTTTTGATAACAGGAATCATCGCTTCTAGCTTTTGATCATAGTCTACATCTTTATCAGATTCTTTTTTCTTCATGTATTCCTTTGTCTTTTCTAATGTTTCTCTTAATAATGCACTAATCTGCATACGCGTATCAATTTTCTTTCCTTTGTAGCAATTCTTTGGATTTTCTCCAAAAGCTGCCTTCATCGCAATTGGATTTTGAATGCTCATTTCATCGATACAATTTCCTTTTGTCTTATACGCAAAGAATGTACCACCAATCACATTGGCACTACCAGGTCCTGCAGCTACCGTTGTGACTCCTGCTTCTAATGCAGTTTGTACAGTTTCATCCATTGGATTACAACCATCAATGCCACGCATGTTTGGAGTGATTGGATCTGTGATTTCATTTAAATCATTGCCCTCAAAACCAATAGCCGTTTCTTCCATGCCCAAATGACAATGGGCTTCTACCATGCCTGGATACACATTGAATCCCGAAAGATCTTGGATATCTTCATCTTTGGGTTCTAAATTCTTCCCAATTTCTGTAAATACACCTTTATCGACTCTAAAATCACCGATAAAGGGTTCTTCTTCCATGGTATAAATAGTGGCGTTTTTAAAAAGCATTAAGCGGCCTTCTTTCCGTCGACATAAACAGCTTTGATTTCATTTGTAGTATCTAGAATGTTCTTTGTACAAATCACAAAGTCAGCGTCTTTACCTTCTTTGATTGAACCTAAACGATTGTCTAAGCCTAAGATTTTAGCTGGATTGATTGTGATGGCTTTAATAGCTTCATATTCAGGAAGACCGGCTTTAGCGGCTAGAGCAGCACTTAAAGAAAGGTATTGTTGAGGCACTACAGGAGAGTCTGTAATGATTGAGAATAAAATACCAGCTTTATATAGTTCGTTTGGTGTTTCAAATGACATATTCGCAAGCTCAAATTTTGATTTGTGAGTCAAAGCAGGTCCACAAATACAAGGGAATCCACTTTCTTTAATTTGAGGAATGATACAACGAGCATCCGTAACGTGATCCAATGTAATCTTGATATTTTCTTCTTTCGCAATACGAATAGCCGTTAAAATATCATCGGCTCTATGACAATGACACTTTAATGGAATTTCTCTTTTGACAACAGGAATCATCGCTTCAAGCTTTTGGTCATAAGCGACATCTTTTCCAGCTTCTTTTTTCTCCATATATTCTTTAGTCTTAGCTAGAGTCTCTCTAAGTAGTGCACTAATTTGCATACGCGTATCAATTTTCTTTCCTTGATAACAACGCTTAGGGTTTTCACCAAAGGCTGCCTTCATAGCCAAAGGATTTTGAATGCTCATTTCATCAATACAGTTACCTACGGTTTTATACGCAAAGAAAGTTCCACCAATCACATTGGCACTACCAGGACCAGCAGCTACCGTTGTAACTCCACCTTTTAATGCGGATTCGATTGTTTCATCCATTGGATTACATCCATCAATACCACGCATATTTGGTGTGATTGGATCTGTGATTTCATTGACATCATCACCTTCAAAACGAATGGCTGTTTCTTCCATACCTAGATGGCAATGACTTTCAACTAAACCAGGGAATACATATAGACCATTTAGATCTTGCACATCTTCACCAACATCTGGTGTCAAATCTTTTCCTACTTGTGTAAATACACCTTTATCAATCTTAAAATCACCTACAAATGGATCTTGTTCCATTGTATAAATTGTTGCGTTCTTAAATAACATTATGCTTCCTTCTTTCCATTGACATATACTGTCTTAATTTCATTTTGTGTATCTAAAATATTCTTTGTACAAATCACAAAGTCTGCATCCTTACCAGTTTTAATAGAACCAATACGATCATCCAGTTTTAAAATCTTAGCTGGATTGATTGTGATGGCCTTAATGGCTTCATATTCTGGAAGACCAGCTTTTGCGGCTAAAGCTGCACTTAATGATAAGTATTGTTCGGGTACTACAGGAGAGTCTGTGATAATGCAGAAAGGAATACCGGCTTTATAGAATTCATTGGCCGTTTCAAAAGACATGTTTTTAACTTCATATTTTGATTTATGACCTAAACAAGGACCTAGAATACATGGAAAACCACTCTCTTTAATTTGTGGAATAATACTTCTTCCATCTGTTACATGATCTAATGTCACTTCAATGTCATATTCTTTCGCAATACGAATCACGGTTAAAATATCATCGGCTCTATGACAATGGCACTTTAATGGCATTTCCTTTTTAATAACCGGAATCATCGCTTCTAGTTTTTGATCATAATCTACTTCTTTTCCAGCTTCTTTTTTCTCCATATATTCTTTAGTCTTAGCTAGAGTTTCTCTAAGTAATGCACTGATCTGCATACGCGTATCAATTTTATTTCCTTGATAACAACGCTTAGGATTTTCACCGAATGCGGCTTTCATCGCCAAAGGATTTTTAATTGTCATTTCATCAATGCAGTTACCTGCAGTTTTATACGCAAAGAAAGTTCCACCAATCACATTAGCACTACCTGGACCTGCAGCGACTGTAGTCACTCCGCTTTTTAATGCTTCTTTAATTGTTTCATCCATTGGATTACAGCCATCGATGCCACGAATATTGGGCGTAATTGGATCTGTGACTTCATTTCCATCTTCGCCTTCAAAACCAATGGAAGAACATACCATACCTAGATGGCTATGAGCATCAATAAGTCCAGGGAAGACATATAAACCAGATAAGTCTTGAACAAAGTCGTCTTCATTAGACTGTAAATCTTTTCCTACTTCAGTAAATACACCTTTATCAACTCGAAAATCACCAATAAAGGGATCTTCTTCCATAGTATAAATCGTCGCGTTCTTAAATAACATTACACGGCCTTCTTTCCATCAATATAGACAGATTTGATTTCATTTGTCGTATCTAGAATGTTCTTTGTACAAATAATAAAGTCAGCATCTTTACCTGCTTTAATAGAACCTACGCGATTATCGAGTTTTAAGATCTTAGCTGGATTGATTGTGATAGCTTTGATAGCCTCATATTCATCCATACCTTCTTTTGCGGCCAAAGCGGCACATAAAGATAAATATTGTTCTGGAATAACTGGAGAATCGGTTGTGATGGAAACTAAGATTCCAGCTTTGTTTAATACGCCAGGCGTTTTAAAGGATTTGGATTTCAATTCAAATTTTGTCTTATGACCAAAACTAGGACCACAAATACATGGATATCCGCTTTCTTTGATTTGTTCGACAATGCATCTTGCATCCGTCGCATGATCTAAAGTTACTTCAATGTCATATTCTTTCGCAATACGAATGACAGTTAAAATATCATCGGCTCTATGGGCGTGGCACTTCAATGGTAATTCTTTTTTGATAACTGGAATCATGGCCTCTAGTTTTTGATCATAAGCTACATCTTTTCCAGCTTCTTTTTTCTCCATATATTCTTTAGTCTTAGCTAGAGTCTCTCTAAGTAGTGCACTAATTTGCATACGCGTATCAATTTTCTTTCCTTGATAACAACGCTTAGGGTTTTCACCAAAGGCTGCCTTCATAGCCAAAGGATTTTGAATGCTCATTTCATCAATACAGTTACCTACGGTTTTATACGCAAAGAAAGTTCCACCAATCACATTGGCACTACCAGGACCAGCAGCTACCGTTGTAACTCCACCTTTTAATGCGGATTCGATTGTTTCATCCATTGGATTACATCCATCAATACCACGCATATTTGGTGTGATTGGATCTGTGATTTCATTGACATCATTGCCTTCAAAACGAATGGCTGTTTCTTCCATGCCTAAATGGCAATGACTTTCCACTAAACCAGGAAATACGTATAGACCGCTTAAATCTTGTACATCTTCTCCTTCATTAGCTGTCAAATCTTTTCCTATTTGTGTAAATACGCCCTTATCGATTTTAAAATCACCTACAAAAGGGTCTTGTTCCATTGTATAAATGGTTGCGTTCTTGAATAACATATAATCACCTCTAGAATCTATTGTATCACGTAATGAAAAATATTACATGTAAGATGAAAATAATTTGTAAATAAAACTCATTTGTCTTTCACAACCTTATTCTATATAATGATTTGGGTGAGTTTATGGCAAAGAAAAAGAGAAAAGTAAATACGAAACGAATCGCAATTGTCGCGTTGATTCCAGTCGTTTGTATCGCATTATTGATTGCGAATTTTACAAGTATTCGTTTGAGTATTAAAGGGTATCATAAAGAAGATAAAAAGGTTGTATTAAAATTAGAGAAGGAAGATATTAAAGACATCTTGCAGTATGATCAAATCATTAATATTTCAAAGTGGGATAAAGTAAAGAATGATGCACATTACTTGTTGTATGATGAGTATTACAGGGCTTCTAAAAAGAGCGTAAAAAAAGTGGTGTATTATATTGACTCTTACTATGAAAGAATGGAAGATTTGAATTACTTAGGATATACCAAGAATGTTTTGTTTAAGAATTCAGATCTGTACACAATATCAAACTTGGATACATTGATTTCCGCCAATGTTCCATATAAAAAGGCTAAGAAATATTTGGCTGTTAAAGGGGCACAAATTCAAGACATCAAAAAATATGTAGATTCTGGGTTAAGCCCATTAAAGGCAGTTTTACAAGTGTCTTATCTAGGGATTGATTCAAGTAAAAAAGACAGTCGCTCTTATACGATTGAAAATCCAGAAGATACATTGATTCTAATTAAAAATGGATTTAGTGTACCTAGTGACTATGTTCCTAAAGATCTTAGAGATGTGAATATTCCTTATGAAACAGAAGTGGGACAATTAAGAGATGAAGCGGCAACTGCCCTTGAAAAGATGTATAAGGATGGCTTGAAACAAGGCTATAGTATTGCGATTAAGAGTTCGTATCGTTCTTATGATACACAATTAGCAGTATATAATGAATATTTTGCGATGTATGATGCAGCTTATGCGGCAAGTCTAGTTTCGATTCCAGGATCGAGTGAACACCAATGTGGATTGAGTGTGGATCTAACAAGTCAAAGTGTAATGAATGGAGAATATGGAACATTTGGTGAAACACCTGACTATAATTGGGTTGAACAAAATGCCTATAAATATGGATTTATTTTACGCTTCCCAGAAAATACGGGAGACCGTACAGGAGCTACCAACGAGCCATGGCATTTTAGATATGTAGGAAAAGAAGCAGCTAAAGAAATTCATGATAAGGGATGGATCTTAGAGGATTATATTGAACATCATGGATTTACATACAATTTGCGTTTGAATTGACGAATATAAAGGGATTAGTTTAAACTGACTATGGTGATGATTATGTGGTTAGGATTACTAATTCCTTTTTTTGGAACGACTTTGGGTTCAGCCGTTGTGTTCTTTATCAAAAATAAAAAGAATGAACTTTTATCTAGATGCTTTTCTGGTATTGCCTCGGGTGTCATGGTGGCTGCAAGTATTTGGTCTTTGTTGATTCCGGCAATGAATCAAGAAAAGAATATCTTGGTCATTGTGCTTGGCATATTTTTAGGAGCTTTATTACTACTTTTCTTAGATTGTATTGTACCTCACATGCATCCTGGAACAAATGATGAAGAGGGAAAAGAATCGCATTTTAAGAAAACGACAAAGCTAGTCTTTGCGGTAACTTTGCATAATATTCCAGAAGGTATGGCTGTTGGCATAGTACTAGCACAAGCAATTCAAACGGGAAGTATATATGCGGCTTTAGCTTTATCCATTGGGATTGCGATACAAAATTTTCCGGAAGGAGCCATTCTTTCTTTACCCTTAAAGAGCAATGGCTGTTCAAAACATAAGGCGTTTTTGATAGGTTCATTATCGGGTATTGTTGAACCTATATTTGGTTATGTCACAATTTTATTTTCAAATTGGATCCTACAATGCCTACCGTTTTGTTTAAGCTTTGCGGCAGGGGCCATGTTGTTTGTGGTGGTTGAAGAACTTGTTCCTGAAATGGCTCAAGGAAAACATTCGAATCTTCCAACAATTTCTTTCTTGTTTGGATTTTGTATGATGATGGTATTGGATGTGATTTTAGGATAAGCTTTCATTTTTTTCAGAAAAGAGTTAAAATTATTTTACATAATGTAGAAGACCCATAAGGAATTCTGCATTTTCTTTTGGGAAGGGTGAAGGCATTGGAGAGTACAGATTTATTAAAGGGAAGTATATGGAAATCAATATTAATATTTTCTTTACCATTACTTGTAGGAAATTTATTTCAACAATTATACAATACAGTCGATTCTTATGTGGTAGGAAACTTTGTCAGCTCACATGCCCTTGCAGCTGTAGGACAATCTACTTCCATCATTAATATGTTGGTTGGATTCTTTATGGGATTATCAACAGGTGCCGGTGTTGTGATTGCACAATATTTTGGAGCCAAAGAAACAAAAAAGATGCAGGATTCGATTCATACATCTTTAGCTTTAACTTTAGTTTTGTGTGTCATATTCACAATATTGGGTATTGCTCTATCTAAACCCATTTTAGTCATGATTGGTTCGCCTAAAGAAGTTTTACCTTTGGCTGTGATTTATCTTCAAATTTATTTTGCGGGTGTATCCTTTTCACTAATTTATAATATGGGAGCCGGTATTTTAAGAGCTTTAGGGGATAGTAAAAATCCATTGATTTACTTAGTTGTATCGAGTTTAGTCAATATTGTATTAGACTTTGTGTTTGTGATCTACTTTCATTTAGGTGTTGCTGGTGTGGGTATTGCGACAACTTTGGCACAGCTCGTTTCTGCCATTTTAGTCATGCATGAATTGATGCATACAGATAAAGAGTATAAGGTATATATTTCTAAGATTCGTTTTTCAAAGCCCATTCTATCAAGAATTATTTCAATAGGAATTCCGACAGCTCTACAAAATAGTATTGTTTCTTTTTCCAATGTGATTGTTCAATCGTACATTTCTAAATTTGGATCGGCTGCTGTTGCAGGATATAGTACAACGACAAAACTAGATGGTTTCTTGCAGCTTCCAATTCAAAGTTTCTCGATGGCTATCACAACGTTTGTGGGACAGAATTATGGGGCTCAAAACTATAAGCGTGTAAGAAAAGGCTTATATACAACATTATTGATGTGTGAAGTAATCATCGCATTAGGAGCCTTCTTGATTTATACAAATGGAGAGTTCTTAGTCGGATTATTCTCACAAGATAAAGATGTGATTGTAGCTGGTGTGACTATGATTTCTGTCTTTGCGCCAGGCTACATCTTCCTTCCTCTATCCCACATTACGGCAGGTGCATTGAGGGGAGTCGGATTATCTAAAGTACCAATGTATTCGATGATTTTATGTTTCGTTATTTTAAGACAAGTCTATTTATTTGTGGCAACACAATTTAGTTCTGAATTAATTACTGTATTCTTGGGATGGCCATTGACATGGATTGTAAATGCGGCACTATTGATGGGGTATTATCATATATATTCAAAGAAATTAGTAAGAGGCGATATTTATTAATCGTCTCCTTTTTTATACCCTTGAAGTGAAAATAAATAATGGGTATAATGGGTATAAAAGATTGCGGGTGAAGAATTATGGATAATGAGAAAATAATCGAGCATATCGCAGAAATAGAGCGTGAGATTGCCGTTTTACCGGCAGGTGGTGTTTCTAAAAAGAATGTACATGGTAATATTTATTATTATCATAGAATCACTCAGAATGGGAAGCGAATAGAAAAATATGTAAAAGCAGATGAAGTTGATGAACTTATATCGAATATTGAGAAGAGGAAAAAATTAGAAAAGGAATTAAAAAAATTAAAACAATGCATGCCTAAAGAAAAAAATCTTGATTTTAAGACAAAGGTGCTTGTTGGGGATAGATTAAAATCTTTAGTTTCAATTACACGAAACTATAAAAAAAGAGAATGTATTCAAATGCTTAGAGATTATATCTTCAAAGACATAGCTGATAAAGTATTCATACTGTATGGATTAAGACGAACAGGGAAAACCACATTGATTCGTCAAATTATTTTAGAATTGTCTGAATCTGATTTTAATAAAGCTGCATTTATTCAAATTACATCAAAAGATTCTTTATCCGATATTGACGAAGATCTTAGACTATTAGAAAAAAATGGATATAAATATGTATTTTTGGATGAAGTGACATTGATGGAAGATTTCATTGAAGGGGCTTCTTTATTTTCTGATATATATGCCAGTAGTGGAATGAAAATTGTTCTTTCTGGCACAGATTCACTTGGCTTTGCGTTTTCTAAAGAAGAACAATTATACGATCGATGCATAATGCTTCATACAACATTTATACCCTATAGAGAATTTGAAAATGTGCTTGGTATATATGGGATTGATGAGTATATACGTTATGGAGGGACAATGAGTCTTGGTGGAATTAATTATAATGCAAGCACACCATTTTCAAATATTAAGGATACAGAAGAATATATTAATACGTCAATCGCGAAGAATATCCAACATTCTTTAAAGATGTATCAATATGGGGGTCATTTTCGTCAGCTTTTAGATTTATATGAAAAGGGAGAGCTTACGAATGTGATTAATCGAGTAGTAGAAGATATGAATCATAGATTTACTAAAAATGTTGTAGAAAGTACATTTAAATCTCACGATATAGGGGTCACTGCCAATAATTTGTTGAGAGATAGAGTGGATCCAATAAATATTCGAAAACATATGGAACTAGATAAGGTGACTCTGGGAATAAAAAACATGCTTGATATTTTAAATAAGGAAGAACAAAGTATTGATATTAGTGATGTGCATATGACTCAAATTAAAGAGTATCTGGCAATATTGGACTTAATAAAAGAAATAGATTTAGAATATTTACCAGAAGTAAACCAGAAGAGTAAAATTGTTGTTGTTACACAACCTGGTTTAAGATATGCACAAGCTGAAGCTATTGTTGAGAATCTTCTTTTAGACGAAAAATTCCAAGAATTAGATATCCAAAAAAGGACACATATTTTAGAACGTTTACTTAGTGAAATTCGTGGCAGAATGATGGAGGATATAGTTCTTTTGGAAACAAAACTCGCAAAAAAAGATAAACATGTTTTTAAGTTGCAATTTCCAATTGGTGAGTTTGATATGGTTGTGCAAGATCCAAAAACATTATCATGTGAAATATATGAAATAAAATACAGTAAGGAACGAGCATGTGAACAATATCATCATATAAGTAATGAAGAAAAGTGTGCAATGACTACACATCGATATGGCAATATTACCGGAAGGTATGTGATTTATCGTGGAGAAAATACAGAAATGGATACGATTCAGTACTTAAATGTTGAAGACTACTTAAAAAGTTTGTAGAAAACAAGGTAAGGGGCGAGATTTAGTAGAGTCTCGCCTTTTTTCTTTGTTTCGAATTGGGAATATTTAATTCCTTTCGATATTTTGATATGGTTCTTCTTGATGCGTAGAGTTCCATATTTTCGAGTTCTTCTACAATTTCTTCATCTTGTAGAGGTTTTTCTGGATTTTCCACTTCAATCAATAATTGAATGGCTTTTTGAATCGAGTCTTTACTGCTTCCTTTGTGTGTCTTTGAAATAAATAAATCTTTTACAGGATACATATGATCATTAAATTCATAATATTTATCACTCAGAGTCCTAGAAACGGTTGAAATCGAGTAGCCCGATTCTTGAGCAATTTCTTTAAGTGTGCATTCTTTTAAATCATCTTGAAATAGAAAATAATTCTTTTGATGCGTGATCAATATATTTGCGAGTAGAAGAATGGTTTTGTTCCGACGGTTGATACTATCTATATAAAACTTAGCTTCATTTAAATATTTTTTAGCTTCTTTTGACAATTTTACTTCTTCACAATGAAGCGATAGATTTCCCATTTCTTTGGGGATGATTTTTAATTGATCTTCATCAATTTCAATTGTGAATTCAGGTAAAGCTAAATTTGTCGTACTTTCTGTGTCATATTCACTGCAAGGAAATGGATTGCATTCTTGCATGTGTGCTAATTCATCAAATACAGATTCATAAGGTATATCTAAAGCTTTAGAAATAGTATAGAAATCTTTTTCTTCAAGTTCTTTTGAATGATTTTTTAAAATAGTGTATGCGATTGTATAGCCTTTTTCTTTTAATTGAATCATTAAAGAATCAATACTATTTTTAGCAGCCACACCAATGGGTTCAAAGGTTTGAATGAAAGAGAGTGTTTCTTCAAATTGTGTTTTAGTACATTTTAAGTCCGATAGGACAGTTTGGATGTCTTGATCAAAGAAACCATGACTATCTAAGGATTCAATAATATAATGGGCAATGGGTTCATTGTATTTTTTAGTGCTTGTATGCAGCTGCAAATAAAGTTCATCCTTTAGACTTGGCTTATTTGAAATGCCTGCTTCAAGATATTGTTGGATATCTTGACTTGGAGTGTATTCTAAAAAAGGATTATTTTGACTGACATTATATAAAAGATCCGATAAAGTCTGTCTATCTTTACTTAATATTTCTAGATGCGACTTTAAACCTGTTGTCATGTGGAGTGTTTGTTTGTAGGTGTGTGTATAAATCAAATCTTGTTTCATATGTATATATGTTATACCATATTATGGTATAATAATTCAAAAAAAGTGGAGGGTAACATGATAGAAAAAATATTGGCATATATTTTGGCATGTTGTAATAATAGTGAATTTGAACAAACAACAGTTGCCTTGATAAGTGAAAATTTAAAGATTAGCCGCTCACAGGTTTCTGTTGTATTAAATAAATTAGTAAAAGAAAATAAATTGATTCGCATTGAATCAAAACCGTTTTGTTTCATTTCGGTTGAATATTTGAAAGAAAAGTCAATTCCTTTTAAAGATAGTGTATATGCAAGTTTAGATGATTTATTGTCAAATCAGGAAAAGAAGGATTTTGAAAAACTAGTGGGCATGAATCATTCTTTGGCTCAAACGGTTAAACAATGTAAAGCTACCATTTCATATCCTCCTAATGGGTTGCCCATGTTACTTTATGGACCTACGGGAACGGGTAAGTCTTTAATTGCAAAGTTGACGTATGAGTGGGCAAGAAATCAGGGTGTCATTTCAAAAGATGGACAATTTGTGCAGGTGAACTGTAGTGAATATGCGAACAATCCTGAATTATTAACAGCCAATCTATTTGGTCATGTCAAAGGTGCTTTTACAGGTGCTGAAAAAGATAATGAGGGTTTGATTGCCTTAGCCGATAATGGTGTTTTATTTTTGGATGAGGTGCATGAATTAAAGGCGGAATGCCAGGAAAAGTTGTTCTTGTTTATGGATCAAGGTATTTATCATCGTGTGGGTGATAATGAAAAGTGGTATAAGTCTAATGTTCGTATTGTATTTGCGACTACAGAAAATCCGGATAAAGTGTTGTTAAAAACATTAATGCGACGTATTCCAATGACAATCACAATTCCTAGTCTTGAACAAAGAGGTACGCAAGAGCGTATTGAGTTGTTGCATAACATTTTTAGTCAGGAAGAAAAACGTTTAGATTGTCAGATCAAGATGAGCAGCAAAGTGTATAATGCGCTGTTACAAAGTAAGATGCCAGGTAATATTGGTCAATTAAAGAGTAGTGTACAGTCTTGTTGTATCAATTCTTTATTTGATAAGGTCAATGACGAATTAGTGATTCATTTGGATAGTTTGCCTAAAGATCTTTTACAGCAGGTTTATGCGAATCAAAAAACGGTCTTGGACGATGATGAATATATATATGTGGATGATTTGCAGGGATACTATAATGGTACAAAAGAAATTCTTCAATTGAATGATAGTCTATTGACTAGTTTTAGAAAATATAAAGAGGAACATACAAGCTTGGCGGATTTTATGGCAAAAGAAAAGAATTATGTTCAAAAATATTTTGATAACTTGATCTTTAGAAAGAAAGAATCAAGTCAGGTAGATTATTATAATCGTGGTGTGCAGCATATCTTTAACTTGATTGAATCGCGGTATGGATTAAAAATCACAAATAATGAAACGTTAGCTATCGCATCTTATTTAGATGAGATTCATCATGAATATCATGATTTAAGAAGCTGGTTTTTAAAACATGAAGAAGAGTGTGATGATTTATATCAATTGTTGCAGGAAGAATTTTTTAGAGCGACCAATGTATCTTTAGAAATTTGTACGTATTTAAAGTCCTATCTAGAAATGGATATGTATTCCATTATTATTTGTACATTTATCTTCTATGTTTATAATGTACAAAAAGATTCAAGACTTTCTCAAAAAGCAGCCGTTGTACTATCACATGGTTTTTCTACGGCTTCTAGTATTGCGGATGCAGCCAATCGTTTCTTAGGACAATATATATTTGATGCGCTAGATATGCCTTTATATATTGATACGGCTACAATGATTGAGAAACTGAATCGTTATTTGGATCGTATTGGCAAGGTCAAAGAATTGTATCTATTAGTGGATATGGGTAGTTTGGAAGATATTTATAAAGGTTTGCATATAGAGAATGCGAATATTGGAATTATCAACAATGTGAGTACTCCAATCGCTTTAGAAATTGGAAATGGAATTCGTAATAATGTAGAGATGGAGAGCATATTACAAAAAACGATCGATGCTTTCTGTGTCAATTTTGCGTATCATATTGAAAAGCATCAACAAAAACAGCCAGTCATTCTATGTTCTTGCGCAAGTGGATTGGGTACGGCCAAGAAATTAAAGTCGATGTTGGAGCAATCTTTTCCAGATGGAATCAATTTAGATGTGAAGACGTTGAATTATTCGGAATTGATTGAATTAGGTAAAAAGAACAATGTATTTGAAGAATATGATGTTTTATGTGTACTTGGAACGTTAGATCCAAATATGGAGGACATTCCATTTGTGGGTATTGAAGATTTGATTATTGAAGATACATTTGGTGATTTCAATCAATACTTCAAGGATTATATGGATGAAGAACAGCTGTCTTTGTTTGATAAAAATATTCTGCATAATTTCTCATTGAGTAATATTATGAATGCACTAACGATATTAAATCCGGCAAAACTATTAGAGCAGGTTGCCAATGCGATTGATGTTTTACAAAAGTATGTTGGTGTTCGTTTCAGCAATCGAACTTGTTTTGGATTGTACGTACACATTTGTTGCTTGATTGAAAGACTTGTTGTTTCAAGAAATGCTGAGTATGATCCAAGCTCGGATTTCTTAAATGAACACAAAGATTTTGTGGACTATGTTAAGAAGGCGTTTAAGCAAGTAGAAGATTTCTATGGTGTAGATATTCCTACAGAGGAAATGATTCATATTTATAATTATGTGAAGAATAATTAGTAAAGATGAGGAAACTCATCTTATTTTTGTAAACTTATTTCTATGGCACAATATTTGCTTGTATATAAGTGAATGACGTAATACAGAAAGGAGAAAGATGAATGAGTAGAGTAATATTTGCCTCACATGGAGGATTATCTAAAGGAATGAAAGATTCAGTTTCTATGATCGTTGGAGATTTAGCTAAGGATGTAGAAACATATAGCTTGCTTCCTGGACAAAATCCTGAAGATTTTTATCAAGAAGTTTTGAAAGAAGCAAAAGAGAGTGAAGAACAAATTGTAATCTTGTGTGATATCAAAGGTGGAAGTGTTCACACAGCTTTATCTAAACTTGCAGTATTGGATAATGTAATGGTTTTTTCAGGAATGAACATGGGATTGGCATTAGATGTAGTAATGAAAAGCTTGGGCCAAAATCTTGAATTAGCAGATGCGAACGATTTGATTGAAGCAGCTAAAGAGGGAATGACAGTTATGAATGGTATGACAAGCGAAGATGATGAAGATTTCTAATAGGAGGAGAAAAAAATGATCAAATTATTAAGAGTGGATCACAGATTGTTACATGGTCAAGTTGCTTTTTCTTGGAAAAATGCAGTTGAAGCAGATTGTATCTTAATTGCGTGCGATGCAGTTATGAAAGATGATTTAAGAAAAACATCAATTAAGTTGGCAAAACCAAGTGGTGTTAAATTAGTTATTAAAAATATGGATGATGCAGTAAATGCGATCAACAGTGGTGTTACAGACAAATACAAATTATTGACTGTAGTTGAATCTATTAAGGATGCTGAAAGATTGTGTAAAGAGTGCAACATCAATAAATTAAATCTTGGTGGTACTAAGGCTACTGCTGAAACTCGTAATATTTCAAAGGCAATGAATATTACTCCAGCAGAAGAAACAATTTTAAAAGGATTATGTGAATCAGGTGTGGATGTAACAATTCAGATGGTTCCAGAAGATAGTCCAGTAAACGTAGAGAAAGTATTATAGGAGGAGAAATATGTTATTACAAGCAATTTTACTTGGCTTGGTAGCAATGCTTGGAAATGCTGAATATTTGTTCGGTACAAGCTTGTTGTCAAGACCATTGGTTATGGGAGCTTTAACAGGCGTTGTACTTGGTGATATCCCAACAGGTGTTACATTAGGTGCAACTTTAGAGTTGGCATTTATGGGAGCTTTCTCAATCGGAGCTAGTATTCCACCTGAAATGATTTCAGGAACCGTATTAGGAACAGCTTTCACAATTACTACAGGAGCTGGACCAGAAACTGCATTAACTGTTGGTTTACCAGTTGCTTCATTGGTTTTAATCGCAAAGAACGTTGGAATGGTTTTCATTTTACCTCCATTTGTTCACAAAGCAGATACATATGCAGCTGAAGGAAACATGGCAGGCGTTGCTAGAATGCACTTCTTAGGTGGATTCTTCGGTGTTAACTTGATTATTGGTGTTATCGTAGCATGTGGTTACTATGCAGGTGGACCTGCTGTACAGGCTTTATTAAATGTAATTCCTGAATGGATTTCAAATGGTTTACAAATCACAATGGGCTTATTACCTGCAATTGGATTTGGCTTATTGTTGATGATGATTATGGACAAAGAAGTTGCATGTTTCTTCTTCTTAGGATTCGCATTAAGCGTATACTTAGGAATTCCAGTAACTGCAATCGCAATTTTTGGAGCTATCATCGCTATCGTATTAACTCAATTACGTAGCAATTCAGCTCAAACAGCTACAGAAGGAGGATTAGACGAAGATGACGACTTCTAATAAATTAACAAAAAAAGAATTAAATCAAGTATTCTGGCGTTCATTCGGAATGGAATGGGACTGGAACTATGAAAGACAGATGAACATGGCGTACTGCTACTGTATGTTACCAGTAATCAAAAAATTGTATTCAAATAAAGAAGACCAAATTGCAGCTATGCAACGTCACTTGGAATTCTTCAATACGACTCCTCAATTGTCAACATTGATTCTTGGTATCAGTGCTGCCATGGAAGAAAGTAACGCAAATGATCCTAACTTCGATACAGAAAGTATCAATAGTGTTAAGGTTTCATTGATGGGACCTTTAGCTGGTATTGGTGATTCATTCATCTGGGGAACATTACGTATTATCGCTACTGGTGTTGGTCTATCATTAGCGAACCAAGGAAATATCTTAGGACCTATCTTATTCTTATTGATCTTCAATATTCCTGCTCAAGGATTACGTTATTACTTAATGAATGCTGGTTATAAATTAGGTAGTGGATTCTTGGCTAAGATCCAGGAAAATGGATTGATGTCAAAACTTACTTATGCAGCAAGCGTTTTAGGATTGATGGTTGTTGGTGGTATGACTGCTGAAAACGTTTCAATCAAATTCCCATTGGCATTTGGTTCTGGTGATGAAGCAACTACATTAAATGATGTATTCAATAATATCATGCCTGGTTTAATGCCATTATTATTCACATTATTGGTTTACTACTTATTGAAAAAGAAAAATATTAAGACAACTACATTGTTGTTATTGTGTGTCGCAATCGGATTGATTGGCTCATTCTTTGGTATCTTAGGTTGTTAATAAATTTAAATAAATAAATGGAGGAAAAGAAAATGATTAAATTTAATGAACAAGAAAAAATCGATAGCGTAAATGGAGCATTGGCTCTACGCCCTCAAATCAATGAAATCGTTGATGAAATCTGCAAACGTGGATATTCAAACATTTGCTGGTTAGGTGTTGGTGGTACTTGGGCAAGTGCTATGCAGGCTACAGTACACATGAAAGAGATGAGTGCTATTGAAACTTGGGCAGAAAATGCTGCTGAATACTTAACTACAGGAAACAAACGTATTACTAAAGACACAGTTGTTATTATCTCTTCTGTAACTGGAAACACTAAAGAAGTTGTTGATGCTATCAAAAAAATCAAAGCAGAAGTTGGCGCTACAGTTATCTCATTTGTTGATGCTAAAGAAGCTATCTTATTAGACTTAGCAGACTACAAGATCTCTTATCCAGTTAACGAACAATTAAAGTTCTTCATGGTTGCTGACCGCTTCATGTTCAACAATGGTGAATTCGAAGACTACGAAGATATGTATGCAGAATTTGACAAATACTTGGCTCAAGCTTTAGTAGAAGTTGAAAAGAAAGCTGAACCATTTGCTGTTGAATTTGCTAAAAAACACTGGAATGACGAAATGCACTACTTTGTAGGTGCTGGAAATCAATGGGGAGCTACTTACTCATACGCAATGTGCTATTGGGAAGAACAATTATGGTTAAAGACTAAATCAATCTCATCTAATGAATTTTTCCATGGTATGTTTGAAATCGTAACTAAAGAAACTCCAGTTACAATCTATATTGGTGAAGATGCTCAACGTCCATTGTCTGAGCGTGTAGCTAACTTTATTCCAAGAATTTGTGAAAACTACACAATTATTGACTCTAAAGATTACGAATTAAAGGGAATTAGTGAAAAATATCGTAAACACTTATCTCACCACGTAATGCACGCTGTAAACAACAGAATTGACGTTCACATGGAAATCGAAACTCGTCACCCAATGGAAATCCGTCGTTATTACAGAAGATTAGAATACTAAAATATAAAGGTGGAACCATTCCACCTTTTATATGTTGTTTAGGGAGGTACAAATGGAAAAATTAACAATGCTTGATTATGTGAAAGAAACACCGGGCGTATTAAGAACAAATATTGAACAATACACTGCATTGGTTGAACCATTGATGAAGGAAGTGCAACAAAAAGAAATCAAACGTATTTTGCTTGTGGCTTCTGGATCAAGTCATAATGCATGTTATTGTGCTCGAAGTTTTGTGGAAAAAGTGAGTGGTTTAGAAGTTAGAATCATTACTCCATATACATTTACGTATTATGAAAATGATATTAAAGAAACAGACTTAGTCTTAGTGGTTACACAGAGTGGTTTAAGTACAAATGCAATTGAAGCATTAAAAATCATTAAGAAAAAACAATGTAGAGCGATTTGTTTAACAGGAAATAAAAATAGTGATGTAAAAGATGTTGCGGATGTTGTGATTGAATATGGTGTTGGCGAAGAATTAGTTGGCTATGTCACAAAGGGTGTTTCCTCACTTGCGCTATTCTTAGATTTATTCGCAATTGCGTATTCTGGTAAGACTGAATATTTAGAAGAGTTAAAAAAAGCTGTCCATTTAAATGAAGAAATGATTGGTAAGGCTACAAGCTTTATTCAGTTACACTATAAAGAATTTTCATCTATGTCTTGGGTTTACAGTTGTGGAGCGGGAGCCAATTATGGAACAGCGCTTGAAAGTGCATTAAAAATGGGGGAAACCATTCACATTCCAAGTTGCTGCTACGAAATTGAAGAATATATTCATGGTCCGAATTTACAATTAACGCCACAATACAATGTGATTTTCTTTGATGGAAACGATGTGGCAAGTCATCGTGTGGAACAAGTATATAAGGCTACACGCAAAGTAAGTGAGCGTGCCTATTTGATTTCAAATAATCCTGGATTAGCGGATGATGATCATGTTTTAAGCTTGAGTGGTACTGTATCAAGTGAACTTTCACCAATTGTTTATTTACCATTTGTACAACTATTAAGCTTTATTATTTCAAACGACTTACATTCTATTTATCAACATCCTTTATTAAAGGAATTTAAGGCTATCGCAGCCGCAAAAACGGAGAATTTTGTAAATTATGACGGCGATGATTAATACAGTAATTTTTGATATGGACGGATTAATGTTTGATACAGAAACACTTTATATTGATGTATTTGAAGATGTTTGTAAAAAACATGGTCACGCTTTTCCAAGAGAATATTTTTTAGGGATGTTAGGCACAAGTCATTTCGATTATTCAATTTACCATAAGGACTATCCATGGTTAGAGGATATGTTGAAAATTGCCGATGATGAATTTGTTTCTTATTACGAGAAACGCTTTGCGATTCCAGGCTCTGCCAATAAATATGGCTTGAAAGAATTGCATGATTATTTAAAAACGAATAATTATAAGATTTGCATTGCGTCAAGCTCAAGTGTTCCGCACATTAAGCGTTTAGTGAATAATTGCGGATTTGATTTTCAAGCAGATTTGATGCTTTCATCACAAGATGAATATGCGTCAAAGCCAGCTCCCGATTTATTTTTGGCATGTGCAAAAAAGATGGGAGTAAAGCCTGAAAATTGTATCGTACTTGAGGATAGTAAGAATGGAATTCGTGCGGCGTATAATGCAAATATGCATAGAGTTTGGATTCCAGATCAAGTCCCATTTAATGAAGAAGACATGAAATATGTTGATCTTCAGTGTAAGAATTTAAAAGAAGTAATCGATATATTAGAAGCAATGTAACGTTGCTTCTTTTTCGTGCTATACTAATGTTGTTTTTTTTTTGAGGGAGGATATGTATGTTAGAGTTAGTCATATTTGATGTAGACGGGTTAATGATTGATACAGAAAGCGTATGGAAGAATGCGTTTGACAAGGCAGGAGATAAATATGGTATTCCAAATTTAGGAGACACATTATTTCCTTCATTAATTGGCAAAAGACTGGAAGATGAACAAGAGTTGTTGGATCGTCTTTTACCAAGTGATATCCAAGATAAATTATTGAATGAGTGGAGACAAATCGGACTGGGGTCGCTAGAAAGAGAAGTACCAGTTAAACCAGGCCTATATGAAATGTTGGATTTTTTAGAACAACATCATATCAAAATGGCTGTCGCAACAACGACAAGAAGAGATTTAACCGAACAAAGACTTAAAAAGATTAGGGTATATGATCGTTTTGAATATGTTCTTTGTGGGGATAAGGTCACAAATCGTAAGCCGGATCCAGAAATTTATTTGAGTGTTTTAAAGCGAATGGATACAGACGCAAGAAATGCTCTAGTCTTAGAGGATAGTGTAGTTGGGGTTGAGGCTGCTTATAGAGCAGGTATTGATTGTATTCAAGTGCCAGATCTGATTGCTCCAACAGAAGTACAAAAGAAGCAGACGGTTTATACTGCGAAAGATTTGATCGAAGCTAAAGATTATATTAAAGAGAATAGAATATAAAATGCGACAAAATGATTTTGAAAATACTCCCATGTTAAAGCTTGTTATGGGGTTGGCTATACCGAGTATGATTGCTCAACTTGTTAATATTTTATATTCCATTGTCGATCGTATGTTTGTAGGACAAATTGAAGAAGTGGGAAATGTATGTTTGGCAGCCGTTGGAATATGTGGGCCAATCGTTACTTTATTATCGAGTTTTGGAACACTTGTAGGTATTGGTGGTTCGATTTGGCTATCCATGTGTTTAGGACAAAAAAATGAGAAAAGGGCCAGTCAAATCTTATATAACAGCTTTGTGATGTTGGTTGTTCTTTCCATTTGTTTAACACTTGGATTCATTCTTTTAAAACACAATTTGATCTATTGGTTTGGAGGCAGTGATGCCCTATATCCATATGCCAATACTTATTTAACAATTTATACATTAGGTACTTTCTTTGCCTTAATGTCAATTGGATTGAATTATTTTATAACGGGACAAGGCTATGCCACAATCGCAATGTTGAGTGTATGTATTGGGGCCATCACAAATATTATTTTTGACTTTATTTTGATTCGTACTTTAAAGATTGGTGTGGCTGGAGCAGCCATTGGTACAGTTGTAGCACAGCTTTTATCGTGTATGTTTGTGCTTTGTTTTTTAAGATTCAAATCGAAGATCAAACTTCATAAAGAAGAATTATCTATAGAGAAGATGAAGCATATTGTAAAACTTGGATTTTCGCCATTTCTGATTATCGCATCCGATTCCATTATTTTAATAGTGATGAATATGATGCTTCAAAAGTATGGTGGAAATATGGGTGATATTTATATTTCGGCTATTACTGTAGCTCAAAGCTATTTCTTGTTGATTACAGGTCCACTTTTAGGTATTAGTTCAGGAACACAGCCAATATATGCGTATCATTTTGGTGCGCAAAATTTAAAGAAGATCAAAGAAGCATTTAAAATTGTGATTTCATTTGCGTTTTTATTCTGTCTTGTTATGTTTATTATTTCAATGTGCTACTCCAATGTATTTGTGGCTATGTTTACTAATGATGCCATGACTATGCCAATCGCAGATAGGGCTATTAAAATATTCTGTTTAGGTATTTTGATGATGTCCATTCAATATGTTTTAGTGGATGGAATTACAGGATTATCTAATGTAAAATTATCATTATTTTTATCTTTAAATCGTAAACTGATGTATTTGTGTTGTACATGTTTATTACCTGTATTTTTAGGGGTTTCTAATATTTTCTATGCACAACCAGCAGCTGATATTTATGCGAGTATTGTGACTGCCATTTGTTTTATAAAAATCATACCTTCTTATTTAAAAAGTCATGGTGTACAATAAGGTCAGGTGATGATTATGTTGTTTAAGAAAGAGAAAAAGATGAATGTTCCAGATTTATGGAATTTTATGACTTCCTTAAATAAAAAGGATAAGGCTTTGTTTGAAGACCTATTAGATAATGATAATGAACCCTTGGAATATAAGGGAGATGTCAAACAGGGTGGTTTATTAAAGAATAAGAAGATGATTGAAAGAAGGGTCATTGAAAAAGAAGAGGATGGAAGATTACGTGATTATACGCAATATCGTATTCAGCCAGATGTATATGAAGTATTAAAACCATCTTATGATCAATTCTATTCAATTATTGGTGATTAAGCTTGTAGAAATACAGGCTTTTTTTCTTTAAAGGTGCAAATCACAAGACAAAAAAAGTCTTTAAAGGTGCAAATTTAGGAGTAAAATAAGTCCTTCTAGGTGCAAATAAGATAAATAAATAAGTCATTCTAGGTGCAAATAGAAAAGAAAGTGTGATATAATA
>OGRM01000108.1_pt1 | contig 73995 bp, 61 predicted proteins | sample 1553491 | NCBI WGS metagenome assembly OGRM01 (sample SAMEA2580110, study PRJEB22360) | human gut metagenome | biome: human gut; feature: human-associated habitat; material: faeces | place: Denmark | collected 2008/2010
CGAAAGTTTCCCCACGACGTTCCGATTCATGGTTGAACAAGATACCCGAGCAGCAGTACATGTTATAAGCCTCGCGGTATTCCTTTACAATCCAGAAGCCATACAGTTTGGCCACTGCATACGGGCTGTAAGGATGGAACGGTGTGTTTTCATTCTGCGGCACTTCTTCCACCTTTCCGTAAAGTTCCGAAGTAGAAGCCTGGTAAATGCGGCAAGTATCTTTCAGTCCGCACAGACGGACAGCCTCTAACACGCGGAGTACACCTGTTGCATCCACGTTGGCTGTAAATTCCGGAGAATCAAAACTTACCTGTACGTGGCTTTGTGCAGCCAGGTTGTAAATTTCCGTGGGGCGTACCTTGCTTACCACTTGCAGAATACTCATCGAGTCACTCAAATCTGCATAGTGCAAGTGAAAGTTGGGTTTTCCTTCCAAATGCGCGATACGTTCGCGGAAGTCTACTGATGAGCGGCGGATGGTACCGTGTACGTCATAACCTTTTTCCAATAAAAATTCAGCCAGAAACGATCCGTCCTGTCCTGTAATACCTGTGATTAGTGCTACTTTTCTTTCCATAAATAATCAAATTTTACCCCGCAAAGATATAGAAAAAGCCCCGTACTGCCAATGACAGCCGGGGCTTTTCTTCTGATTATATGCCTTTTGCTTTAGAATTTCTTAAACTTTAATATGGCATAATCAGACTCTAAGGTCATGTATTTCCCGTTTGTTTCCACTACCTTGAACGTCGTATTCACATTGTTTAGTCCGTAGGGCTCCAGTTCCCATACCTCAGCCGGACGGGAGTTTTCCGGAATGTCATACGTGCTCATGTCGTTCATGGTGATGCTATTACTTGCTTCATCGTACTGGTATCTTCCGCGGAAAGGAGTCAATCCCTGTGGCCCTTGCTTTTCTGCTACTTCCACTACCCAAAGCTGTATACTGTAATAGATACGTTCACACGGATGCACCTCATTGTCCGCTTTCGTAGTAAATTCCAATAATTGCCAGTGTCCTTCAATCTCACTGTTTATCGGTTCCTTCTTGCAACTGTTGCATACCATGGCCAGTACCATTATGCAAAGCCCTATATAGAAAATTCGTTTCATACTTCTTTTCTTCAATTAAAAAATCACTCCTGTTTTTCTGATGGTCAGCATGCCTCCTGTAGAATTACCCAAGTAATTACCTCGGTCAAGTCCCAGTGCTGCCGAAGCACTCCATCCCTTTGTCCATTTCGGTGTATAAGTTGCTTCATAGAGCGAACTGAATTGTTTCCGCTGTTGGTCAAGAGGAATGTCGTATGTACCCCAGTGGCGGGCGAATGAAATCAGCATGCGGTATCCCCACTCCGAAGAAGGCTGTCCGCTGATGCCCAGGTGATGTGCTCTTACGCGATTACTCCGGAATGAAATACTATGGTCTGCATTATAGGCTGGTCCTGGAAGCAATGGGTTGCCCATGCCCATACCTTGGTGCTGCCAGCCTCCATAAATATAATGATTGTAATAATTATCGTCGGCGCTGATTTGGTATTCAGGAAACTGTCCCCAAAAGCTATCAAACAACAGGGGACCTGCTTGGTCTTTTGTGCAAAGTCCTTCCCATACGGCCGAAGTTATCCACTGGTTTTTCGGAAAAGTAATTTCCAGTCCGATTTGTCCGTCTTTCCAGCGTCCATATTCCCAAAACATCTGCGATGTATCTTCAAAATAATGTTCCAGATAAGCCCGGAACTTCCATTGTCCCAAATAGTAATTCAGTGCGAAGTTCCAGCTTCCTAACATGTTTCCTTCCACGTTTACTTGTTCTCCTTCGGGAGTATCACTTCCTCCTGCTTGAGGGAAAAAAGCTTTCCAGTAAGCCTTCAAATTGTCCGGCATGTCCAGCACCTTCTCTGTACTTCCATCTTCCAGCTTCAGATACTGATCACCTCCAAATTGTGCCGCCATCAAAAGACCAAATTCAAACTCCAATGGCAGTTTTTCCTTGTTTCCTAACCGCAGCATGAGCGATTTGCTATGGTAAAGCACATCCTTTGTGAAATACTGTCCCGGACGTACAAACTCCTTCTGCCAGCCATTGTCTGTAAATGAACCGTATGCAATGTGTCCTTTAAAAGCCAGCCATCCTTTTGTGCCCGGCACGTTTAGAAACTCCTTGATTTCTCCTCTGATTTGCGGAATTGGTTGCGTGTTAGGCCCTTCCACCATCATTCCGCTACTCAGTGCTGTGTTTTTGGTCAGTGGAAAACCCGGGCGTTCCTTGCTTCCGATGCTCAGTGTCAGCATCTTCCAGGAAAAATCACTGTATATCTGATGAATGAACACATCTTGCGCCTGATGAATTCCTCCCGCCATGTCTAGTCCGGCTTCAATACGCCATCCGCGTTTGAATTGTTTCTCGTAAGAGATTCCTGCCAGCAGATATCCCGAATTCGGATTTGTGCTTCCTAATCCGTAACGGTTACCTGTGAACCACAATGGAGCGTATGTACCGTTTCCGGCAGTAGCTCCTAATTCTACATGGTAGGTGAGGGAAGAGTTTTCAGTCTGTCCAGAAATGGATGTGCATAAAAATAAGCCACAGATTATTAGTAAGTGTTTTTTCATTTGTTTTTTGTTTTTATCAGATCATTATTTTTCGTCTGAACTTTGTACATCCCAGTCTTTTATTGTACCTGTTTCAGATGAAAAGCTGATACCGACTTTATATAATTTTCTTTTATCATTTTTATATGGATTCGCATATCCCTTGGATTCAATTTGTTGAAGGGCTTCTTTAGCTGTACTGTTCAGTTTAAATTCAAAAATATATACGAATTTGGGCGTTTCTATAATGCAGTCCACTCTTCCCTGGCTTTGTTCCTTTTCGGTATATACCGTGTACACGCTCATTAGTCGGAGAATCAGATAAAATGTATAATGGAAATACCGTTCTTTTTCTCGCTCATTTTCTTTTCTTCGCATGGTATAGGGTATTTCTGCGAGAAAAGCTGTAAGTATGCCATGGAATTTTTCCAGATTCCCATCTTCCAAAGAAAATACCATTTCTTGTGCAATATTACGTGTATCCTCATTTGTTTTAAGATAGTTGGATGCTATTAAGGTCAGTAATCCACTTTTCACCTCATTGTTTGGAAAATCCAGCATGAAGCGGTTTCTTCTTTTGTCGTAATCTTTAATAGTGAGATAACCACTTTGAAAAAGCATAGGCAAAGGATTTTCCGCATGTGCTTTATAGTCCATGAAATTACTTGAGTCATAATATTTCCCGGTAATTTCGTTGATGTTCTCATCCGATAAGTTCAATAACCGGATTAAGTATTCAGGCGTGCCCGAACTGAACCAGAAGTCATAAGGGCGTTTGGAGTCGAATGCATTCAAAATGCTGAATGGGTTATAAATATCCTTCATCCGTTCACTGAAATGATAACCATCATATTGTCGTTTCAGAATCTGTTTCATTTCGTTGGCAGTACATTCTTCTCTTTTCGCCATTTCTTGGATTGAAGTTTGAAAATACAATTGCAGTTCCTCTTCTGTGATACCGCATATTGCCTCATATTCTTCATTTATGGTGATATCTTTCGGACTGTTGAATCCACTGAAGACACTGAACTGAGAGAATCTGGTTACTCCTGTTAGAAATACAAACTGAAGATATCTGTCAGCCAGTTTAAATGTAGAATAAAAAGCTTTCAGTATATCACGGTTATGGTTGAGCAATTTTTCGTCACGGTCCAGTACATTCAGCAGCGGCTTGTCATATTCATCCACCAGGACCACAGCTCCTCGCTGATATTTCTGGGCTGCTGCCCTTAATACATTCTCAAATCTGGAACCCAAGTTGAAGTCAATTCCTGGATTTATTTCGTATATCCTTTCCCAAGAAGAAATATAGCCTTCCAGCTTAGCTTCCAAAGCCCTTGGCTGGTTAAAGTTTACTCCATTAAAATCAATGTGAAATACCGGATAGGCAAGCCAGTTATTTTCCAGTTCGCTTATTTTTAGCCCCTCAAACAAGTCTTTTCTACCCTGAAAATAATTTTCCAGCGTAGATAGCAGAAGGCTTTTCCCAAATCGTCTCGGGCGGCTGAGAAAGTATATTTTCCCTCTTGTTACAAGTGAATATATTAAATCAGTCTTATCTACATAGATATATCCATCCATTATGATTTGTTCGAATGTTTGTATGCCTATAGGATATTTCATATGTGTAAAGATAAAATAATGATACCGTATTGGAATTAATCTTTCTTTTTCAGTTCATTCTTGAAGTCATGATAAATATCTTTCCCGAAAAGAATCCATGCAGATTCAAACACAAAAGCTAAGAATGCAAAAGCAATGATGATGAGCATTTTCTTGGGAGATGCCGGAACAAGTGGTACGGTGGCTGGTTCTACTACGGCAAACACCGGTTTGGCCTCCTGTACTTTCCCACGCAGAACCTGCAGCTGCCCCATGGACTGGCTGTATATTTGTTCTGCCATGCTTAAGTTTTTCTGTAATCTGTCTTTTTCAGAGGTTAGGGTTTGAAGGATGACATTCCGGTTGGCATCTGCAAATTTTGCATATTCCTGCTGGGCTTCAAAATATTCTTTTTTGTATTGCTCACATAAACTGAGCTGGAAATCATAATCCTGTTTTGCTTTGCGGGTACGATAGTCCGTGATGTATTCTTGCAATTTGTGTACAGCACTGTCTGCTACGATTGCAGCTGCAAGCGGGTCTTGCAGGGAAACAGTGACTTTCGTCATGTTGGTTTTCTTGTCTGTTTCTACTTTAAGTATATTTTTCAACATTCCAATTCGTCCAGTTTGTTCAGGGTTAAGTTGGAATGGGTTAATAGTTGTTTTGCTATTATCTTTAGGGGTTTCTTTGAATAATGATATGATACCACCAATGGCCATATTGGGAATTCCCATTATATAACTCCACCATGTTTTTTTCTCTGTGTCTAAATAATCATAAAGGATAATGTGATTATTTTCTTTCGTCTCTATTGGAATTTGAAGCATTTCCAAGGCAAAAGGATTGGTTTTTACTATTTCGGGAAACATGTTGAAAGTAAGTGCATCTTCTCCGAATCCTGTAGAGGAGTTTCCTAAACCGAACATAGATGCAATACCTGATAATCCACTAGTCCCAGTAATACCTGATTCAGGAGAAAGACTTACACTTACCCGATATGTTTTAGGTATACTGAATCCAATAATTATTCCTGTAATTATTCCGATTCCAATCATTTTATAGATTCTTTTTCTCTGTTTATAAAGTTTTCGGAACATGGCCATGAAATCTATCTGCATGGTTTGTTGGGGCTGTCTGCAATTAAGGTCTGTCATCTTATAAATAAAGTTTCTTGTTTGTATTTAATTAATAAAGAATCTTAGAATATATAATTTCATAGATTTTGTAGATGTATCGTAGCATAAGAAGTAGTACATTTGAATATATACCATTTTTTTTTAATATTGTAAGATGTTCTCTCATTATCAAGGCATGGCTAGATAATCCAGACGTGCTAACTCCTCCTGTTCTCATAGTTACGAAATCTTTTTTTATATATAAAGTCTTTATTTTTTTTAGATAAATAGCTCTTAATAAGAAATCAAAATCAGATGCAATTTTATATGAAGTGTCGTATAAACCTATTTGATGAATTTTTTCTCGTTTTATGTAGAAAGAAGGATGTGCAGGCATTAATCCAAATCTCATTAAATATGGTTTGAAGATTTTTGAAGAATAATATCTTATACATTTATTTAAGTCCTTATTATTTACAAAATGAATGTCTCCGTATATTGCATCGATATTATTTTCGTTAAAATTTTTAGCTATAATTTCTAAGATGTTGTTGGATGTGTAGAAGTCATCAGAGTTTAATATTCCGATAACATCTCCACTAGCTAATAAGAGTCCTTTATTCATAGCGTCGTATATACCTTTATCTTTTTCTGAAATCCATTTTAATTTACCTTTAAATTGCTTTTCATATTTTTTTATGATATTGACGGTATTATCTTTTGATTCTCCATCAATAATGATGTATTCATAATTATTATAGCTTTGTTTTAAAATGGAGTTGATAGTATCAGGTAAAGTTTGTTCGCTATTGTAAGTAGTCGTAATTATTGTTATTTTCATTTTTGATAGTCTCTAGATTTCCACACTTTTTGATAAATATTTATAATGTCTTCATACATTTTATCCCATGAAAAACGTTTTGCATTTTTTATGCCAAGTGTTATAATTTTAGCTCGTAATGATTTGTTCTCTAATATCTTTAGCTTATTATGAATTTCTTTTATTGAGGCTTCTTGCATTAATAGTGTTGGGTCTCCAATAATTTCAGGGATGGAAGAACCATTATAAGCAATAACGGGACATCCTGCTTTTTGTGCTTCTAAAACAGGAATTCCGAATCCTTCGTAAATGGATGGATATAATAAAGCATAGGCATTATTGTATAGTAAATTCAATTGTGAATTATCAATATATCCAGTACAATAAACTTTGCTATTCTCCTGAAAACATTTGTTAATTATGGATTGTTCTTTTGTACTTATAGGGGGGCCTACTATTATTAAATTTAAAGATGTTTTTGAAATAGCTTGTACTGCAAGTTCAAAATTTTTATATTTAGCTCTAGATCCTACAAAGATAATGTAAGAGAGAGAGGGAAAAGGTAGAGTATCTGAATTTTCTGAGGAAGGTAATACAAAATAGTCATCGGATACCCCATTATATACAATGCTTATTTTTTGAGGATCGACATTGGGAATAAAGTGAAGTAAATCTTTTTTTGTGTTCTCAGAAATACAAATAATATGATCAGATTTTAAAATAGCTTGCCGTTTTTGCCATGAATGAATAAATTTTGCAAGTCCATGATTATAATATTCATAAGTGAAATCATGGACAGTGGTGATATTAATGGCGTTTGAATTATTACATGTTCTATAATATGACGAGTGAAAAATAAATTTTTGGTTGATATTTTCTAATTGTGGATTTCTATATCTTTCTATAAGCCTTTTGGAATGTGTAATGTTCGTTGGATAATTATTTTTTGGAAGCTTCTGAAAGAATATATTTTGATTTTTAAAGTCTAGAAATGATAGTTCAATATTGCTTTTTCTCATAATTCGATATATAAACTCAAACCAAACATTAGAAATTCCTCCTGACCTTTGTAAAGAGAATATTATATTATCAAGAATTATTTTCATCTTTTTTTAAATATTTGTTAGTGATAAATTTTTCTACGAAAATAAAGATAAATGGAAAAATGTAGAAATTATAGAATAGCATTTTATTAACGATGGAAATATTATCTCTGAATAGTTGAAATGGAAGAATACCACATATACAATAATAATAAGTTTTAATAAAAAGGCTTGTATTTTGTATTCTAATGCAAGTAAGGAAAAAACCTAGAAAAAATAGCGCAATACAGCTCCCCAATAAACCAAAATTTCCCATTAGTGACACTAAAACATTGGTGGCTCCAAGAGGACTATCGTATTGGATAGTAAGTTCGTTAATATATTCGGCTTTACTAGGGAATAATATTGTTGGGATGAAATTGATGAAAGATGTGATAAAGTTATTCGGAAATGCTAATAAAGGGAGGCTATTCATAGAAAACATTGACTCTGCACTAATCCAGGTAAAAACAGGTTCTGCCACTCCAATATACAATAAAGCATCTACAGAAAAGTCAGTATCTCCTAAACGCCAAATACCTATAGCTAAAAGAAGTAATATGATGATTGATAATCTAATAATTAATTTTTTAACACTAATTTTTCGATTATCTAAAAGATAGATAATGTAGGAGATTAATGGGACCATTATATACATTCTTGAGCCTAATCCAAGTAAAACGGCAGAAAACTCTAGAATAGATCCGATAAGATATAGTTCTGAAATTTTATAGGAGGTTAAGTTTTTTTTTTGTTTTCCCTTATTGTATAGTAGAAAAAATAGAAACAACATATTAAGAGTTGCAATACTCCCCATAAAATCAGTATCATAATCCACTTGATATCCTTTAAACAGATTATCAGAATTACTTATTATGGTGTATTGCCCAAATAAAAAAAAAGGAATAGATATGAGATTAATATCTCGGGTGCCAATTACCCAATCTGTTTTGATTTCTTTACTATTTGGTGCTATGGAGGTGTATTTTAGCGGCAATAAACTTCCAGCGAGGAAAGATAGTAGAAGAATAATAACCCATATTGTATAAGGAAAAATAATTTCGGCGTTGAAATATTTATACACATGATGCATTCCAGGATAACCAATAAATCCTTCTGTTAGTGCTATAAATAAAGGCAGAATTAGGTAATATAGGAAACCAAAAACAAATAAATGGATATGGAATAACTTGGATATCTTCATTTTGTAGATAAGGCTAGTTCTTTAAATTGTTTTAAGGTTGCTTTGAATGAATATTTTTCTAAGAAAAGCTTTCTTGAATCTAGGTTATATGGCTGAACCTTTGGAAGTAATCTATTTATTTTGCTAATAAACTCTTCTTTACTATTACATTCAATAAATATTCCAGCTTCATTAGTTTCATAGCCTTCAAAAGACTCTTTAGTTCCTACAATCGTTTTACCGTACATTAAGGCTTCTGCTGTTTTAACCTTCATTCCTCCACCTGTGAATATGGGCATGACCATGCACAAGGCATTTTGATAGTATGGTGTTAAATCTTTGATATTGCTTAATATTTTAACTTGATGTTGTACAAAGAACGGGATGTTAAGTAAATCCATATGTCTTCCTATGATGAGGAGAGAAATATTAATATGTGGAAGAACTTCTTCAATAAACCATTTTATACCTTGTACATTGGGAGGAAAATAACTACCAACGAACAATATATATGGTAATTGATTTGTAATAGTAGGAGATGAGCGTGTGTTTTCGGATTGGTCTTTTAAACTAATAGGGATACAAGCGTCTACATTTCTTTTGTAATGGTCTCGAATTAAGGATGCATCTCGTTTATTTAGTACAATAATTTTATTAGCATACTTACAAGCTTCTTTTTCGCCTTTAAAAGTCCAATAGGAATATAAATATTTTTTCGGACCATGATAGATAGACTTTATATATTCATATTCACAATTATGAAAGAATACTTGTATTTTAAGTCCTTTGAATGCATTGTGCAGGATTTTTACTAGTTTTCCTAAAAGAGAAGAATCAATAAATATAATTTGGCAATTAAGGTCTTGTATTAATTTTTTTATGCATCGTATATCTTTGTAATCAATTCCTCCCATATAGCCATGGCATAGTTGGGCTATTCTTGAAATATAGAACCGAAGTCCACTCTTATCTATAATGCGATACTCATATACATTATCGTATATTTCTTTGAGGGAGTTTAGGTTTCTTTGAGAGCACATAGTACCTCCAAGCATTTCTCCGTAATATCGGGTAATAAATAATACATTACTCATTGCTGTCTGGGGCTATTAATAATTTAAATTTGCTTTTCCATGTTTTAGCCTTTTCTTTATTATGTATAAGTGTAAAGGCTAAAATTCGACTTATGCAAGAAATGAAATAAATGATATTGCATAGATAATAATAAAATGAACCATATCTTTTGCATAGATAAAGTTTGCGCCCTTTTAAATAAAGTTTTTCTCTTCTTTCTTTAAATATGAAGCTTTTTCCTTCTAAATGAATAATATGAGCTTCTGGAATACAGATTATATTATATCCTTTTTTTTGAACAAGATGACATAAGTAAGATTCTTCAAAATACATAAAGAAATCATTGTTGAATCCTCCAATATTATTAAAAAGACTTTTTCTGATGCATAAGTCGGCTCCTGTAATATAAGCTACTTCTAAGGGTGAATCAGAATAGTTAAAATCATGAATTTTTTTTAATAGTATGTCCCTGCGATTTAGTAAGTCATGTATTTCTGATAAAATACCAGGAGAGACTTTTCGAAATGAATGTGCTGGTTCCATGTCTATAGAGAATAAATTGCCACCACAAATACCTGTTTCAGGATGATTATGTAGGTACTCATAGAGTATGGATATTGCATCATTAATTAATATTGTATCTGGATTTAAAAAAAACAAAACATCTCCCGAAGAGTGAGTAGCTCCTAAATTATTTGCTTTACCAAATCCGAGATTTATATCAGATTGTATATAAAGAATATTATCATGTTGTGAAAGGCGTTGCGGATAGATAGGAGAGGCATTATCAACAACAATAATTTCATAAGATACTTTGTGAGTTTTATCTATGATACTCTTAATACAATTGAGAGTAAGTTCTTCTGTATTGTAGTTTACGATAATAATCGAAACGTTCATTTTAAAGGATTATAAATTATTGTTTACTCCAATGTGTGGAGGTTTGAATATGATTTTTATAATAAATATCTTCCTCTGAAAGCTTATCGCTTTGATACCATGGAAGATGTTCTGCCATATAAGGCATACCAGTCCTAATATTGAATTTATATTTATGGGCTTCACCTCCAGTAAATGGGCGATATAATGCAAAAGTAGTATCAATTTGTGCATTATAGATATTATTGTTTAGAGGCTTTTCAAAAAAATGTTGCTCCCATTCTATTACTTTGGTTTTGTTGGGGAAAGTATCTGGTAGATTATCTATTCTTAGTCCAAAACCTACTTTTTGCACGGTTTTATATTGCTGCATTATTTGAAAAAAGTATTCCAAGAAGTTATCTGGACATTCATCAATTGGGATAACATCGGGGTCTGTATAAACATAATATCCTCTAATAAATTTTTTATAAATACCAGTTTTCCATAAAGCTAAATATCCTACATTCTTTTTTAAATGAAATATTGGATAATTAATAGTCTTATAGTATTCCAATAGTGGAGGATATGAAGAATTATTGTCTATAATATAGATGTTTTTGTACCCTCCTTTTTCTAATCTGTTTATTAGTTTTTTTAGACATTCTAGTCGGTTAAAGTTGTTGATAATAATGGGAATAGATTTATAATCTTTAGGTTTCACAGAGAAAATATTCCAAAGAAAGAATGATATAAAATTGCTAAAGATTATTATTGAATTAAATTTAAGTCGTGCAATCTTAAATCTGATGTCTTTAATTTTCATATGCTATTATTAAGATGTGTATTTAAAATTACTTAAATATTCTTTTTATTGGCCCCAAAAATAATGTTGCTAAACATTTAAAATATTCTTTGGGTGAATATTTAAGTGCATTTAGGATACCTTGTTTCATAGAGACATTATAAAGTAACTGAAGTCTGTCTATCCAATTTAAATGTGATGAGGAGCGGTTTATATATATTAGTGTATAGTCAGTTCGATATAACCCTAAAAAAAGATTTTTATTATATTCTTTTGTTTCATTAAATTCTTGGATTAATAAAAAAGATCTATATATAAATTCACGGTAATTCCATCCAACATCAGAGTTTAAATGGACTTGGGGATTATTAATCCATATACACTTGCCATTGTTTTTTAATATATGTCGAATTAGCATGATGAGTGTACCTAGCATGGATGAAAGATTCTTATAATAGAAGTATAAATCGTATTTTAACTTATCCATATTGTAAATACACGTTGACATAGCAAAAGCAGCAGAGAAAACTTCTCTATCAGATAATATACGTAGAAAGTCATTTACATTTTCCGTTATACATTCAATAGGACTCCATGTATTTATAAATGTTGCATTAGGATTTGCTTTTATGTATTGGAGAATTTTTTTTATGCCATCCTCCTTTATAAAATCATCATCAGAGAGTGTCCAAAGCCAAGTTGTCGTACAATATTCAAAACATCGCGCAATGTTGGCATCTCCTCCAATATTTACGTTGTTGCGAATGATTGTAAAATGCTGTAGTTCTTCGTCATTAAATAAACTTTTAACAGGAATATCAGAATGATTATCATATACTATTAATTTAACTTCTTCTGTTAGTTGAGGAAGTATAAGTTTAATTTGTTTTTGTATTTCTTCTTTGCGGTTGTATGTAGGAATACAGATTGATAATAATGGTTGTTTATTTTGTTCCATGCCATTGTTGTTTTTTAGTTTTGTAAATATAATATCCCCATGGGAGAACAGCTATGGTTATTAAGCAGTAGCCGCTTGTAATTCCATATAATCCAAAATATTTTCCTAAAATAAATGTAGATAAACAGCAAGCAATTCCTGTAAAAATGGAATTTGTGAGAAATGGTTCTTGCTTATGACAGCGTAAATAGGTTGCCCATGATGCTACGTATTGATTTATAAATAAAGGTATCATCATGAGTAACATCGGAAGGTAGTCAAGGAAACGTTCACCTAAAGGCTTTCCACCTAACTGAATGTCATAATATCGTATACCCCATATTCCTATCATCATGATACATAGCAAGCATAAACAAACTAATGTCATTTGTTTAAGTGTCTTATTAAAAATCTGATCTAACTGTTCGTAATCTTTCAAGGCTATCAATCGTGAATACAAAGGAACCTTGGTATTTAACCAGCTTAAGGATAAAGATTGTATACCATTAAGTGCTGCAAGCGTCATGCCCATTTGTCCAGCTACTACAGCTCCTTCTGTAGCAAATAAAACCGGATTGAATAACTGAAAAATGAAATAACCGCTAATCCAACTTAATGCAATTTTCCATTGAAAAGGGAATATCTCTTTCATGTATTGGACACGTGTGGTTATTTTTTCTTTCCATAAATTAGTCAGAATTCGCTGCATAGAAGTCTTTGATATATAGATATTCCAAATTAATGCAGCCAATATGGTACTGATACCTACTACGTATAATTTAAAGCCGCAGACTAGGCCAATCCAAGCAGATGCTGGTAATATGATTTGTTGATAGAATCCTATCTTGCTCATTTCTTTTACCTTACCTATTCCCATTAGAAGGGAAGTCAGGGGGGACTGAAATAATTTGATTGCTGTTCCAAGTGAAATTAATATCCAAGGAATTCGCCAGGAAACGGTACCTTCACTTTGATCATATCGTTCGAAAAAAATAAAGCCTATTATAATTAGTGCAAGAAAAAGCAGGATAGAGATAATAGCGTACCATTTAATACTAAATCGGAGCAAAGACCCTAATCTGGATTTATATTTTTCTTCTCCCTCAAATTGTTGCAAGTTATTTAGGGTTAAGTGAGATGCTTCATGGGCAACATATTGTGTGATAATACCAGTCAATCCTAGTTCAAAAAATACTTGTATAGCTACTATACTTCCAAAAGTATAGTAAAATCCTTGTTCAATGCCTGTAAGATATTTTGATATAAATATGATGGAGGCAACTCCAGTGAAAGCTTGGATGATGCGTGCTCCAGAAGAATAGGCAATAGATTTATCTATGCCTATTCTTTGTGCTATTTGCTTTAATAGATTCATTTTGTTTACCGGTTTGAATGAACGCATTACTGATTACTGAATCTTATATTCACTTCCAGCTTTCGAAAAATATTTTTTTCTTTGGATAAATCAGATTTGGGATTACAATTTTAATCCAACAATTTCTCTTAAGTAACTTTGGGTTCCGACTACACCCACAAATTCATCTTTAATAGCTTTACGGATAATTTTAGGGTATATGGAAAATTTGCCTTGTGAATACATATCACTAGCTTGCTCGATAATAGCAGATCCTACTCCACAGCTAGCTTGATGCTCTTCCATTACTATTAGCCCACTGGGATGAGATTGAATTATCTTTAGTAGTAAGTCATCGTTGATAGGCTTAACAAATGGGATACTATATAAGTCATACGGAAGATTCTCGTCTTCAATTTGATGGTATGCTACATCAAGGATAGAACCGCAACATAACACTGCTATTTTATTATTAATATTTTCTTTTAATGGAAGTATATCTCCAATATGTAGATTTATGTTGTCGTTATGTACTGTCTTTTCTCCTGCTTTCCCTAGGCGAATATACATGGGTCCATTATAGTTTGCAGATATAGAAGCTATGGCTTTAGCTTCAACTGGATCACCAGGAGTTGCAACTATTATGTTGGGTATAGTACGTATTGCCCCTATATCTTCTGTCGCCTGATGAGTTGCTCCAAGCGCTCCATAAGCGTATCCCGCACCTACTGAAACTATCTTAACATTTGCCTTATGGTATGCAATGTCATTCCTTATTTGCTCCAGACATCTGAGAGTAGGGAAGTTTCCTATTGAGTATATATAAACATTATAACCGGTCATTGCTAGTCCAGCAGCTACACCTGCCATATTTTGTTCTGCTATACCAACATTTAGAAAACGATCTGGAAATAGCTCGGCAAATGGTTCTACGACATGGTAGCCTAAATCTCCTACAAGTAGAAATATTTTATCGTTATTTTTTGCTTCTTCTAGAAGCTGATTTATAAAATTTGTTCTCATTTAAGTTCCTCCATTGCTACTTTAAGTTCCTCTGCATTTGGCGCACTATAGTGGAAACGAAGATTATGCTCCATGTAACTTACTCCTTTACCCTTTATAGTATTAGCTATAATGATGGTTGGACAATCTTTGCATCTTTTGAACTTACCAAAAGCTTCAATAAGCTGTTCAACATCGTTCCCATTTATGTCAATTACGTTCCATTGAAATGCTTTAAATTTTTCAGACATTGGATCTAAACATAATACATCTTTTGTATCGCCAAGAGCTTGCATTTGGTTTTTATCAAGAATTACGCATAGATTATCTAGTTTATGATGTGCTGCAAACATAATAGCTTCCCAGTTGCTACCTTCATTAACCTCCCCATCACCAATAATAATGTATACATTAAATGGATTTTTACTTCTTTTGCTGCCTAATGCCATACCACATGCAACAGGGAGTCCATGTCCAAGACTACCTGTAGAGAGCTCGACTCCTGGGAGCTTATGACTTACATGTTCAAAATACTGTGAACCGTTCTTACAATAATTTTGCATCAAGTCATCATAATTCATAAATCCTTTTAATGCGAGTGCTGCATAATAAGATGCGCAACAATGACCCTTGCTTTCAATGAATCTATCTCTGTTGGGGGATTCTATAGTTTCTGGTGATATATTCATTATTCCTGAATAGAGTACAGCAATAATATCTGCTTGAGATAGTGTCCCTCCTGTATGGGAGGTATTTGTATTAAAAGCCATTTGAACGGCAGTTCGCCTTATTGCCTTAGCAAATTCTTTTATAGATTGTATATCTGTAATCATGAAATATGTGATATTTATTTATTCTTCAAAAGAAGAAATTGTATTATTTAAAGCAATATCAAAATCTGTTGATGGTATAGGCCCAAAAGCTTGTTCGAATTTGGCAACACATCCGTCCATCAGCATTACCTGGTTTTGAGGATAAGGTATTGCTCCGAATTGTAATTCGATATCAGAATGCGTCAACCCTTTGATTTTTTCGAGCACAAATCTATTGCTGAGTAAGCAGTTTGGTTGACTCAAGTTATAGATGCCAGATTTACCGCGACTTCCTAATACATGACAAATTGCCCGAGCGAAATCAAAAGAATAAAGATAAGAATATCGTTGTTCACCTAACGTCGTAGGTAGATACTTTTCATTGTTTAAACACTTTTCAATAGCCATTTTAATCAGACCTCCAGTCTGCTTTTCTCCAAATACTGTAAATATACGAATCCATTGCCATTCAATATTATGGGCTTTGCAATATTGGGACAATTCTTCACAGCATTCTATCTTGGCCTTTGCGTATTCCATTGTAGGTCTTAATGGATGATTTTCACTGACAACACCTTCATAAAAGCCATATTCAGCTTGGCTACCTATTGCTATTATTTGTTTATAAGGATAAAGTTCAAAAAGTTTACGTGACATTGTAATATTTTCGTGCTGAATATCTATATTATCCCGTTCCACTCCTCTTACGCCACCCCAAGCTGCATGAAATAATACATCCGGTTGAAAATCATTAATGATTTCAGTAATTTTAGGGTCTTCATTGGATACCCATTCTATTTCTTTTTCAATTATAGGTTCAAAAAGAGATTTAGATGTTGCTCTTTTTAAACATAGTACCTTATGCCCTTGTGAAATAGCGGTATTAACGAAATGATATCCTAAATATCCTGTGGCTCCTGTTACGAATATATTCATTAAAATCAGTTGTCTTCTAAGAAGTTTTTAATTTCCTCAATACAGAGTGAATATACATTTTGGTGATGGTATCGTTTATACCAATTTACTGTTAATTCCACGCATTGATGAATATTCATTCTTGGTTCCCATCCTAAGAGGAATTTGGCTTTGCTGATATCCAGCATAAGTAACTTTGCTTCATGTAATGCATTGGGGTCAGAAACATCATTCAATGTACCATAACCATAGTATTTTACTACATCTTGTGCTACATCCCATACAGGAGTGATGCTTTCTGTCCGTGGTCCAAAGTTCCAGCCTTCACAATATTTTGTGGGCTCATTCCACATTTTTTGTGCCAGTAACATATAACCACTTAGAGGTTCCAATACATGCTGCCACGGACGGATCGCTTTGGGACTACGGATATCAATGGGCTTTCCTGCTTCCAATGCTTTGATACAATCCGGAATGATGCGATCAAGCGCCCAATCGCCGCCTCCAATTACGTTGCCAGCACGAACGCTTGCTAAAGATACATGATGTTTGATTCCATAGTCTGCTGGATTAAAGAAACTGCGACGCCAGGAAGCAATTGCGATTTCTGCAGCGCCTTTGGAAGAAGAGTAGGGATCATAGCCACCCATGGGCTCATTCTCACGATACCCCCAAATTTGCTCTTTATTTTCGTAACATTTATCAGTTGTAATCATTACTCCAACTTTTACACTGTCAGTCACTCGCATAGCTTCCATTATGTTAATGGTTCCCATTACGTTGGTTTCGTATGTCTCAACTGGGATGTCGTAACTTAAACGCACAAGGGGCTGAGCTGCCAAATGGAATACAATTTCTGGCTGATATTCTTGAAATATTTCTTTCATTCGTTTTCCGTCACGAATGTCCGCACGAATATCTGCTTTTATTTTATTGCCGATACCAGAAAGCACATAATTATCCCGCTCAGTAAATGGATCTTGTGCAACACCGATTACTTCTGCTCCTAATTCATGCAACCAAATGGAAAGCCAGCTTCCTTTGAAGCCAGTATGTCCTGTTACTAAAACACGCTTTCCTTTATAGAAATTATTGAATATATCGATCATAGTTGATACTCTTTAGGTACTTCTCTTGTCCATTTTTTCCATGGGGCTTCATCATTTGCTAAAAGCTTTTCAAGCATTGCTTTTTCACGGATGTTATCCATGCATTGCCAGAAACCGGTATGGATATATGACATGAGTTCTCCTTCTTCTACTAATTTTTCTAAAGGTCCTTTCTCAAAAACAGTCGTATCATCTTTCAGGTATTTAAAGATTTCCGGCTGTAGTACCATATAACCGGCGTTGATTGGAGCTCCGTCTGAAATGTTTTTTTCACGGAAAGATTTTACTGCATTGTCTCCACCTATGTTCAGTATACCTTTGTCTTGTTTTAATTTCACCGCAGTAAGAGTGGCAATTTTTCCATGACTTTTATGGAACTCAAGTAATTGGTTTATATCTACATCACAAACGCCGTCACCGTATGTCATAAAGAATGGTTCATTTCCTATATATTTCTGGATACGTTTGATTCTACCTCCCGTCATGGTGTTATAGCCTGTGTCTACTACGGTAACTTTCCATGGTTCACAATGGTTGGAATGTACTGTCATTTCATTTTTACCATTGCGATAATCAAAGGTGACATCGCTGTTATGAAGGAAGTAATTGGCAAACCATTCTTTAATGTATTCTTGCCGGTATCCGGCGCAAATGATAAACTCAGTGTGTCCGTAGTAGGCATATTCTTTCATAATATGCCAAAGGATAGGCATTCCTCCAATTTCAATCATGGGTTTTGGCTTGAATTGAGATTCTTCAGAGATGCGTGTACCAAAACCTCCTGCTAACAGTACGACTTTCATGGATTTATTGTTTAGATGCGACAAATTCCTTAATTGTGGAAATCATGAACTCAAGCATTTCTGGACTCATACCTGGATATACACCAATCCAGAATGTATTGGTCATAACAAAGTCTGTGCCCTTCAAGTCTCCAATTACGCGATAGCCTGTACCCTCCTTGCGCATTTCATCAAAAGCCGGATGCTTCAATAAATTTCCGGCAAAGAGGTTACGAGTCTGAATTCTTTTACTTTCCAGGTATTCAGAAAGTTCATTGCGAGTAAACCCGGCATCTTCTTTTACTGAAATCAGGAAACCGAACCAACTTGGATTTGAATCAGGAGTAGCCTCTGGAAGAATTAATCCCGGAGTTCCTTCTAAACCTTTGCGGAGGGTTTGGAAGTTTTTACGTCGTGCTTCTACAATGTCATCCAGCTTTTCTAATTGTGCACATCCAATAGCTGCCTGCATATCAGTTACTTTCAAATTAAAACCGAAGTGAGAATATACATACTTGTGGTCGTAACCAACAGGAAGCTCTCCGAACTGACCGGTGAAACGACATTTGCAGGTATTGTCTACGCCACCGATGCACCAGCAGTCACGGCCCCAGTCACGGAAAGAACGGATGATTTTGTCTAATTCGCGATCGTCTGTATAAACGGCACCACCTTCACCCATAGTCATGTGATGGGGAGGATAGAATGAACTGGTACCGATGTGCCCCCAAGTTCCAGTCTTTTTGGTAACTCCGTCAATGGTATATTCAGAACCTAAAGCATCGCAATTATCTTCCACTAGCCAGAGGTTATGTTTATCACAGAAAGCTTTTACTTCTTTCAGATTAAATGGATTACCTAATGAGTGAGCAATCATTACAGCTTTTGTCTTTTCTGTGTATGCCTCTTCTAATTTAGTTACGTCAATGTCGTATTCGGGAATTGTAATATCGACAAATACAGGGACAGCACCGAACTGAATGATTGGTGTTACAGTGGTAGGGAAGCCACAGGCTACCGTGATAACTTCGTCTCCTTTCTTTATTCTTCTTTCTCCTAATTTGGGTGATGTTAAAGAATAAAAGGCTAAAAGGTTAGCTGAAGACCCGGAATTTGTCAAGGCACAATGCTTTACTCCTAGCCATTGGGCTAGACGAGTTTCAAATTTGTGAGCCCAAGGACCCGCTGTCAGCCAGAAATCTAAAGAAGAATCTACCAAATTGACCATTTCTTCATCATTAAAGAATCGGCCTCCATAATTAATAAAAGTTTTGCCTGGTATAAACTCTTTCTTTTCTCCGTGTACTTCTTTATAATATTCTCGAGTTAATTTTAGTATTTGCGATTTTAGCTCTTCTTTTTTTGACATAATATAGATGTTTTAGAGTTTCCTTTTAGGTACGCTTCGCCGTTACCTGTCCCACACCCATTCATCCCAAACAGACAAAAATAGGTATGCAAGGTAAGCGTCAACGTCTATTTATCTTACAAAAATACCCCATTTCATCGAAAAGTCAAAAAGAAATCCCGACAAAATGAGTTTCTAGCCAGTTTTAGTAAACAAATGAACAGAATTGACAAATACTGCATCGCATTTTCTTGTTTTTTCATCAATTTTTTCACCCTCTCAAAAACGCCTTTGCGTTTGGAAGAAAACGCAAGTACGTTTTACCTCAAACGCAAGTGCGTTTTACTTAAAACACAAGTACGTTTTAGTTGAAACGCAAGGGCGTTTTCCGGAGGCTTCCGGAGAGGGGTGAGGGAAGAAATCTTGACGGGTTGTCGGGGTTGGCAGGCATTTTTATAAAGTATATATACGCGGGGTGTGGAACAAGTCTTAAGAGTTATTCCACACCTGTATATAGAAAGTTTGAAAAACCGGTGCCAACCCCGACAACCCGTCAAGCGGCGGCCCGGAAGTGTCACGGTTTTGGAGCCAGTTTCTGCGTGGTGAGGATAAGGTCATGTAGATTTGCGTTTTTCTGTCTGGCATCATTTCTATGGTGTCATTTCTTGTGTTTCTCGATGTGATTCATGAGAATTTTTGTAAGTTTGCAAGATAAACACATAAAGCTACATGGAAGATTTTTTATTGACGGCGGTCAATGTAACCGCCAACCGAGGCAACAGTTTGATTAACAGAAAGATGATTCTTCGCATCTTGGGTATCCTGCTCTTTATGGAGGCAATGATGTTTCTGGCATGTGCAGGCGTTTCCTTGTGCTATGGGGAGGAGGACTATATTTATTTTATTTACACGACATTGATTAATATGGCCGTGGGAAGCGGACTGATTCTGTTGGGAAGAGGAGCCGAAAACCGGGTGACACGGCGCGACGGGTATTGCATCGTAGCGTTCACGTGGCTGCTTTTCACAGGTTTCGGTATGCTGCCTTTTTACATAAGCGGGAGTATCCCTTCGGTGACTGATGCGTTTTTTGAAACCATGTCGGGGTTTACCACTACGGGAACCACCATACTGGATGATATTGAAGCTCTTTCGCACGGCATGCTGTTCTGGCGAAGCTTCTCGCAATGGATTGGAGGATTGGGAATCGTGTTCTTTACGATTGCCGTACTGCCTATCTTTGGAGTGGGCAATCAGGTGCTTTTCTCGGCGGAGGCTACGGGGGTGACGCACGACAAGATTCATCCGAAAATCAGCGTCATGGCACAATGTCTGTGGACGGTATATCTCGTGCTGACTGTGGCAGAAATTGTACTGCTGCTGATTGGCGGCATGGATTTGTTTGATGCCGCATGTCATGCTTTTTCTACGACGGCTACCGGAGGGTATTCTACCAAGCAGGCCAGTGTGGCTTACTGGAATTCTCCTTTTATCGAATATGTGATTGCTATCTTTATGATTCTGTCGGGTATCAACTTCTCGCTGTATTTCATGTGTATGAAGGGGCGTTGCGGACAGTTGTTTAAGGATGGAGAGCTCCGGCTGTATCTCATTTCCATCGGTGCGGTGACACTGATAATTACCGGGGCCTTGTATTGGTATAATAATTATGGATTGGAGGAGGCTTTCCGGAAATCGCTTTTCCAGGTGGCGTCCATTCATACGTCGTGTGGCTTTGCTACGGACGATTATAATATGTGGCCTCCTTTCACGTGGCTGCTGCTTATTTATACGATGGTGGCAGGAGGCTGTGCCGGTTCTACGGCGGGTGGTGTCAAGAATGTGCGTCTGCTGCTTTTGTTGCGCAACGTGAAAAACGAGTTCCACCGGCTGATGCATCCCAGAGCGGTATTGCCGGTAAAGATGAACCGGATGGCGGTGTCACAGCGTACGCTTGCCACGGTGATGACGTTTGTGTTCTTTTATTTTGTCTGTATCTTTTTATGCTGGCTGGCGCTGATGTGCATGGGTATCGGACTGGAAGAATCTTTCGGACTATCTGTATCAAGTATCGGTAACGTGGGTCCGGGACTGGGTGCCTTCGGACCAGCATTTTCATGGAGTGCACTTCCTGATTTGGCGAAGTGGCTGTTGTCGTTTATGATGCTGATAGGGCGTCTGGAGCTCTTCGGCGTATTGCTGCTGCTGACTCCGAGTTTTTGGGAAAGACGATAAGAAAGAGATAGATTATGATAACATGTATATGTCTCTAAAAAAGTTTTCTATATCTTTTATAGAGAAGGTATTTTTGTCTAATTCTGTTTTTCTAAGCATTAGGTATGCGCTATTGCGTTCGTCGGTGTGGTGTTCAAATGTTTTATTCCTTTACAAGTTGGAGCTTTCCGCATAATAAATACGGAGCCATAATAAGGAGGTAGGATTTTCATTAGGGAACGAGGTAAGAATAGACCTGTATTCTGTATTTGGCGTGTTCTTTTTTAGTAACCTTTTTAAAGTTTACCTTTACAGAATCAGGCTTTGTAATTTGTTTCTTTGCTTTTGTATCTGTAGACTTTCCCATATTATTTATCTTTTTTGCAAAGATAACGTTATTGCATATTCAATGCAAGGATAAAACATTTTTTATAATACAGAAAAAAGGACCACTACCCACAGGTAATAATCCTTTTCTTTATTTGTAACTCAGCCTGTTAGTCGATAAACCGGCGGGTGAGCTGCTCAAATTCATCGATGCGGCGGTCGCGCAGGAAGGGCCACCAGCGGCGGACATTTTCACTGCGATTCATGTCGATTTCTACCACCATGTTTTCTTCTTTCAGGTTGCTGGCCTGGGCGATGATTTCGCCTTGCGGACCGGCTACGAAGCTGTTACCCCAGAATTGGATACCGTTGGTCTGGCCGGAAGGGTCGGGTTCAAGACCTACACGGTTTACGGCGATAACGGGCAGACCGTTGGCTACGGCGTGACCGCGCTGTACGGTTACCCATGCCCCCAGCTGGCGCATCTTTTCTTCCTGAGTGTCGGTGCTTTCCCAGCCGATGGCAGTAGGGTAAATCAACAGTTCAGCACCTTTCAGGGCCATGATGCGGGCTCCTTCCGGATACCACTGGTCCCAGCAAACCTGCACGCCGAGCTTACCGATGGAGGTCTGAATGGGTTCGAATCCTAAGTCGCCGGGAGTGAAATAGAACTTCTCGTAGTAAGCAGGGTCATCTGGAATGTGCATCTTACGGTACTTTCCGGCGATGCTTCCGTCAGTGTCGAATACCACGGCAGTGTTGTGATACAATCCGGCCGCACGGCGTTCGAACAGCGAAGTGACCAGCACGATGTGGTAGGCTGCGGCTATTTCACTGTAGAAGCCGGTGGAAGGACCGGGAATGGGTTCGGCCAGGTCGAACAGATTGGTATCCTCTGTCTGGCAGAAATAAGGAGTGTTATGGAGTTCCTGAAGAACTACTAACTGCGCACCGGCTTGTGCTACGGAGGCGATGTTGCGGTGCAGCTTTTCAAGATTCAGTTTGAGGTCGTTCGTACAAGCCTGTTGTACGATGCCGACACGGATAGTTCGTTTCATTGTGCTATTTGATTTTTTACAGATTCAGGATATTGCATGGTGACGCAGTGGAGAGAACCATGCTGCTTAATAAGCGCACGGCAATCCACGCCTATGATTTCACGTCCGGGGAAGGCCTCAGCCAGTACCTGTGCGGCACGGGCATCGTTTTCCGGTTGGGCGTAGGTAGGATAGAGCACGGCCTCGTTCATAATCAGGAAGTTGGCGTAGGTGGCCGGAAGGCGTTCGCCGTCTTCGTCATAGATGGCTTCGGGCATGGGCAGCGGAAGCAGACGGTAAGGATCTCCATCGAGGGTACGGAAGGTCTTGAGCTGGTCTTCCATGGAGCGGAGGGCACCGTAGTGCTCGTCGTTCTTGTCCAGACACTGCACGTAAGTAATGGTGTGGTCGGGACATAGACGGGCTAGGGTGTCTACGTGGCTGTCTGTGTCGTCACCGGCCAGGTAGCCGTAGTCCAGCCAGAGTACCTGACGCAGGTTGAAGCGTTCCATCAGGTAGGCTTCGATGTCTTTGCGCGAGAGGGTGTCATTCCGGTTGGGAGCCAACAGGCAGGGGGAGGTGGTGAGCAAAGTACCTTCTCCGTCGCTTTCAATGGAACCTCCTTCGAGCACGAAGTTACGGCAGTTGATGTAGTCGCCGTTAAGTACGCCGGTCTTGAACAGATGACTGTTAATGAGGTTGTCTTTATGGGCGGCAAACTTCATGCCCCAGCCGTTGAAGCAGAAGTCGAGCAACTGCGGGTCGGAGTGTTTTTCCAGCAGGGTGATGAAAGCATGGTCGCGGGCCCAGGTGTCGTTTGTAGGACATTTCACAAAAGTAATCTGGTCACGATAGGGGAAGTCGGCCAAGGCTGCCGGAAATTCGGGAGCCACGAGCAACAGGGGCTGGCGGCTGGCTATTTCGGTAGCAAGGCGGACAAAGCAGGTTTCTACTTCATCGAGCATATAGGCCCAGTCGGTATCGGCATGAGGCCAGGTAAGCTGTATGTAGCTTTGTTTGTACCATTCGGCGGGCAGATAATAGGTCTTTTCCATATTCTTGTATAATTATTTTTCGTTTGATTCTCTTTTTTCTCTTGCGGCAGGAAGGGCTTCCTGCGGAAGGTATTTCTGGTCTTCTTTTTCTTTCTGTTTGCTGCTGCGGTTTTTCCGGCGGCGGAGGAACCAGTCGACGAGTTCTTTCCAGTTCATGAAGTCTTTCTTGTACATGATACCAATGCCCTGAGTGGTAAGGGTGGACTTCGTGAAATAACGGTCGTTGGTCTGGTTGTATCCGCGCAGACGGAATTCTCCGTTCTTGGTGAGCAGCCAGATGGCTTCAAAGTCGCCCACAAAGTTCGTATTACGCATGGTATTTTCACGGTAACCGAAGTTTCCGTTGATTATCAGTCGGTTGTTCAGTAAGCGTCCGGACAGGATGGCTTCAGCTTCTACATCGCTCCAGCCTTTTTCTCCGGTGGTGAGGTTCGTACCTACGTTCCAGTTCTGGTTGTCGATGACTTGCGAAAGCATGTTATTCAACTGGCCCGACAGGGTGCTGAAGGCCAATGAACTGGTGGCATCGGTCTGCCCGGTGTTGTTGGCATAGTCATAGGTATAGAACTTGCCGACTCCCAGCAGATAGATAATCTGCGTGTTCATCTGTTCTTCAGTGCTGGTGAGGCTGCGTACCAGTTCGCGGTCTTCCTCGCTCACGGTGGGCAGTTCAAGGCCGAATGTCAGGTTGGGAGACGTGAGGTTACCGCTCAGGTTCAGCAGACAGTTTACCCGCACGTTTCCACGTGAAGAAGAAGCGTCGGCTATCAGGTCGTTCAGTGAAGCGGAGTTCACCGTATAGACGGCCTGCACGTTCAGGTTGGCGGCTTTGGGGTCGCCGTTGAAGGATACCACACCTCCGGGCTGCAGGGTAAAGTCTTTTCGGATGACGTTCTGCATACTCATCTTGTAGATTCCTTCAGTAATGTTGTAGTTACCGAACATCTGGAAGTTGCCCTGATTGAAGAAGTTGATGCGCAGGTTGCCGGTTCCGTAGGCAGAAATATAGTCTCCGGCCGAAGGGTCCATGATGATTTTCATGTTGGCACGTTCGGCAGGTTCTATCTGCAGATTGATGTGGATGGCGGTAGGTGTATCATCGTCATCCTGCTTGTCGGGCTGGTTGAGCGGGTGGTACACTTCGGCCTTGACCGCAGCCTGTTTGCGGCGTGGAGTACGGTCTACGAAGGTGATGAAGCCGGAGTTGGTAGCCTCGGCTGCTGTTCCTAATACGTAGACAAACTCGGTCTGATTGTCGGCGCGAACTTCTCCGTCAACGTTCAGCTGTCCGTCGCCTCCCCGGAGAAATACGTTTCCGGTGGCATAGATATGACCGTAGAAGGGGAATTCCGGAGTTTCCTTTTCAGAGTGGAATACCAGCATGCGGTCGGTATTGAAGCGGAACTGGTAGCTCAGGTTCTTTAATTTGGTATGCCGTAGCTCTCCGTTGGCCAGTCCGGTATGCCCTTCAGTGTCCTGCAAGCGCACGTTCTGGAAACGGAACAAGCCGGAAGCGATGTGTACGGAATCGGCCGAAGCCAGGAAAGTAGCATTCAGAATGTTGACCTTCATCTGCATCTGTGCCTTGACTTTCCCTTCCAAATCAAGCTGGGAGAAGGGGCCGAACAGACGCACGTCGCCATGTACGCTTCCGTTGACATTGCTGAATATATTTTCTACAAAGGGTTGCAGGAAGGAGAGAGGGGTACCTCCGGCCTGGATATGGAGGTCGAGTCCCTTTATCTTGGGCGATACATAGCCGATGACCCGTGTGGTGCAGGCACTGTCGCGGCGGATGTCAGCATTGAGGCGAACGCCTCCCAACTCTTTGTCCCATGAGCCGAGGATATCGGCGCGTCCTAGCAGGGCATGATTGAGGGAGAAATCTTTCACATCGAGACGGGCTTCCATCACCGGGTCCTCAAGCACGTGGCGCAGGTGGACTTTTCCGCTGATGCCTCCGTCGAAACGTACGGCATGAAACTGAATCATGTCCATGATGTAGAGCAGGTTGATGTTCTTCAAGTCTACCAGACAGGAGTCAGCTTCTGTTTTTCCCAGTCGTCCGTTGATTTTCAAGTGTTGGTCGCGGTGCTCAAACAGGAAGTCGTGTATTTCGATGCTGTCTTTTGCGATGTCTACAGTAGCCGGATGGATGTTCCAGGTGGTGTCATTCAGAATGACCTGACTGGGCTGGATGTCCACACGGGTGTGGAGTACCCTCTTCAGGCTGTCCTGACGGAAAGAAGCGATGGCGTCAATCTTTCCGCTATAGGTGAGCTGGGTGTTGTTGCCCCAGTAAATGGTGCTGTGCAGTTTGTCGTCTTTGGCACGCGTGATGAGGGAGAAATTGAACATGGCTCCTTTTTTCATCAAGGTGCCGGCGCGTAACTGGCACTGCAGTTCATCGGAACGGCTTTCACACAACAGGGTGCCCGATTCGTAGTATTTCCCTTTATATGTGAATTGAGGAATCGAGCCGTTGATGCGCATCTGCGAAAGACTGTCGTTAAGCTGCCCGGAGAATGTAGCCGGCATCTGCAGCTCGAACGGAATGTTCAAAACCTTTGAAAGAAATTCGCTGTTTTCCATGCGGAACTGGAACCGGAACTGGTTGTTCGGTTCAGCGGGTTTCTTTCTTCCTTTTTTCGGCTTCTCCTCAGGGAACAGGGATGGAAGATGCTTCCGGATCACTTTCTCCATGCTCTTCAGCAGGGTGTGGTAGGCATATTGTCCTTGTATGGTTCCGGTCAGGAACGGGGAGTCAATGCGTATTTCCTTCTGCTTGGCCTCTGAGGTAAGCTGTGTCGCATCAATCTGCAGGCGGGGAAGGAAGTAGTTCCCTTCTTCGTCGGGCGTACGGACAGAAAGACTGTCGAGGCTGATTTTTCCCTGGACATCGTCAATGGAATGTCCTGAAAAGTCTGCCGTCAGGTTCAGTGATACGTCGGTATCTTCGTATTTTTTCGTCAGCTGAAGTTTATGGGGACGAAAATCACGTACTTTTACCCGCAGGTTGAAGTCGGGTACGGCCTGTTGGGTCACGAAATTCCCGTCTACGCTGATTTTACCATTTTCATCGTCGAGTGACAGATGGCCGTTGAAACCGCCCGGCTTGAAATTTCCGTTCAGTGCGATGTGCTGGTATTGGTAGTCATTGTACTCTAAAGAAGAGATTTCTCCTTTGATATGCGATTCTGGCTGATGGTTTCGGTATTGCAGCCCGTTCAGTTCCAGGTCAAAAGAGGTTTTACCCAGTTCTTTTTTCGCCAGCAGTTTGCCAAGCTCAAAATTATGGGTGGAAACTTTTCCGGAATAACTTTTTTGCTGGGTCAGGGTGTCGGTGTGCATGGTCAGATTGGCATTAATCTGTCCCGGTTGGCTTTGCAGGGTACCGTGTGCAGTGATACGGGAAGGGTATCCCGATACATCACCCTGAAATTTAAGAAAGCCCAGACGCTGCAGGATGTCGGGTACAGGTGCAGCGGTACCTTTCAAATTATGTATGAGCCAGGATATGGCGGTCTCGTCGGCATCAGCCTGTGTGATTTGACCAAAAAAATAAGGCGGTTGTGAAGGATTGCTGTGGTCGAGCATTCCTTCTGCATGTATTTCCAGTGCTTTGTGCGGGCTGGAGAGATAGAAATTGGTACATCGAGCCTGTTTCCCTCTTCCATGAAAGGCCAGGTCGATATGTACGGAGTCCTGAAAATGCTGGAGTGCAGGGACAAAGCAGGCGATGTCGGCCGGAGTGACCGAGGCATTCAGGCGACCCATGTAAGTGGTTTGTGTATCTGAAATAAAGTCGGGTGCGGTGAGTTCTCCCGCTACGGTAAATGTGTCGATGTTTACCGTCGTGGCCGGAAGGCTCAGGTTCAGGTCATGCAAATGGATACCTTTGGGGGTAGCTGTGGCCTTCAGCGCAAATTTCTTCAGTTGAAATCCGCTTTGCTCATTGAAACTCATACGGCGGATTTGTGCGTTGAGCGAATCGGTCTGCAAAGCCTTCAAAGAGATGGTTGCCGAAAGTTCGCTGATACCGATGTGATGAGGATTGAACCGGCGGGGTGTGTTGGATTCCGACAGCACATCGTAGTGGATTTGTCCGCGACGGATAAGTACGGAATTGATACGCAGGTCGATGGACTTTTCGCTCTTTGTCGTATCTTTTGAAGCAAAAGTGTCAATCAGAAACTGGCAATTCAGGGGAGCCTTGGGATGAGCGCGGTTCAGACGGGCATCCAGTCCGAATAACTGGACACTGCTGATGCGGATTTTTCCACGAAGGAGAGAGGGAATGTCAATCTTGACGGAAAAGCGCGAAATGCCAAGCATGTCTTTCTTCTGCCGGTCTTTTATCTGCACGTTCTGGATGACGACGCGGTTCAGAAGCCCTAAGTCTACATTGCCAATGCTGACTTCGGCCTGGGTAAGACGGGTAAGTTCACGGGCAGCATACGTACTGATGCGGTGTTGGACAGCCGGAAGGTTCAGCAGAGCAATCAGACCGAAATAGAATACCAGTGTCGAAATGACCGTGATACGTATGGCTTGTTTTATGCGCGTGGCTTTACTCATTCTTTATTTATGCAAATTATAGACAAATGTACAAATAACCCTCGAAGAAAAGGGTCTTTGAGGGTGTTATTAGTAGTTTTTAAGTTTTGGACGATGGCCTTTTACGGTTGGTATAAATGAATTGGAAATCTATTTTTATTCATTTCTGTAGCATAAAATGTAAATATATATGGATTTTGTATGGAAAATTGGAAAAATATTCGGAAATTTGCAGCCGTTATTAATTTAGTAATGAAATTAGACTTAAACGGATAAAAATGACGCAAAAAATGAAGATTCCTTCTCCGCTGGTGTCTTTGCTGCCTGTAGCGGTATTGGTGGTATTACTTTTCTTTACGATTCGTTTGTTGGGAGCTGACGCATTAGGTGGCGGAAGCCAGATTTGTTTGTTGCTGACTACGGCTTTGTGTGCGGCTTTGGGTATGAGCCGGTATGGGGTGAGCTGGAAGGATATTGAACATGCCATTATTAACAATATTGCAGGTGTGAGTTCTGCTTTGATTATCCTGTTGATTATCGGAGCACTTTCGGCAGCCTGGATGTTAGGGGGAGTGGTACCTACGCTGATTTACTATGGGGTACAGATTATTCATCCGAAATTTTTCCTCGTGTCGTGCTGTGTGATTTGTGCAGTGGTATCGGTCATGACGGGTAGTTCGTGGACTACTATTGCGACCATCGGTATTGCCTTGATGGGTATTGGCAAGGCACAGGGTTTTGATGAGGGATGGATTGCCGGAGCGATTATCTCGGGCGCATATTTCGGCGACAAGGTTTCTCCGCTTTCGGACACGACCATTCTGGCTTCCTCGGTGACAGATACGCCGCTGTTTACGCATATCCGTTACATGATGTACACCACGGTGCCTTCGGTGTTCATTTCACTGGTTATTTTTACAATAGCCGGATTTTCGCATGAGGCATCAGACAGTTCGCAGATTGCCGTGTTTACTACCGGACTGGCGGAACGTTTTCATATTACTTTCTGGGTGTTGCTGGTGCCGGTGGTGACAGGAATATTAATTGCCCGTAAGGTGTCTTCTATTATTACCTTATTCATATCGACCGCTTTGGCTGTGGTGTGTATGCTGGTTTTCCAGACAGATGTACTCCGTGAAGTGGCCGGTGACGGAGTGAGCGGAGGAGAAGCCTTATATAAAGGTGTGTTACTGGCCTTGTCGGGCAGTACGTCACTGCAGGCTTCTACTCCTGCATTGACCGAACTGATTGCCACCCGTGGCATGGGAGGCATGATGGATACGGTATGGCTGATTCTCTGTGCCATGTGCCTGGGTGGAGCTATGACGGCCTGTGGCATGTTGGGGAGCATTACGCGTATGTTTGTACGTTTTACGCATAAGCTGGCAAGTACGGTAGCGGCAACTGTAGCTTCCGGTTTGTTCCTGAATCTGGCTACTGCCGACCAGTATATTTCGATTATTCTGACCGGAAACATGTTCAAGGATATTTATAAGAAGAACGGATACGAATCGCGCCTGTTAAGCCGAACAACGGAAGATGCCGTCACGGTGACCAGTCCGCTGATTCCCTGGAACACATGCGGAATGACGCAGGCCACGATACTGAATGTGCCTACACTGGTGTATCTGCCGTATAGTTTCTTTAACTTGCTGAGTCCGCTGATGAGTATCTTCGTGGCGTGCATCGGCTTTAAGATTGTACGTTCGGTAAAAAAGGATTAAGAAACAATTTTCATTAAAACCATAATAGAATGAACCAGAAACACGTAACATTGGCTGCTTGTCTGTTGGCTTTCGGACTGACGGTACAGGCTCAGGATGGAGGCATCTCTCCGGATATGTTGAAAAAAATTCAGAGTAGTTATCAGAATACGGCTGCCGACAAGGCATTGCGGAATGCCATGGGAGGTACCAGCATCAAGGAACTGGCATTGAACCAGGAAAACCAGAAGGCGCTGAATACAGATTTTTCCATTAAGGTGGAATCAAAAGGTATCACCGACCAGCAGTCGTCTGGCCGTTGCTGGCTGTTTACGGGACTGAACGTGATGCGTGCCAAGGCTATTGCACGCCATGACTTGCCGGGACTGGAGTTCTCGCAGGTATATTCTTTCTTTTGGGACCAGCTGGAAAAATCCAATCTGTTCTTGCAGGGAGTTATTGAAACGGCTGGAAAACCGATGAACGACCAGACTGTGGAATGGCTGTTCAAGCATCCGCTGAGCGACGGAGGTACATTTACGGGAGTAGCTGACATCGTGTCGAAATACGGTCTCGTGCCTAAAGAGGCTATGCCGGAAACATACAGCAGTGAACACACCTCGTACATGTCTTCTTTGATTGGCTTGAAGCTGAAGGAATTCGGTCTGGAACTGAGAGAAATGGCTGCTAAAGGAGAGAAGGCCGCAACGATTGAAAGCCGTAAGGAAGAGATGCTGAGCACGGTGTATCGTATGCTGGTGCTGACTTTAGGAGTGCCGCCGACTGAGTTCGACTATGTACGTAAGGACAGCAAAGGGAATGTGGTGGCTACAGAGCATCACACACCGATGTCGTTCCTGGAAAAATACGGTGATACGAACCTGTTGACTAATTATGTGATGGTGATGAACGATCCTTCACGTGAATATTACAAGTGTTACGAAATTGCATACGACCGTCACCGTTACGATGGAAAGAATTGGACGTATGTGAATCTGCCGGTAGAGGAAATCAAGGAAATGGCCATTGCGTCATTGAAGGACAGCACACGGATGTATTTCTCAAGCGACGTGACACAGCTGGACAGCAAGCGTGGTCTGCTGGATGTAAACAATTATGATTTCGGCTCTTTGATGGGTACGACTTTCGGAATGGATAAGAAAGAACGTATCCAGACGTTTGCCAGCATGTCGGCACATGCCATGACACTGATGGCAGTAGATTTGGACGCGAACGGAAAACCGAAAAAATGGATGGTGGAAAACAGCTGGGGAGCTGCATCGGGCTATCAGGGACACCTGATTATGACGGATGAATGGTTCAATGAGTATATGTTCCGCCTGGTGCTGGAAACGAAATATGTACCGAAGAAGGTGCTGGACATCTTCAAGCAGAAGCCGATACAGCTTCCGGCATGGGATCCGATGTTTGCGGAAGAAAAATGATGACCGAGCAGAAATAACATAGCTCAGGGCTTGCTTTATCGGTAGAAATATCTTTTCTTTGTGAAAAGAAGGAACTGATTATACGGGGCGTGGAGGTTTTGGTATCTTCACGCCCTTTTGACCTTAAATAAGTATGCTATGGATAAAATGCAGCCAATATCTCAGGCTTTGTACAGCTTGTTGTTCTTAGGGTGTATGGGAGCCGGATTCCCGCTTTATGTACAAGGACAGAATGTAGACGAATTGCCTCCCGATTCAATTTATAACATCGGGTATGCCCGTGGTAGTTTGAAGAATATTTCCGGTTCGGTGGAACAGATTACGGAAAAACAGATGAACCGTGAGCTGATAACCAATCCGCTGGAAGCTATTCAGGGACGCGTGCCGGGACTTACCATCTTAAAGAGTAACAATGGAATGGCGGCGCTGGAGTCGGTCCGCTTGCGTGGTACGACTTCGCTGACCAGTGGAAATGACCCGCTGATTATCGTGGACGGAGTATTGGGTGATTTGACGATGCTGACCTCGGTATATCCCACCGATATAGAGTCTTTTACGATTTTGAAGGATGCGTCGGAAACGGCGCAGTATGGTTCACGTGGAGCGTCGGGAGTCATTAATATTGTCACCAAGAAAGGCCGGGCAGGGAAGACACGCGTGAATTACAACGGTAGTTTTGGTGTGTCACATGCTTATCGCCGGTTGGATATGCTTTCGGGAGCAGAGTATCGCAAGCTGGCGGCTGAACGAGGATGGAGTATCCTGGATAAGGGATATGACACGGATTTCCAGAAAGCTATTGAACAGACGGGCTTGCAGCAGAATCATAACATTGCGTTTTATGGGGGTGGTGAGGCTTCCAATTACAGGGTGTCGTTAGGCTTTCAGAATCGTGAGGGAGTGATTCAGAATGAGGGCATGAAACTGTTTACGGCCAATATGAATATGTCGCAAAAGATGCTTGACGGACTGATTGACTGTGAATTGGGGTTATTCGGCTCGATGAAGCGCGACCGTACACTGTTTGATTTACAGAAAACTTTTTATTCGGCAGCCGCTTTTAATCCTACTTTTCCTGATTTCCCGGATCCGGAAACCGGGAGCTGGGACCAGATTACGACGGCCAGTCAGATTACAAATCCATTGGCCTGGATGGACGTGGACAACCGCGAGGAGACTTCTTATTTCAGTTCGCACGCCCGCCTGACTTTTAATTTGCTGAAGGATTTGAAGATGGTGCTATTTGGTTCTTATACCTATAGCACAACAGAAAACGCCCAGTTCCTGCCAACAACGGTATGGGCCAACGGACAGGCTTACCGGGGAAACCGGAAGTCGGAAGCCTTATTAGGAAACCTGATGCTGACGTATCAGAAGCAGTTGGGAACTCACTTTCTGGATGTGCTGGCTTTAGGGGAGGTGGAGAAGAATCGTTTTCAGGGCTTTTATACGACCACGACTAATTTCTCTTCCAATGAGTTGGGGTATCACAGTCTGCAGGGCGGGGCATTGCGTCCTTGGGAAGGTACTGGTTCCTATTATGAAGAGCCGCATCTGGTGTCGTTCCTGGGACGTGTGAATTATACGTACGATGACCGTTACGTGCTGACGGTGAACTTGCGTACGGATGCATCTTCCAAATTTGGACGGAATCATAAATGGGGCGTATTCCCTTCTGTTTCTGCAGCGTGGAATATAACCCGTGAGAAGTTTATGAGACGTTTTCACCTGATTGATAACCTGAAGCTGCGATTGGGATACGGATTGGCAGGAAATCAGGGAGGGATTGATTCGTATACTACCATGGCGCTGGTGCGTCCGAACGGGGTAACTCCGGTGGGAAACTCGCCTTTGGTGACGTATGAGAGCCTGAAAAACGTCAATCCGGATTTGAAATGGGAAGTCAAGTCGACTTTCAATGCGGGGGTGGACATGGGATTCTACGGAAACCGCTTGTTGCTGTCGGTGAATTATTATCTTTCCAAAACAAGGGATATGCTGTATATGTATGATGTCAGTGTTCCTCCGTTTGCCTATAACAAACTGTTGGCTAATCTGGGCTCCATGCGGAACAGTGGAACGGAACTCTCTATCGGTATCACCCCCTTGCGGACCAAGGACATGGAGCTGAATATCAACGCAAACGTAACTTTCCAGCGGAACAAATTGCTGTCGCTGAGCGGTATGTATGAAGGAGAATATATCAGTGCGGCGCAATATACGGCTTTGGCCGGACTGAATGGTGCGGGACTGCACGGCGGATACAATAATATCGTGTATCAGATTGTAGGACAGCCGTTGGGCGTTTTCTATCTGCCGCATTGTGAAGGACTGGTTTCGGACGGGAACGGAGGATATACCTATAAGATTGCTGACTTGAATGGAGGAGGCGTGAACTTGGAGGAAGGAGAAGACCGTTATGTAGCCGGACAGGCTACTCCCAAGACCTTGTTAGGTTCCAACATCAGCTTCCGTTACAAGCGTTTTGATGTGTCGTTGCAGATAAACGGAGCATTCGGGCATAAAATTTATAATGGCACGGCACTGAGTTACATGAACATGAACAGCTTGCCGGATTACAATGTGTTGGCTGAGGCTCCGGCACGGAATATACATGACCTGACGGCAACGGATTACTGGCTGGAAAGTGGCAATTATGTGAACTTTGATTACCTGACTGTGGGTTGGAACGTACCTATCAAAAAACAGCGTTTCTTGCACGGGGCACGCTTGGCACTGACCATTAATAACCTGGGCACAATATCCGGCTATTCGGGGCTGACTCCGCTGATTAATTCTACCTTGGTGGACAATACTTTCGGGGTGGACGACAAACGTACTTATCCTCTTTCAAGAACTTATATGATTAGTTTAGGTCTTAACTTTTAATCTGCTTATTATGAAAAGAATATACTCAATATTATTTGCTTCGTTTTTTCTGCTGTTATGGACTTCTTGCAGCAGTTATCTGGAAGAAAATCCGAAGGACCGTTTGGATGAAGAAACGGCTTATTCTACCTTGTCGGACGTGCAGAAAAATGGGGTGCTTTCGTTGTATAATTACGTGGGTGGATATGTCGACAGTCAGGGCCTTCAGGGAACAGGCCGAGGTATCTATGATTTGAATACGTTTACTACTGATGAGGCTATCATGCCCACACGTGGAGGAGACTGGTATGATGGTGGATTCTGGCAGGGATTGTACTTGCATCGCTGGGGAGTGAACAATGAGGCGATTTATGCTACTTGGGAATACCTGTATCGTACGGTGATTTTGTGTAATGGCTCTTTGGAAAGAATACAGGATTTTGCTGAAAAACATCCCGGGGAAAATGTGGCAGATTGTGTGGCTGAAGTACGGGCATTGAGAGCCATGTTTTATTATTATATCATGGATTTGTTCGGGAGCGTTCCACTGATTGAAAAGAGTGATCCGGCAGTTGAAGATATTGTTCAGGAAAAGCGTTCTAAAGTATTTAATTTCATTGTGAAAGAACTTACGGAATCTTCTTCTATTTTGAGTAAAGAGCGGAGCAATCAGCCGGGAGTGTATTACGGGCGAATGACACAGCCAGTGGTGTGGTTTTTGCTCGCTAAGTTAGCTTTGAATGCAGAAGTTTATACCGATGATGACTGGACAGACGGAAGCCGTCCGGATGGGAAATCCATCTTTTTCGAAGTGGAAGGACAACGTCTGAATGCCTGGCAAACGGTGAACTATTATTGTGAGAAGATTACGGTTGCAGGATATACCCTGGAAAAGGATTATACAGCCAACTTTGCCGTGTTCAATGAGTCCTCGGAGGAAAATATTTTTGTCATTCCCATGAGCAAGACTTTATACACCAACCAGTTTATCTACTTGTTCCGTTCGCGGCATTACAACCATGCCAAGGCGTATGGGCTGAGTGGAGAAAATGGCTCGTCGGCTACGAAAGAGGTGCTTGAGACCTTCGGCTATGATACGCCGCAGGTGGATGCCCGTTTTGATTACTGCTATTTTGCCGGGCCGGTAAAGGATTTGGAGGGAAATCAGATTCTGCTGGATGACGGGGTTACTCCATTGGTGTATGAGCCTTGGAACGTGGCACTGGATGTGTCGGGAAAGCCGTACGAGAAAACAGCCGGAGCCCGAATGAAAAAATACGAAGTCGATAAGACGGGGCTTAAGGACGGAAAACTGCTGGACAATGACATCGTGTTGTTCCGCTACGCTGACGTGCTGCTCATGCAAAGTGAGGCCAAGGTGCGGAATGGGGAAGATGGCGATGCCGAGCTGAATTTAGTGAGAAGTCGGGTAGGTATGGCTCCGAGAACTGCTACATTGAAAAATTTGCTGGATGAGCGAATGATGGAGCTGGCCTGGGAGGGCTGGAGACGGCAGGATATGATTCGTTTCGGCGTTTTTACCCGTTCGTACAGCTGTCGTCCGCAGCTTCCGGGAGAGGAAAACGGCTATACTACTGTCTTCCCGATTCCGGAAAAAGTGATTGACATGAACCCTCAGCTGCACCAGCACAAGGGATATTAAGTGTATTTTTGCTCTCTCTATATGGCAGAATAGCCATTTTGTCATAGTGATTTACTATTTGCCTTTCGATATAAAGAAATATTTCTCTAATTCGATGGGCAAATATTCTTTTTTCACCTCTTTTTTATTTAATTTTGCACGCAAAATACAAAACCATTTTTTATAACCTAACATGGCAAATTTAATTAAGTTGCGTAAAGGCTTGGACATAAACCTGAAAGGTAAGGCGGCTGCGGAAGTGGTGGCTGTGAAAGAGCCGGGATTCTATACTCTGTGTCCCGATGATTTTACAGGCGTGACTCCGAAAGTGGTCGTGAAGGAACAGGAATATGTGATGGCCGGAGGACCCTTGTTTGTAGACAAGAATCATCCAGAAGTGAAATTTGTTTCGCCGGTAAGCGGCGTAGTGACAAGCGTGGAACGTGGGGCAAGACGCAAGGTGATGAGCATCACCGTGCAGGCTGCTACGGAACAGGACTTTGAAGAATTCGGCAAGAAGAGCGTGGCTGCGCTTGACGGGGCTGCTGTAAAGGAAATGCTGCTGAATGCCGGTTTGTTCGCGTTTATCCGTCAGCGTCCGTATGACGTAGTAGCTGATCCGACTGTGGCACCTCGTGCTATCTTCGTTTCTGCATTCGACACAAACCCGCTGGCTCCAGAATTCGAACTGGCGCTTTCAGGCGAAGAAGCAAACTTCCAGACTGGATTGGATGCATTGGCTAAGATGGCCAAGACATACCTGAGTATCAGTGTAAATCAGAAATCACCGGCTTTGACGCAGGCGAAGAACGTGGAAGTAACTGTATTTGACGGACCGCATCCTGCAGGTAACGTTGGTGTACAGATTAACCACATCGCTCCTGTAAACAAGGGTGAAACAGTATGGACTATCGATCCGCAGGCTGTTATCTTCATCGGCCGTCTGTTCAATACGGGTCATGTAGACTTTACCCGCACGGTAGCAGTGACTGGTTCGGAAGTGCTCAAGCCTGCCTACGTGAAACTGAAAGTAGGTGCACTGCTGACAGGTGTGTTTGAAAACAACGTGACAAAAGACAAGGCTTTGCGTTACATCAGCGGTAACGTGCTCACTGGTAAGCAGATTTCTGCGAACGGTTATCTGGGAGCTTTTCACAGCCAGGTGACTGTGATTCCGGAAGGAAATGACGTTCACGAAATGCTGGGTTGGATTATGCCACGTTTCAATGATTTCAGTACCAGCCGTTCTTATTTCAGCTGGATGATGGGTAAGAAGAAAGAATATGTGTTGGATGCACGTGTGAAGGGTGGTGAACGCCACATGATCATGTCGAATGAATACGACCATGTTCTTCCGATGGACATTCTGCCGGAATACCTGATTAAGGCAATCATCGCGGGCGATATTGACCGTATGGAAGCACTGGGTATTTATGAGGTAGCTCCAGAAGACTTTGCCTTGTGTGAATTTGTCTGCTCTTCAAAGATGGAATTGCAGCGTATTGTTCGTGACGGACTCGACATGCTCCGCCGTGAAATGTGTTAATGCTAACTAAAACGATTATTAATAAATGAACGCGTTAAGAAATTATCTCGATAAGATAAAGCCTAACTTTGAAGAGGGAGGCAAATTTCATGCTTTTCGTTCTGTGTTCGACGGGTTTGAAACATTCCTGTTTGTTCCGAACACTACTTCGAAGACAGGTACGCACATCCACGATGCGATAGACAGCAAACGTATCATGTCGTTCGTGGTGATCGCGCTGATACCGGCCTTGCTGTTCGGTATGTATAATGTGGGTTACCAGCATTTCCATGCTGCAAATGTAGAAGGCAGCTTCATTGAAATGTTCGGTTATGGTTTCCTGGCTGTACTGCCGAAAATCATTGTATCATACGTTGTGGGTCTGGGTATCGAATTTGTGGTAGCTCAGTGGAAGAAGGAAGAAATTCAGGAAGGTTTCCTGGTTTCAGGTATGCTGATTCCGATGATTGTGCCGGTTGACTGTCCGTTGTGGATGCTGGCTGTAGCTACTGCTTTCTCTGTAATTTTTGCAAAGGAAGTATTCGGTGGTACAGGTATGAACATCTTTAACCCTGCATTGATTACTCGTGCATTCTTGTTCTTTGCTTATCCGACCAAAATGTCTGGTGATACTGTATGGGTATCCAGCGACAGCATCTTTGGCTTGGGAAGCAATGTAGACGGTCTGACTGCTGCTACAGCACTGGGACAGGCTTCTACTGCAACTGATGCGATGGCATATCCTGCTTTCTCTTGGGATATGGTAACTGGTCTGATTCCGGGTTCTATCGGTGAAACCAGCGTAATTGCCATTGCTATTGGTGCGGTTATTCTGTTGTGGTCAGGTGTGGCAAGCTGGAAGACAATGTTGTCAGTATTTGTAGGTGGTGCGGTAATGGGATGGATTTTCAATACCATCGGTCCGGACACTGCAATGGCTAAGATGCCTTGGTTTGAACACTTGTGCTTGGGTGGTTTCTGCTTCGGTGCCGTATTTATGGCTACAGACCCTGTAACTTCTTCACGTACAGAAAACGGTAAGTTTGTATATGGTTTCCTGATTGGTGCCATGGCAATCATTATCCGTGTATTGAATCCGGGTTATCCTGAAGGTATGATGTTGGCTATCCTGCTGATGAACATCTTCGCTCCGCTGATTGACTACGTAGTAGTTCAGAATAACATTTCTCGCCGTGCAAAACGTGCTATGTCTAACAAATAAAAACCGAAAATACAATGAATACTAATAGTAACTCTTATACTATCATTTATGCTTCGGTAATGGTTGTTATCGTAGCATTCTTGCTGGCTTTCGTGAACTCTTCTTTGCGCGACTTGCAGGGAAAGAACGTAGAGCTGGATACAAAGAAGCAGATTCTTTCTTCACTGGGCATCAAAGGTGTGCAGGATGCAGAAGCTGAATTTGCTAAAGTGGTGAAATCGGATATGGTGGTAGCTGAAGACGGTACACTGACTCCGTATGAAGGCGCTTTCGTGACTTCTTACGAAAAAGATTTCAAGGAAAACGGTCGTGCTCACATCTTCGTATGTGAAATCGAAGGACAGACTAAATATGTAATTCCGGTATACGGTGCCGGTCTTTGGGGTGCTATCTGGGGATATGTTGCCTTGAACGAAGACAAGAATACAGTATACGGAACTTACTTCTCTCATGCGTCTGAAACTCCGGGTCTGGGAGCAGAAATTGCAGGAGATCATTTCCAGAGTGAATTTAAGGACAAGCATGTAATGGACGGTGAAGCCGTTGCACTGGGAGTTGTAAAGAACGGAAAAGTTGAAAATCCGGAATTCCAGGTAGACGGTATCTCTGGTGGTACAATCACTTCAGTTGGTGTAGATGCCATGTTGAAAGGATGTATGACACATTACGCTAAATTTTTAACATCTAAAGAATAAGGAGGAGAACGAAAATGGGAAGTTTATTTTCAGCTAAAAACAGAGAAGTATTTTCTACTCCTATAGGCATGAACAACCCGGTAACCGTACAGGTGTTGGGTATCTGTTCTGCACTGGCTGTAACCTCCAAACTGGAGCCGGCCATCGTGATGGGTCTTTCTGTAACCATTATTACTGCTTTTTCTAACGTAGTGATTTCTTTGTTGCGTAAGACAGTGCCTAACCGTATTCGTATCATCGTACAGCTGGTAGTTGTAGCTGCTTTGGTAACTATCGTAAGTGAGTTGCTGAAAGCTTTTGCCTACGACGTGAGCGTACAGTTGTCTGTATACGTAGGTTTGATCATTACCAACTGTATCCTGATGGGACGTCTGGAAGCATTTGCTATGTCAAACGGTCCGTGGGAATCATGCCTTGATGGTATTGGTAACGGTCTGGGTTATGCCAAGATTCTGGTAATCGTTGCATTCTTCCGTGAATTGCTGGGTTCAGGAACACTGTTGGGCTTCAACATCCTGAACTATGAGGCTGTAAAGAATGCCGGTTATGTAAACAACGGTTTGATGTTGATGCCGCCGATGGCTTTGATCATCGTAGCTTGCCTGATCTGGTATCAGCGTGCAAAACACAAAGAGTTGCAAGAAAAAGAATAATTATTAACCAACAACGGAAATTAAAAATCCAGAATTATGGAACATTTTTTTAGTTTATTGGTCCGCTCAATCTTTGTGGACAATATGATATTTGCGTTCTTCCTGGGTATGTGTTCATACCTGGCGGTATCGAAGAACGTGAAGACTGCCCTCGGTCTGGGTATCGCCGTAACTTTCGTGCTGGTGGTTACCTTGCCGGTGAACTACCTTCTGCAGACGAAGGTACTGGCTGCCGACGGCATTCTGGGAATTGACTTGAGCTTCCTTAGCTTCATTCTTTTCATTGCCGTAATTGCGGCTATCGTTCAGCTGGTAGAAATGATTGTAGAACGCTTCAGTCCTTCACTGTATGCGTCACTGGGTATCTTCCTGCCGTTGATTGCTGTAAACTGTGCCATCATGGGTGCTTCTCTGTTCATGCAGCAGCGTATCACTCTGAGCCCGTCTGATGCTAAATACATCGGCGATATCTGGGATTCTATCTCTTACGCACTGGGTTCAGGTATCGGCTGGTTGCTGGCTATCGTAGGTCTGGCTGCTATCCGTGAAAAAATGGCTTACTCTGACGTACCTGCTCCGCTGAAAGGCTTGGGCATCACATTCATCACTGTAGGTCTGATGGCAATGGCATTTATGTGTTTCTCTGGTTTGAACATCTAATAGGAAAGGAATAAGACAATGGATATGAATTTTATTTTAGCAAGCATTGGAGTATTCCTCGTGACTATTCTGGTGCTGGTAGTCATCCTGCTGGTTGCAAAGAATTTCCTCGTTGCTTCCGGTAATGTGAAACTGACTATCAACGGCGATAAGGATATGGAAGTAGAGTCTGGCTCTACATTGCTGAACACATTGGCCGTAAACGGAGTGTTCTTGCCTTCAGCTTGTGGTGGTAAGGGGTCTTGCGGACAGTGTAAATGTCAGGTAGTAGAAGGTGGAGGCGAAATCCTGCCTTCTGAGGTGAGCCACTTCAGCCGTAAACAGCAGAAAGACCACTGGCGTCTGGGCTGTCAGGTGAAAGTGAAGGGAGATATGGCTATCAAGGTTCCTGAATCTGTAATGGGTGTAAAGGAATACGAATGTACAGTTATCTCCAACAAGAACGTGGCTACCTTTATCAAAGAGTTCAAAGTGCAGTTGCCTAAGGGTGCGCACATGGACTTTATCCCGGGTTCATACGCACAGATTAAGATTCCTAAATTCGAAATGGATTACAACAAGGATATCGACAAAGATCTTATCGGTGCTGAATACTTGCCTGCATGGGAAAAATTCGGTTTGTTCGGTCTGAAATGTAAGAACGAAGAAGAAACTATCCGTGCTTACTCTATGGCTAACTACCCTGCAGAAGGTGACGTGTTCATGTTGACAGTTCGTATCGCAACTCCTCCGTTCAAGCCAGACCGCAGCGGATTCATGGATGTAAATCCGGGTATCGCTTCTTCTTATATCTTTACCCTGAAACCGGGTGACAAGGTATTGATGAGTGGTCCTTACGGAGACTTCCATCCGATTTTCGATTCTAAGAAGGAAATGATCTGGGTAGGTGGTGGTGCCGGTATGGCTCCGCTTCGTGCACAGATTATGCACATGACTCGTACATTGCATACTACTGACCGTGAATTGCATTACTTCTATGGTGCGCGTGCGTTGAACGAAGTGTTCTATCTGGACGACTTCTTGAAACTGGAAAAAGACTTCCCGAACTTCCACTTCCATCTGGCTCTGGACCGTCCGGACCCTGCAGCCGATGCAGCTGGCGTGAAGTATACAGCAGGATTCGTTCATCAGGTAATGTTGAACACTTACTTGAAAGACCACGAAGCTCCGGAAGACATCGAATACTACATGTGTGGTCCTGGTCCGATGTCGAAGGCAGTTGTCGCTATGCTGGATAGCCTCGGCGTAGAAGAATCTTCTATCATGTATGATAACTTCGGTGGATAATCCGCAGAATTTATGACATAATGAAGCAAAAGGCTTTCAGGAAATATCCTGAAAGCCTTTTTTTTATGCGGATACGGTTCAAAGGGTAATCAATAGAAAGTGAAATGAAGCTTTATATTACAAAAATGTGAAGAAATTGTTCATTTTGCTATACTTTTCTTGATATACGTCAATAAATGATAGGGGTAGAGCAACTTTCTTTGTAGTTTATTTTTATGTTGTCCAACATATCCTTATCTTTGTGGCGGTAAAAGGAAAAAAAGCTCGAGCTAAGCTAGATTTTAAATTATTTAGGTAACAAAGTTTTTAGGTAAAAGATTTTAAAGGTATGAAAAGATTAGGATTAACATTAGCAGCCGCATTGGTATTTTCAGTTTCTATGTTTGCAGAAGGTGTACAGGACAACAATGCACAGAAATGGAATGGTTCAATCAACAAGTCAAAGCTGACTAAATATTTGAATCTTTCATCTAACCAGCATGAAAAAGTTGCTGACATCTGCGACTACTTTGAACAGGAAATGACTCGTGCAAATTCTTCAAAGACAGAAAACAAAGAAAAAGTTCGTAAGGCTGTTTACGGTAACTTGAAATTGATGAAGCAGACGTTGGACGAAAAACAGTATTCTAACTATGTTCGTCTGATGGCCATGACACTGCGCAACAAAGGCATCGACTTGAACGAAGCAAAATAAGAGAGATTGATAAATAAGAAGAGCCCCGGAGACTTGCATAAGGTTTTCCGGGGCTTTTTGCATATCAATCAGTTGTCCTGAGAGAGTGATGAGGATATAGCCCGTAAATGTGGATTGTGTGTGATTCATCATGAATGAGAGAATGAAATAAAAAACGCAAGGACGTTTTAATTAGAACGCTTAGGCATTTGCATTGAAACGCACTTGTGTTTTACTTTAAACGTACTTGCGTTTGGATGGAAACGTACTTGCGTTTTATAGCAGACGCAGGCATGTTTTCCGGAGATAGAACTTATTCTTCGTGATAGTCGTTCAAGTGATTGTTCCATAGATATTTACGCGTTTCGCTGACAACCACTCCCGAGAGCAGAACCAGTGAGATGAGATTAGGAATAGCCATGAGGGCATTTACCAAGTCGGCAAAGTTCCACACAAGAGCGAGGTTGATGACGGACCCCACGTAAATCATCAGAATCCACATCAGACGATAGGCAAACATGATTTTCTTTCCACCCAGGTATTCTACTGCTTTCTGTGAGTAATAGGTCCATCCTAAAATGGTGCTAAAGGCAAAAGTGACGATACCAAACGAAAGGATGGGAGTACCGACGTATGGGATTTTGGCAAAAGCCATCTTGGTGAGTGCCGCGTCGCTGGTATAATCAATGTCCGGATATGCCAGGATACTGCTTACCAGTACGAGACCTGTCAGTGCACATATCACGACCGTATCCCAGAAAGTTCCGGTAGAGGAGACCAGTGCCTGACGTACGGGGTTGCGTGTCTGTGCTGCGGCGGCTACAATCGGTGCGGAGCCCAGTCCTGATTCGTTGGAGAATAGTCCGCGGGCAATACCGTAGCGGGCAGCCATCATGACCGTGGTTCCTACGAATCCGCTGCCTGCCGCCCGTGCTGAAAAGGCAGATTCAAAAATCAGCCGGAAAGATTCTCCTAAATAGGCATGGTTGACAATCAGAATATAAATACATCCCCCTACATAGAGTAAGGCCATAATGGGTACGAGGCCCATACAGACTCTGGCGATGCTCTTTACTCCGCCGATAACTACCAAAGCCGTGAGAATACTCATCAGAATGCCTGTCAGGTGAGGAGATACTCCGTACGATTCATTCAGCAGCAGGGAAATTGAATTGGCCTGTACGGTATTACCGATTCCGAAAGCAGCCAGTGCGGTAAAGATACAGAACAGAACTCCGAGCCATTTCAGTCCCAAGCCGCGTTCCAGTGCATACATCGGTCCGCCAATCATCTCGCCCGATGAATTCTTTATGCGGTATTTTACGGCCAGAAGCCCTTCAGCGTATTTGGTCGACATGCCCAGTACACCTGTCAGCCAGCACCAGAACACGGCACCCGGTCCGCCTAATGCGACGGCGGTCGCTACTCCGATGATGTTTCCGGTTCCGATGGTAGCCGCCAGTGAAGTAGCTAATGCGCCAAACTGGCTGACATCACCTCCTGCATCTTTATCCTTGCTTACAGAGAGTCGTAAGGCCTTGAGGATATGTAACTGCGGAAAACGCAATCGGATGGTGAGATAAAGATGGGTGCCCAGGAGCATGATAATCATGGGCCATCCCCACATAAACGAACTAATTTCTTGCACAATTTTTGTAAGCTGTTCCATTTTCTGTTTGTTTTGATTTTGCCGCAAAAGTATAAATAATAAATTAAAAAGGATATGTTATTTGAAAAAATGATGTCATAATATAATTTTTATATCAAATTACCTCTCATTTTGAAAGCGTTTTTAGGTGTGGAATTTCAGTTGGTTTGCTGTGCGTATTTCCTTTTCCACAAAACTCTGCGGATTTTCCTTGCGGCATTATCGGGTTTTATGTACTTTCGAATGAATAATTTACATAAAGAAGATATGAATTTCAAGAAAATAGTAGCCGTAGACGAGACGCTGCTGAATGAAGCGGCGCTCAAACAATTGAAAATAATAGGGGAAGAAGTGGTTGTATATCATGATTTTCCCACTGAAGAAGAGGAAGTAATCCGCCGTATTGGCAATGCCGACTGCCTGCTGGTATCTTTCCGTACGCCTATCCGTCGGTCTGTGCTGGATGCTTGCCCGAACATTCGTTATATAGGCATGTGCTGTACGCTCTATAACCCGGAAAGTTCGAATGTCGATGTGATAGAGGCCCGCAAAAGAGGAATTACGGTGTTGGGAGTGAAAGATTATGGCGATGAAGGTGTGGTGGAATATGTGGTCAGTGAACTGGTGCGTCTGCTCCATGGCTTTGGTAATGTACGCTGGCTGGAAGAAAGCACGGAACTGACAGGGCGTAAGGTGGGAATCATCGGTCTGGGGAAGACCGGAGGAATGATTGCTGAAGCCATGCGGTTTTTCGGTGCCGAGGTGCTGTACTACAGTCGTACCCGTAAACCGGAAGCCGAAGCAAAAGGCATTGCCTATCGCCCGTTGGCCGATTTGCTGAAGGAAGCGGAAATCGTATGCACCTGCCTGCCACGCAATAATTACTTGCTGGGTGAGCCGGAATTTGCCTTGATGGGCGACCGTAAGATACTGGTAAATACGTCTGTAGGACCTACTTTTGAGATAGATGCCCTGAAGAAATGGCTGGGAACATGCAAGCACAGCTATTACCTGTGCGATGCGACCGGAATGGGCGTGGCTCGTGATGCTCTGAAGGATATTCCGAATGTGCTGTATACACCTTATATATCCGGAAAATCCATTCAAAGCGTAGAGCGTTTGTCGCAGAAAGCCCTGGCCAATATCAGGACTTTTCTTTCAGAAGCTCCTCAAGTTTAAGCAACTCGTCGCGGTATTGTGCCGCTTCGATAAAGTCCAGCTTCTTGGCGGCTTCCTGCATCAGCTTGCGGGTCTGTTCGATGCTCTTCTGCAACTGGCCCTTTGACATATATTGTGCCACAGGGTCGGCGGCTGCATGAAGCTGGGCTTCGGTCTCGGTATAAGCCCGTGGTTCTTTGGGCTTGCTGCTGTTTTCCTGAGACGACTGTTTTTCGATGTCGAGCAGGGCATTGGCGCGTGAACGGGTAATCTGTTTCGGCGTGATGCCGTGTGCTTCGTTGTAAGCCAGCTGCTTCTCCCGTCGGCGGTTGGTCTCGTCGATGGTCTGTCGCATACTGTCCGTAATGCGGTCGGCATACATGATGACCTTTCCGTTCACGTTGCGGGCAGCACGTCCGGCCGTCTGGGTGAGCGAGCGGTGCGAACGCAGGAAACCTTCCTTGTCTGCATCCAGAATCGCTACGAGCGACACCTCTGGCAAGTCCAGTCCCTCACGCAGCAGGTTGACACCCACCAGCACGTCGTAGATGCCCTCTCGCAGTTCGTCCATGATTTTGATACGTTCCAGTGTCTCCACGTCACTATGGATATAAGCGCAGCGGATACCGTTGTTGAGCAGGTATTCCGTCAGTTCTTCTGCCATGCGTTTGGTCAGGGTGGTGACAAGCACGCGCTCTTCCTTTTCGATGCGTTGCTGAATCTCTTCCATCAGGTCGTCTATCTGGTTCAGGCTGGGACGCACCTCAATTACCGGGTCCAGCAGTCCCGTAGGACGAATCACCTGTTCTACTACGATACCTTCACTCTGTTGCAGTTCGTATTCTGCCGGAGTGGCACTCACGAAAATCACCTGCTTGGCCATCTGCTGGAACTCTTCGAATGTAAGCGGACGGTTGTCCATGGCGGCCGGCAGACGGAATCCGTATTCCACCAGGTTTGTCTTGCGGGCACGGTCGCCGCCGTACATGGCCCTGATTTGCGGCACGATGACATGGCTTTCGTCGATGACAATCAGAAAATCTTCGGGAAAGAAATCAAGCAGGCAGTAGGGACGGGTGCCCGGTTCGCGTCCGTCGAAGTAACGTGAATAGTTTTCAATCCCCGAACAATGTCCCAGTTCGCGCAGCATTTCCATATCGTAGGTCACACGCTCGTACAGACGCTTTGCTTCGTAGGGCTTACCGATTTCTTCAAAGTAGGCTACCTGCTTGGTCAGATCGTCTTCAATCTGATGAATGGCGCGGAGCGTACTTTCCTTGGTCGTCATGAACAGGTTGGCCGGATAAATCTTGTATTCTTCGAACGTACTGATACGGTGTCCTGAAACCGGGTCTATCTCTTCAATACCGTCAATCTCGTCGTCCCAGAACATTACCCGCAGTACACTGTCGGTATAAGCTAGGAAGATGTCTACCGTATCACCTTTTACACGGAAGTTACCTCGGTTCAGCTCGATGTCATTCCGAACGTACAGACTGTCCACCAGCCGGCGGAGGAATACGTTGCGGTCCAGCAGCTTCCCTTTTTTGATTTCAATCACGTTGTTGTAGAAATCTGCCGGGTTTCCCATACCGTAGATGCACGATACGGACGATACCACGATGACGTCCTTCCGGCCGGAAAGGAGAGAAGAAGTCGCTGCCAGACGAAGTTTGTCGATTTCTTCGTTGATGGCTAGATCTTTTTCAATATAAGTATCGGTCGACGGAATGTATGCTTCCGGCTGATAATAGTCGTAGTAAGACACGTAATACTCCACCGCATTGTGAGGGAAGAAATTCTTGAACTCCCCGTAGAGCTGGGCGGCCAGTGTCTTGTTGTGACTCAGAATCAGTGTCGGCTTATTGATGTTCTTGATGACATTGGCAATGGTAAAAGTCTTTCCAGAGCCGGTTACTCCCAGCAGCGTCTGTGCAGGCACATGCTGCCGGATACCTTCAGTCAGTTGGGCGATGGCCTCCGGCTGGTCGCCGGTAGGCTGATAGTCGGATATCAGTTCAAAATTCATTGCATCTGAATATTGGTGAATGAAAACGGTTGTAAAATTACATATATATTTTATACCATACTTTGCACATCCTGAAAAATTACATTAAAAAATGGCCTGGAGTTGCATTATTCGCTGGAAAAGAGTAATTTTGCGCAACTATATCAATTATATATGAAAAAATACATCGCAATGGTCCTCCTTTCTGCTGGAGTTTTGTCTTCATGCGGAGAGTACAATAAAGTGCTGAAAAGCACTGACTATGAATACAAATACGAAGCGGCGAAAAGCTATTTTGCCAAAGGACAGAATTCACGTGCGGCAACCATTCTGGAAGAATTGATTCCTATCCTGAAAGGTACGGCCAACGGAGAAGAGTCTTTGTATATGTTGGCAATGACTTATTACAACCAGGGTGATTTTGTGACTGCTTCGCATTATTTCAATACCTATTATACGACTTATCCGCGCGGTACTTATACGGAACTGGCGCGTTTTCATAGCGGAAAGGCTCTGTACCTTGATACTCCGGAACCACGTCTGGACCAGAGCAGCACGTACAAGGCCATTCAGGAACTGCAGATGTTTATGGAGTATTTCCCTACAAGTCAGCGAAAGGATATAGCTCAGAGCATGATTTTCGAGTTGCAGGACAAACTGGTTGAAAAGGAATACCTTTCTTCCAAACTTTATTATGACTTGGGCTCTTATTCCGGAAATGCCTCTTACAGCAGTACGGGTAATAACTATCTGGCAGCTATCGTTACTGCACAGAATGTGTTGAAAGAATATCCCTACACCAAGATGCGTGAGGAACTTTCCATTCTGATTCTCCGCGCCAAGTATCACATGGCAAAGGAGAGTGTGCTGGAAAAGAGAGAAGACCGTATGCGCGAAACCGTGGATGAATATTATGCTTTCAAGAATGAGTTTCCGGAAAGCAAATACATGAAAGAAGTGGAAGACATCTTCAAGGAAGTCAGCAAGTACATTTCTACAGACGAAGAATAATATAAACGTTTATAATTATAAATTAAGTTATGGATTACAAAAAAACAAACGCTCCTACAAATACGGTTACACGTAATTTGATGGAACTCTGTGAGGACACAGGCAATATTTATGAAACAGTATCTATCATCGGCAAGCGTGCCAACCAGATTGCTGCCGAAATGAAGAATGACCTTTCCAAGAAACTGCAGGAGTTTGCTTCTTATAACGATAACCTTGAAGAGGTGTTTGAAAACAGAGAACAGATTGAAATCTCTCGTTATTATGAAAAACTCCCGAAACCGACGTTGATTGCGACTCAGGAGTACATAGAAGGAAAGGTTTATTACAGAAACCCGGCAAAGGAAAAGGAAAAATTGCAGTAATCCTCCTATAGGTAAAGATTTTAGTGAATGCGCATGCGCATTTGGGCTTGTCATTCTGAGTGTAGACGGCAAGAACCGTCGCCCTCAGAATGACATTTGTTTTGGAAACCTTAATACGATTGATTATGATACAGAGAATACAGACTGTTTATTTGCTCGTAGTAGCTATCTTGATGGTAGTAATGATGTCTGTTCCCGTGGGCAGCTTCTATACCGATAAAAATATTTGTGAGATGACAAACCTTTCATACCTGCTTCCGGACGGAGCGGTGAACTATACGCCATGGGCTTTGTTTGCAATACTGGTAGTAGTGGCTGTCATGGCCTTGGTGACTATTTTCCTTTACCGGAAACGTATGTTGCAGATTCGTCTGACCATCTTCAATACGATTGTGCTGGTTGGTTACTATCTGGTACTGGCCTATTTTGTCGTAAATCCGGATAAGGCATTCGACGACTACAGTTTTATGCCTTCATGGACAGTTTGTCTTCCATTGGTAAGCATTATCCTGAACTGGCTGGCTATCCGTGCTATCGGCAAGGATGAGATGCTGGTAAAGGCTTACGAAAGATTGCGCTGATTCGCAGTTTGCAATAAAAAAGCCATCGGGGCGTTTCTTCACTTCAGAGGAAACGCCCCGATGGCTTTTGTTGTTTTCTTTTTTTATTCCAGAATATACATTTCAGAAGGAGTAGTTCGTCTCAATGGAGTTACTTCCACGTCTTTTCCTACAATGATGTTTTCCTGCCGGAATGCCAGTTCCACTGTCTTGAAAGCCAGCTCCGGATGGTTGTTGTCCTTGCTTAGGTGGCAGAGCCATAAGTGTTTCAAATGCTGGGGAAAATGATGGCTCAGGTAGTCAGCCATTTCATGGTTGCTCATGTGTCCGTTCGGGCCGGCAATACGTTCTTTCAGATGCTGTGGATAAGGTCCCATCTGGAGCATGCTGTCGTCGTAGTTGGCTTCCAGTATCAGGTAATCAGCTTGCTGTATGAAGCGTGCGGCTGTGGGAGTGATATGCCCGATGTCCGTCAGGAAGGAGAATGTCTTATCGCCTGTGGTGATACAATAGCCCACGTTGTCGGTTCCGTCGTGAGGCACTTCGAAGCAGGTAATAGTGAAATCGCCTACATTGAATGTTTCTTCTTTTTGGATAAAACGGGTACGTTCAGGTTTTAACCGCTCTGTCATGCAGTAGCTGTGTTTCATACCTTCATGTATTTCGGGAGTGGTATACACCGGAATCCCATGCTTCTCGCCCAAATGTCCTACAGCCTTGATGTGGTCGGCATGGTCATGAGTGACCAGTACAGCCTGTATCTCTTCAAGGTTGAGCATACGTTCCTTAAATACTTTCTTGATGGTGCGGATACCGATACCGGCATCAACCAATATGGCGGTGTTGTCAGTAGCCAGGTAGTAACAGTTTCCGCTACTTCCGCTGGCCAGACTCATAAATTTTACTGTCATTTTCTCTCTTTTTTGCTAAAGGAACGCAAAGATAGTGAAAGGTGAGAGGAGAGACAAACGAAAAACAAAGTTTTTCAGTTTTGGCTATCCCGAACCGTATCCTGTCTTATGAAAAGATAGTGAAAGGTGAGAGGAGAGACAAACGAAAAAGTAAGGTAAAAATAAAACAAGGCCATTCCGAAAAGGAACAGCCTTGCAAACGGTTTGTATCTGTTTTTTAGATATGTCGTAAGTGCTTAGAACTGGAAGAAATTCTTGGCGTTGTTGTAGCAGATGTCTTCCACCATCTGTTGTACGCGCGCCATTTCGCATTCAGGAATTTCTCCGTTTTCTACATCTCTTCCCAGCAGGTTACAGAGTGTACGGCGGAAGTATTCATGACGCGGATAAGAAAGGAAGGAACGTGAGTCGGTAAGCATACCTACAAAACGGCTCAGCAATCCCAGCAGAGAAAGTGCGTTCATCTGTTTTTCCATACCGTCCTTCTGGTCGAGGAACCACCAGCCTGAACCGAACTGGATTTTTCCCGGAACAGAACCGTCCTGGAAGTTACCCAGCATGGTAGCGATTACTTCGTTGGCGCAAGGATTCAGGTTGTAGAGAATGGTTTTTGTAAGTTTTCCTTCTGAGTTCAGGCGATCCAGATATTTTGCCATAGATTTGGCTGTGGTAAATTCACCAATAGAGTCAAAACCGGTGTCAGGTCCCAGCAGCTTGAACATTTTGGTATTGTTGTTGCGGATGGCACCATAGTGGAATTGTTGTGTCCAGCCTGTTTCCCAGTCCATTTCGCCGAATACTACCAGCATAGCTGATTTGAACTTCAGGATTTCTTCGTGTGTCAATTCTGTACCGCCATATACTTTGTTGAAGATGGTGCGGATTTCTGCGTCGGTATAATCTTCTGCATAAAACTCTTCGATACCATGGTCGGACAATTTACAGCCTTGTTCAGCAAAGAAAGCATGACGTTTGCGCAGCGCTTCAATCATGTCGTCAAAGTTGGAGATGCTGACACCGCTTACTTCTGCCAGTTTTTCTACGTAGGCACGGAAGTCAGCCGGTACTTCTACGGCCATTGCCTTGTCCGGACGCCAGGTAGGCAGCATCTTGATTTCAAAACCGCTTTCACGGGTAGCGATGTGATATTCCAGTGAATCTACCGGATCGTCCGTCGTGCAGACGGTTTCCACATGGTAGTGACGCATCAGGTTACGGGCTGAATATTCCGGAGTAGCCAGTTTGGCATTACATTCGTCGAATATTTCGCGGGCGGTAGACGGATTCAGAATCTTGTCGATGCCAAAAGCGGTTTTCAGTTCCAAGTGTGTCCAGTGATACAATGGGTTACGGAATGTATAAGGAACAGTTTCAGCCCATTTTTCGAATTTTTCCCAGTCGGTAGTATCTTTTCCGGTGCAGTAACGTTCTTCTACTCCGTTGCTTCGCATGGCACGCCATTTATAATGGTCACCTCCCAGCCAGATTTCAGTAATGGATTTGAATTGATAATCGTCGGCTACCATTTTCGGAATCAGGTGACAGTGATAGTCGATAATCGGCATTTTTGCCGCATGGTTGTGATATAGCTCCTGTGCCGTTTCTGTTTGCAACAGGAAGTTTTCATCCATAAATTTCTTCATGATAAAATGTATTTTTAAGTTTCGTTGTTGTTCGCAAATTATATGTTTTTGAATAAGTAACTTACAATTTATTTATGTTGGGCAACATAAAATGTCGAATACCTATCCGTTATCGAACACGAAAGTAGAAATTTTATTTGGAATAACAAAATATTTATTACCTTTGCAACACTCATTTGTGAAAATTAAATTCATGAATAGATAGGCAAGTGCATGAAAAACAATGGGTTAAATTTGATTCTTCTGATTTTTGAAGGGTTAAATGAGACCAAAAGGCCGAAATGACAACAATTTTGTTATTAAAAATATAATATGAAAGCATTAAACAAAGAGACCGCAAAGAAAACAGTCCGTCCGGAAAGAATTATTCAGTTTGGCGAAGGTAATTTCCTTCGTGCGTTTGTAGACTGGATTATCTACAACATGAACGAAAAGGCTGATTTCAACAGCAGTGTAGTGGTGGTTCAACCCATCGAAAAAGGAATGATTGACATGCTGAATGCGCAGGATTGTCTGTATCACGTCAATCTGCAGGGTTTGGATAAAGGGGAAACGGTGAACAGTCTGACCATGATTGATGTAATCAGTCGTGCGCTGAATCCTTACAGCCAGTTCGAAGAGTTCATGAAGCTGGCCGAACAGCCGGAAATGCGTTTCGTGATTTCCAATACAACCGAAGCAGGCATTGCTTTTGACCCTTCCTGCAAACTGGATGATGCGCCGGCCTCTTCTTATCCGGGAAAACTGACACAGCTTTTGTATCATCGCTATAAAACCTTCCAGGGAGATATGTCAAAGGGATTGATTATTTTCCCGTGTGAGCTGATTTTCCTGAACGGACATAAGTTGAAAGAAACCATCTATCAGTATATTGAACTCTGGAATCTGGGAGATGATTTCAAACAGTGGTTTGAGAAGGCTTGTGGCGTATATGCTACGCTGGTAGACCGTATTGTGCCGGGATTCCCGCGCAAGGATATTGCGGCTATCAAGGAAAAGTTGCAATACGATGACAACATGGTGGTACAGGCTGAAATTTTCCATTTGTGGGTAATTGAAGCACCGCAGGAGGTGGCTGTCGAGTTCCCTGCCGACAAAGCCGGACTGAATGTGCTCTTTGTGCCGTCGGAAGCACCGTATCACGAACGGAAAGTGACTTTGCTGAACGGACCGCACACCGTACTTTCTCCGGTAGCTTACCTGTCGGGTATCAACATCGTGCGCGATGCCTGCCAGCATCCGGTAGTGGGCAAGTTTATCCATAAGGTGATGTTCGAGGAACTGATGGAAACCCTGAACTTGCCGAAAGCAGAACTGGAGAAATTTGCACATGACGTGCTGGAACGCTTCAACAATCCGTTTGTAGACCACCAGGTGACTTCCATCATGCTGAATTCCTTCCCGAAATACCAGACACGTGACCTGCCGGGTTTGAAAACTTACCTGGAACGCAAGGGCAAGCTGCCTGAAGGACTGGTATTGGGACTGGCTGCTATCATTACTTATTACAAAGGCGGTGTGCGTGCCGATGGCGCAGAAATTGTGCCTAATGATGCACAGGAAATCATGGACTTGCTGAAACAATTGTGGGCTACGGGCGACACAGCTAAGGTAACCGAAGGCGTATTGGGCGCAACCTTTATCTGGGGCGAGGATTTGAACCTGATTCCGGGATTGGCAGAAGCCGTGAAGAAGAATCTGGACAGCATTCAGGAAAAAGGTATGCTGGAAACCGTGAAGGCTATATTATAACGTTTAATTGTTAGAATTCCATATTTATAAGCGGGAGGAGAAGCCTGTTTCAGGTCTTTTCCTCCCATTTTGTATGTATAAACTTGCATTTTTAATACTTTTTGTTTATCTTGCTTTTCAAAGCAGGAGGCAGGTATGGAAATCACCGCACAAGTACTAAAGGAACTGGAACTGTTTAATCGTGGACGTACGAGCGACAAGGGTATCTATCTTATTAGCATGGCCACAGAATATCGTCCGTATTATGCCTTGTGGCGTGAATTCCCTTCTCCTCATTCTTATCTGTTTGTCCGTACGTTGGGAGTAACGCTGGATGCGGCTTCCGCCCGTGCTTTCTCCATGCTGCAGAACTGCAACGTACGGTTGGAGACCGCCGACAATGCACAGTTTGAATCCTATTACGGGGCACTGGACGATTTGATGCCCTTCGGAAAATACAAGGGAAAGCATCTGGCTGAAATCTATTACGTGGATCCTTCCTACATGCTCTGGCTGGCCAATAAATTTGAACCTACCAACCCTCGGTACGAGCGGGTGGTGGAGCTGGCCAAGCGTTTTGCCGTGGTGCATTTTGAACTGACCGTGCGCAAGCCGCGCATTGCTTCGGTGAGCCATTTTGTGGGGGCGGTGGGAGAGACGTTGAAGGACTTGCAGGTTACGGTGCTGAACGTGCGGCTTCAGGTAGATACGTACAAACCCGATTTCTTTGTCGACCAGAATGTACTGGCGGCCGACCGCGACGGTAATCGCTTTACCTTTCTGGTCAAGGCCCGCGCCCGTAGTCTGACACCGAATGCCTTGAGTTGCCGCAGCCGTCAGATACAGCCGCAGGAGTTCCTGCATCTGCTTTCGGCCAAAGTCATGTCACAATATGAGTCGCATGGAGTGCGCTATACCCGTCTGGGTTACGTGAAACTGGCGTGACGAAAGGCCAGACGCACATATTCTTTCTGCCAGTCCTCCGGTTTGAGTACCTGCTGGTCGTAGGAAAGCAAGTCAATGTCAAGCGGGATGCGTCCTTCCTTCTTGCTGTCCGGAGTCCGTCCGTTTGTCTGCTCAATTTGCTTCAGGATGCTTCGCACCTCCGTCATGGGCAGTGAGGTGCGGAAACGTGCGGCACGGTTCAGAAACGGTTGCGGATTCTCCATTTTCTCCGGCACGGTTTCTACGATTCCTCCCCATTCAATATCCGGGAAGAGACGTTGCAAGGCGTCTTCCGCATTCTTCAGGTGCAGAAGGGCATCCAGGTTGGAGCCCATGCAGAGCAGGCAGGTATGCGAGGTCGCTGTATCACACATGGGCAGAATGGTTTTTACGGAATACGAAATACAATCCTACCACGATGAAAGGAATGCTCAGAATCTGTCCCATGTCTATCGGGAGCGCATTCTCAAAGTCCACCTGTCTTTCTTTCAGGAACTCCACGAAGAAGCGGAAGGTGAAAATCAGGGTGATGCACAAACCGAAATAGAAGCCTTTCCGTACGTTTTCTTTCTTCTTCCGGAAGATGACCACCATTATCAGGAAGAACAGGAAGTAGGCCAGTGCTTCGTAGAGCTGCGCCGGATGACGGGGCTGCATATCCACCCGTTCGAAGATAAACGCCCAAGGCACGTCCGACGGCATGCCGATGATTTCCGAGTTCATCAAGTTGGCCAGTCGGATAAATCCGGCAGCCACGGGAGCAGCCACTCCCATCATATCCAGAATATCGAGAAAATGAATCTTCGTTTTCCTGCAGAAAAGCACTAGTGCCAGAATCAGTCCCAGCGTACCTCCGTGGCTGGCCAGTCCGGCATATCCGGTAAACACCCATCCGCCCTGTGGCAGGAAATGTACCGGCAATATGATTTCCAGCGGATGACTCAGGAAATACTGCGGGTCATAGAACAGACAGTGCCCCAAGCGTGCCCCGGCAAAGATACCGATAAAACTATAGGTAAACAGCGTCTGGAAAGTATCCAGCGGAAGTCCCTTTTGCTTGTACAAATAGTAGACTACCTGACTGCCGGTCAGAATGGCAATCATCCACAGCACGCTGTACCATCGGAGGGTAAAACCGCCGAGATGAAACAATGCCGGGTCCGGATTCCAGTGTATGTAAAGAAATTCCATCATCTTTCCTTCGTTTTAAGTCTGCGGCAAAGGTAGTGAAAGGTGAGAGGAGAGCCAAGCGAAAAACGCAGTTTTTCAGGTGTAAGTATATCTGTGCCAAAACACCTTTATGTTTAAAACAAAACGCAAATGCGTTTTACTTCAAACGCAAAGGCGTTTTTTATGTCCGTTTTTTTACTGGTACAAGAAGCGCTTGATGCTCTTCTTGGCTGTCTTTTCAAATTCTTCCGGAAAAAGCTTCACCTGCGTAATCTGCGAGTAAGCCGGAAGTACCTTGTTCAGTTCGATGCGGTTCAACTCCAACGCTTCCTCCAGCTGTTTCTTGTTCATTCCTTGCGAGAAGGCGTCTTCATTGTCCGGATAAACCAGCGCTACCAGCTTGTTCTCTTTGAGAATCACCAGCGACTCGTTCACGTAAGGCATGTTGTTCAGGCGAGCTTCAATTTCTTCCGGATAGATATTCTGTCCGGAAGCGGTAAGCAGCATGTTCTTGCAACGGCCCTTGATGAAGATGTTTCCATCCGCATCCTTGATGGCCATGTCGCCGGTATGCAGCCAGCCGTCCTTGTCAATAGTCTGTGCGGTAGCACTTTCGTTCTTGTAGTATCCTAACATGACGTTCATACCCCGGCACACCAGTTCACCCGGAATCCGTTCAGGGTCTTCCGAAAGCACCTTGGTTTCCATGTTGGCCACGGTCTTTCCGCACGAGGTGTACAGAATTTCATCCCAGCGGCTGTGGCAGATGAGCGGCGCACACTCCGTCATACCGTATGCAATGGTGTAGGGGAAGTTGATTTTACGCAGAAAGGCTTCCACTTCGGGGTTGAACGGTGCTCCTCCGATTACGATTTCAATAAAGTTTCCGCCGAACACCTCCATGGCCTGCTGACGAATCTGTTCCTTGATTTTATCGCTGATGATAGGCAGGTTCAGCAACAGCTTTCCGAGCTTGTTGTCCACCTTCGGGAGAATGTTCTTCTTGAAAATCTTTTCCACAATCAGCGGCACGCAGGCAATGACGCGCGGACGGATTACGGCAAACGATTCTGCAATGATTTTCGGGCTCGGCATACGGGTGAGGAACCACAGATGCGCTCCTTTGGTGATACCGTAAAGGAAGTCGAACACCAGTCCGAAGATATGTCCCAGCGGAAGCATGGATACGATGCTGTCGCCCGCTTTCAGTCCCACTTTCTGATCAATGTGTACGATGTTTGAAATAATACTGCGGTAGGGAAGCATCACCCCTTTAGAGTAACCGGTAGTACCCGAGGTGTAATTGATGACAGCCAGTTCTTCCGGTTCTTCCCGACGGTAGGAAACCTGTTCGGCACGGAAGCGGCAGGGATATTTCTTTCCGAATTCCTCGTTCAGGTGCTCGCGTGCATACGTCAGCTTCTCTGAGCGTGACACTACCAGGTCGAAATTCTTCAGTTCGATGATTCCTTCCAGATTGGGCATGGCCGCTTCGTTGAACATCTCCCACACCTGATCGCCCACGAAAAGCATACGTGCTTCCGAGTGATTGACAATGTGGTGTACGTTGTCGGCCTTGAATTCGTGAAGGATGGGCACAGCTACTGCCCCGTAAGTAACGACGCCCAGGAAGGTAGCCGTCCAGTTTGCACTGTTGCGCCCGCACAGCGCGATTTTGTCCCCTTTTTTGATTCCTGCGTGTTCGAACAGGATATGCATTTTTTCTATCTTTCTGGCTACATCTTTATATTGCAGCGTAGCTCCTTTGTAGTCTGTCAGTGCATCACGGTCCCAGTTGGCGCGGATGCTTTCTTCAACAAGTTGTATAAAACTGTCTTGTATTTCCATTTTCAAATTGCACAATGTTTGACACAATGTGCGCAAAAGTAATAAAAGTTGTCCGATTTCTTTTCATTCTTTGGCATTTTTTTGAGGGAATAGACAATTTGGCAAGAATTTCTTCCGTTTGGGACAGGAGGTCATTGATTAATTTCAGGCCTGTAGATGCGGTTCTGCGGCTGCAATTCTCGATGTATCTAATTTTATTCGTATCTTTGCCGACTGAATAAAAAATAGTAGCGAAAGAATGAATTTTCAGAAACTGACTCCCATTGTGAACAAACCCAATGCGTGGGCCCTGAGTCCGCTGGTGGTATTCTTATGCCTGTATCTGGTGACTTCACTGCTCATCAATGATTTTTATAAAATTCCGATTACCGTAGCTTTCATGGTGTCTTCCATTTATGCCGTGGCTACGACGAAAGGACTGAGCTTGAACGACCGCTTGTTGCAATACTCCGCAGGGGCGGCCAACAAGAATATCATGCTGATGATATGGATTTTTATCCTGGCAGGTGCTTTTGCGCAGTCGGCTCAGGCCATGGGAGCTATCGATGCGACGGTAAACTTGACTTTGCGGTTGCTTCCGGGCAATCTGCTGCTGGCGGGAATTTTCTTGGCATCGTGCTTCATTTCCCTTTCCATCGGTACTTCGGTCGGTACCATTGTTGCACTGGTTCCTGTGGCTGCCGGTATCGCTGCCAAGACGGATGTCAGCGTGGTCTTCATGACGGCAGTAGTAGTGGGCGGTGCCTTTTTCGGCGATAACCTGTCCTTTATTTCCGATACGACCATTGCAGCCACCCGTACACAAGGGTGCGTGATGCGCGATAAATTCCGGGTGAACTCCCTGATTGCTTTTCCGGCTGCCTTGCTTGTGTTCATCTATTATATTATCTACGGCAGCCACATTGAAGTAGCACAGAATATTCCTCACGTAGACTGGTTGAAAGTGATTCCATACATTATTGTGCTGGGAACCGCAGTAGCGGGCGTCAACGTACTGCTGGTGCTGTTGCTGGGACTGATTTCTACGGGTATCGTAGGCATGGCATACGGCACGTTTGATGTGTTCGGATGGTTTGGTGCCATGGGAAAAGGTATGACGGGCATGGGAGAGCTGATTATCGTGACCCTGATGGCCGGAGGCATGCTGGAACTGATACGTTTCAACGGGGGAGTGGACTATGTGCTGCACCGCCTGACACAGCACGTAAAGGGTAAACGTGGGGCGGAACTGAGTATTGCGGCCCTGGTAAGTCTGGCCAATATCTGTACGGCCAACAATACGATTGCCATTATTACCGTAGGTCCGCTGGCCAACGACATTGCCGAGCAGTTCCGGGTAGACAAGCGGAAGAGCGCCAGCATTCTGGATACGTTCTCGTGCGTCATTCAGGGTATTATTCCTTACGGAGCGCAACTATTGATTGCGGCCGAGCTTTCCGGTCTGTCGCCCATCAACATTATCGGTTACCTGTATTATCCTATGACATTGGGCGTAGTAGCCATACTGAGCATCTTGTTCCGTTATCCGCGCCGGTATTCCTGATTATATGCACCGGATTTTTTAATTTTGTCATCAAACTAAAACAGAAAAATATATGCTGATTTATAATACTACTTTTCATGTAGAGATGGGCGATGCCCGTAACTTTGTAATCTGGCTGAATGAATATTACATTCCCGAAGTGGAAAATCTGGGTGAGCTGAAGAATCCCCGTATTCTGCGTATCCTGAGCCATAAGGAACAGGACAGTGAATGTTTCTCACTTCAGTGGGAAGTGGAAGACAGTGCTGCACTGCACCGCTGGCACGTAAAGCAGGGGGCGACACTGAATGCGGAAATGATGAAGGTGTTCAAGGATAAGGTTATCGGTTTCCCCACATTAATGGAGGTGATAAGGTGATACAGCCGGTCAAGGAAAAAATCATTCTCGGCATCGACCCTGGTACGAACATCATGGGATACGGAGTGCTGAAGGTGACGGGTGTCAAGCCGGAAGTGATGACCTTGGGCGTCATCGACCTGCGTAAATGCACCGATTCGTACCTGAAACTGAAGCATATCTACGAACGGGTACAGGGCATCATTTCATCGTATCTTCCGGATGAACTGGCCATTGAGGCTCCGTTCTTCGGGAAGAACGTGCAGTCCATGCTGAAGTTAGGACGTGCACAGGGGGTAGCCATCGTGGCCGCACTGACGCGTGACATTCCTGTGACGGAATATGCCCCGCTGAAAATCAAGATGGCTATTACCGGCAACGGGCAGGCCAGCAAGGAGCAGGTGGCCGATATGCTGAAGCGTATGTTGCACATACCCGACTCGGAAATGGGCCCTTTTATGGATGCGACGGATGCACTGGGAGCGGCTTATTGCCATTATTTGCAGATGGGACGTCCGGAAATGCCGAAAGCCTATTCCAGCTGGAAGGACTTTATCGCCAAGAATCCGGGACGCATAAAGAAATAGGAGATTATAACCATGAATTTGAAACAGCTTGTAGTGATGTCGGCCGTGGCTGTGGCTACCGGATGTACTTCTTCACAGCAGCATACCAGTACGCCGTTTGATGAATATCCGGTGTACGAGGGGGAATGGGTGGAAATGGCTTACACGCCAGCTTCAACCCGCTTCTCGCTTTGGGCTCCTTCGGCTCAGGAAGTGCGGGTGCTGCTGTACGAAAAAGGACAGGGAGGTTCTGCCTACCGCATGGTGAAGATGGAACCGGCATCCGATGGTTTATGGCAGGTTCGCGTGGACGAAGACCTGAAAGGAAAGTTCTATACGTTCAATGTCAAGATAGACGATGTATGGCAGGGAGATACACCCGGACTCATGGCAAAGGCTGTAGGAGTGAACGGCGACCGTGCAGCCGTTATCGACTGGAAGGAGACGAATCCGGAGGGGTGGAACGAAGACAAGCGTCCGCCGCTGAAACGCTTCTCCGACATGGTGATTTATGAGCTGCACCATCGTGATTTCTCTATCGATACCATCTCCGGCATCCGGAACAGAGGAAGGTTCCTGGCTTTGACGGAGGAAGGAACGCATACGTATTTGGGCGAGAAAACGGGCATTGACCATTTGAAGGAGTTGGGTGTGACGCACGTACAGCTGTTGCCTTCGTTTGACTTTTCTTCGGTGGACGAAACCAAGCTCGACAAACCGCAGTACAACTGGGGATATGACCCGAAGAACTACAACGTGCCGGAAGGTTCGTATGCTACCGACCCTTATCAGCCCGAAGTGCGCATCCGTGAGTTCAAGCAGATGGTCATGGCACTTCATCGGGCAGGTATTCGGGTGGTGATGGACGTGGTGTATAATCACACGGCTATCACGAAAGGAGGTAACTTTGAACGGACTGTTCCGGGATATTTCTATCGCACGGACGAGGAAGGGAAATGGGCCAACGCATCGGGTTGTGGCAATGAAACGGCCAGCGAACGGCCGATGATGCGGCGTTTCATGATAGAGTCAGTCTGCTATTGGGCCAGAGAGTATCACATAGACGGATTCCGTTTTGACCTGATGGGGATTCATGACATCGAGACCATGAATGCCATCCGTAAGGCACTCGACAAGATTGATCCTACAATATGCATGTATGGAGAAGGCTGGGCAGCCGGTAAGCCGCAACTGCCGGATAGTCTGCTGGCCATGAAGAAGCATGCGGTCCAGTTGCCACACATCGGCATGTTCTGCGATGAAATGCGCGACAGCCTGCGTGGTCCGTGGGGAAACGATGCCAAGGGAGCTTTTGTCATCGGACGCATGGGATACGCTGCAGGCGTGAAGTTCGGACTGGCGGGAGGAATCGCACATCCGCAGCTGGTCAGCGACAAGGAATCTGCCGTTCCGGCTTTCTGGGCTGCACAACCCGAACAGATGATCAGTTATGTGAGCTGTCACGATGACCTTTGTCTGGCCGACCGTCTGAAGACGACGTTGCCGGGACTTTCTGCATTAGAGATGAACGCCTTGGCCAAACTGGCTGCTACGGCAGTATTTACTTCGCAGGGCATTCCGTTCTGGTATGCAGGTGACGAGATTCTGCGCGACAAGCAGGGAGTGGCCAATTCATACAAGAGTCCGGACGAAATCAATGCCATCAACTGGGGACGGAAGACTTCGCAGCGTGATTTCTTTGATTATGTGAGGGGCCTGATTGCCATGCGAAAGGCGCATCCTTCTTTCCGTATGGGCGATGCGGACTTGATTGCCAAACACCTGGAGTTCTTGCCGGTACCAGCCAGCAATGTGGTGGCTTTCCGTATCAAGGGAAGTCCGGCGGGTGATTCATGGCTGAATACGATTGTGGTGCTCAATGCCCGTACGGAACCCGTGCAGATTGACGTACCTGAGGGACGTTACTGGATAGCCTGTCGTGACGGACGCATAGACAATGTGTTAGGACTGGGCACGCTGACCGGTAACAAACTGGTGGTAGCGCCTCGTACGGCCATGATTGTGCATCAATAAACCAAGAGAACAACTACTTAAAGAAACAAAATAAAAACAGAGAAAGACAATGCAGAATGTAATTACAATTGAGAACGGTGTGACTCGTCATCCGTTGTATCGGATGAAAGAGCCTGTGAACTTGCAGATTGCGGCAGGAGAACATGTGGCCATCGTGGGACCGAACGGTGGCGGAAAGAGTCTGCTGGTAGACACCATTACCGGACGCTATCCGTTGCTGATGAATGAGGTGAAATACGACTTTTCGCCTTCGGAGTCGAAGATGGCTTGTGATAACATCAAATACATCACGTTCCGTGATTCGTACGGGGATGCCGACGGGAACTATTATTACCAGCAGCGCTGGAATTCGCAAGATTTGGACGATACGCCTATCGTAGCCGATTTGCTTCCTCCCTGCAAGGACGAACAATTGCGGAAATCGCTGTACGATTTGTTTGGCATTGAGGAAATGCTCAGCAAACATATTATTCTGCTGTCGAGCGGGGAGCTCCGCAAGTTTCAGTTGACCAAGACCTTGTTGAGTGGACCGAGGGTGCTGATTATGGACAATCCTTTCATCGGACTGGATGCACGGACTCGGGGACTGCTGCACACATTGCTGGGAAAACTGACTGAAATGACCAACTTGCAGGTTATTTTGGTTTTGTCGAAGACAGACGACATCCCGACGTTTATTACGCACGTGATACCGGTGGAAGACCGTCATTGCGGGCCGAAAATCACTTTGCAGGAATATCTGGCACACCGTGAACCAGACCCTGCTCATGTGTTGTCTGACGAGAAACGGCAGCGGATACTGGACTTGCCGTATGCCGATAACCTGTTCCATACGGAGCATATCGTAGACTTGAACAAAGTAAGTATCCGTTACGGAGAACGGGTGATTCTGAAAGAATTCGACTGGACGGTGAAATGTGGCGAAAAGTGGGCGCTCAGTGGCGAAAACGGAGCTGGGAAGTCTACCTTGCTGAGCCTGATCTGCGCCGACAATCCGCAAAGCTATGCCTGCGATATTTCTTTGTTTGGTCGTAAACGGGGAAGTGGCGAGAGTATCTGGGAAATCAAGAAGCACATCGGTTATGTGAGTCCCGAAATGCACCGCGCTTATCTGAAGAACTTGCCGGCCATTGACATTGTAGCCAGCGGATTACATGATTCTATCGGCCTGTACCGCAAGACACAGGAGAAAGATGTGGATACGTGCGTGTGGTGGATGGATATTTTCGGCATTGCCGACTTGAAAGACCGTAGTTTCCTGCAACTCTCCAGCGGGGAACAGCGTATGGTGCTGCTGGCCCGTGCGTTTGTCAAAGACCCGGAACTACTGATTCTGGACGAGCCGTTGCACGGACTGGATATGCGTAACCGCCGGCTGGTGAAGGATGTCATCGAGGCATTCTGTGCGCGGAAGGATAAAACCCTGATTATGGTAACCCACTATCAGGAGGAACTGCCCGCTACCATTACGAATTCTTTGTTTTTGAAACGTAATAAATAAAGAAGCTGATTCTGGTGGACACAGATTCTTTTCTGCGAGAAAGCACATCTGTGTTTTATTTCGGGTAGAAACCATGTTCAAGCGTTTCTCCGGGAATATGAAAAATGAAATCAGATACAGAAACCCATATAAAAATGGCAAATGAAGATGATTTTACGCTGTCATCTTCATTTGCCATTTTATTTTAAAGGATATTTATTGAACTTGAAAAAAGTCTGTAGGTAAGAGCTTACGGTCTTAGTATGCAAAAGAGTTACCAGCTCTGTTTGTCCTGCATCTGGCGAAGTGCTGTCCGGTAGTCTTCTACCAGCTCTTTCATCACCTCATCCACCGTCTGTAACTTGCGAAGCTGGGATGCGGCTTGTCCTATTTCCAGTTCTCCTTCGTAGAGGTCGCCTTCGAAGATTCCCTTTTTGGCCCGGCCTTTTCCCAACAAAGCCTTCAGTTCGTCTGCTGAGGCTCCTTTTTGTTCCGCTTCCTCTATCTGCTTGTAGAAATCGTTCTTCACCAGACGGGTAGGGGAAAGCTGCTTGAGTGTCAGAAGGGTATCTCCTTCATTCAATCGCAGGCAACGGTCCTTGAAATTGAAATGCGCTGAACTTTCTTCTGTCAAGGCAAATCGGGTACCCATCTGTACCCCTTCTGCGCCTAACGCTTCGGCGGCTAAGATGCCTTCGCCCGATACAATTCCTCCTGCGGCAATAAGAGGTACACTGCACACCTTTTTGACGGCCGGAATCAGACAGAAAGTCGTAGTTTCCTCTCGTCCGTTGTGTCCGCCTGCTTCAAAGCCCTCTGCCACAATGGCATCTACTCCAGCTTCTTCACATTTCATGGCAAAACGGCTGGAAGATACCACGTGAGCCACCTTGATGCCCGCCTGCTGGAGCTTGGAAGTCCATGTCTTGGGATTTCCCGCAGATGTAAACACGATTTTTACGCCTTCTTCCTGAATGATTTCCATGAGGGTTTCAATCTCCGGATACATCAGCGGCACATTGACTCCGAAAGGTTGGTCGGTAGCCGCCTTACACTTACGGATGTGTTCACGCAGGGTTCCCGGGTGCATGGAACCAGCCCCCAACAACCCCAATCCACCTGCGTTGCTCACGGCTGAGGCCAGTCTCCATCCGCTACACCATACCATTCCACCTTGAATGATGGGGTAGCGGATGCCGAAAAGGTGACAGACTCTGTTCTGCATATCAGTCAGTTATTTTTTATATTTCTCAATCAGGTTCTTGGCTACGGTATCACCCAGTTCTACTGCTTTTTCCAGGTTGGCCATACCTTCCTTCTTCTTTCCCTGCTGTATCTGGCAGTAACCCAGCATACGATAGGCAGCTGCGTTCTTCGCGTCCAGTTCAATGGCTTTATTCAAGGCTTTCATGGCATCATCCGGCTGGTTTACCCGCAAATGTACGCTTCCTTTTTCTACCCAGTATTCCACGTTCTTCGGTTCCATTTCAATGGCCTTGTTGATGTCATTGATGGCCTGCTGGTACATACGGCATTGCATTTCAGCCTGCTCACGGATAAAATAGAAATCAGACGATACCTGGCCCATCATGGCGTCGTGGAACAGATTGTAGTCTACCACTGCTTCGCGGAACTGCTTGTCTTCCGCTTTCATGCGGGCACGTTCGTACAGATAAGGAGCTGCTTCTTTTCCGTAGGGGGGATTGTATTTCGCTACGGCACTGTCCATCAGGGCAATGGCTTCCTTCTTTGAAGCACCTTCAATCAGCTCTTTGGTCTTGGCTGCGGCATAGAAAGAAGCGGCAGAGGCTAACGGTGAACGGTTTACCTCTTCGTAGCTGGCAAATGCTTCCGGATATTTCTGCATGGCAAAATAAATGTCTCCCTGCAGCTGATAGTACAGTCCCTGCTTGTCGTTCTCCAAAGCCGTATTGATTTCTTTCAGTGCCCGCTCCATGGTCCAGTCGCCATACGGTTTGGCTCCCTGCAAGCTCAGTACATAGTTATACAACAGTTTGGAGAGGCTGTAGTACGCGTCTCCCTTGTTTTCGTTCACTTCCACCATGGTTTGCAGGTCTTTTTCTGCCAGTGCATAGTGTGCATCGTCACCGTATCCCATGTAACAAAGAGCACGGCGGGAATAACCTTCACTGTTTTTCGGATACTGCTGGATAAACTCATTCAGCAGGTTCAGGTATTCTTCTGTAGGCAGGTTGGAAGAAGACATGTACAGGTACACCAGTGCCTGAGACTCGTCTTCCGGCAATCCTTTCTTGATACCGATGGTATTCAGTGTAAAATCGTTGGCAGAAAGAGCGGTGATAGACAGGCTCTTAGCATAGCCTATTCCGATGGCATAGCTTGATGTGCTTTCCTTGTCACTGTTCTTCTGTACCAGTGCCACAACTTCTCCTTCCGCATTCATTACCGGACAGCTTACGGTCTTTTCTCCCGTTTTCATGTCCAGGGTATAATAGAAAGAGTTGTTGCTGATGGTATCGATTTTTGAAATGGTGCCGTGTGTGCCCGAAGCCGCTTTCTGTGTAGAGTAGGGAAGTACGTACACCGTTTCGCTTACTGCTCCCGGACGGGATGCCGGCTGCAAGGCTACGGTCTTCTTATCGGCTGCAGTCTTGAACTTCACTACGTCGTACATATCGTTGGCTCCCAGAATGTATTCCACCGGAAGTTCCTTTCCATCGGCAGTTACGACTACGGCACGTTCGGCCCCTTTAAACAGCGTATAATCGGATACGGCCGTACCGTTTTCATCAATGTAGAATCCGTTTCCGGTATTGAGAATCTGATTCTCCTTATTGTACGTGATGACAGAGAACACAGCTTTTCTGGCTTTGTTGGCCCATTTGGGAAGTTCCTGAGCCATACCGATCTGAAAAGCCATCCCACAGCATGTCAGCACGAGGGTAATTTTTCCTATTTTCATGGTAGTATGTATGTTTTATTGTTTTATTCTTCTCCGAATCCTCTTTGTTTCACGGCTTCATAAATGAGGATACCTGCTGCCACGGACACGTTCAGTGACTCGATGTTGCCGAACAACGGAATCTTGATCCATTCATCGCAAAGTGCCAGGTGGTCGTAGGGCACACCGGTATCTTCCGCACCCATGATGATACATGTCGGGCCCTGATAATCGGCCTTGGTGTAGTCGTAGTCACCTTTTTCTGTCGCTGCTACAATCTTGAATCCGCTGTCCTTTAAGAACTTGATGGTATTCGTCAGGTTATTCTCGCGGCACACCGGAATGGTATGCAAGGCTCCGGCAGAAGTCTTGATGGCATCCGCATTGACACTGACACTGTTTTTTGACGGAATGATGATGGCATCCACACCGGCACATTCACACGTACGGGCAATGGCTCCGAAATTACGCACATCGGTCAGGCCGTCCAGCAAGATGAGCAGCGGGTTCTTTCCCTGCTCAAACAAGAAAGGCACGATGTCTTCCGTACGCTGGTAAGTGATGGGCGAGATAAAAGCCACCACTCCCTGATGGTTCTTCTTGGTGATGCGGTTGATGCGTTCCACCGGTACACGCTGCACGGGGATGAACGTATCTTTCAACACGGCGAAAAGCTCCTTCGACAAGTCGCTCTGAATGTCTTTCTTGATTAATACTTTGTCAATTTCTTTTCCGGCCTGGATAGCCTCGATAACGGCGCGTACGCCGAAAATCATTTCGTTCTTTTCTATCATGGTCTTGTTTGTTTCTTGTTATTGTTTAAAGCCTAACAGGGCACGGGCATTCTGCACGGCCGCCTCTGTCAGGGTGGCACCGCTGAGCATGTAGGCAATTTCCTGCACCCGCTCTTCATCCGTCAGGCGGCGGATGTGGCTGTTGGTTCCGGTGTCGGTATCTTCCTTGTACACCTTGTAGTGCGCAATTCCGCGTGCGGCAATTTGGGGCAGGTGAGTGATACTGATTACCTGGCGGTTCTGGCGTCCCATGTCCTGCATGATCAGTGCCATTTTCTCTGCGATGGAGCCTGACACACCGGTATCAATTTCATCGAAGATGATGGTCGGCAGTCTGACGGCTCCGGCAATCATGGCCTTGAGTGAAAGCATGACGCGGGCAATTTCACCTCCCGAAGCGATGGAAGCCACGTTCTGCAACGTTCCGTTCTTATTGGCTGAGAACAGGAACGTCACGCTGTCCATCCCTTTGCTGTCGGGTTCCTTTCTGGGAGTCAGTTCCACGGCAAAACGCACGTTAGGCATACCCAGTGGGATGAGCAGGGACTCCATCTGCGATTCAATGTGCCGTGCCGACTGTGTACGAAGCGCGGTCAGTTTTTCGGCCTGACGTAGCACCTCGGCATACAATTTCTTCTTTTCTCCCTCCAGCTCTGCAATCCGGTCGTCGAAAGAAGTGATGGCATTCAACTGGCTTCGATAGTTTTCCGTCAGTTCAATCAGTTCTTCTACCGACTGCACGCGGTGTTTCTGCTGCAAGGAATAAATCAGGTTCAACCGTTCGTTGACAAAATCCAGACGTGCCGGATTGAATTCCACTTCTTCCTCCGCATTGCCGATTTCGCGGGAAATATCTTTCAGTTCAATGTAGCAGCTGTTCAGCCGTTCCATCCATTCCTTAGCCGGCGCATATACCTGTGTCAGGCTCTGAAGCGTTTGCATGCACTCCTTGGTCAGTGAAACCGTACCGCCTTCCTCGCCGTTAATCAGCTGGCTGGCTTTATAGAGTCCGGCCTTGATGTCTTCGGCATGGCTCAGGGTTTCCGCTTCCTGCTCCAGTTCCGTCTGCTCTCCGTCTTTCAGTCCGGCTTCTTCCAACTGTTCCAGCTGAAAGCGGATATAATCTTCATCCTGACGGCTCTTTTCGGCCTGTGCAATGAAGTCATCCAGTTCCTTTGCCACCTTCTTATAGGAAAGGTATACCGACTGATAAGCCGACAATGCCTGCTCGTCTTGTGCCAGGATGTCCAGAATGTTCAACTGGAAACCTTCCTTGTTCAGCAGCAGGTTCTGGTGCTGGCTGTGCACGTCAATCAGTTTCTCGCCCAGCATTTTCATCTGTGCCAGCGAAGCCGGCGTATCGTTGATGAAAGCACGGCTCTTCCCGTTGGCCGACACTTCACGGCGAAGGATACATTCGTCCGGTTCGAATTCGATGTCATTCTCCTGAAAGAACGGTTCCATGCCGTAGTTGGCAATCCGGAAAGTCGCCTCCACGATACACTTGGAAGCCCCCTTCTTGATGGATTTCACGTCGGCACGCTGTCCTAATAAGAGTCCGATGGCCCCTAAGATAATGGACTTTCCGGCACCGGTCTCACCGGTAATCACCGAAAAGCCGGACGTAAAGTCAATGTCCAGCTTATCAATCAGGGCATAGTTCTGTATAAAGATAGACTGTAGCATAACGGTTTAGGAATGAAACAGACTGGAAAGTTTATCCACAATGTCTTCGGCCACTTCCTGCTTGCGCTTTAACGGGTAGGAAACAGCCTCAGTACGGTCTATAATCGTGATCTTGTTGGTGTCGCAACGGAAACCGGCTCCTTTGTCATTCAGCGAGTTCAGCACGATGAAGTCAAAGTTCTTGCGTGCCAGCTTATCCTGGGCGTGGCTTACCTCATCGCAAGTCTCCAATGCGAATCCCACTAACAACTGGTCCGGACGTTTTTCCTTTCCTAAGGAAGCGGCAATGTCGCAAGTCGGTTTCAACCGCAGCACCAGGTCGTCCTTTTCCCGTTTGATTTTCTGGTCGGCCACCTGCTCCGGTGTGAAGTCCGCTACGGCCGCACACAAGATTCCTGCGTCTGCATCCTTGAAGGCATCGGCAGCTGCGCGGTGCATTTCGGCCGCACTCTCCACGTCTATGCGCTGAATGTTCGGATGAACCGTCTGCAGGGTAACCGGACCGCTCACCAATACCACTTCCGCTCCGCGTGAAGCACACGCTTCGGCCAGGGCATAACCCATCTTTCCGGAAGAGTAATTGCCGATAAAGCGCACTGGGTCAATTTTCTCATAAGTAGGACCTGCGGTAATGACGATTTTCCGTCCGGCCAAGTCCTGCTGACGGGCAAAGAACGATTCCAGCACTTCGATGATTTTCTCAGGCTCTTCCATGCGTCCTTTTCCTACCAGATGGCTGGCCAGCTCGCCTGAAGCAGGTTCGATAATATGATTGCCATAGCTGCGCAGAATGTCGAGGTTATGCTGGGTAGAAGGATGGGCAAACATATCCAGGTCCATGGCCGGAGCCACAAACACCGGAGCCTTCATCGACAGGTAAGTCGTCACCAGCATGTTGTCGGCTACTCCGTGTGCCATCTTTCCGATGGTAGCAGCCGTAGCCGGGGCAATGACCATGGCGTCAGCCCATAATCCCAAGTCCACGTGGCTGTGCCATGTGCCGTCACGCTGTGAGAAGAACTCGCTGATGACAGGCTTGCTGGTCAGCGCCGACAGCGTGATGGGAGTGATGAACTCCTTTCCTGCCGGCGTGATGACAATCTGCACCTCTGCGCCTTTCTTAATCAGTCCGCGTGTCAGCACGGCCGCCTTGTAGGCCGCAATGCTACCCGTGATACCCAGTACAATTTTTTTGCCTTGTAGTGTATTCATGCTACTTTCCGTTTACTTGACCAGCCCCGTTTCGCGCAGGCGGATTTTTGTCAATACATTCTTCGTGTTCAGCGTGAAGTCTCCGTTCATAATCCAGCCATAGTAGCCCAGATCTTTCTTGAGCACTTCCGACACCGGAATACCTTTGTATTTTCCGAAGTTGAACACTTCCACGCCGTTGTCGTCATACACGATTCTTCCGGCAAAGTCCACGTTCTTGCTGTAGCTGGAATATTCCGACAGGTAGTTGATGTCGTTCTGGAGCACATCAGGATAATGGTCGAGCTGTGCCTTCAGCACCTCGTAGGTAGCCCGTGTATCGGCTTCTGCCGTGTGCGCGTCTTCCAGGTTCTTTCCGCAGTAGAACTTGTAGGCAGCCGAAAGCGTGCGCTGTTCCAGCTTGTGGTAAATCACCTGCACGTCGACAAACTTCCGCTTGGTCAGGTCGATGTCGATACCAGCACGGAGAAATTCCTCTACCAGTACCGGCACGTCAAAACGGTTGGAGTTAAAACCGGCAATGTCGGCCCCTTCAATGTCGCGGGCAATGTCCTTTGCCACTTCCTTGAAAGTAGGGCAGTCGGCCACATCCTCGTCGTGAATGCCATGAATGGCAGTCGATGCCTCCGGAATGTGCATTTCCGGGTTGATGCGCAAGGTCTTGGCCTCTTCGTTACCGTTAGGATAAACCTTCAAGTAGCAGATTTCTACAATACGGTCTGTATTAATGTTGGTGCCCGTGGTCTCCAGGTCGAAGAACACGAGCGGATTTTTCAAGTTCAGTTTCATGAGTCTGTGTGTAACAAAAAATGATTAGTCGTTCAGCATCATCGGCATCAGCAGCATCAGCAGGTCTTCGTCTTCCTCCTGTTCTTCAGGCACGATGACACCAGCGCGTGACGGGTCGGCCAGTTCGATGATGATGTTCTGTGCAGAAATGTTGTTTAGGATGTCAATCAGGAATGACGACTTGAAACCGATGCTCATCGGGTTGCCGCCATACTGGCAAGCGATGGTTTCTTCGGCCGAAGTAGAGAAGTCGATGTCCTGTGCAGAAATCTTCATCTGGTTTTCCGACAAGCTCAGTTTGATCAGACTGCTTGACTGTGAAGAGAACACAGACACACGGCGCAGGGCACTGATGAAGAGCGCACGGTCAATGATGGCACGGTGCGGGTTGTTCTGCGGAATGACAGAGTTATAGTTCGGATAACGTCCTTCAATCAGACGGCAGATCATCTGATAGTTTTCGAGGGTGAACATGGCATTGCGGTCGTCAAAACCAATTTGTACGTCGCCCTGTTCTTTCGGCAGCAGGTTCTTCAGCAGGTTGGCCGGCTTCTTCGGAAGGATGAAGGCAGCTTTCTCTGCTCCCCGTGCGGCATAAGTCTTGCAACGTACCAGCTTATGACCGTCAGAAGCAACCAGTGTAATGTCTTCTGTGCTGATGTCGAAATAAATACCGTTCATCACCGGACGAAGTTCGTCGTCGGCTGTCGCAAAAATGCTGCGGTTCACGCCGTTCATCAAGATTTCTGCTCCCATGGTCACCTGTACGGCATTGCTTCCCAACGCCTGTGCCTGCGGGTATTCGTCGGCATTCTGTCCCATCAGACTGTATTTTCCATTCAGGTATTCCACGGTGATTTCCATGTTGCTGGGTTCGATGTGGAAACTCAGCGGCTGCTCAGGAATCTCTTTCAATGCTTCCAGCAATGTCTTGGAAGAAACGGCAAAACGGCCGTCGCTGTCCGATTCGTTCACTTCGATGGAAGTAGACAGCGTAGTGTCATTGTCCGAAGCAGTCATAAAGAGTGTACCGTCTCTCAGTTCGAAGAGGAAACAGTCCAGAATAGGTAATGAATTTCTTGAGTTGATTACTCGGCTGATAGCCTGCAAATGACTGAATAAAGCAGTACTTGAAACGATAAACTTCATAGCTGTTTTTATATTTGTTTTTGTTCTGTTTTTATTATTAAATGCATCTACGGATGCTCTAAACCAATTGCCAAAGTTACGAAAAGATTGCATACGCCCCACAAAAAAAGGTCTTAAAAATTAGTTTTCTTCTATGGAAAGTCGTAATTTCGTCACCGAATTTAAAAATACTATTTATGGAATTAGCAGGAAGAGTGATTGCGGTTCTGGAACCGAAAGGCGGTACATCGCGGAACGGCAACGAATGGAAGGTACAAGAATATGTCATCGAAACACACGACCAGTATCCGCGTCGCATGTGCTTTGATGTCTTTGGTGACGACAAAATCAAACAGTTTAATATTCAGGTGGGCGAGGAATTGAACGTATCGTTCGACATTGATGCCCGCGAATGGCAAGGACGCTGGTTCAACAGTATCCGTGCATGGAAGGTGGAACGTGTGGGAGCCACTCCTCAGATGCCTCCGGTAGAAGCTCCATTCCCTCCGGTAAATGCAGCTCCGGCCGACTTCTCCATGACAGACGAGAAAGACGACCTGCCGTTCTAAATGAATACGGAAATTTGAAAGCCTCCTTTGCTTCTGAAAAGATGAAGTGAAGGAGGTTTTTTATTGTCCGTTTTCGGCCGTGTGCTTGACGGGTTGTCGGGGTTGGCAGGCATTTTTATAAACTATATATACGCGGGGTGTGGAACAACTCTTAAGAGTTATTCCACACCTGTATATAGGAAGTTTGAAAAACCGGTGCCAACCCGTCAACCCGTCAAGCTTTCCGCTGTTGGTTTATGCTCATTTGGCAGTTTAATGTTTGTAAATCAGGTAAGTATGGTTTTTCTTCCATTCTTCCTTATTATTGCTTGAAGTCTTTGCTTTAAGGCTTTTCCACACGCTTCTGCTTACTGATTTTACATCTTTTTGCACTTGCGTATCTTTGTGAAAAAAACGCACTTGTGTTTTAGTTTAAACGCACTTACGTTTTGACTCAAATGCACTTGTGTTTTAGTTTAAACGCACTTGCGTTTTGATTCAAACGCACTTGTGTTTTGGGTTGAATGCACTTGCGTTTTTTAAAGAGTTGAGAGTGCTTTTATTTTCTGCAATTGGGGAGGTTTGCAGGGGAATATGTCTGTGTCTTTTTTTAACTTTGTAAAAACCATTGAAAGTTATGAAAACAAAATTGTTGATTGCCCTGTTCGGCCTGCTTTTGTGTTTGGGCGGAAGCTCTTGTGTGGTGCATCGTCATGCACCTAAGCCACCACATAAGAAGGAGATTCCTCCTGGCCATGCGAAAAAAATACGTGGTAAAAAATCTGCAAAGTTTGATGCTCCCGGACATCGTAAGCATCTTCCCCCTCAATTTTAAGGTCATCATATTTCAAATCCTATGGAGAATGAGAAATGTAGATTGTTTTTTCTCCTTCTTAATCAGATGTTTCCGCTATCTTGTCATAGGAAGCCGCTATGAAAAACTACGTGAGTTCGGGATAAGAAAGTATCTTTAAAAGTTGGTAATCACCGAATTATTT